>Ga0065721_10003831_pt1 | contig 68374 bp, 64 predicted proteins | sample Mesricmetagenome_FD_59108 | JGI IMG/M metagenome (GOLD analysis project Ga0065721, IMG submission 59108) | Mesophilic microbial community from rice straw/compost enrichment Sample: eDNA_1 v2 (version 2) | ecosystem: Engineered > Solid waste > Grass > Composting > Bioreactor | place: USA: Davis... | reverse complement strand
GGAGGGCGTTCTGCGGCTCGTCCTCGACGAGGAGGCTTTGCTCGCCCGCCTCGATGTCGCCGATCCGTCCGATCAGGCCGCCGTCAGGCTCCATTGCAAGGCCCTCGATGGAAGCGACTCGAAGGAGAAGACCGGCCGTATCCTCTTCTGGTCGCTCGCCGCCGCCGTCTCGATCATCCTGTGCGTTTTCTTCCTGGTTCCCGTCGTGGCCGAGCGGATGACGCCGCTGGTGCCGCTGTCCTGGGAGAAGCGTCTCGGCCGCGCGGTCGACAACCAGGTCAGGCTGATCGCCAGCGGAAAGATCTGCGCCGATCCGCGCGGCTCGGCCGCGTTGGCGACGCTCACGGGCCGGCTGCAGGAAGCACATTCCTGGCCGACCGATATCGACATCCTGGTCCTGGATTCGTCCGTGCCGAACGCCATCACGCTCCCGGGCGGCCGGATCTATCTGTTCCGGGCGCTTCTCGAGCGTGCCGAAACGCCCGATGAGATCGCCGGCGTGCTGGCGCACGAGATCGGTCATGCCCGCCATCGCGACAGCCTGCGCAAGCTGATCCAGGCCGGCGGCACCTCCTATCTCTTCGGCCTCCTGTTCGGCGACGTCACAGGCGGCGGTGCCCTCGTGTTCGCCAGCCGGATGCTGGTCGACAATGCCTATTCGCGCGAGGCCGAGACGGCCGCGGATGCCTTTGCGGGAGAGACCATGACGGCTCTCGGCCGCCCCGCGGGCGCAATGGCGCATCTCCTCAAGCGCATCGAGGGGAACGAAAGCCGGATCCCGGCATTTCTCTCCACCCATCCGGTCACCGATCGGCGTCTTTCGGCTCTCGAGCGGCTCGTTCCGGCGCAGGCCGGGCCACCGCTTCTCGCCGATGAGGAGTGGCGTGCGCTGAAAGAGATTTGTAAGACGTCCTGATGCGACACCTGATCATCGAGGAACCCTATTCACGGCCGGCGAAGTGGTCGCCCGCGGTCGCATGGTTCGCGCTGGCGGTCTCTGCCATCGCGGCCGGTCTGATCCGCTTCGGCTGGATCGACTACCAGTCCGGTTTCGCGGCCCTCGGGGCGGGAATCCTGGTGGCGCTCCTTGCGGTCGCCCTGGCCTTCGTGGCCTTCATCCGCATCTGGCAGGAGGGGCGGCGCGGTCTCGGCTATGCGGTCAGGGGCCTCGTCGTCGCCGGGCTGGTCCTGGCCTATCCGGCCTGGCTGGCCGTGAAGGCCGCCACCCTGCCGCCGATCACCGACGTCAGCACCGATACGGAAGACCCGCCGGCCTTCTCCCGCTCCCGGGCGGCCCTGGACGCGCGGGGCGGGCGCGTTCCCCCGGACCCGTCCCCCGAGGCCCGGGAAGCTCAGCGGAATGCCTATATCCGCATCGCACCCCTGACCCTCGACATCGGGCCCGCCCAGACCTTCGAGGTGGTGCGCAAGGCGGCCGAGCGGCTCGGCTGGCAGATCATCGAGGCGGTGCCGCCCGGCGGGCGCATGGGCACCGGCCGCCTGGAGGCGGTGGACCGGACCTTTCCCCTGAGGCTGCCGGAGGACGTGACCGTGCGGATCAGGCCGCGGGCCGACGGGACGCGCATCGATATCCGCTCCGCGTCGCGCATGGGGACCCATGATCTCGGAACCAATGCCGCGCGGATCCGAGCCTTCCTGGACGAGACCGCCAATCAGGCGCTTGCGGTGGTGGATTGAGCCCGTCAGGCGAGCCTGTACTCGCCCGCGAGAGAGGGCGGTCCTTCCGTGACCACCGCGCCCCGGGCCACTAGGTCTTCGAGATGGGCGAAGACGGACAATCCCGCGGCCCCGACCAAGGTGGGCTTGAGACCCTGATAGATGGCGGCCACGATGGCCGGAATCGTCCGATCCCCCGCCGCGAGCCTATTGAGGATGGACACCTCGCGCTGGCGGCGATGATGGGCGAGGGCGCGCACGAAACGCTGCGGCTCCTGCACTGGCCCGCCATGACCCGGCCAATAGAGGCGCTCGTCGCGGCCGCGCAGCTTCTCCAGGGACGCCATGAAGTCGCTCATGGAGCCGTCCGGCGGAGCGATCACGGTGGTGGACCAGGCCATCACGTGGTCGCCGGAGAAGAGCACGTTCTCCTCCGGCAGATGAAAGGACAGATGGTTCGCCATGTGCCCGGGCGTCTCGACGGCCGTCAGGTTCCAGCCCCGGCCCGAGACCCGGTCTCCCTCGCGCATCTCCTCGTCGGGCGCATAGTCCCGGTCGGAACTCGCCTCGAGCGGATTGACCTCCTCGGCCGCGAGGGCGCGGGCGCTACGGTGCGGACCGCAGCCGACGAGCCTCGCGCCCGTCGCGGCTACGATGGCCCGTGCGGCCGGCGAGTGGTCCCTGTGCGTATGGGTGACGAGGACATGGGTCACGGTCTCGCCCCGAACGGCCGCGAGCAGCGCCGCGACATGCTCCGGGCTGTCCGGCCCCGGATCGAGGATGGCGACCTGGCCCTGGCCGACGATGTAGCTGCAGGTGCCCGTGAAGGTGATCGGCCCCGGATTGTCGGCGACGATTCGGCGGACCAGGGGGCTCAGGCGCACGCATCGCCCGGGCCCGTCGGGAGGAGTCGCGTCGAAGGTCAGGTCGTCCGCCATGGGGCTTGCTCTCTCCAGATGTCGGCAGCCGGAGCGGCTGCGGCTTGAGACGTTCGCACGAGCCACCTATAAGGCGTCCGCAACCGCCTGCGAATGGCGGAACGAACTGGAGATCTCTCGATGACGACTGGCGCTACGCCCCTTGCCTCGCCGTCCACCCTGGTGGGTCTGCTCTGGCCCTCCCGGAACGATGCCCGCTTCGCCGCCCTTCGCGCCATTGTGCTGATGGTCGCGGGCACGGCGCTCCTGACGATCTCGGCAAAGGTGCAGGTGCCTCTGCCCTACGTGCCGATGACCATGCAGACCATGGTGGTCCTCCTCATTGGCGCGTCCTATGGCTGGCGCCTCGGCGGCGCGACCGTGGCGCTCTATCTCGCCGAAGGCGCCATGGGCATGCCGGTCTTCGCCAATACGCCGCCGCTGCCGGCCGGAATCGGCTATTTCTTCAGCCCGACGGGCGGCTTCCTCTTCGGCTTCCTGGTCGCCGCCCTCGTGATGGGCGCCATGGCCGAACGGGGCTGGGACCGTTCCCTCAGCCGGGTTATCGTCATGATGGCCATCGGCCATGCGCTGATCTTCGCGGTCGGCCTCACCTGGCTGTCCGCCATGATGCCCTTCGCCAAGGCCTGGACCGTGGGTGCCGCACCCTTCGTGGCCGCGACCCTTGTGAAGACCGCGCTCGCCGCCGCCCTGATGAAGGCCGCCTGGACCTTCACGCGCCGGGGCTGATCGCCTCGGGCCTGTCCTGAGACCACGACGAAAAGCCGCCCGACCGGGCGGCTTTTTTCATGGAAGACGTTCTTTCGTGGAAAGGCCGGTCAGCCGGCCGAATGCACGACCTTGAGCTGGGGACGCGCGGAGCCGTGCCGGAACGTCAGCTCAACGAAGCCTTCCTGTTCCTGATCCTCGACGACGTAATAGCCCATCTGCCGCGCGATGGCGCGGACCTGATCCAGGTTGTCGCGCCCGATTCGCCGGCTGAACTCGGGGAGCCGCGAATCCATCAGCACCGCCAGCATCCCGATCTCGACGCCTTGGTCGAATTCCTCGCAACGCCCGGGAAACCTGAGGCGCAAGCCGTTGTCGAGATGAATATGGCGCATGTCGTCAGCCCCCGCGCGCCTTGATCCGGCGCTGTTTGACATATCCTGTCTAGCCTTCGCGGGCCGGAAGGAAAAGGTGTCATGCACGCGCAGCGATCCGGGCCTGATCGGAATCCCCGAACCGTGACCGTGGGATACGGAACCGCCGAACCTGTCGCACATTAGGCACAGGAGATAGTCAACGGAAAGGTCCGTTCCATGCGTCTTCTTCTCGCCGCCGCGGCCGTCGTCCTGCTGAGCCAGGCGGCTGTCGCCCAGACCCAGACCGAGCAGAATCCCGGTCTCAACCCGGCGATCAATCTCAAGCCCAAGGGCAGCCCGGAAAGCACCGGGGCCGTGGCGCCGGGCGCCAACAGCTTCACGGAGGGGCAGGCCCGCTCCCGCATCGAGGCGCTGGGCTTCACCGACGTGTCCGACCTGCGCAAGGACGACCAGGGCATCTGGCACGGCAAGGCGCAGCAAGACGGCAAGAGCGTCGAGGTGATGCTCGATTATCGCGGCAACGTCGCGTCGAAATGAAGCCGTCGGGACAGGGGTCCCGACGAACGCACAGCGCTGCCAGCTCAGGAGAGTTCTACATGGCCCGGAATACGATCACGGCTTTCTACGATAACTACGACGGCGCGGCGCGCGCCGTCTCCCGCCTGGAGGCGGCCGGCATTCCCCACGACGAGATCAGCATCGTGGCCAGCAACGCCAACGACGCCTATTCGCGCCATGCGACCCGTTCTTTCGAGGCGGATGAGGACAAGAATGACGCGACCGGGACGGGCGCGACCATCGGGACGCTTGCGGGCGGTGGGGCGGGCCTGCTTGCCGGCCTGGGAATGCTCGCCATTCCGGGACTCGGTCCCGTGGTGGCGGCGGGATGGCTTGTTTCTACCCTCGTCGGCGCGGGCGCGGGAGCCGCCGTGGGCGGTCTCGTGGGCGCCCTGGTGGATGCGGGCGTCAACGAGGAGGAGGCCCAGGTCTATGCCGAGGGAATCCGCCGGGGCGGCGCCCTGGTGACGGTCAGGATCGAGGAGGCCGAGATGGGCCGGATCATCGACATCCTGGACGATGAGGGGCGGGTCGATATCGAGGAGCGCCGCAGCGCCTGGCAGACGGAGGGCTCGGACGAGCCCGCGCCGCCGATCGGTGCCGCCGCCTCCACCACCACGGGGCTGACCACGGACATGATGCCGAACCCGCTCGACGATGATCGGCCGCGCACCGAAGTGGAGGTAGAGGACGAACGCGAGCGGCGCCTCAGGGACCAGGGCCTCGGCCGGACTTGACGCGCCGCCCGCATGATAGGGCGGACGAGCGCCGCTCAGGCGTTCTGCCGGCGCAGGTTGTCCAGGCTCCAGGCGCCACCGCCGGCCGTGAAGATGTAGAGGAACACGAAGCAGTAGAGAATGGCCGCGTCACCGCCGTTCAGCACCGGAAAGACGCTACGTGGCGCGTGCGCCATCCAATAGGCGACCGCCATCTGTCCCGACAGGATGAAGGCTACCGGACGCGTGAAAAGGCCGAGCGCGAGAAGCGCGCCACCGACGAGTTCGAGGACGCCGGCAATCCACGATAGACTCATCATGGCCGGGCCCGGATTGGGCGAGGCCGGGAAGCCCAGGAGCTTCTGGGTGCCGTGAGCCATGAAGATGAGCGCCGCGACGATGCGCAGGACGCTGAGCATCCGGGGCGCCCAAACATGCGTGAGGTGAGCGGTGGTCATGATTGTAATTCTCCTGACCGAAAAGGGACTGACGAGGTTGGTTCGGCCGTCCGTTTAAGGCGCGGAACTTCCCGCCGCCAGAGCGGCCGAGCTCCTGTTTGGTCACGAATTGCTTACCATGACCCGAAATGGTTCTGACCTTTCGGCGGGCTGGCGCGTTGATCCTGCACAACGCGTACAGGAGTAAGCCATGACGATCCTCGACCCTCTCACCGGCGAACTCGTGACGATCGAGATGCCTCCGCGGCCCCGGAACCGATAAGGCGCGCTGCCCTTCATCAAAGAAACGGGAGAAGAATGGTCGGAGTGGCAGGATTTGAACCTGCGACCCCCACGTCCCGAACGTGGTGCGCTACCAGACTGCGCTACACTCCGACATCATGACATGGCTCGCGGCCACATCAGGCGAACCCTTGCGGGGCAAGCGGTCCCTACCATGCGGCAGCCCATGGGATCAAGGTGCCGGTTTCGGTCGGATCGGCATCGGGCTTTGGCTCGTCGAGCCGCATGCCGACCGAAGAACGGCGCAGCCCGAATTCGGGTCGCTCAATACAATTGTCGCAGCAATAAAAATCTCCGCGAGACTTCGTTTACCATTGGGCAAGTGATGTCGTTATATAGCCGGTAAAGTATAATGCACCGGGGGGACCAAGTGTCCGAAGAGGAAGTCGAGCTTGTCGCAGAGTTGCTCGCCAGGGTCGGCGGCACCTGGTACCCCGAGCGGACGAAGCCGGCCCTGAGAGCCGTGAGCAACCGCCACCGGGAGGTCGCTCGGCTCATCCTCGATGTGGTCGAACGCTCCCAGGCCGCCGAACAGGAGGCCCTGGAGGCCGGCTCGGCTTCCGAAGGCGCTCCGGAAGGCAAGGCCTTCAACTTCGCCGGAGAAGACCAGCTCCATGTGGGCGCGACCGTCGTATATCGTCCTCCCGGCGAGAAGAGGGCGCTGACCTGCCGCATCGAAAGAATGGAGCATGGTCGCGCCTATCTCGTTCCGGCGCAGCGGGAGGTGGGCTGGGTGCCCGGCCACACCCTCCTGCTGCTGGATTCGTAACAGCTTCGGCTGAAGCATCTTCGCGTGGACCTGGCGGCCGCGTGCTCATGGCCGGTCGGGCATAAGCTCCAAAAGATCAGGGCGGCTGGATTTCAGGGTTCGGGACGGTGCCCCATTGTCCAGGCCCGGCTCTGGCCTTCCGCAATGTTCGTCTCTTGTCGGAAAGTTTTACCGTTCGTTGTGCAGGCGGCTTTATTATGAAGCCATAAGAGACAGACGCTGGGGGGCGGAATTGTCGGAAGAAGAAGTCGAACTTGTCGCAGAGTTGCTCGCGAAGATAGGCGGCACCTGGAATCCGGAGCGGGCGCAGCCGGCCTCGAAGATCGTTGGTAACCGCCATCGAGATGTCGCGCGGCTCGTCCTCGATGCGGTCGAGCGTGCCAAAGCAACCAATCGCAATGCTGCGGCCGTGGAACCGGTTTCCGAAGAGGCTTCGGAAGACGACGCGATCACCGACGCGAAAGGCAATCGCCTCTACGTGGGCGCGAACGTCGTGTACCAGCCCCCTGGTGACAAGCGAACGCTCACCTGCCGGGTCGAGAAGGTGGAGCAGGGGCGCGCCTATATTGTCCCATCTCAGCGGGAGATCGGTTGGGTCTCCACCCACACGCTTCTGCCGTTGAAGCCCATTCGGGAAACCAGCACACCAGCGCGCCAGCCGTCGCCCGCCGCGGCGGGAACCGACACCATCATCCCCCAGGCGGCCGCTCCCGTCGCCGAGCCCATTTGGTTCAATCCCGCCCAGCCCATGAAGGTGGGAGACGCTTCCGCCAGGGTGCAGCACTACTTCAGCTCGATGGGCGACTGGATCGCCTTCCGGCGCCACCCGGGAGACCGCTACCTGTTCGACCGCAAGGGAAACTGGATTGGCTGGTTCCCGTGGGGCGACAACGACATCGTCGATCTCAACGGTCAGTATCTGGGCACCGTAATGGACGGGAACCGGATCTACCGGAAGATGTCGCCCGATCCGGGACGGCGTGAAGCGGGCTTCATCGTGCATCCGGGCCGCAGCGGCTATGCCGGCTATCCGGGATATGCCGCCCATTGCCTGCCCCCGTTCGGCTTCAAGGATCTCGACATGTCGAAGATCCCGACGGGGCGGCGCTTCTGGCTGAGGAGCTACGGCCGGAACGATACTGCCCGCAGCCCGAGCCTGTTCTACTCCCTGTTATCGAAGATAGGGCTCGGCGCTTTCGCAAGCTGGATCGAAGGCATGATCCGGCCCGGGAGGAGGTCATAGGTCATGCGGCCCGCACTCATCGTTCTCCGTGCAGATTCCTGAAGAATCTCCGGGGTATCCGGCGACGGCGAACCTGCGCCTGAGAAGGGCTCACCGTCGTTCGGAGAAGGGTCATTCTTCCGGCGGCGCGTTGCAGGGGCAATCCTTCCCGGATCGCGGCGATCTTTGAAATAAGATTCTATTGATTGGAGCCTGCCCACCGGAGACGCTTGACGGCATGTCAAGCCAGCAGAGCATCATGCCCCATATCGTCGCCATCTCCGGCAGCCCGGTTCTCCGTTCCCGCACGCGCAGCCTCGTCACTGAAATTCAGAGAAAGATCGTGCAGGAGACCGGTGCCGGTGCGGGTCTCGTCGATATCGCCGAACTCGTGCCGAGCCTGATGGTGCGCTCGCGCGAGCAGGCTTCTCCCGCCTTGGAGGAAGCTCTATCGTCGGTGGAGCGGGCGGATCTGCTCGTGGTCGCGTCGCCCGTCTACAAGGCGTCCTATACGGGCCTGTTCAAGCATTTCATGGATCTCGTCGACTACAAGTCCCTGGCAGGCGTGCCCGTGGCTCTCCTCGCGACAGGCGGATCGGATCGCCATTCTCTCGTGATCGATCATCAGTTGCGGCCGCTCTTCGGGTTCTTCAATGCGCAGACCCTGCCGACCGGCGTGTTCCTGACCGACGCTTCGTTCGTCGACGGACGCATCGAGGATCCGGCGCTGCAGCGCAGGCTCTCGGTGCTCGTGCGCGAAGCCGCAGACGCCATACGGCTGCGCGCGGCATCGGGCGGACTCAAGGCGGCGTAAGCTGCGGCGAACGCCCGCCCTGAGGCACGAGCGCATAGGCCGTGGTCGATTTCACCCGCTGCATGGCGAAGCGGGACGTCACGTTCTTGAGCGGGATCTCGTCGATCAACCGCTTGTAGAAGCGGTCATAGGCGGCCATGTCGGCCACGACGACGCGCAGCATGTAGTCCACGTCGCCGGCCATCCGATAGAACTCCATCACCTCCGGCATGGCGGACACGAATTCCGCGAAGCGCTGCAGCCATTGGCCCGAATGGTCGGAGGTCTCGATGGAGACGAAGACCGTCAGCCCGAGCCCGACCTTCTCGGGATCGACGATGGCGACCCGCCGCTGGATGACGCCTGTCGCTTCCAGGCGTTGGATCCGCTTCCAGCACGGGGTCTGGGACAGGTTGATCCTTTGGGCCAGCTCCGCGATCGAGATGCTCGCGTCCTCCTGCAGGAGTGTCAGAATCTTGATATCGGTGGCATCCATCTCTTATTCGGACCTGATGTAGAAGATTATTCTCTTGTTCTCTCGAATCTGAGAGAAAATTTCATCCGCCGCGCAGATCGGCAATGTGAAAGAAAAGATTATTCTATCTTGACCAAAGATCACGTCAATCGTGGCCGGCCGTGCCGCCATCAGGACGGCCTCTTCCGGAGAGGCTCTGGCGGATTTCCAGGTTCGTTCTGTGTAAAGAACGAAACCGATTCTGATTGTGCCGCTTTCATCTGTGGCCACGTGCAGATTCGGTTGGTTTCCCGTTGAAGTGAACAATTCATCTCCCGGGGCAGCTCTGAAGAGAAGGAATTGCTCGGGTGGCTCGTTCTAAAAAAAGAACGTTCCCGTTGCCGTTCGGGCCGGCTCTCGGGATAATTCCCTGGTCTTTTGGCGGTTCAGCCAAGCACGCAGGGGAATGATCGTGTCGCTCAATAATCGCTTCAAAAACAGGCCCGGCCTCACCGTCCTGGCGGGAGCCGCCCTCCTGACGGGTTCCCTGGCATGGGGCAGCATCGCGAGAGCCGCCGGCGCGGACGAGACGCCGGTCAAGGGCGGTACCCTGGTCTATCTCGAGCAGCAGGCCCACACGAACCTCTATCCGCCCGCGGGTGGCTTCTATCCGAACGGCGGCATTCTCAACCAAATCACCGACAAGCTGACCTACCAGAATCCCGAGACCCTCGAGATCGAGCCCTGGATCGCGGAATCGTGGACCGTCAATGCCGATGCGACCGAATACACGTTCAAGATCCGCAAGGGCGTCACGTTTTCGGATGGGACGCCGCTGGACGCCGCGGCTGTGGCCAAAAACTACGACGTCTTTGGGCGCGGGAACAAGGAACTGAAGCTTCCGATATCAGAGGTGATCAACAATTACGATCGCAGCGAGGTGATCGATCCGCAGACGGTCAAATTCTACTTCAAGAAGCCGTCGCCCGGCTTCCTGCAGGGAACTTCGGTGATCGGCTCGGGCCTCGTCTCGCTCGCGACTCTCGCGCTGCCCTACGAGGCCCTGGGTGATGCCACGAAGATCATCGGCTCCGGCCCCTTCGTGGTGGCGGCCGAAACGCTCGGGCGCGAGCTCACGCTCAAGGCGCGCACCGACTACAATTGGGGGCCGGCCAAGCTCGCGCATCAGGGCCGCGCCTATCTCGACACCATCAAATACATCATCACGCCCGAGGACAGCGTGCGCATCGGCGCGCTGCTGGCCGGGCAGGCCGACGTCATTCGCCAGGTCCAGGCCTATGACGAGAAGCAGGTCGAGGATGAAGGCTATCTCATCTACGCGCCTTCCACCCGGGGCGTGAACAACAGCGTCGTCTTCCGTCCGGACAATCCGCTGGTTGCGGATATCCGCGTGCGCCGCGCCTTGCTGCACGCGACCAATGCTGACGAGATCGTCTCGACCCTGTTCTCGGACAACTATCCGAAAGCCACGTCCATCATCGCCAAGACGGCACTCGGCTATGTCGACCTGTCATCCAGGCTTTCCTACGACATCGAGAAGGCCAAGGCGCTGCTCGACGAGGCGGGCTGGAAGGTGGGCGCGAACGGCCTTCGCCAGAAGGACGGTCAGGTCCTGGAGCTGACCGCCTATGAATCCCTGCCGCAACCGCAGAACAAGGAGACGCTGCAGCTGGTCTCCCAGCAATGGGGCAAGATCGGCGTGAAGCTGAACGTCCTCACGGCCGATTCAGGCAGCGCGACGGTGAACAATCTTGATCCCGCCAAGGCGCCCGTTTCCCCGGCCATGGTCGGCCGCGCCGATCCCGACGTGATCAAGAGCCAATACTACCCGACGAACCGGAACGTGCTGCTGCAGAAGGGCGGCAACAGCGACAAGGTCCAGACCTTCCTGGACGAGAAGCTGAACACGCTTCTCGACAACCTGGCGTCCGAGCCGGATCGCGCAAAGCGCCTCGCCATTGCGGGTGATGTGCAGGCCTATGTCATCGACCAAGCCTACGCGATCCCGATCTTCGAGGAGCCGCAGGCCTTCGCGGCCGCCCCTTACGTGAAGGGCTTCTCGTTCGAAGCCGTCGGGCGTCCCAGCTTCTACGGCACCTGGCTCGCGCCGCGTCACTAGTTCGTCGCCCGGGCCGGCCTCCGCGGCCGGCCCCCTCGTTCTCAGGCAGGATCTCCCATGTCGCGCTATGTGATCGGACGGATTGGACAGGCTCTGCTCGTGCTCTGGGCGGCCTTCACGGTGTCCTTCGTCCTTCTCCAGGCTCTGCCCGGAGATGCCATTCTCATCAAGTTCCTGAATCCGGAGCTGGGACTGGGCCCGGAGCAGATCGCGGAGATCCGCGCCTCCTATGGGGCGGACGTTCCGCTCCTGTCCCAATACCTGCACAGCATCACGAATTTCCTGTCGGGCGATTTCGGTTATTCGGTGCAGGCCGGCGTGCCTGTGGGCGATCTCCTGCTCGCCAACCTGCCGCCGAGCCTGTGGCTGGCGGCGCTCGGCTTCCTGCTGGCGACGATCCTCGCCGTATCGGTCGCCGTCCTCTCGACGCTCGCGCCGTTTGCGTGGCTGCGCTCGCTCATCCAGTCCGTGCCGTCCCTGTTCGTGTCCACGCCGGTGTTCTGGCTCGGGATCCTGCTGATCCAGGTGTTCTCGTTCCAGCTCAGGCTCATTCCCGTCATCAATCCGGGCCCGTGGGAGGCCCTCGTCCTTCCGGTGCTGACCCTCGCGGTGCCGATCTCGGCGCCTCTCGCCCAGGTCCTGATCCGCAACATCGATGAGGTCATGACCGAACCCTTCATCGCGGTCGCCCGCGCGAAGGGCGCCTCGCGCAGCTGGGTCCTGTGGAAGCACGTGGCGAAGAACGCCGTCCTTCCGACCCTGACCATCGGCGGCATCCTGTTCGGAGAGCTTCTGGCCGGCGCAGTCGTCACGGAAGCCGTCTTCGGCCTTAACGGCATCGGCGGACTTACGCAACGCGCCGTGGGCAGTCAGGACATCGCCGTCCTCCAGGCGCTCGTCGTGTTCTCGGCGGTGGCTTTCGTGCTCATCAACCTGGCCGTGGATCTTCTCTATCCAGTCTTCGATCCGCGCCTGCGCATCAGAGAAAGGGTTGCTGCATGACCAGCATGAACACCACCGGACGAAGCCTGCTGCAGAGCGATGCGGGGGTGCTGGAAGGCTCCTCCCGAACTTTCGCGGGCGGCCATGGCGGCATTCTGCCGACCTCGCAATGGCTCGCAGGCCTTCGCGGCATTCGGCCCGGCCTCGTGCTCGCTTGGTCTGTGATTACCATCGTTGTCCTGTGGGGGCTCTTTCCCCACTGGTTCACGAATTACAGCGGAACGGTCGGGATCGCGCGGCAGCAGCTTCGTGCGCCCAGTGCAGACCATTGGCTCGGCACCGATGTCCTGGGCCGCGACCTTCTGGCCCGCATCATCTACGGCACCAGCCAGTCGCTCTCGGGAGCCGTCGTCGCGGTCGGCGTCGGCCTCCTGGTGGGCACCGCGCTCGGCCTCGTCGCCGGAGCGGCCCGGGGCAGGGTGGAGGGCGTCGTCATGCGGGCCGTCGACGTGCTGCTCTCGATCCCGCAGCTCCTCCTGTCCCTGAGCATCGTCATCCTGCTCGGTTTTGGCACCGTCAACGCCGCCATCGCGGTGGGCGTGACATCCATCGCGAGCTTCGCGCGGCTCGCCCGCTCGGAGGTCGTGCGGGTGCGCGCCAGCGATTATGTGGAGGCCGCCTTCGGCAGCGGCGGAACGTTTCTCCGCGTGCTGCTGCGCCACATCCTTCCGAACTCCCTGACCTCCGTCATCGCACTCGCGGCCCTGCAGTTCGGCTCGGCCATCCTGGCCATCTCGACCCTGGGCTTCCTGGGCTACGGCGCGCCTCCGCCCACGCCCGAATGGGGGCTGCTGATCGCCGAGGGACGCAATTACATCGCGCGCGCGTGGTGGCTGACGACCGCTCCGGGCCTTGTCGTGATCCTCGTCGTGCTGTCCGCAAACCGCATCAGCCGGTCCTTCGGAAAGGCCGGAGCATGAGCATAAAGCAGGCTCTCGTCCCGGCCGTGCCGGGTGCCCGGGACGTGCCGGTTCTCGAGATCGCCGATCTCGTGGTCTCCTATCGAGGCGATGCCGGGTTCCAGCCGGTGGTGCATGGTGTCTCGCTCCAGGTACGACCGGGCGAGATCGTCGCCCTCGTCGGGGAATCGGGTTCCGGCAAGACCACGACCGCGCAGGCGGTCATCGGTCTCCTGGCCGAGAATGGACGCGTCGATTCCGGCGCGATCAGGCTCAACGGCACCGACATCGCGGGCTGGTCGCAGACGCGCCTCGATACCGTTCGCGGGCGCCGGGTCAGCCTGATCCCGCAGGACCCGACGAGCTCGCTGAACCCGGTCAAGACCATCGGGGCGCAGATCGCCGAAGTGTTCCACATTCATCGGCAGGGCAGCCGGGACGAGATCGACAGGCACGTCATTGATCTCCTGGCCCGTGTCGGCCTGTCTCAGCCTGAGCTGCGTGCCCGGCAGTACCCTCATGAGCTCTCGGGCGGTATGCGCCAGCGCGTGCTGATCGCCATCGCGATCGCCCTGCGTCCCGCTCTGATCATTGCGGACGAGCCCACCAGCGCCCTCGACGTCACCGTGCAGAAGCGCATCCTCGATCTCATTGACGGGCTGCGCGAGGAATTCGGCACGGCGGTCCTGCTCGTGACGCACGACCTGGGCGTGGCGGCCGACCGGGCCGACCGCCTCGTCGTCCTGAAGGGCGGGCGCATGCAGGAGCAGGGGCCAACGGCCGAGATCCTGGCCGCGCCCCGCAGCGAGTATACGCGAAAGCTCCTGGCCGATGCCCCCTCATTGACCAAGGCTCAGACATTCTCCCGGGCTGGAGGCTTGCGGAGAAGCGAGGGCGAGCCTGTCGTCATCGTCGAGAACCTCGTTCAGGATTTCCCTGTCGATCATGGGCCGCGGAGGACCTTCAGGGCCGTCGACGGCATCTCGTTCAAGGTCCAGCGCGGAACGACCCACGCCATCGTGGGAGAATCCGGCTCCGGCAAAACGACGACGGCGCGCAGCATCGTCGGCTTCCAGAAGCCCACATCCGGGCGGATCCTGGTCGACGGAATCGACATCACGTCCCTGCGCGGCGAGACCCTCCGCCAGTTCCGCCGGACGATCCAGCTCGTCTACCAGAATCCCTTCGCGTCGCTCGATCCGCTCCAGACCATCTTCCGGATCGTCGAGGAGCCACTCCTCAATTTCGATCCCGTGCCGAGGGAGGACCGGGCCAGGAGGGTCCAGGCCATCATAGAGCGGGTCGGCCTGCCGCCGTCGGTTCTGTCCCGCAAGCCGCGGGCCCTGTCGGGAGGGCAGCGGCAGCGCGTGGCCATCGCGCGTGCGCTCGTGCTGGAGCCGAAGGTGCTGGTCCTGGACGAGGCCGTGTCCGCCCTCGACGTGACCGTGCAGGCGCAGATTCTGGCGCTTCTCGACGAGCTCCAGCAGGATCTCGGCCTGACCTACCTGTTCATTTCCCACGATCTGGCCGTGGTCCGCCAGATCTCCGACACGGTGTCCGTGCTTCAGGGCGGCCGCCAGGTCGATGCCGGAACCGTGGAGGATGTGTTCCTGCGTCCCGGCAGCCCCTACACGCGCGAGCTCATCGCGGCAATTCCCGGCCGGCGGAATGCCGGCCGGCGTGACGTTCCACCCGTTTTCACCGGAGCAAACCCATGACGATATCCTCACGGCCGAAGCGGCTCGGCTTCTTCACCCGCCTTCTTGACGAGGGGAGCGCCGCGGAGCGCTACCGGCTCGCCACCGAGCAGATCGTTCATGCGGAGAGATACGGCTTCGACTCCGCCTGGGTCGCGCAACACCACTTCCACGAGGCCGAGGGAGGCTTGCCGTCGCCCCTCGTCTTCCTGGCCCAGGTTGCGGCCAAAACGTCCAAGATCCGCCTCGGCACGGGCATCATCACGCTTCCGCTCGAGAATCCTGTCCGGGTGGCCGAGGATGCGGTCGTCCTCGATCTTCTGTCCGGCGGGCGGCTCGAGATCGGCGTCGGGACGGGCGGCACGCCCTCGTCCTTCACGGCCTTCGGCCTCGACAGCGCAAATCGTTCTGAGATCTATGAGCGGCATCTCGCGACCGTGCGGGATGCCTGGGCCGGCAAGCCGCTCGAAGGCGGCGACACGCTCTATCCGTCGGCCCCGCATCTGAATGCGCGCGTCTGGCAGGCGACCTTCTCGACCTGGGGCGGCGCGCGCGCCGGACGGGCCGGGGACGGCCTCATGCTGTCCCGCACCCAGCCCCGGCCGAAGGAGGCGCCTCAGGCCAGCCTTGCCGAGATCCAGCATCCCATCATCGATGCCTATCTCGAGGCGCTGCCCGAGGGGGCGGAGCCGCGCATTGTCGCGTCGCGGTCGCTCTTCGTCGCGGATAACCGCGAGGAGGCGCTTCGCCTCGCCGAGAAGGGGCTGCGCCGCGTCGTCGACGTGTTCGCCGCCAAGGGGCATGTGATCCCAGGCAACTCCCTGGCCGACATCCTTACGGCCCTCGATACCCATGTGGGCACGCCGGAGGATGTGATCGAAAGCCTCAGCCGGGATACGACCCTGCCGCGCGTGACGGATCTCGTCTTCCAGGTGCACTCGGTCGATCCGCCCCATGCCGACATCCTGCGCTCCATCGAGCTAATCGCCACCGAGGTGGCGCCTGCGCTCGGCTGGCAGAACGCGACCCCCAGGGCCGAGAAGCGCGTCGCCCTCGTGCGCTGAACATCCAGCCGTACCCCATGCCAATGTGAGGAAACCATGAGCACGACCTTATCGGACGTCATCGACCATCTGGCCGGGATCGAACCGGGTTCGCATCTCGACACCCTGAGGGCCCAGCGCCTTCAGGCGCGGGAGAATGCTCAGAAGAGCTACCTGGCCCTGTTCGAACCTGAATATCCCGGCACCGTCACGGCCCTGGAGCGCTACGCAGTCGCGACATTCGTCGCGGGCCTTCACCGTCAGCAGACCGTGCTCGATTTCTACAGGGCGGCGCTCCTGAGGCTCGACCGACCGGATGTGGCCGAGCTGATCGATGCCGAGATCGCCCGGGCTTCCGTGCGGGGTCCCTATGGGCGCTATCCCAAAGGGCCGCTTTCCGCCGAGGATCGGGACGGGCCGGATTATCGTGTCCTTTCAGGATATGAGGAGATCCTGGGAACCCGGCTGCGCGCCGCCCTGGAGCATGCGCATTTGCTCGTGTTCCGCCCACGCGACGCCAGCCCTGCGGCGCTGCAAAAGCTCCTCGATGCCGGATGGTCGACGACAGACATCGTGACCCTGTCGCAGCTCGTGGCCTTTCTCTCGTTCCAGATCCGTGTGGTCGCAGGTCTGCGCGCTGTTGCGGCCGAACCTGCGCATGACGCGGCCGACCTCGACCGCGGCCCCGCCTTTGCGGGCCTTCTGGCCTCCGGCACCGTCTGAAAAGGATTTCCCCATGAGCGAGCAAACCCTGTCATATCCCGACAACCATGAGCCTGTGGCCTTTACGCAGGAGGAATTGGGCTGGCTGCCGTGGCTGGAGCCGTTTCCGGCGGACCAGTTGACCGAACGGCATTGGGCCGGTCTCGTCGATGCGTCGCGGGCGAAGTCGCCCTATTTTCTCCTGCTCGCCCGCGATCCGGACATCCTTCAGGCAAGGACGAAGACCGACAAGGACATCTTCTACAACACGAAGGACGGGCTTCCCCGGGCGGAGCGGGAACTCGCCGCGACCGCGACCTCACGGGTGAACGGCTGCATCTACTGTGCGTCCGTCCATTCCCGGTTCGCGACCCAGTATTCCAAGCGGGGTGCTGATGTTCAGCGCCTTCTCGACGAAGGGGATGGGGTGGATATCGACAGCCGGTGGAACGCGGTCATTGCGGCCTCCGTTGCGCTGACGAAAACACCGCACGAGTTCGGCAGCGAGCAGGTTCGGGACTTGCGCAAGGCAGGCCTCGGCGACCTCGAGATCGTGGACGTCATCAACGGTTCGGCCTTCTTCAACTGGGCGAACCGCCTGATGCTTTCCCTCGGAGAGCCGACGCTTCCGGCCAAACACGCATAAGACCGCTCCTCGAGCCGGGCAGGACTACGGTCCTGCCCGAAGCTGCCCGACTCATAAGCGGGCAGGGGGTTGCTACCGCAACGGCACCCCCTTCCCGTCCTTGAGCCTTTCGCCCGTCCCTGTACCGCCCTCGCCCTATGGCCCTTCATGGAGCGATCGGCTAACATTCGCGCAGTCCTGCTTCCGGTTGCATATCCTGGCCGCGCGACTATGTAGCAATTCGATCCTAATCCGTCGAAGGAGGGGACAGGTGAACGCATCCAATTCGAATGACCTCAGGCAGGTATTGGCGAAGGCGATCTGCACCTTGCCGTCCCCGAACGACCTGCGGCTCGTGGCGCAGCGCTTCGTCGATCATGCGGTCGAGCCACGGCTCTCCACCGCGGAGGCGGACATGCTCGCGCAGGATCTGGGCTACGCCGATCTTGAGAGCTTCTGCCGTGATGTCCAATTGCCCGAGCACATCATCGAGCGCTGGAAGCGCTTCGGCATCTCTTCGGAGATGGGGCAGGTGCTGGCCTTCTTCGTGCTTCAGCGGCGACGCGTTCGCGATGCGGTGGACGAATTCGAGTCGACGCGCAATGTCGGCCTAGACGACTTTTTCGAAGAGCGTGGTCTGATCTGAGCCCTTCGCGTTCCTTTTGCCTTAAGCCCGGGGCGGCCTTTGTTCAGCTCTCGTCGAGCAGCGAGGCCGCCGTATCGCTGTCGGTGATCAGGACCTGCACGGAAACGGCCTTCAGGGCCGCGCGGATGGCCTGGACTTTATTCTTCCCACCGGCCGCCAGGACCACATTGGGGATCCGGCTGATCGCATCGAGCTCGATAGCCATGATTCGCCGATTGATCTCGTGATCGACCAGATGGCCGTCGGCCGTCACAAAATGGCAGAGGATGTTGGCGACAGCGCCTTTCCGCTTCAGCGGCTCGATGAGATCGGCCGGAACGATCCCATGCCGGAAGATGGTCGCCTCCGCCGAAATGTCACCGACAGTGAGCAGCGCGATGTCCGCAGCTTCCGCCCTGGCGTGCACGACCTGCAAAGTCGGCTGTGCCCAGAGGCGGTCCCGCAGATCCGGCTCGTCCACGATGACCGGGGCGGTGATCTGGTAGCTGTCGGCCCCGAGTGCCTCGGCCACCTTCACGGCGACGATGGACGGGTTGATCCATTGCGAATGCGGCAGGCTGCCGACCAGCGCGACTACCGTTGCACCCTGGAGTTGCCGTCGCGGCAGAAAGGCCAGGCTCGCATAGAGCGTCGCGCCACCACCGATCGCAAGCGTCGCGCCGTCCTGCATCCTCTCGCCCACATAGGCGGCGACCGCATGGCCGATGGATTTTTCGAGGCTCGCCTCGTTGCTGGGGGTCGGCACGACTACGGCCGCAGCCAATCCCCAGCGCTTCTCCAGTTCCCGCTCGAGCCGGATCTGGGAGGCCGTCGAGGCATTGATGGCCGTGGTCACGACACCGTCGGCCGCGCATGCGGCCAAGGTCCGCATGACCTTGATTCGCGTCACGCCGAGCTTCTCGGCGATCTGTTCCTGCGTGAAGCCTTCCACGTAGTAGAGCCAGGCCGTCTTCACGGCCAAGTCGGACGAGACGAGCGGCAGTGGGGCCTCTGTCGTGTCCTGCTTGAGTACCGTCATTCGTCTGTTCCCTCGGCAAGATCCGGCGAATGCCGACACGGATGGAGCGCGTCAAGCCTGCCGGAGGGGTAGGCGTGATCATTTGTACTTGACTTCGAACAAATGAACAATATCGTCGAGGGCAATGTCATCAACCTGTGACATTGCTAATTATAAGAACTGCGGGCCGACACAACCATTAGGTGTGGACGGAATCCGTCTAGACAGGAGGAATCCATGAGCCGTCGCTTTTCAATGGGATTGAAACTGATCCCATTCGCCTTTGCCGCAAGCATGATCGCGTCTGCGGCGCAGGCCGATACCATCACGCTCTACACATCGCAGCCTGAGGCCGACGCTTCGAAGACTATCGAAGAGTTCCGGAAAGTGAATCCGGGCATCGACGTCCAGGTTTACCGCTCCGGAACCAGCGACATCCTCAGCAAGCTCGCGGCCGAGTTCGCCGCCGGTGCGCCGCAGCCCGACGTGCTGTTCATCGCCGACGCCGTCAGCATGGAGCTGCTGAAGAAGGACGGACGGCTTGCCGCCTACAAGGAGGCGAACACCACCGGCTTCTCGCCGGAGGCCTACGATGCCGACAAGACCTATTTCGGCAGCAAGCTGATCACGACCGGCATTGCCTACAACACCGGCGCGCCGAAGAAGCCACAGCATTGGCTGGACCTGGCCGACCCGTCCTACAAGGGGATGATCGTCATGCCGAGCCCGCTCTATTCGGGCGCGGCCGCCTATCTGCTGTCCGGCTTCGCGGCGAAGCCCGAATTCGGGTGGGGCTACTTCGAGAAGCTGAAGGCGAACGATGCGCTGGCCGTGCGCGGCAACGGCGCGGTGCTGAAGTCCATCGCGAGCGGTGAGAAGCCCTACGGGATTCTCGTCGACTTTATGGCCCTCAACGCTAAGGCCAAGGGCTCGCCGATCGAGTTCGTGTTCCCCGAGGAAGGCGTTCCCGCCGTCACCGAGCCGGTTGCGATCATGACGACGGCCAAGAACCCGGCAGGCGCGAAGAAGTTCATCGACTTCATCCTGTCCGATGCAGGCCAGAAGCTGGCTCTCAGCCAGGGCTATCTGCCCGCGAAGGAAAATGTGGGCCGTCCGTCCTGGCTGCCGCAGGACGCCAAGATCAAGATCATGCCGATCGACATCAAGGCCGTCCTCCAAAGGACTGAGGAGGACAAGAAGAAGTTCTCCGATCTCTTCGGCGGCTAAGGAGAGTCGTTCGATGGCCGTATCGATCAGTCGCGTACAGGCGTCCCCCGAGCTTCCGGCGCCTGCTTCGTTGAAGAAGGGTCTTCCTTCGGAATGGATGCTGACCGGGTTCGTCGTCGCAATCGTCGTCGTCCTGTCGATCCTTCCGATGCTGCGCCTGATCCAGGAGATCATCGCGCCGGGCGGAAAACTGTCGACTGCGGCCATCGAAGCCGGTCTGGCCAATCCAGCGACCTGGACGGCCACCTGGCATTCGCTTGTGGTGGGTTTCGGAGGCACCGCTCTGGCGGTGCTCTTCGGAACCACCATCGCGATCCTGGTCTCGCTCACCGACGTTCGCGGTCGCAGCGCCTTCGTGCTCTGCTACGTGACGCCCCTGATGATCGCACCTCAGGTGACGGCGCTTGCTTGGCTGCAGCTCTTCGGCCCCGCAAGCCCTCTCCTGAAGATGCTCGGCATCGCGCCCCCTCTGGGCAGCCGTAACCCGCTCTACTCGGCCGAGGGCATCGTCCTCCTGCTGGGAGTGCAATATGGCCCCCTGGTCTTCCTGATGGTCCGCGCAGGGCTGCGCAAGCTTCCGCGCGAACTCATCGAGGCCGCGCTGGCGGGCGGCGCGAGCCGCTGGACGACCCTGAGGACCATCATCCTTCCGCTGATGACGCCCTCGATCATCGGGGCCTCGGCCCTGGTCTTCGTCTCGTGCGTCGGCAATTTCGGCATTCCGGCCTTCCTCGGCATTCCGGCCAATTACCTCGTGCTGCCGACCCTGATCTATCAGCGCCTGGCCGGGGCAGGCCCCTCCGTTCTCGCCGAGGTGGCTTTCCTTTCGGTCCTGATCGGCCTGATCGCCATGGCCGGCATCGTCGGGCAGGACATCATCAGCCGCCGGCGGGATTACCGGATCACGTCCACGTCGCTCCCCGCCGAGCCGTTCGAACTCGGACGCTACCGCGTCCTCACCGAGGCGATCATGTGGACGGTCATCGTGGTCATCCTGGTGCTGCCGCTGCTGGGCCTCTTCCTGACGTCGCTCGTGCCTGGATACGGCATTCCGCTGTCGGCCAAGACCGCAACCCTGTCCAACTACTCGTTCGTGCTGTTCGACCATGCCGGCGCCAAGAGCGCCTTCTTCAACAGCTCCCTTCTGTCGGTCGGGGCGGCCGTGTTCGCGGTCCTCGTCGCGGTGCCGCTCGGCTATTTCATCGCCTGGCGCATGTCGTGGTGGACCAAGTTCCTGAACCTGACCATCGAGCTGCCTTATGCGCTCCCCGGCGTGGTGCTGGCGATTGCGGCGTTGCTGCTGTTCCTGAAGCCCATCCCGGTGATCAGCCTCCATATCTACAACACGGTCTGGATCATCCTGTATGCGTATCTCGCCCGCTTCATGGTCCTGGCACTGCGCCCGACGGTCAGCGGTTTCCATCAGATCGACCGCTCCCTGGAGGAGGCCGCGCAGGTCGCCGGGGCAGGCTTCCTGATGCGGCTGCGCACGATCATCTTCCCGCTCGTCGCGCCGGTGGCGGTCGCAGGAGGACTGTTGATCTTCATGACGGCCCTCAGCGAGCTGACGGTTTCGGCGCTCCTGTGGTCCTCCGGCTCGGAGACCATCGGTGTCGTCATCTTCTCCTTCGAGCAGGGCGGTGACTCGAGCTATGCGGCGGCGATCTCCATGATGACGGTCGCTCTGACGTTCCTGCTGATGCTCGCGTCCAACCTGCTTGCCCCCCATCTGCCGAACGGAGTCCTCCCATGGCGGGATTGATGATCGATCAAGTCAGCAAGCGCTTCGGCGACTTCGACGCACTCTCCAACGTATCCATCGATGTCGCGGACGGTGAATTCCTCGCCGTCCTGGGCCCCTCCGGCTGCGGAAAGACGACATTGCTGCGCACGGTGGCCGGCTTCGAGAAGGTCACGGGGGGGCGTATCATCATAGGCGGCGAAACGGTGTCGGAGCCGGAACGCAGCATCCCGCCGGAGAGGCGTCGGGTCGGTATCGTGTTCCAGAACTATGCCCTCTGGCCGCACATGACCGTCGCCGAGAACGTAGGGTACAGCCTGCGGGTTGCGAAGGTCTCGCGCGCTGAGCGTGAGCGGCGGGTCGCGGAGGCGCTCGCGCTCGTGAACCTGTCGGGCTACGGCGACCGGCGCCCCAGCAACCTCTCGGGCGGCCAGCGGCAGCGCGTGGCCCTGGCCCGCTGCCTCGTTGCCGCTCCGTCCCTCGTCCTGTTCGACGAGCCGCTCGCCAATCTGGACGTTCACCTGCGCGCCGCTATGGAAGACGAGTTCGCGGATTTCCATAAGCGGACCGGCACCACCATCGTGTACATCACCCACGACCAGGCCGAGGCCATGGCGCTTGCGGACCGCATCGCCGTCATGGATCGCGGGAAGCTGGCCCAGCTTGCGCCCCCGCGCGAGCTCTATCGCGAGCCGGCAAACGAAATGGTCGCCTCGTTCATCTCCCAGGGCATCATTCTCCCGGCGGACGTGCTGACGCCTGCCGAGGCCGGACATTGCCGCGTTCGGGTTCTGGGGCATGAGGTCGTGGTCCGCTGCCGGCCCGACGAGAAGCCGCGCGCGGATGCCAAACTGTGCTGCCGCTCGCCGGAGATCGAGGCCGTCGGTCCTGGCGAGGACGGCATTCCGGTCGAGATCAAGCGGGTCGTCTATCAGGGAGGCCGCGCCCGGGTCGAGCTGTCGCCCGTGGAGCGCCCCGATCTGAGCCTTCATATCGAGCAGGCAGATCCGGTGACCCTGGAGGCCGGCGTCGAGGCGCGGGTCCGCATTCGGTCCGGCTGGGTGATCCCGAGGACCGCCCCATGATGCAGGTCGATCTGCATGGCGGCTTCGGCGAGAAAGGACGGACGAGCGTCGCGATCCGCGGGAATGACGGCCACATCCTGCTCGATGTCGGGATCAAGGTCGGCGCCTCGGGGCGCGAATACTACCCGGCCATCGACGGCGCAGGGGATATCCAGGCGCTTCTCCTGTCCCACGCGCATGAAGATCACGTCGGGGCCCTCTCGTGGCTGCTGGCGGAAGGGTATCGCGGCCCGATCTTCATGACCGAGGAGACCCTCGAGGAAGCTCCCGCGACGCTCGAACATTATGCAGACCGCAACCAGCTGAAACAGTTTCCTCTGCCCCGGGATCGGGTGCAGCTGTTCAAGCCGGGCGAGACCCTCACGGTCGGGGACCTGACCATCCGCACCGGCCGCTCGGGGCACGTGGTCGGCGGTGTATGGTTTGCGGTCGGCAGTGGGAAGGAAACGATCGTCTATTCCGCGGACGTCCTGCCCGACAGCAAGGTCTTCGTCATGGATCCGATCCCGGCATGCGACCTGCTGATCCTCGACGCCTCCTATGGGGCCGATCCGGTCTCGAGCGAGACGCGGGGCGACGAAATCGCAGCCTGGATCGCCAGGCACCCGGAAGGATGCCTTCTGCCGACGCCCCTGTTCGGCCGGTCCCTGGAACTGCTCGCCGTCATGCCGGACCGCTTTGCGATCCATGCCAGCATGCGCCGGGCGCTGGCCAGCCAGATCGAAGCCCGCGAGGCGCTGCAACCTGCCATCATCGACACCCTGGCGCAGAAGCTTGCGGCAGCCATCGACTGGCATGACGGCGAGCCTCTGCCGCAATGCCCGTTGCTGGCCGATGATGGCATGGGGACGGCAGGCCCGTCCGCGACGCTGATCCCGTTGGCCGATGCCAGCGACTATCCCGTGCTCCTGACCGGGCACCTGCCGGCTTCTTCGCCGGGCGATCTGCTTTATCGTAAGGGGCGCGCATCCTGGATCCGGATGCCCACCCATCCGACCCTGCCGGGCAATGTCGGCATCTGGCACAAGGCCGGAGAGCCGCCGACCCTCGGCCATTCCTGCACTCTGTCTACGCTCGAAGAGCTCGGTCGCCACATCTGCTCGCTTCGCACGGATGTCCGGACAGGCCAGAGCCTCACTCTCTGCGAAGGAAAGATCACATGAGGATTCTCGTCTGCAACGACGACGGCATCGAGGCTCCCGGCATTGCCTTCCTGACCGAGGTCGCACGCAGCCTCTCCGACGACGTCTGGGTCGTCGCTCCGGACGGCAAGCGGACCGCCGGCGGCCCGTCGCTGACCATCGCCCGGCCTTTGACGATGAAGCGGCTCTCGGAGCGCCGGTATTCGTGCTCGGGTACCCCGGCCGATTGCGTGGTCTCGGCCATGGCCTGGCTCTTCAAGGACGACAAGCGGCCCGATCTCGTGCTCGCTGGCATCAATGACGGCCGCAACGTCGCGGAGGACCTCGCCTATTCGGGCACGCTCGGCATCGCCCGGGAGGCCACTTTCTGGGGCGTTCCGGCGATCGGCTTCTCGCGGGTCAAGAATCCCCGGGCCACCGACAAGGATCTGCCCTGGCTGGCCGGCCTGATTCAGGGCCTCTGGCAGAACCGCGCGACCTGGGCCATCGAGGGGCATTACCTGAGCGTCAATCTCCCGGCGGAGCTCCCGGCCGGGATCCTCCAGCCGAAGATCGGCCGCGACAAGATCGGCCGCTCGGCCGAAGTGGTCTCGTCCGAGGGCGAGACGACCGTCATCGTGGTTCCGCGCGGCCGCAGCCATCACACGGTGCCGGGGGACGAGAACGAGGCCATCGACAGCGGCCACGTCACCGTCAACCGCCTGAACTGGTTCGGCGAGACACCCCTGGAGGCCAATTTCCTCTCCGGGTTGTCGACGAGTGCCGGAGCGCAGGCCGGGGGAAACCGCGTCCCGGAACAGGCCTAAGGGACGCGAGCCACAGGCGAGTTCCCGTCCCCGCGGGCGCCCGGGAGGCGCCTTGATTCCGATCGAGAGCCCTCTTGGCGTCAGGGGATTGCATTCGGCACGGGTTTGGCGTTCATTGATATAATAAGTCGGCAAATAAAATCAGGCTCAAAATCAGGCTCTTGGAATGGACGCGACCCGGACACTCATCCAGTTGATCGGCAGTGTCGCCCTCATGCTGTGGGGAGTGTACCTGGTACGCTCGGGCGTGAGCGAGGCCCTGGGAGCCCAGTTGCGGCGGCTGGTGGCGGCTTCGTCCCGGAACCGGCTCACGGCCTTCGCCAGCGGCCTCGTCGGAACGACGCTGCTGCAATCCAGCACGGCCATGGCCCTCATCATCGGCTCCTTTGCGGGGCGCGGCATCATCGGGCTGTCGGCCGCATTGGCCGTGATGCTCGGGGCCGATGTGGGGTCGACGGTCGCGGCGCAGCTTCTGGCCCTCGATATCAAGTGGTTCTGGGCGATTCTGGTGGCCTGCGGGTTCGGGCTCTTCAGCGCCCGGGAAAGCGCCAAAAGCGTCGCGCAGGCGATCATCGGCCTCGGCCTTCTCCTGCTGGCTCTTCAGGAACTGGGATTGGCCGCCGCGGCCCTGCGCGAATCGCCGACCGTGCGGGTCGTCCTCGGGGCCGTGGCCGAAGAGCCCGTGATCGCGCTCGGGATTGCGGCGCTGCTCACCTGGGCGGCCCATTCCAGCCTCGCCATTGTCCTCTTCGTCATGTCGCTGGCCGGAAGCGGCGTCATCTCGATGTCGGAAGGGCTCATCCTCGTACTCGGAGCCAATATCGGCGGCGCATTCGCCCCCTGGGTGGCGCTGTCCGGCTCCCCGCCGGCGGCGCGGCGCGTCCCTCTCGGCAATCTCCTCATGCGCGGGATCGTCGGCCTCCTCGTGCTGCCCTTCATCGGCTTTATCGCCCATGAAATGGGCCAGTGGGTCCAGGATCCTTCGCGCAACGTGGTCATGTTCCACACGGCCTTCAACCTCGGGGTTGCGATCCTGGGGCTCCCCTTTGTGGGCCTCCTGGCCAATCTCCTGGAACGCTGGGGCAACGAGCCCAAAGGCGCCGCCGACGAGGGGCAGCCGCGCCATCTGGAGCCGAGCGTGCTCGGCACGCCGTCCGAAGCGCTGGCCTGCGCCATGCGGGAATCCCTGCGCATGGGAGAACTCGTGGACACCATGCTCAACAACGTGCTGGGCGCCATCGAGGGGAACGACCAAAAGCTCCTGAAGGATATCGAGAAGGCGGACGATACGGTCGATCGGCTCCACGAGGCTATCAAGCTCTACCTGGTCGAGGCGTCCAAAGCCGCCATGTCCGAGGAGGAAAGCCGCCGGCTGCTGGAAATCCTCACCTTCACGACCAACCTCGAACATATCGGCGACATCATCGACAAGAATCTCGTGGAGCTTGCCGCCAAGAAGATGCGCCGGCAGCTGTCGTTCTCGGCCGAGGGACTCGCTGAAATCCGCACCTTCCACAGCCGCGTCACGGAGACCATGCGCATGGCCTCGAACGTGTTCGCGACCCGCGACATCAGCCTGGCGCGGAGGCTTTTTGCCGACAAGAGCACCATGCGGGCGGCCGAGCGGAACGCAACGGAGAGCCACTTCGTGCGCCTGAAGGACGGCAGGCCGGAATCGATCGAGACCAGCTCCATCCATATCGACATCATCCGGGACTTGAAGCGCATCCACGGCCATCTGACGGCCACGGCCTATCCGCTTCTCGAGGCCCAGGGCGACCTGGCGGAATCCCGGCTCAGGCAGCGCAATGCAAAGGAGTCCCAGGCAGAGCCCCAGGATATGCCGGCCTCCTTGAGCGGGAGGGCCTGACAACATCCTGCGTATTCCAGCTGGAGCACGCGGACAGCAGGCCGATCGAGACCGATTCTTTGAGGGAGATCGTGAGTGCGGCGCCGGCAGGCGGAGCCCCGGCCCGTATTCGGGCCGGGCCGCTGAGGCTTATCCCGCGCGCGCCAATTCCGCGCCGAGCCGGCCGATGGCATGCCGCTGTTCAAATTGCGGCATGTGGCCGGTCGCCGGGAAGATGTGAACCGCGACACTCCCCGGAAGGCCCAGCGCGTGGCGGGCCGGAATGATCCGATCCTCGGCCCCGAAGACGACCTTCACGGGCCAGTCGAAGCCCTCGAGAAGATGCCGGATGCTGAAGGCCTGGGTTCCGTCCGGAAAGATGCTGGCCGCAAGCCGTTCCTGCAACTTCGTCTGATCTCCGACGCGTGCCCGCAGCGTGGCGCCCACGAAGGACGTCCCCAGGGAACGCTCGTCGAAGACGAGCTCGCGAACCCACGGAGCCAGGCTCGCCTCGCTCGTGGCGCGCAGGAAGCCCGAGACGAAGGCGCCATTGATATCGGGGCCGAGTCCGGCCGGCGAGAGCAGCATCAACGAGCGGACGTCGAGCGTCGATTGCGCCGCGACGGTCGCCGCGACGGCGGCGCCGAGGGAATGGCCGATCAGATGGAGGCTGCCGACGCCTTCGCCCGAAAGGGTGTCCAGGACGGATGCAGCAAGATCACCCAGGGAGCTCTGACCCGCGAGAGGCGAGCGGCCGTGTCCGGGAAGATCGATCCCGAGGATCGGTCGGTCCTGGGGCAGGGACGAGAGAACGGGGCGCCAGCTGTTCAGGTCGGATCCGAAGCCGTGGATCAGGACGAGCGGCGTGCCCGTTCCCTGACGCAGCCAGATGCGGTGTAGGGGGGCAGCTCCGAAGGCCGGAGCCGGGACGGCATCCTGCCCGGCCCGGGCCTGCAACGGAGGAAGGACCCCGGCTGCAGGGCTCGTGCTGGCAGCAACACTTCCGGCCAGGGCGCCCACATGCTCGAGCACGTCGCTTTGCTGGATCCGCCCGCGGGGGCCCGATCCCTGCAGCCGGCTCAGTTCGATCCTGTGCTCGCGGGCGAGGCGCCGGGCCAAGGGCGTGGCGCGCAGGCCGTCTGGTCCTGCCGGTGCCGGTTCCTGCTTGGTCGATGCAGCCGCAAGGGAGGACGCAGGCGGCGTGGCCGGAGCCGGGGAGGCGGATTCCGCCGGGGCATCGGCGGCGGTCGGGATATCGATGGGAGCCCCAGGCGCGGCTCGGACCGGGCCTTCGTAAGTCTCGTTCTCCCCATAGATCTGGGCGACCACGCTGCCGACCGGAACTTCCTTGCCTTCTTCGCCCGTAATGTCCCGGATGATGCCGGACACGGGAGCCTCGATCTCCATCACGGCCTTGTCGGTCTCGAGCTCGAAGATCACCTGGCCCTTCTCGACCTTGGCATTCTCGTCGACAAACCAGCGGGAGACTTTGCCGGTCGCCATGTCCATGTCGACGCGCGGCAGGATCACCTCGGTAGGCATCGTCAGGCCTCCTTGCGAACGAGCTTGCGCGCCGCCGCGACGATATCGGGAACCTGGGGCACGGCGGCCTTCTCGAGGTCCGGATTGTAGGGAAGGGGAGACTCGGCTCCGCCCAGCCGCAGCACGGGCGCATCGAGATAGTCGAAGGCCTCGCTCTCGACGATGGCGGCGCTGATCTCGGCACCGATCCCCAGCGTCTTCACGCCCTCGTAGACGCAAAGGAGGCGGGAGGTTTTCTTGACGCTCTCGATGATCGTGGGCGTATCCATAGGGCGGAGGGATCGCAGATCGATCACCTCGACGTCGATGCCCTCATCCGCGAGCTGCTGGGCCGCATCGAGCGACTTGTGGACCATGATCGAGGTGGCGACGATGGTGAGGTCGCGGCCATGGCGGCGCGTTTCGGCCTTGCCGATCGGCACCGTGTAATGGCCTTCGGGCACCGGACCCTTCATCTTGTAGAGCAGCTTGTGCTCGAAGATCATGACGGGATCGGGATCCGCTACGGCGGCGAGCAGCATCCCCTTGGCGTCGTGAGGCGTCGAAGGCTGCAGCACCTTGAGGCCGGGCACATGGGCGAGCCAGGCCTCGAGGCTCTGGCTATGCTGAGCGGCCGCTCCAGTTCCGGAGCCTGCCGGGAAGCGCATGACGAGCGGAACCGAGACGTTGCCGCCGAGCATGTAGCGCATCTTGGCGGCCTGGTTCACGATCTGCTCCATCGCGAGCGTCGCGAAGTCGGAGAACTGAAACTCGAAGATCGGCCGCATGCCCGTGACGGCCGCGCCCACCGCAACGCCGGCGCCGCCGAGTTCGGAGATGGGCGTGTCCATGACCCGGTCCTCGCCGAAGCGATGGACCAGATCGCCGGTCACCTGGAAGGCGCCGCCATAGACGCCGATATCCTCGCCCATGAGGAAGACGCGTTCGTCCATCTCCATAGCGATCGCCATGGCCTCCTGGATGGCCTGGGCATAGCTGAGTTCGCGCACATTCGCATCCATGGCGGGATCAATCCGTGTAGACATAACGCGTGACGTCGGAGGGCGAGGGCGAAGGGCTCGCCTTGGCGAATTCGAGCCCTTCGGCGATCTCGGCCTCCACCTCAGTGCGGATCTTCTCGATCTCGTCCGGGGTGATCAGGCCGAGCTGGGTCAGCTCGGTCTCGAAGATGCCGATCGGGTCGCGGGCCTGCCAGGACTCGATCTCCTCCTTGGTCCGGTAGCGGTTGCGGTCGGAGCGCGAGTGGCCCCGGATGCGGTAGGTCTTGCTCTCGATCAGGGTCGGGCCCTCTCCGCGGCGAGCCCTGTCGGCGGCCTCGAAGGAGGCGGCGGCCACCGCACCGAAATTGTTGCCGTCGACGATGACGCCCGGCATCGCATAGGCGCTGGCCCGGTCTGCGATGTTCGGCACGGCGGTCGAGCGCTTCGTCGACGTGGACATGCCGTAGCCGTTGTTCTCGCAGACGAAGATCACCGGCAATTTCCAGATCGAGGCCATGTTGAGGGCCTCGTGGAAGGCACCCTCGTTGTTGGCCCCGTCACCGAAGAACGACACGACGACGGAATCCTTGCCCTGCTTCTTCAGGGCAAGCGCGGCTCCCACCGCGATGGGAATGCCCCCGCCCACGATGCCGTTGGCGCCGAGATTGCCCTTTGAGACGTCGGCGATGTGCATGGAGCCACCACGGCCGCGGCAATAGCCATCCTCCTTGCCGAAGAACTCGGCAAACATGCGCTTCACCTCCGCACCCTTGCCGATGCAATGGCCGTGGCCGCGATGGGTGGAGGTGATGAAGTCCGCGTCCGTCAGCGGAGCGCAGATGCCGACCGCACTGGCCTCCTGGCCGATGGAAAGGTGCATCGTGCCGTGGATCAGGCCGCGCATATAGGCCTCCTCCGCGCTCTCCTCGAAGCGGCGGATGAGGTGCATCTTGCGAAGCGCCTCCCTCAGGTCGTCGGAGGAAAGACGCCGGTAGACGTCCGGCAGATTGGCGACAGGGGGCACTGCCTTATCGGTCGTCCGTTGGGGCATGACAATTCTCTCGGCAGGTTGGGGCAGGGCGGCCGGAGCCGCCCACTCTTTTTCAGGCGGCCGACGCGAACCGCGCATCCGCTTCGTCGAGGCGGCGGCGAATTTGCGTGACGACGAAGGATTCGTCCGGCTGGCAGTTCTCGTAGGTGAGGCGCTCGCCCGCCTTGATCGGCTTCAGAACCTTGGCGCGCTCGGAGAGGCCGAGCGGCAGGGCGCGCCCGCTTCGTGCTTCGCTCCAGGTCATGGCGAAGCCGCGATAATCCGTCTCGCCGATCCTGCCCAGGGTTTCGCCCGGCTGAAGGTCGCGCTTGGCGACCGAGACGCATTCCGCAACCGGATGGTCGAGCGGTTGCATGTCGGGCTTGCCGAACGCGACGGCGCGGGCGGCGGAGAGCGGCGTCTCCAGGCTGGTCAGGTGATAGGGGCGAAGGATCGAGAAGCAGGGGCCGGGGCCGACCTTCAGGTCGATCATGCGCTCGAGGACGCGGGGATGCCTGGGCTTCACGATGCAGAAGACGCCCGGCGCGACACCCTTGCCGATCGAATAATCGACGACGCCCGAACGGTTGAGAATGCCGCCATCCTCCTTGGTGCACAGCACCTGCGCCAGCTGCTCGCGCGTGGCCGTGGGGCCGTGCATGCCGGGAACATCCGGCACGAGCCCGGTGGCGTTGGCGACCGCGACCATCTCGACCATGGTCTTGGTCCCGTCCACGAACTCGACCAGCATGCGGGCGTTCATGTTGCGGGCGCGGGCCTCCTCCTCGTAGTCGGCCGGCATGGCGTCGAACTTGAGCGGGTTGTTCTTGCCCTTGCCAGCGGCCACGACTTCGAAGCCCAGGCTCTGGGCGAAGCTGATGATCTCCAGCGTGCAGGCCGGCTCGTCGCCGGCGGCGCCAGTATAGACGACCCCGGCCTTGCGCGCCTCCTCCTTGAGGAAGCGCCCGACCGTGATGTCGGCCTCCACGTTCAGCATGACGACATGCTTGCCGTTCTTCATCGCCTCGAGGGCGAAGAGCGTGCCGATATTGGGATTGCCGGTGGCGTCGATCACCACGTCGATCCGGCCGGCCGCGCAAAGGGCGTTGATATCGTCCGTAATGGCTACCTTATTGGCCTCGATGGCACGGTCGATCTCGGAAGCCGTGGAGGCGTTCACCACATCGCCGGGCGCATGGCCGGCCAGGAGAGCCGCGTCCCGCGCAGCCTGCGGCCGGACCTCGGAAATGGCACCGATGCGCACACCGGGCATGAGCGCCACTTCGACGACGATGTCCGTCCCCATCTGGCCCGCGCCGGCCAGGCCGATCGTGATCGGTCCCGATTTCTCCATCCGAGCGGCAAGCTCAGCTGCCAAACCCAGTTGCGCGATCCGTGGCATCGAACTGGCCTCTCTCCCGTTGAAAATGATAGCCGCAAGCTAGAGAACTTTTGTGTGGTGGTCAAACAATATGTACATCCAAACTTAGCCTTAAGGGCCTTCAGCTCGGCATTGCGGACATGAAGCGGATATCCTGGCCATGGCCCGGCTCCTGCTCCTGTGGTCCCGTGCCTCGGAACCCGCTCCGCTGCAGGACGGCCTCCGGCTGGAGCCAGTTGGGTTCCTGGCTCAGGAAAAGATCAAAGAAGCCGATGGCCGTGGAGGGGTCTTCCTGCACGTTCTCGCGGAACGACCACCACGTCCTGAGATCCGTGGCGACCGGCGCAAAGGCTACGGAGGTCGCAAAATCCTGATGCAGGATCGCGTCCAGGACGCTGGCGCAGTAGCTGGTCAGAATGAAGCCTTCGGGCCAGAAATCCGCGACCGCCAGGGTCTGGATCGGCAAGGTGCCCCTTTCCACCCGGCGAGGGTCTACCCAGACGCGCAGGGGCGCGGTCCTGATCAGCTCGGCCAGCAGCAGCCCACAGGAAAAGACGCAGAAATCCTGACGATTCAGGGCCGCATACGGCTTTTGCGACGTGAACTTCTCCGCCCAGCTCAGAAAGGCCTTCGTGCTCGGCGCCTGATCGGTCTCGGCCCGGGCGCCCAGATGCGCCGCCGCGAGGCTGGTCCCGCGACCAAAACTGTCGAGGAACCCGTGGAGGCTGCGAACTTGGTGCCTCAGGTCCGGGATACGGGCGAATTCTTCGCTGAGAGTCAGATCCATCCCCGCACTCTCCGGTGAATTCATCAGGTGAGGGCTATGCCGGACGCCTGGTGCCAGTCACAATCTTCAGATCGGCCTCTGCCCAGCCTCGACGGCCGATCTTGTGTACATATTGACACGAAAGGTGGCAAATGTTCTCCTCAATGAATTGCAGGCTCGGATGTCCGCGAAAGCCTATCATGCAGAGAGAACGCGTACTTCACCCGCGTGTTCAAGCTGGAGGTCGATGATGGCCATATGGCAGATCGGATTGCTGCTGCTCGGCGCGGTCTGGCTCCTTCAGGCCGTCGGGACCTGGCTGCAGATGCGGCATTACCGCGAGGTCATGAGCTCCATCGGGGGCAAGTGGACCGATGGGTATCTGGGCGTCGGCAATGCCCGTGCCAGCCTCGGGCGGGGCGTCATTCTCATGTTGGTTCTGGGCCCGGACGATACGGTCCGGGATCTGCTCGTCATGGAGGGGAGGAGCGTCTTCGCCAAGTTCGAGCGGTTGAGCCAGTTCCAGGGCCGCAGCATCGGCAGCGTCCTCGATGACGAGGCCTTCACGGCGAAGCGGGGGCGCAGACAGGCCCTGGAACAGGCGATGCAGCAGATCGCCACCGCAAAAGCGAGAAAGTCCGAGGTTCCGGCCCTGCCGGATCAGCAGCCGGCATGAACCCGGCCGCGTAATGAAAGACGAGGCTCAGCCTTACGTCAGAGGGAGGAAACATGACAATCCTTGCCACGATGGCTCAGCACATCGATGTGCTTGGTGAAGGTCTTCACCACGCATCGCTCAGTGCAAGCCATGCCGTCCACAGCCTGGGCATGGCTGCGGCAGACGGCGCACATGCGGGCCAAGCTGCGGGACATGCATCCGGCGACATGATCGTTCTTGCACAGAACGCGGCTCCTGCGGCTCCCGGTACGGCGGCGGATTTCGCGAACCGGGTGAAGAACGTCGCCCAGGAGGAGCAGCTCGGATGGCTCTCCACCATCGGCCGCCACTTCATCGGCGTGTTCCAGCAGGGCGGGCAGGTCTTCACCGGCTTCGTCACCGGGATCATCCCGACCCTGATCGTCCTGATGACGGCGTTCTATGCCATCACGGAGATCGTCGGCGAGCAGCGGGTGCACGGACTGGCGCGCGCCGCCGGACGGATTGCGCTGACCCGCTACACGGTCCTGCCCGTCATGGCGATGTTCTTCCTCACCAATCCAATGGCCTATACCTTCGGGACGTTCCTGGAAGAGCGGCACAAGCCTGCCTTCTACGACTCGGCCGTGTCGTTCTGCCATCCCATCACGGGTCTCTTCCCCCATGCCAATGCGGGCGAATACTTCGTCTGGGGCGGCGTTCTTGTCGCGCTCCAGCAGCTTGAGGCCGCCGGAAAGCTGCCCTCCGGCTGGCATGTCAATCTTGCCGTCTGGTACTTCATCGTCGGCGTCGTGGTGATCCTGATCAGGGGCATCGTGACGGAAAAGATCACGCAAATCATGGCTCGCCGCGAAGGCGTGAAGCTCTGAGCGGAATGTGGGAGGGGTGCCATGACAAAGACATACAGAGCCGTACGCGTCGATCACGGATCGGGTGGCTGGGGCGGGCCACTGATCATCAAGCCGACGGCGCAGAAGGATAAGATCGTCGCCGTCACCGGAGGCGGGATTCCCCCGCTGGCCCAGAAGCTCGCCGACATGACGGGCGCGACCGTCGTCGACGGGTTCCGGGCGCCGCCTGTCGAAGGCGAGATCGCCGCGGTGGTGATCGATTGCGGTGGAACTGCGCGATGCGGCGTCTATCCGCGCAAGCGCATTCCGACCGTGAACCTGACGCCGGTCGGGCAATCGGGACCGCTGGCTCAGTTCATTACGGAAGACATTTATGTTTCCGGCGTGAAGGAGAGCAACCTGTCCTTTGCGGATGAAGAAGATGTCCCGACGCCTGCATCCGCCGGCGTAAGCGACCTGTCGCCATCGGTCGGCGAGGCTGCGGCCGAGGCCCGGTCGGACATAGCGCATTCCGCCGCGCCCGCCAGTGGCTTCATCGGCATCGTGACCAGCGTCGGCCGCGTCATGGGCCGTGCCGTCGCGATCTTCTTCAATGCCGGCCGCCGGACGATCGACCAGGTGGTCCGCAACGTGCTGCCGTTCATGGCCTTCGTGACCATGCTCATCGGCATCATCCTGTATACGGGCATCGGCGACCTGCTGGCCCAGCCCATGGGGCCGCTTGCCAACAACATCGTCGGGCTGGTCATCCTCGCGGCCATCTGCGGCCTGCCGTTCCTGTCGCCCGTGCTCGGGCCCGGAGCCGTCATCGCGCAGGTGATCGGCGTCGCGATCATCGGTCCGCAGATCGCCAATGGAACCATTGCGCCCGCGATGGCTCTTCCGGCGCTCTTCGCCTACAACGCCCAGGTCGGCTGCGACTTCGTCCCCGTCGGCCTGGCCCTTGGAGAAGCCAAGCCGAAGACGATTGAGATCGGCGTCCCGGCCGTCCTGCTCAGCCGCCAGATCACCGGGCCCATCGCGGTTCTGGTCGCCTACGGGGCGAGCTTCTTCCTCTAAACAGAAAAGAGAACCATGACAGTTTTCTACCAGACGAAGATCACGGATGTCGGTCCTGAAGTCGCCGAGTTGATTGAGGGCGGCGTCCTGATCCTCTACGCGGTGGGGGCTCCCCCGGAACTGGCCGAAGTGTCGGTGCTGCACAGGGTACAGGCCGGACCCACCGCGGAGGCTCCGCCGGTCGGGTCGGAGCTTCGCATCGGGGACGTCTCGGCCGCGCTGACGGCCATCGGTGAACTGGCATGGAAGAAGGTTGCGGATATCGGCCACGTCGTCATCAATTTCGACGGGGCCGATACCGCCGGACGGCCGGGGGAGCTCTGCGCCTCCAGGGTCGATGCCGACATTCTGCGCAGAGCCCTCGCTCCCGGCGCCGAGATCGCAATCCGATCCGCCGCGTAACGAGCGAACGCTGATTCATTTGAGTGTTTGATGCGGCGCCGCGCTCGCCGCCCCTTGTCATTGGAGAAGAGCGATGCAGATTGAGCGAGCCGTGTGCGTCAGAGTTCGCGACGGCCTTCACGCCCGTCCCGCGACCCAGTTCGTCAAGCTCGCGAAAAGCTTCCAGTCCGACATCGAGATCGTCCGCGACGGGCAGGGCGTCAATGCGAAGAGCTCCGTCAAGCTCATGCTTCTCGGCATCAAGGAGAATGACGAGCTCGTCCTGCGCGCAACCGGCGAGGATGCCGCCACGGCCATGGACGCACTCAGTCGTTTCATGGAGACGCCCGACGCAGGTTTGGACATTGGGACGCCGGATCCAAATGCATCTGCCGGGCCTTCGCCAGAAGCCGCGCCGCCGCAACCACCCCTGCCGGAAGAACCCCGCGGCATTCCGGCCAGCGAGGGAGCGGCTTTGGGGCCTGTCCATCACTTCTTTCATGATCCTCTGAAGGCCGAGCGGCGGCAGGTGCCCCCGGATCAGATCGAGGCGGAAATCCTGCGCTATGAGGAGGCTGTTGCACGGACGGCCTTGGTCCTTGCCGAGGAGCGCAAACGGCCGGACCTCAAGCCTGAAGACCTTCAGATCATCGATGCCCTGATCGACGTGGCGCACGATGCGGAACTCGTCGGCCAGATCAAGGGCAGGATCGGGAGCGGCGAGGATGCGGTCTATGCGACCCTCGGCGCCGGAGAGGAACTTGCCGGGACCTTCGAGGCCATGAGCGATCCCTATATACGGGCGCGCGCGGAGGACATCAGGGGCATTACGAGAAACGTGGCCCTCACGCTCCTCGGGCGCCGGGAGGCAACCCTGGCCGACGTCCAGGACGGTGCGATTGTTGTGGCCGAGGAGATCAGCGCCTGGGATTTCGCGAAGGCGCCGATCGGGCGCATTGCGGGTCTCCTCTGCACCAAAGGGTCCTCGACCTCGCATATCGCCATCATGGCACGCACTCATGGCCTTCCGGCGGTGCTCGGGTATCAGGGCTCCGTCGAGGCGCTCCGCAGGGCGAAGACGGTCGCCATCGACGGCCATACGGGCGAGGTGGTGCTGGATCCGTCAGACGATGTGGCGGCGGCTTTCCGTGCGCGGATCGGGAAGGAGGCAGAGGCGCGTGCGCAGCTGGCGCGCTATTCCCATATGGAGCCGCGGACCCGGGACGGAGCACTGATCGAGGTCGCGGCCAATCTCGGCTCGCTCAGCGAGATCGATGCTGCTCTCAAGGCCGGTGCCATGGGAGTGGGGCTGTTCCGCACGGAGCTCCTTTTCATGGAGCGCAAGGTGCTGCCGACGGAGGACGAACAGGCGGCCATCTATACGGAGCTGGCGCGCGCCTTCGCTCCGCATCCGGTGATCGTCCGCACGCTCGACATCGGAGGCGACAAGCCGGTCGCGGGCATTGAATTTCCCGAGGAGAGCAACCCCTTCCTGGGCTGGCGCGGCATTCGCATGTGCCTGGACCGGCTCGATATCTTCCGCCCGCAATTGAAGGCCCTCCTGCGGGCTGCCACTGTCGGCAATGTCAGGATCATGGTGCCGATGATTTCCGACGTGTCGGAGCTCAAAGCCGTCAAGGCGCTGCTGGAGGAATCCAGAACGGAGCTGCGAAGCCAGGGTGTTCCGTTCGGCGATGTCGAACTCGGCATCATGATGGAAACGCCCGCAGCCGCCCTCGGGGCCGACGAGCTGGCGGCCGAGGCGGATTTCTTCTCGATCGGCACCAACGATCTCACGCAGTACATCATGGCAGCCGATCGCCTGAATCCCCGCCTCATCCATCTCAACCGGGCGGATCATCCGGCCGTCATGAAAGCGGTCGACCTCATCTGTCAGGCGGCGAAGAGAGGCGGAATCTGGGTCGGCATCTGCGGAGAGGCTGCGGCCCGAGAGGACCTGATCCCGGAATTCATCCGCATGGGAGTCACGGAACTGAGCATGAGCCCAGCCTCGATCCCGAGGGCCAAGAAGCGCATCATCGAGCTCTAGGCCTGGGCGTCCGCGCGCCTGTTCAGAGCCTATGGGACCTGAGGAGGCGGCACGCCGACTGCCGCGAGCACCGAAGCGGCCGTGACTTCGTCCGTGATGAAGACCGTCGGCTTCACCATGCGAATGGCGCCGATGATTGCGTCGATCTTGCCTGGACCGCCTGATGTCAGAATCCGGTTCGGGGCTGCCGCGAGGCTTTCGACCGGGATCGCCATGACGCGCTCGTTGACAGGATGGTCGACGAGACGACCGTCGAGTCCATAGAAGAAGTAGAGCAGATCGCCGACGGCGCCTTCCTTGGCCAGTGCCAGCCGGTCCTGTTCGGAGAAATACCCGAACCGATAGGCCGTGGCATCCGGGTTCATGCCGCCCACGCTCAGCAGGACGGCATCGAGCGAGCGGCCCACTTCGAAGATCTCTGACAGGCCGCAGCGCTCGATGAGAGCGCGCTTGGTCTCGACGCTGTCGACCAGGGCCGGGGCGGGAAGCAGGAAGCACTCCGACTGAAGAAGTCTGGAGAACTGCCAGGCGAACTCGGTCGGGTTGTACTGCTTGGCCTTCACGATGCCGCCCAACAGGGAGACCACGGTTATGTCGGGAATTTGGCGGTCGCTGATGAAGGCAAGCGATTGCAGCAGGGTCTTGCCCCAGCCGACGCCGATCTTCATGCCCGGCTGCAGGAACTCGGAAATAAACTGGCCCGTGGCGGCCGCAATCGTTCGGGTCGGGTCGGCGTCCTTGGACGAGACGGGAGCTACAATGACCTCTCCGATACCGAAGGCTCTCTCGAGGGCCATTTCGAGCGACGTCAGTTCGGAGACGGTCCGGCTGAGCGTGATGCGGACCTCATGCAGGTTTCGCGCATCCGACAGAAGCCGCACGACCGTGACGCGACCGATCCCCAGAGCGTCCGCAATCGCACTCTGGGTCATCTCCTCGACGTGATACATCCAAGCGGCGCGGAGCCTGAGCCGATCCGAACGGCGTCCAACCGGCATCGGAGCGTTGTCCAGATCGGCCGATGCGGCAGCGACGTTTCTCTTTCGCGCTTTGTTCTCGGTCATGGCGGATTCCTAGCCTGAGCTCGACAGGAATACAACGGCGGACACTTCTGCTGAACATATTGCGCCGCTGAAAGACGAATGATCTAATCAATTCCCAAAGGCCGGGAGACCGGCCAGGGTATGTCGATAACCGGTCAAAGAACGCCGGGCGGTAATTGGAGCCAGTCGGGAGGAAGAGACCATGGATGGCATACTGACAGCTTTCAAAGGGGTGGTGGATACCCTCGGCGCAACGGTTTTGCTGCCGATCATCATCTTCATCATCGCGCTGGTGCTCGGCGCGCGTCCGGGCAGAGCGTTTCGAGCCGGCCTGACCATCGGCATCGCCTTCATCGGCATCAATCTGGTGTTGGGGTTGATGCTGACCACCCTGGGCGAAGTGGCTCAGGCCATTGTCAAGAATACGGGGATGCAGCGGGACATCGTCGATGTCGGCTGGCCCTCGGCAGCGGCCATCGCGTTCGGCTCGTCCGTCGGCCTCTGGGTGATCCCGATCGGCATCATCGTCAATATCGCTTTGTTGCTCGTGGGGCTGACGAGGACGCTCAACGTCGATGTCTGGAATTTCTGGCATTTCGCGTTCGTGGGCTCGCTCGTCGTCGCCGCAACCGGCAGCCTAGGTTACGGCCTTGCGGCAGCCGCCCTGATGGCTGCGCTGGCGCTGGTGCTTGCGGATTGGACCGCCAAAGGCGTGCAACGCTTCTACGGCGTTCCGGGCGTTTCCGTGCCTCACCTCGCGTCTGCACAGATCGTGCCGATCGCCATCGTCCTGAACTGGATCATGGATCGCATTCCCGGTATCAATGCCATCCAGCTCGATACCGATACGGTGCAGAAGCGTCTCGGCGTCTTCGGGGAGCCGATCGTGCTCGGCCTCGTCATCGGCCTGGTGCTCGGCTTTGCGGCTTACTACAACGCCGGCGATGCCGGCGCGGTCCTCTCGAAAGTCCTGAAGACCGGCATCAATCTGGCGGCCGTGATGCTGCTGCTGCCCAGGATGGTCAAGATCCTTATGGAAGGCCTCATCCCGGTCTCCGAGGCTGCACGGGAATTCGTGCAGAAGCGGGCCGGGGATCGGGAGATCCATGTGGGCCTGGATTCGGCGATTCTCATCGGCCATCCCGCGGCGATCGCCAGCTCCCTTGTCCTGGTGCCGGTCGCGATCATCCTGTCGATCATCCTTCCCGGAAACCGGATCATTCTGTTTGCGGACCTCGCCGTCATTCCGTTCGTCGTGGCCATGACGGCTCCGATCGTCAATGGAAACGTCTTCCGGATGATCGTCATCGGGACCATCACGCTGGCGGTGGGCTTTTACGTAGGCATGGCGCTGTCGCCGCTCATGACATCGACCGCGCAGACGGCAGGATTCCAGATCCCGGCTAATGCGACGCTCATCACCAGCGTCGTCGACGGCTTCCTCTACATCCCCTACCTCGTGATCAGCGCCATTTCGGCTCTTGGCTGGCTCGGGGTCGCACTGGTTCTCATTGCCGTCGCGGCTCTCCTCTTCGGATTCCGGTCCGCACCACGGGCATGGGAGCGCGTGGCAGGGGCTGAACCGACGGAGCCGGTCGTCCAGACGCGCGCCACGATGCCGGCGGAGTAGGGCATGGCCGTCGATTTCCGATCGATCCTCTCTCCCCAGGCCATGTGCCTGGGGATCTCGGCCCAATCGTCGGACGAGGTGATCCGGCTCCTGGGGGAGCGCCTCATCGCTTTGGGAAAGGTCAAGGCGGATTATCCGGATGCGTTGATCGCCCGTGAAAGCACCATGCCGACGGGGCTGCCTCTCGGCACGATCAACGTGGCGGTCCCGCATTCCGATCCGGTGCACGTCGTTGCACCGGCCATCGGGCTGGCCACGCTGAAGGAGCCTGTCTCCTTCGCCAGCATGGACGATCCCGAGGAAAAGCTCCCGGTCCGGGTTGTCATCGCCTTGGCGCTGACCGACAAGGATGCTCAGATCGAGATGCTGCAGGCCGTGGCGAGATTTATCCAGAACCCGGGTGCACTGGCCGCCTTGGCCAAGGCGAGGACGCCCGAAGAAGCCTTCTCGGCGTTTCCAACCTGAAAAGTGAGTGTGCCCTATGGCTCAGCCCAAAGTCGTCCTGGTTGCCTGCGGAACCGCCGTCGCGACATCGACCGTCGTTGCGCATGCCATCGAAGAGGCCATGGCGGAACGCGGTATTCCGGTCGTCATCCGTCAGTGCAAGGCGACCGAAGTTCGAAGCCTTGCCGAGGACGCCGACATCGTGGTCGCGACAACGCCGGTACCTGACGATCTCGGAAAGCCGACTTTCAAGGGCCTCCCATTCCTCACCGGCATCGGTAAGAGCCAAGTTCTCGACGATATCGAGAAGGCGTTGCGGGGCTAATCGCCCGCGAGCAAATTCCTGAAGGCCATGATGACATGCTCTTCCCCCGGACCAGGGTGGATGCTGCGGAAGCATGCATCGTGGCAATTTGCCAAGCTTGGCAGGGCAGGGGGCGTTGGCGAACTTTTGGGGCGTGGCCTGTTGTATCGTTCTTAAACTGGCGACTTCATTCGTCGGCTTTCACGCCATCGCCGTCGTAATCGACGTGAGCGAGCTTCAAAGGTGAGACGGATCCGGATAGGATGGCTGCGCTCGAACCATTTTACACCAATAAGTTACCATGGAAGCATCAGGATCATTCAATGGCATGGCAAATGCGTGATCGAACGTGCGGTGCAGCCTATCTATCCGGCTCGAAACATTGAGGAACATCAATCGAAACGGGATATCGTAAGATATCCCGTTCTTCCTTTTGAAGGCGCACACCATCATGTCGTTGTTAGTCGTCGTGGACGATCAAGGCAGCAACCGGCGGATCTATTCCAAGCTGGCAAGCCTCGTTGACGAGGATGTTTCCGTTAAGACTTTCAGCAGCCCGTTCGAATTGCTGGACTGGGCAAAGACCCATACGCCCGACCTTGTCATTACCGATTTCAAGATGCCCGGAATGGACGGTGCCGATCTGACCCGTCGCCTGCGCGCGCTTCCCGACGTGGCTGAAGTTCCGATCATCGTCCTGACCGCGTATGAGGACAGGAGCTTTCGCCTGAATGCCCTCGAGGCAGGGGCGACCGACTTCATGCAGACCCCCGTCAGCCACGACGAATTCATCAGCCGCGCCCGAAATCTGCTGAAGCTTCGGCAGCAGCAGCAGAAGATCAGGCAGGAGGCGAGGAGGCTCGAGCGCCGTCTATGGGAAAGCGAGACCTCAAGGCAAAAGGCGCTTCGTCACAGCCACGAGCAGCTGGCTCAGGTGATCGATACGGTTCCGGCGCTCATCAGCGCAACGAACCTTGAGGGCGAATGTGTCTTCGTCAATGCCATGTTCGCCGTCTTTGCCAAGCGGGATCCGGCCGATTGCGTCGGCCTCTCGCCGTTCGATCTCCTGTCAGGCTCTGACATGGAGCGTAACAGATCCGCCGAGGCGGCTGCCCGCTCACGTGGGCAGGCCAGCCCGGGATTCGAGGAGCGGCTCTTCGACCCGGACGGTTTCCCGCGGTCGTTCCTGACGACCAAGTCGCCGCTTTTCAACGAGAGCGGAGCGCTCATCGGTGTCCTCTCGACGTCTCTCGACATCACGGAACAGAAGCGGGCTCATGAGCGCCTGCGCCATCTGGCTCAGCATGACGCCCTCACAGGACTGCCGAACCGGACCTTTCTCAGCAACCGCCTGCAGGAGATCCTGGCGAGCCATGACAAGGCGGAGGCGGGCTGGTTCGGGGCCCTTCACCTCCTGGATCTCGATCGGTTCAAGAGCATCAACGATACGCTCGGCCATTCCTTCGGTGACCAGCTGCTGCAAGCCGTATCGGACCTGCTGCGGCCCCTGTGCGGGGAAGGCGTGACGCTCGCACGGCTGGGAGGCGATGAATTCGCGCTGCTGCAGGAGGACATCGCGGACACGCGGGAGGCGGAGCGGCTCGCCTCGCGGATCATCTCCATCCTGTCGAAGCCGATCAAAGTCGGCCAACGCTATGTGAACACGACGGCCAGCCTAGGTATCGCTTTCGTGGGACGTGACGGATCCGACGTCAACGAGATCCTCAAGAATGCCGACCTCTCCATGTATCAGGCGAAATCCAAGGGGCGCAATCAATACCATGTCTTCTCCGAGGACCTACGGGCGCGTATGGATGAGTTCGCATGGCTTGAGGCAGGGATCAGGGAAGCGCTCAGGCGGAACGAATTCGTCCTTCATTATCAACCGCAGCTGAACCTGAGATCCGGACGGATCATCGGCGTCGAGGCGCTGATCCGGTGGCAGCACCCGGAACGGGGTCTGCTGATGCCGGGCGCGTTCCTGCCGGTTGCCGAGGAAAGCGGCTTGATGCCCGATGTCTCGGAGTGGGTGCTGCGTGCGGCCTGCCGGCAGCTGGTGGAGTGGCGGAGGCAGGGCGTCGATGACCTCCGCCTTGCGGTCAATATTTCTCCCTCCCAGTTCAACCGGTCGAAAACCTGGGAAAGCCTGAAGAGTATCCGCGACGAGATCGGCGAGGATCTGGCCAGGCTGGAAATCGAGCTGACGGAAAGCGCTTTCGTCGACCAGATCGAGGAGGCGGCAAGCAATCTTAGGCTGCTCAAGGAGGCTGGGGTCAGTATTGCGCTTGACGATTTCGGGACCGGTTTTTCGTCGCTGGGGCTGGCGAAGGAGCTTCCCATCGATGCGCTGAAGATCGACCGCAGCTTCGTGCGCAATCTTCCCCACAGCAAGGCCGATGCGGCCATCACGCGGGCCATCGTCAGGCTCGGACATGGCCTGGATCTGCGTGTCGTCGCCGAAGGCGTGGAGAACCGGGAGCAGCTGTCCTTCCTGCGTCAGGAGGGCTGTGACGAGATTCAGGGCTTTTACTTCAGCCAGCCATTGACCGCCGAGGAGTGCCTGAAGCGCATTCTCCAACAGGACCCTCGCGGTGCGTTGGCCTGATAGGGGCGCCACCTTCACGTGGTGATTGGGAGCGCACGTGTTCGATTCGATCTTGCACTGGCGTCGATGGTTCCAAAGCCGCCCTGACCGTGAGCATGAGATCACGATCAACCGGCAGATCATCAGCCTGGCCATCTGCATCTATGTATGGCTCATCATGCCGGGCTCGGCCGAGCAGACGTTCGAAGCGCGCATGATCGCGCTGGCCTATCTGTGCGCGGCGACCATTCTGTCCATTCACCTCCTCGTCCGCCCCGGGATCTCGGTGGCCCGACGCGTCGCGGCGATCGGCGTGGACCTTGGCCTTCTGTCCATCGGCCTTTATGCCGGGGGTGAATATGTCACCATCCTCTATCCGTTCTATTACTGGATCATTCTGGGCAACGGTTTCCGGTACGGTGTCAGGTATCTGTACTTCAGCACGTTTATCGGAGCGCTCGGCTTTCTTCTGGTCACCCAAACGGCGGAATACTGGCTGCAGAACCAGCCGCTGGGCCTCGGCCTTCTGGGTGGAGTGATCATCCTCCCTCTTTATGCCGCAACCCTCATCCGAAGCCTGTCGCAGGCGCGCGAACTTGCAGAGCAGGCCAACCGGGCCAAGACGCAGTTCCTGGCGAGTGTCAGCCACGAGCTCCGAACCCCGCTGAATGCAGTCGTCGGCATGGGAGATCTTCTCAGCGACACATCACTGCGATCCGATCAGCGCGAGATGCTCGAAACCGTCAGGGCATCGTCGAAGGCGCTTCTGGCGCTCATTGACGATCTCTTGGATTTCGCCAGCATCGAAGCCGGCAAGATCACGATCAATGCCGCTCCATTCCATCTGGCCAGGATGCTGTCCCAGGTGAGGGAGATCGCGTCCCTACAGGCCGGAGCGAAAGGCCTCCGCTTCCATCTTCACGTGACGCCGCGAACACCCGCGGCTTTGCTGGGCGACGAGCGCCGGTTGAGAGAGGTTCTCCTCAACCTGATCGGAAATGCCGTGAAGTTCACCGAGCAGGGCGTCGTCGACCTGTTCGTGGACGGCGTCCCGGCTGGCGGTGTGGTATCGCTCCGCTTCGACGTGAGCGATACGGGAATCGGCATCGCGGAGGGCGCCCGGAAGCGTATCTTCGAGAGGTTCACCCAGGCCGATGAGACGATTCTGAACCGCTTTGGCGGCACCGGCCTCGGCCTTGCCATCTCCCAGCATCTCGTCCGCCTGCAGGGGGGAGAGATCACCGTCGATAGCGTGCCCGGCAAGGGGAGCACGTTCAGCTTCACGCTGCCGATGCGGCGTCCCGAGACTCAGGACGAACCTGAGGTGGATCTCCGGGACGTGGAGGCTGTCTTGCTCGGTGGCGACGAGACGCAGCTGCGTTCGGCCGAGGAGCAGCTGAAGCCGGTTTGCGGCTCAGTCAGGAGGGCCGAGGGCGTCCTGCAGGCTGTGCGCATGCTCAGGTCTCCTGCGGCAGGCCGGATTCATCGACGGATCGTTCTGCTGACGGGCCAACAGGGTCTCGCGATGATTTCCGGTGAGGGGCCGCTCAAGCTCGCCGAGATCGAGGCTGCCAATCCAAATGGAATCTTTCTCGTCGAGCTCCCACCGGCTGATCCATCGCGTCCTGCCGTTCGAAAGGCGGTATCGGCCGTCCTGAACCGGGATGCCCTTGTTTCGGATCTCACGGCCGCGATGCGCTTCGTCCGGGGAGGACAGGCTACTGCCTCCGTGCGGCAGCCGCTGATCCGCCGCCGCGATCGCAGCCTGCGCATCCTGCTGGCCGACGACAACCGTGTGAACCAGAAGGTCATCAGCCGCATACTGGAGGCCGGCGGTCATGAGGTCTCGCTTGCGGAGGACGGGGAGCAGGCCCTGGACAGCCTCGAACGCCACACTTTCGACCTTGTCGTGATGGACCTCAACATGCCCGTGATGGACGGCATCGAGGCCACCAAGCTCTACCGGATGGCGTCGCTGGGAGAGCGCCATGTCCCGATCATCGGTTTGACGGCGGACGCAACCCCGTCCGCCGCATTGAGAGCGAAGGAGGCGGGCATGGATGCCTGCCTGACCAAGCCGATCCATGCGCCCCTTCTCCTCGACAGGATCGATGAACTCACAGCAGGGCAGCAGCTGGCCGAGCCTGCTCAGACCCCTTCGACACCCCTTGAGGCATCTGACCGCGACCTGATCGATTTCAGAATGCTCGATAACCTGAAGATCCTCGGGGGCGAGGCCTTCCTGGAGGAGGTGATATCTGCGTTCCTGACGGATGGCAGTGTCATCCTTGAGAAGCTTCAGGCTGCCGTGGAGCGGGGGGATGTGCCCGGTTTCAACGAGCAAGTGCATGCCCTGCAAAGCGGGGCAGGCAATGTCGGTGTGCAGGGCCTGGCCGAGCGTTGCCGACGCTGGCGGCCCAGATCCGCAGGCGACCTCAAGATCCACGGCAAGGAAGTCGTTGCGGGACTGCAGTCGGATTTCGAGGCCGCCCGTTCCGTCTTCCTGCGGGACTATGTGAGCAAGCCGTTCCTGATCATCGATCGCCGCCCGTCAGACGAGCATTGAGGTTCTTGGCAAGACAGAGAAATCCGTCTCGCCAAGAAGCGCAGGCCATGCCGCGATCCGCCGGGCAGCACTAGGCTGGCGAATACGGCCTTGTTTGGTTAAGGCCGGATGGATCATTCGGCCGCGATGAGCATTCCGGGGGCTGGCCCCAGGTTGCAGCGGCGGTCCTGGGCGGATGCCAGGCGCTCCATTTTCCTCAGGTCGGAAGGCGTGAGCCTGAGAGCGGCTTCGACCCAGGTATCGGTCACATGGCGGAGCTCTTCGAGCGTGATGGGGGACACCTGGTGCCTCGCCTTGAAGACCGCCTGGAGGGCGTTGTGGCGACGCTGGTGCTGATGGATGTAATCCCTGACGGCCTCCTCACCATAGCCGTCTTCCGCCAGGATATCGACGAGGCCTTTCTGGTGCAGTTCCTCGGCCGTGTAGATCTTGCCGCTGAGGATCATGCGCTCGGCCTCGATCGCTCCCAGGCGGCGGGCGATGAGACTGTAGGCTCCCATGCCCGGGAAGAGGTTGAACAGAACCTCGGGCAGGCCGAACTTGGCGCTGCGCTCGGCAACGATCAGATTGCAGGACAGGGCAGTCTCGAAGCCGCCGCCAAGCGCATCCCCCTGCACGAGCGCGATCGTGACGACCGGATGTCCATAGCTGTTGAGGTTGTTGTAGATGATGTCGACGCAGCTATACGCATAGGTCTGGAGGCACAGGCGCTGCTGCTTCCGGACGGCCTCCGCGAAGAGCCGGAGATCTCCGCCGAGATTGAAGACGCCGGGCGTGCGGGAGCCGACCACAAGAAAGTCGAAAGGCCGCTCCGCTTCCGGGGTTTCCGAGAGGCGCTGGCGCAGGAAGGCCTGCATGGCCGTTACGTCCCGGAGCAGTCCGGGCGTGACACTGGGCCTGTCTTCAGAGTTCAGGTAGCACCAGAAAATGCGCTCCATCTCGTCGAGAGACAGATCGAGATTGGGATAGGTCCGGGTCCAATCCTGCTCGACGGTTCTGGGGAGGCGATGAGGCGGACGGCCCTGCGAAAGCATAGGCCGGCTCTGGGCGAAAGAATACTGCTTTTCCATGAGTTGCTCCTGTGTGTAGCACAACGCCGCCTACGCAAAGTGAGCTTGAAAGACTTGAAGCGTAAGGCGTTAATCTATTTTGCGCTTTCGGCAGGGAGGCGCAAAGCTTTGTTTTGGGTAATGTCCACGACGATAATGGACATTTTTTAGTTACAAAGTAACGATATATGGAGCTGTTTATTCAGCCCTGATGAGAGCCGCCGTTCCATCGAATGATGGCGGAGGGGCTGGAGATACAGCGCGGCCTCGCTGCCTGCAGGTGCCAGGCTGCGACCGGGGCAGGGGGCTTGTTCAGCCCAGTTTCACCGGTTCGTTCACGGCACGGCCCTGGACAAATCCTTCATGCATGTAAGGACAAAAGGACCGGGAGGCTGCCATTCACACAGGGGTAGCGGCCTCGGAGGTGCAGACGTTGTTTCTGCCTTCCGCTTTGGCCTTGTAGAGGGCCGTATCGGCTGCCTCGAAGAGAATGGCCGCAACGCTGCCCCGCGGAGGACGTGCAGAGGCAACTCCGATGCTGACGGTCACGATGTGATAAGGACTTCCCTCGTGGGCGATGCCCAGCGCCATGATGGCCTGACGGATGTTCTCGGCAACCAACCGGGCGCCGGCTATGTCCGTTTCTGGCAGCACTACGGCGAATTCTTCGCCACCGTGTCGAGCCGCGATATCCCGGGGACGTTGTATGTTCGCGTTGAGCATATGGGCGATCGTGCGAAGCACGTCGTCGCCTTTCCCGTGGCCGTAACGGTCATTGAAGCTCTTGAAGAAATCCGCGTCGATGTAGAGCAGGGCAAGCGATGAGCCTGAGCGGATCGCCTGCCGCCACTCGCGCTCGAAGATCTCTCGGAAGCCGCGGCGGTTCAGAAGGCCGGTCAGGTCATCGGTTCTGGCAAGCCTCCTCAGCTTCGTCTCAGCCTTCGTGCGCCGCTTCAGCTCTCGCTGGAACAGAACGGTCAGGCCGACCACCGCGAAGCAGAGGATCCCCGTCATGAGGCTCAGGACAAGGGCCTTGACTCTCCATGTGGCGAGAAACTCGTCCACGGAGAGTGCAACAGTCAGGACGAGAGACTGATCGTCGAGTCGCTGAAACGAGATAACACGGTGAACTCGATCGATCGGAGAGATCGAATCCAGGGTGCCGTGGCTCCCCTGCAGAAGGCGCTGGACCTGCGGAGAGGCGCCGAAATCCTGGTTGATCTGGGTCACGTCGAAAGGAAGCCGAGTCAGCAGAATGCCATCGCCCCGGAAGAGATTGATCGTGCCACGTTTGCCGAGCCTGAGGTCTTCGAACAGTTGGTTGATTGTCTGAAGAGGAAGGAAGCCCATTACGACGCCGGCAAAGCGCCCATCCGAATAGGAGAGCCGCCGGCTGAGGCCGATGCTGAGCTCACCGTTTCTCAATGGGTCCTTGAACGGACGGCTGACATAGAGCCCGATATGGGAATTCGCTTTATGGACCGCGAAGGATTCATTGTCGGAAAGGTTGAAGGAGCGCGGTGCGATGACGGGTCCGGCATCTGCAATGAGTTCGCCGGTCTCGTTCACGACGACCAGCGATCCCATGAGGGAGGCTGTCGCGACACGGTCGAACAGGACCCGATGCTGGAGGTCAGGCGGGAGCTTCTTGAACTCGATATAGCGCAGACCCTCGACGACGCCCTTCAGCGACAGGTCGAGCAGGTCGAGGTCGCTGCCGAGGTCGCGCGCAATGACCGTGAGCACGTTCCGGGAGGAGTTTTCGGCCTCCTGCCAGGTATCAAGGTAATCATTCCGCAATGTATGAGCTGAAATCGCGAGGATGCCTAATGCAATGAGTCCGGCGATAAGATTTAGGCGAAGCTTGGTCAGGGTAAATTTCATCTGAGATCACCGGGGCCCCTCAACTGCCTTTTACCCCTTGGCCAGTGAACGGAAATTAGACATAGGTTATTCAGTATTTATGAATAAGTGCCTGCTCGAACCGGGCGCGAGCATGGAAGTTCACGCTTGCGCGGAGGATTTCTGTCCGTTCCTCAGAGAACGTTCAAGAGGCTGATCCGTCCCGAGACCTGAGAGTGCTCGGCATCTTCATGTCGAGCACCTGTTCTGGGCAATGTCCCGATCCGTGAGGGCACATGAATCGCGGTGCGTTGCGCCTGACGGCCCGGCACGAATCCCGGAGAGACCTTCCGGCCGCCCATCATGTCGACCTGTTTTTCCTTGAACTCAAGAAATGGTCGGAGTGGCAGGATTTGAACCTGCGACCCCCACGTCCCGAACGTGGTGCGCTACCAGACTGCGCTACACTCCGACACCGAAATCATCGGGAAGGCCGGTCTTATAGCGGGGGGCATCCCGGGCCGCAAGAGGGAAAACGAGCTTGGCCGTGAGATCGCCACGGTCGTGAAAACTCAGTTGCCAGCCTTGTTCCGGGCGATTATGTACACCCCACTTTGCGAAGCATTGGGGCGTCGCCAAGCGGTAAGGCAGCGGTTTTTGGTACCGCCATTCCCAGGTTCGAATCCTGGCGCCCCAGCCATCGTCCTCACGCACACCCTCCATGACCTTGCCGTGCCCGCGGCGCTCGGGCTGCTTTCATGGCCGTCAGCCGATTGCTGCTGCCCCCATTGGTCATGTCCGAAAATCGCGAGACGGCGGCTTCTGGCCCCGCCATCATGGTCCTTCGAATCGTGAGCGCAGGCCGCTATGGAAAGCCCGCGCTCGCGAGCCTTATGCAGGGAAAGACCATGGAATCGGGATTGCCGCTACGCCTTGTGATCGGCCAGATCGGGACGCCGCTCGGCGATGCGCTCGTGGCGGTGGACGAGAGGGATGTCCTGCGGGCCCTCTTCTTTGCGGATTTCGAGGAGAGGATGCACCGCTCCCTCCGGTCCCAGTACGGCGCCATGCCTCTCGAGGCCGGGCGGGTTCCGGAACCCGTGAGGGAGGCGCTCTCGGCCTATTTCGATGGGGATCAGGCTGCTCTGTCGGGACTTGCCTGGGCGACTGGCGGCACGCCCTTCCAGCGAAAGGTCTGGGCGGCGCTGTCGGACATCCCGTCCGGCACGACCCTGAGCTACGGCGCGCTGGCCGCAAGGCTCGGGATGCCGAAGGCGGTGCGGGCGGTTGGTTTCGCCAACGGGGCCAACCCCATCAGCGTAGTGGTGCCCTGTCACCGGGTCGTCGGCGCCAATGGCTCGCTTACGGGCTATGGCGGCGGTCTCCACCGTAAACGCTGGCTCCTGACGCACGAGAGCGCCCTCCCGCCCGATCCGCCGCGCCTGCTGTAATCCAGGTCGGGAATTCCTTCCTTCAGGGAAGACAAGCGGTGCCATTCCTGGGCAATATGCACCCCTCTCAGGGAGCGGGAATCAGGATGGGCGAGAAATTGTTGGCGAACGATCTCTTGAAGGCGCTTCCGGCGGACAGGTGCCGTGGCGCTCTGGCAGGCCGGGTCTGGCGTCCGGGCATTGGCCCCTGCGTGGCGTCGATCCGGGACGAGGGGGTCTTCGACCTCTCGGCTGCCTGTGCCACCATGAGCGCGCTTGCTGCGCTCGCCGACCCTGCCAAGGCCGTGAAGAGCCTGCCAAGCGAGCGCATCGGATCCCTTGAGGACATCCTCGCCAATACGCCGCCCGAAAGCCGGGATCCGGCCAAGCCCTGGCTCCTGGCACCGGTCGATCTTCAGGTCATCAAGGCTGCCGGCGTGACCTTCGCGGTCTCCATGCTGGAGCGCGTCATCGAAGAACGGGCGCGGGGCGATGCGTCCTCCGCGGCGGCCATCCGGGCCGAGGTCACCCGTCTGGTGGGCGACGATCTCAGCCGTCTCAAGCCCGGGTCCAAGGAGGCCATGGATCTGAAGGCGGTGCTGGTGGCGCAGGGGGCCTGGAGCCAGTATCTCGAAGTCGGCATCGGCCCCGACGCGGAAATCTTCACCAAGGCGCCGACTCTCTCGTCGGTCGGCACCCTGATGGATGCGGGCGTGCATCCCAAATCGACCTGGAACAATCCGGAGCCGGAGGTCGTGCTGCTGGTCTCAGGGGCGGGGCGCATCGTCGGCGCGAGCCTCGGCAACGACGTCAACCTGCGCGATTTCGAGGGCCGTTCTGCGCTCCTGCTGTCGAAGGCCAAGGACAACAACGCCTCCTGCGCCATCGGGCCGTTCATCCGCTTCTTCGACGAGAGCTTCTCGCTGGACGACGTCCGTCGCACCACCGTGACACTGACGGTCGAGGGGCGGGACGGATTCAGGCTGGAGGGTTCCTCCTCCATCGCGAAGATCAGCCGTGACCCGGAGGATCTAGTGGCGCAGACGATCGGGGAGAACCACCAATATCCGGACGGTTTCGCCTTGTTCCTGGGCACCATGTTCGCGCCGACGCAGGACCGGGACGAGCCCGGGATGGGCTTCACGCACAAGTCGGGCGACATCGTCACCATCGCGGCGCCCCAGCTCGGCGCCCTGACGAACCGCATCCGGCCGAGCCCGGAATGCGAGCCCTGGACCTTCGGCATCAGTGCGCTCATGACGAACCTCGCCCGGCGCGGGCTGCTGAGGGAGTGAACCGAGCAGGTCAGGGCGCGCTCACAGCCGTGAGCCCAAGCCTGTGTCGAACCTCGCTGGCGACAGGGCTTTCTGCGCCACAGGCACGCTCCCGGCGAAGTTCCCGGGCCCCCTCTCCGATCTTTTTCCGGTTTCGTGGGTTGGGTTGGACGCAGCCAGACGAAGAATGGACGGGGAATGGGGTCGGACGACAGGGTTCTCGATTGTCTCATCGTGGGGGGAGGCCCCGCGGGCCTGACCGCGGCGCTCTACCTGGCGCGGCTCAAACGGAACTTCGCTCTCTTCGACAGCGGCGCGCCGCGGGCGGCCTGGATCCCGAAGAGCCATAACATCCCCGTCTTCGCGGGAGGCATTTCCGGCCCGGACCTGCTGGCACGTCAGCGGGACACCCTCGCGCAGTACGGGATCGCTCCCATGAAGGGGACGGTTTCGGGCCTGCGCAGGCAGCCGGACCGGTTCGTTGCCGTGATCGAAGGGGAGAATGGCAGCCGACAGATCACCGCGAGATATGTTCTTCTTGCCACGGGCGGGGTCGATATCGAGCCCGATCTGCCCGACCTACCCAACGCGATTGAGCGCGGCCTCGTGCGCTATTGCCCGATCTGCGACGGTTACGAGTCCCGCGACCGCCGCATTGCGGTGATCGGTTATGGCGACCGGGGCCTTGGCGAGGCGATCTTCATTGCACGTACTTATTCACGGGACGTGACGCTCCTCACCCTCGGACAGCATCTGGAAAAGCCCCTGAGGCGGCAGGACGAACTCGATGCTCTCGGCATTACGGTGATCGAGGCACCCGTCGAGCGCCTCGACCTCGACGGAGATCGCATCGCCGCGCTCCATGCGGGCGGCCAGGAATTGCGTTTCGACGTGCTCTATTCGGCCCTCGGCCTTAAGTACCGCTCCGACCTCGCCCTGTCCCTCGACGCGGAGCACGATTCTTCCGGCGGCCTCATCGTCGACGGCCATTGCCAGACGAGCGTGAAGGGCCTCTATGCGGCCGGCGACATCGTGCGCGGTCTCGATCAGATCGTCGTCGCCATGGGCCATGCGGCCACGGCCGCCATTCACATCCACAACCGTTGCGAGCTGCCGACGGAAGACGAGCCTGACGCTGCGTAAGGGGCGGCCGGAGCCGAAATTCAGCTCAGAGCTTTGGCGAGGAGCGGGAGGCTGACGTCCATCCGGTAATCCACGGAGGAGTGGTTGTCGTGGAACTCCTCGTAGACATGGGCGATGCCGGCCGTCTCGAGCTTGCGATGAAGGATCCGCGAACCATAGACCATGTTGTACTGATCGATGTCGCCGCAATCGACGTACAGGCATTTCAGACCGCGCAGGGCCTTCTGGTGATGCTCCTCCTCCGCCATGCGCAGGGGGTCCCAGCGCAGCCAGTTCGCCCAGCGCTCCTCGATCAGCTCGCAGGTCTGCATGTCGACCGGCAGGCGCACGCCGTAGAATTCCTCGGGTGCCGGATCGAAGGTCGCGGCCTGGGCGAGGATCATCATGGTGTGCCAGTCGGCATCCTTCGCCTTCGGGCCGGCCTCGAACTTGCGGATGAAGGTCTCGATGGACATGCCGTGATCGACGAGGTGCCGGAGCGCGCTGGCGAACTCGCCGAGATGGTAGAGGAACTCGAAGCCCACATCGCCCGAATGGCTCGCCGCCGCGGCCCAGACCGACCCGCCATGGCGCAAGGCGTGAACCAGGGCGCCGTATCCGCCCGAGCTCTTGCCGAAGACGCCCCGGCGCCCATCGCCGCCGCACGCGAAGCTGCGCTCCACGAGGGGCACCGTTTCCCGGATCAGGAAGGTTTCCCAGGCACCCGTGGCTGCGCTGTCGATATATTGATTGCCGCCGAGGCGGGTGAAGCAGTCGGGGAACGCCACCACGACGGGCGGCATCGCGCCCGTGCCGATCAGCCTGTCGAGGCGCTCGGGGACATTCTCGCCGTAATTCTTCCAGTTCGTGTGGGCCGGACCGCCCGCCGTATAGCCGACCAGGTCCACCAGGAGGGGAAGGCCTTTTCCGTCGTGACCCGCCGGAACATAGACGTCGACGCGCCGCCGCGATGGATCGCCGAGCAGGTTGCCCTTCAGGCACTCGCTGTCGATCCAGAGGGTATGCACCGTTCCTTCCGGCTGGGTATAGTCCTTCCGCATGGTCATCCTCGTCCCGTGGAGGACGAAACGTGACGGCGGATGGCTCCTTTGTCCAGACCAAGATCAGGACTTATTTGCCGAGCCGGAAAGTGGTGTCGCGGCGATGCAGATCGTGCTGAAGAAGGTGTGTTCGCGTCGGCCATAGAGCAAGCCGAGACGACACCAGTTCTTGAGCCTAGCGAACAGGTTCTCGTGATCCGTCGCCGCCACTATTCCAGAACGACGACGGCCTCGACCTCGAAGAGCATGGGGTCGATGGCAAGCTTGGGGACGGGAACCAGCGTCTGCGCCGGCAGCGCCTCGCCGAACATTTCCTTGACGTTCTCGGTCAATATCTCAAGCTTGGACATATCGTGATCGACCACGAAAACCGTGAGCTTTGCGACCTGATCCGGCTTTGCGCCGAGCGCATCCAGAGCGCTGCGCAAATTTGCATAGGCCTGCTTCACCTGGACGGCGAAGTCGGGTGACAAAGCTCCCGTGCCGTCCTGGCCGCCCTGTCCGGAGATGTAGGCCACCCGGGCGCCGGGGGGCGTGATCACCGCTGTGCTGTAGCCATTCGGCGACGGGTCGTAGAGGGTTTGCGGGTTGACGATGGTCAGCTTGAAATCACTCTCATTCGCTGTCGTCGCAGCGGGAACTCCGATGGTCACGATGATAACCTTCCGATGAGCAGGTGCTTGATTGCGTGCGGCACGATCTGGCCTCGGCTCTGAGAGCAACGTGCCCTCGCGGCCGCTCGATTGAACTTTTATCCGCCGCCCATATGATAGGGCTCGTACGGCGTACGACTGAATGGCATCGTACGGCGTACGAGTCAATCGCCCAGGGCCGGCATTCGGCGCATTGCCGGCTGAAGCGGTTCCTGACCAGTGAGGAAGACAGATGGTGGCCAAACGTAGCGGCGCCCGGGGCAAACGGCCTCAACAGACAAGTGAGTCACGCCAGTCTGCGCAGGAGCCGCGCAGTGAACCGCCTCTCTCCCTGGAACGGATCGTGGCGACCGCGGTCGAACTGCTGGACGCCGAAGGAGTCGACGGATTGACGATGCGTAAGCTGGCCGATCGCGTCGGCTCGGGTGCGATGAGCCTGTATTGGCATGTCGGCAACAAAGAGGAGGTCTTTGATCTGGCGCTCGACGCGGTGCTCGACTATCGCGGACCGCCACAAATGGTTGAGTCTCAAGACTGGCGCGGGGAAATCGTTCATATGCTCGAAGACTGGCGCGCCAGCATGCTGCGCCATCCCTGGTCGGCATCGCTGTTGCCGCGCCGGGCACTCGGGCCGAATATCCTCAGTCGCCTGGAACTGCTGAGCAAAACCTTGTCCAGGGCCGGTGTCGCGGACGCAGATTTGAATGTCGCCATATGGTCCCTTTGGAACTATGTGATCGGCGCTACCATCACCCGGGCGAGCTTCGAGCTCTCGGACGACGACAGGGCCGCCGCGCAGCAGCGCCTTCTCAGCGAGCACTACCCGACCATCGAGCGCTCTCGTCTGCTGCTGGATGACGATTGGGAAGGCGCTTTCAGGACAGGCCTCGACTTCCTGCTTGATGGCCTCGCTCCGAAACCGTGAATATTCGTCATTTGCTGGACGAGACGGTGCCGGATTACCTCGACATTCTGCACCAATGCGTGGGTGATCGCGGGTATCGCCGCGACACGGTTCCTTTCACGCCTGTCCCCAATGCGCTACACTGTCAGCTTTGGACTGAAAGCCGCCTTCTCATTGAGGAATCCTGACCCTAGATCCCTGCACGGCCGTGAATAAGTCCTTTCCGGACCTAGCCATTTCCCCGCTCCCGGCGCTACGGTGCGCGGGACAACGTATTGCTTGGGGGATTGAACAATGGCCGAAGGCTTCCTTCCGAAATGGACGCTGAAGACGGAAGGCATCATCATGCCGGACGAGCGCCTGCCGATGGGGCAGACGTTCATCGTGGGGCTTCAGCACGTGGTCGCCATGTTCGGCTCCACGGTGCTCGCCCCCATCCTCATGGGCTTCGATCCGAACGTATCGATCCTGTTCTCCGGCATCGCGACGCTGCTCTTCTTCGTGATCGTGGGCGGCCGGGTGCCGAGCTATCTGGGGTCGAGCTTTGCGTTCATCGGACCCGTCCTCGTCGCCACCGGCGCGACGGTCGGCAGCCCTAACCCCAACATCGCCTTGGCGCTGGGCGGCATCATCGCGGCCGGCGCCCTGTATTTCCTCATCGGCCTCGTCGTCCAGATGGCCGGCCACCGTTGGATCGAGCGGCTCATGCCGCCGGTCGTGACAGGCGCCATCGTGGCGGCCATCGGCCTGGTGCTCGCGCCTATCGCGATCTCCAGCGCCTCGGGCACCACGCCGGACAATCAGGCAGGCTCCGATTTCGCCCGCTGGATCTCGCTCACGACGGTCGTGGCGGTCGGCCTCGTGGCGGTCTATGCCCCGGGCATGTGGCGCCGCCTGCCGGTGCTGGTCGGCGGTGCCGTCGGTTATCTCGCCTATTACGTGTGCGCCAATCTCCTCGGGCTCGGCCAACCCATCGATTACGCGAAAGTGAGCCAGGCGGCCTGGTTCGGCATGCCGCAGTTCCACAGCCCGGTCTTCGACATGCGCGCCGTCAGCCTGATCGCCCCGGTGGCGCTGATCCTGGTTGCCGAAAACCTCGGGCATATCAAGGCCATTGGCGCCATGACCGGCCGTAATCTCGATCCCTATCTCGGCCGTGCCTTCATGGGTGACGGTCTTGCGACCATGCTTTCGGGTGCCTCAGGCGGCACGGGCATGACGACCTATGCCGAGAACATGGGCGTCATGGCGGTAACCCGCATCTACTCGACGCTGATCTTCATCGTGGCGGCCATCATCGCGCTGATCCTTGGCCTTTCGCCGAAGTTTGGAGCCTTCATCGGCACCATTCCGGGTCCGGTGCTTGGTGGCCTGTCCATCGTGGTGTTCGGTCTCATCGCCGCTACGGCCGGCCGGATCTGGGTCGAGAACCGGGTGGACTTCTCCAACCCGCGCAATCTGATCACCGTCGCGGTGGCGCTGATCCTGGGGGCGGGCAATTTCAAGCTCACCCTCGGCGGGTTCACCCTCGACGGCATCGGGACCGCGACCTTCGGTGCCATCATCCTCTATCACCTGCTCCATGCGGGCCAGTCGGCCGCCGAAAGAGCCCAGCCGGCCGAATAGGCCGCCGCAGGAACACGCCTCGAAAGCCCGCGTTGGCAAGCCAGCGCGGGCTTTGTCGTTAATGAGCCCGGCATTCCCCTGAACGCGCCGGTCGCAGGACCCGCGCCCACCATCGAGCGGATTATGTCATGAGCTCTCAGCAGAATACGACCTTGCCGCCCCAGACCCAGGACCAACAGCCGGGCCGCGAAACCGAGATGCATCCCAGGCCCGATTACGAACCGCGCTATCCCGGCAGCGGCCGGCTGAAAGGGAAGGTTGCGCTCATCACGGGCGGCGACAGCGGCATCGGGCGGGCCATTGCGGTCCTCTTTGCCCGCGAAGGAGCGGATGTCGCCATCGTCTATCTCAACGAGGGTGAGGACGCCCAGGAGACCAAGCGCCTGGTGGAGCGGGAAGGGCGGCAATGCCTGGCCGTTGCGGGCGACGTCTGCGAGCCGAACTTTGCAAATGCCGCCGTGGAGCAGACGCTGAAGCAGTTCGGCCATCTCGATATTCTCGTCAACAACGCCGCCGAGCAGCATCCGCAGAAGGACATTGCGGCCATCAGCCCCGAGCAGCTCGACCGGACCTTCCGCACGAACATCTTCGGATATTTCTACATGGCCCAGGCGGCCCTCCCGCATCTCGGGAAGGGGGCTGCCATTATCAACACCACCTCGGTCACGGCTTATCGCGGCAGCCCCGAACTGCTCGATTACAGCGCCACCAAGGGAGCCATCCTGGCCTTCACGCGCTCTCTGGCGAAGAAGCTCGCCGAAAAAGGAATCCGGGTGAACGGGGTCGCCCCGGGGCCGATCTGGACGCCTCTCATCCCCTCGACCTTCACGGCCGAACATGTCGCCAAGTTCGGAGCCGACACGCCGCTCAAGCGGCCCGGGCAGCCGAACGAGGTGGCACCGAGCTTTCTTTTCCTGGCCTGCGAGGATTCGAATTACATCACCGGCTCGGTCCTGCACCCGAATGGTGGCGAGCCGACGGAGTCCTGACAGCACGAAGGGCGGTCCTACACGGGCCGCCCTCCAACACGAACGATGAAATTTTCAGGGACCAATCAGCGCCGGTTGCGGATCCTGACGGGGATCGGCGCGGGAGCAGGCGCGGCCCATACGAAGAAAAGCATCAATGCGGACAGGGAAGCGCCGACGAGGAAGACGATCTCGGCGATTTCCACCTGGGATGCCCAGCCGATGGTGGCCGCTAGAGACGTAAGGATCGTAAAGATAAAAAATGCGCGGATGGCAATGGAGCGATTCATCGGAATAGCCTCCCAAGTGTTTTGGGAAACGTGCTTGTCAGATCTCGGTTCCATACTGCTCTGGTCTCCTTCCAATACTTGATGTGTCGTCAGGGAAGCAGTCAAATGAGTCAGAAAGACGGAACCCTACAGTCGCGCTTCGCGTTGTTTGTGCATCATCGGCTGCGGCCGGTTCATTGTTAAGCGAGGTAACACCATGCTCGGTTGGGCTGTCACTTTCCTGATTATCGCTCTGGTCGCGGCTCTGTTCGGTTTCGGCGGCATTGCCGGTACGGCGGTCGAGATCGCAAAGCTCATCTTCTTCGTGGCAATCGTGCTTTTCGCCATTTCGGCCGTCATCGGCTTGCTGCGCGGACGAAATCCCCTCTGACGCTGATAGCGTCCATCCCTAAAAGGAAAGCGCCGCCTGCGGGCGGCGTTTTTCATATCGGCCTTCCTGATGGCTTTGGGGTGAGGGAGGGGCGGGGGTTTGGGGCTTGAACGAAGAAATCCGGACGAGATGCCTCAGCCGGTCCCCTGCAGGGCAGCACGGGTCATGCTGTCGGGGCCGAGGTCCTCCACGTCGTCCACATTAAGAAGAGACGCGAGACGGAACCGGGCGCGATTGACGCGGCTCTTGATGGTGCCGACGGCGCAGCCGCAGATATTGGCGGCCTCTTCATAGGAGAAACCCTGCGCGCCGACGAGCAGGAGAGCTTCCCTTTGGTCAGGGGGCAGCTTGGCAAGGGCGCTGCGGAAATCCTCGAAATCGAGGCGGGCGCCCTGTTCCGGCTGGACCTTCAGGCGGCTCGCATAGGAGCCCTCCGGGTCCTCCACCTCGCGGCGGCGCTTGCGGTACTCGGAGTGGAACAGGTTGCGCAGGATGGTGAAGAGCCAGGCATTGAGGTTCGTTCCGCGCTCGAAACGGTGCAGGTTGGAAAGGGCGCGGAGCAGGGTGTCCTGAACAAGGTCGTCGGCCCGGTCGACTTGGCCCGACAGGGAGATCGCGAAGGCGCGCAGGCTCGGAACAGCAGCGAGGATAGCCTCGCGCAGAGCCGGTTCCGGAGTCATTTTGCCTTCTCCCCGCTGCTCTTCTCCAGCTTCTCCAGGAGATCCTTGAAGCGGTCCGGCACGGGTTGCTGCATCAGCTCGTCGTACATGGCCCGCAGCTGGTCGCCGATGCGCTTTTGACTGGTTTTGTCCAGCTGCGGCTCGGATGCAAGCTTCTCGTCCAACGATTCCTCCGGAATGACCCGAGCCAGCTTGTTTCCCTTCTCACCCGTCATTGAGGTCCCCTTGCGATACCCACAGGCTAATTCAGGATGGTTAACCTTGGCAGTATCTGTATATTCATTTTCGAGCAATAACGCCGACTGTTGCCTCAGGTTCCCAAAAATGGAACTTTCTTCGAGCCGTCGAGTTTAATGGTCCGTAGCGAGAACCGAGTCAAAAAGCCAAATAAGGGGAAGCGAATGTCGACAGCCCAGCTTGTCGTCCAACACTTGCCGTATCTTCGTCGTTATGCCCGCGCGCTCACCGGCAGCCAGATGGCCGGCGATGCCTATGTGGCGGCCACTCTGGAAACCCTTGTCAGCGAGCCGGACACCATCGGTCCGTCCGGTAACGTCAAGGTCGAACTGTTCCGGGTCTTCACCCGCATCTGGAATTCCCTTTCGGTCAATGGCCGCAGCGAGCAGGTCCAGCGGGATCTGCCTGCGGAGGTCCGCCTGGGTCAGATCACGCCGTTGCCGCGTCAGGCTTTCCTGTTGTCCTGCCTTGAGGGCTTCGGAGAGGAGGAGGTGGGGCAGATCCTCGACACGGATACGAAAAGCGTCCGTGAGCTCGTCGACGAGGCAGGGCGCGAACTGGCCGCCGACATGGCGACCGATATCCTCATCATCGAGGACGAGCCCTTGATCGCCATGGACCTCGAGGCCCTCGTGGAAGGACTTGGCCATAACGTCACGGGCGTTGCCCGTACGCGTACGGAAGCGGTCAAGCTGGCTTCTGCCAAGCGTCCCGGACTCATTCTCGCCGATATCCAGCTTGCCGATGGAAGCTCGGGCCTCGATGCGGTCAACGACCTGCTCAAGGCCTTCGAGGTTCCGGTCATCTTCATCACGGCCTATCCGGAGCGGTTCCTCACGGGTGAGCGTCCGGAGCCGGCCTTCCTCATCGCGAAGCCGTTCCAGCCTGCAAACGTCTCCGCCGTGATCAGCCAAGCCCTGTTCTTCCAGCAGAGCGCTCGTCGGCGCGAGGTTCGCGCAACCGCCTGATCGACGAATCTGCGTTTTCAATCAAGTAAATGCCCGGCCTGAGGCCGGGCATTTCTTTTTATCTGACCGAGAAGGCAAATAAAAAAGACGGGCTCGTAAAAGCCCGTCTGAAGGTGCCGGCCAATGCACAAGGGGAATGCGGGGAGGACCAGGAGGCCGGTACTTCAAAAACGCCATCATACCAGGAAGGTTCCGGACCTGTTCTTTTATTTACGAAAGGTAAATCCCCAGGAACATCGCCGATAGGGCTGCGTTGTTCTGCAGAAGTAGCCAAGCTGCCGGAATCGGAGGGGAAAATGCGCAATGTGCCTGCGATCGTCATCGGAACCGTAGGAAGCGCATTCCTCGCCGTCAGCCTGTTGTCTGCCGATCCGGGTATGACACGCGCTCTTCCGGCCGCGTCTGTCGGACTAACGCCCGAGCGTGTCGGAGCGGGCATCTCTCCCATGCCGGATGCCCTGGAGAATCCCGACTTCCGGATCCTGTTCGGTTCCGATTCTGTCGTGAATACGAATTATCTCGGCAATGATACGAGGCAGCCGCTTGCGACCTTGAAGGAAAAGCGTCGGGAGCCCGCCCCTGAGACGGGGCCACAACGCCATGAATCCAAGGATGAGCTGCAGAAGAAAGAACGGACCCGGACCTTCGGCTGCGTCACGTCCGTAAGCCCGCTGGCGCGCGCCGCCGCCGAACAGAGTCCCAGCCTTTGCCTGGCCAGGCACGGTCAGGGTCCTGTCCAGGACAGCCTCGCGTAAGGACCGGCAGAGCCACCATCGGAGGGTTGCGTGAGCGAAGAGGGGCGGGCTCTTGACCGGCGTCGGCTGTTCGCCCGGTTCTGGCGGACGGCCTCCGGCTTCTGGACGGGCGTACGACGGCAGGAGGCCTGGTTCCTCACCGTCTCGCTCTTCGTGATCATTCTTGCCCAGTTGTTCGTTCAATACCGGCTGAACGTCTGGAACCGGCAGATCTTCGATGCCCTGGAGAAACGGGATGTCGCCCTGGTTGGCTGGCTGGCCCTGCTGTTCCTGCCTCTCGCCCTCGGGGCGGTAGCCTTCAATGTGGCGTCCGTCTGGGGGCGGTTGACCACCCAACGTGCCTGGCGCGCCTGGCTGACCGACCATCAGATCGACCGCTGGCTGAGGAACGGGCGCTATTACCAACTCAATCTCGTGAAAGGGCAGCACCAGAATCCCGAGTTCCGCATTGCCGACGATACGCGGATCGCCACGGAATCGCCCGTCGATTTCGCTTTCGGCGTCACGACCGCTGTTCTGACCGCCCTCACGTTCATCGGAGTCCTGTGGGCCGTCGGCGGTGGCATCTCCTTCGAACTGGGCGGACGCGCCCTGACCATTCCCGGCTATCTGGTCTTCGTGGCAGTGATCTATTCGGCCCTCACAACGACCGCCATGATCTTCATCGGCCACCGTTTCGTCCAGGTGGCCGAGGACAAGAACCAGGCCGAGGCCGAGTTTCGCTATGCCGTCACGCGCCTGCGGGAGAACGGGGAAAGCATCGCTCTCCTGGGTGGCGAGCCGGAGGAGCGCAGTGGCCTCAGCATCGCGCTCGGCCATGTGATCGCCCAATGGAAAGCCCTGTGCGGCCAATACCTGCGCACCACGGTAGTGTCCTACGGCAACTTCGTGCTCGCCCCGGTCATCCCGCTCATCCTTTGCGCGCCGAAATACCTCGCCGGGACCATGACGCTGGGTGAAGTCATGCAGGCGGCGACAGCCTTCGTGACGGTCCAGCAATCCTTCAACTGGCTCGTGGAGAATTATCCCAAGCTGGCCGACTGGACGGCCTCTGCCAACCGTGTGGCAGGCCTAATCGTCTCCCTCGACAAGCTCGAGCGGGCCGAGCATCCGGGCATCGGCCGGATCGCTCGTAAGGAGAAGGACGAGAAGGCGGCTCTCCGCCTGCATGGGGTCTCGGTGACGCTGGATGACGGCACCGCCGTCGTCGGAGAGACCGAGGTGGGGATTAATCCCGGCGAACGGGTTCTGGTGGTGGGTGAATCCGGCGCGGGCAAGAGCACACTGATCCGGGCCATCGCAGGCCTATGGCCCTGGGGGGAGGGAGAGATCATCTTTCGCCAGGGGGCCAGGCTGTTCTTCATGCCGCAACGCCCATACGTGCCCATGGGCACGCTGAAGCATGCCGTCGCCTATCCGAACCCGGCCGACAGCCTGGAGGATGCTGCCGTGGTGGAGGCCCTGAGAAGTGCGGGCCTGAGCCATTTGACTGACCGCATCAATGATGAGGGGGAGCCCTGGGACAGGACGCTGTCCGGGGGCGAGCAGCAGCGTCTGGCCTTTGCCCAGCTCTTCATCCAGCGGCCCGACATTATCGTCATGGACGAGGCGACCTCTGCACTCGACCCCGAGACACAGGATGTCCTCATGGAGAGGATCATCGAACGCCTGCCGGATTCCGCCATCATCAGCGTGGGCCACCGTCCGGAGTTGGAGGTCTTCCATAACCGCCGCCTCGTCCTTGCCCGTCGGGAAGAGGGCGCGCGCCTAGTGGCGGACGAACCTCTGTCTCCGCGGACCTTCGCCATGAGACGTGCCATGTCGATTCTGTTCCGCAGGCCCGGGGCGAGACCCTCCGAGACGTCTCGGCAGCGTGAGAGGGCCTGATCAAGCCTGAAGCAAGGAGTGCGTTCCCCAGGGGCTGGCCGAGCGGGAACCAAACGCGGATCCGACGGTTAACCGCGATCCTAGGTATTTGCCCGTTCCGCCCCGCTTGGCGGAGCAGTATTCGTTTGTTTGAAGAAATATATGTTCAATTCCTAACGTTTAAAAGTGAATTTATTGCAGGATTTGTATCTATCCTGTTTGTGGCTTGAGAGAATTTTGTCGGAACGACAACGCTAAGATTGCGTTAAACCGACACGCGCTCAGGCGTATCGTGCGAATTATTTACCTTAGGAGATTCTGCAATGCTTAAGAAGCATATGGCTGCCTGTCTCGTTGCGACCCTCTTCGCGGCGCCTGCTTTCGCCCAGACCTCGACGGCTCCGTCTTCCGGCGCGACCGACCGTCCGGCCGCGACGGGATCGGGTTCGACCACGTCGGGTTCGCCTGCGATGCAGCCCGGCAAAACTGGCTCGTCGATGAACTCGTCATCCATGAGCACGTCTGGCTCCTCGGCCATGACGCAGGGTCAATTCATGACCCAGATGCAGGCCAACCAGATGATGGCCTCCGACCTGATCGGCACCAAGGTAATCAGCGCCAACAACGAGTCGATCGGCGACATCAATGACGTGATCGTCGATCGGAACGGCCAGGCCGTGGCAGCCGTGGTCGGCGTCGGCGGCTTCCTCGGCATCGGCGAGAAGGATGTGGCAGTGCCCTTTAGCGCTCTGGAATTCGCGACTAGGGAGCAGGTGAATGCCATGAACAATGCCAATGCCAACACATCCGGCAATGCTGTTTCGACGACCGGTTCGACGGCTCCTAACACGGCAGCCACGAACAACTCGGCGATGAACAACAATGCTGTCAATGCTACCGGCTCGACGACCACGACCGGCACGTCGGCTAGCAGCCGTGACAATGAGCCGGAGCGGGTCATCTTGCGCATGACGAAGGCCGAGCTTCAGGCCGCCCCGAAGTTCGACAAGCGCACCGATAACAGCACTGCGACCGGGACGGCTGCGCCGAAGCAGTAAGATCTTCGGTCACAGGTCTTTCGAGACGGCGCCCGGGAAACCGGGCGCCGTTTTTGTCGTTTCTCGAACGGAAACAAGAAAAAGTCTCGAACGGAAACAAGAAAAAGGCGCGGTCAAAAGACCGCGCCTCAAAAGGTGCCGGCTCAGGGGGCATTTGAACCGGTTGAGCAGGAAACGTCCCTGGAGAGGGATTGTTCCTGGACATTTCGAAAAATTTTTTCCGCCTGCCGCCGAGGGGCGCATTGCCGCAGGAGGAACCGTGGCGGAAGCGGCACGTTGCCCTCGGAGATGCGGAGGTTTCCATGACTGCGACCAACGAACTAGATGCTGTTCTGACCCAGGAGACTATTCCTGACGAATTCTGCCGTCTCGCTTCCAGCACGCCCCCGCGGGAAAAGCCCCTTGTCGCGTCTTTGCTGAGCGGGATCGTGCCCGTGCGCCAGCAGGACGGGGTGGTGTGCCCTCTGATGCTGCGGCGTCATCTCGTCGTTCCTCTGTCCGACATGAGCTCGGCCGGAGGGGCGGGATCCTGCCTCTAGAGATTTCACACTGGGTTTTAGCGGTTCATGATATTTCAGATCGAAAGCAGCCCCATGAGCGAGGGATCCATCGCGGTCCTTTTTCCTCCCCCGGTCGTGCCGCTGATCGATGCGTTCCGCTCCCTTGAGGTGCTCTCGGAACACTATGACCTGCACGTCCTCGAGGGGCCTGAGAGCGATCTTGCCCGTTTCATGGAGCCGGATGCCGCAAAGGCAGTGGTTTCGGACGCCATGTTGCTCGCTTTCGCACTAGGGCGCCAAAGGGGAGAGCCCTTGGACCACCGCCCGATGCGGTCACGGCGGGGCAGTCTCGATGAGTACTGTGTCCTGTCCTTGATCGCCGCGGCCCGGGAGCCCGATACGGGGCTTGCCTTCGAGGCGGCGGCTGCCCTGCGGGTGATTTCCTTCGAATTCATCTTTGCCATGGCGATGGATCTCCTGCGGCGGATCGACCGTGGCGGGCTCCTGCTCGAAAGGCCGACCCTTCGCGAATTCCGTGCCATCGCTGGGGAGGGGTGTTTTACCGAGTCACTGATCGATCCGATCCGCGCAGAGCCGGCTTTCCGTTTCCATAGCTGACGGGATGGTCCTTAGGGCTGTATAAGGCAGTCTCAGGCGACCATCCGGTTATTATCTCCAGACAAGACAAAGAAAAGGGGCCGTCGAGCGGCCCCTTTTGGTCGATATGAGCGGCTTTACTCCTGGTTGGAGCGATTGTTGCCCGAAGCCTGACCGCCCTTGCGACCCGCTTCCGAGGCCAGTTCACGATCCTGGGAGAAGGAGCGCTTCTCGGCCGGAACGCTCTTGCCACCCTTGCTCGCAATCTCACGCTGCCGGTCACCATCCATCGACGCGAAGCCGCGCTTCGAAGTCGAACTTCCTGTCGCCATCACAAGCCTCCTAAGCGGTTAACTCTGCCTTGAAAACCGCGAGGATTCTGGATGGTTCCGGCTCCATGTTGGGATTCCAGCCAAGGCTTTTCAAAAACGAGATCATTATCGGAAGTAGAGGTATAAATACCAAGGCTGAATATTGGGTCTCCGACAGAATATTGCTGGCTATCGTGCTCTGCTGCGAAGCTGATCAGATTGAAGCTTAAGCCGAACTTAAAGCTATAAGGACGGAGGATCGATGCGAGACACAGAAGGGCTACCAGGAGGGCGAACGGTGTTGTGCTGTGTGATTGGCCAGTCTTCGAATCCTCGGTTTCCTATGTGGCGTCTCTGGAATAGTCACAGGCGCTTCGTATTCAACGTTTGAAATCAACATGAAATAAGTAATTTTTTATTGAACTCAGATTTGCATAATTAAGATTTAGCTGCGTCTCGATAGTCAGGCAAATGTCCAAGCGTCAGGGCATCCTGAGTTCGCCTCCTCGGTCGGCAATGAAATTTACGGCCATCACGGGGCACTCCACCCCCTAAAGGCCGCCATCCGCTAGGACGCCCTAGCCGTGCTATTCTATTTGAAGCATTATTTCGTGTGTCGAGCTGGACATGCGGATAAGCATCTTCTAATGGCTCGCTTTTGCCCCTTGGTTCCTGGACTCGACCTCAAGCAGCAGGCCGTTACTCAACATGGAAGAAATTCATTCATCGGAATTCTTTGGTGGCACCCTACCTCGAAGAATTCCTTCCATCGGGATCATCGTCCTGTCCCAAATTCCCGACGACCCCAGGGTTCGACGGCAAGGAGATGCCTTTCGTAGCGCCGGTTGGAACGTTACAGGAGTCGGGTTGGCTGGATCCAAGTCGACGCTGCCGGAATGGCCAATCCTGGACGAGACTAGGCTGCCGCCTGTCAACCCAGATATGGGCATCGAGCCGATTTTGCCGCCTTCTCACCCGAAGTTCCTGCCTGATGGACTGACGACGGGCCAGAAGCTTCTCAAGCTGGTATTTGCTCCAGACCAACTCTATTTTGCCGTTCGCAAGAGGCTCTTCGCAGCCGGAAAGCGGGCCGGGCTCAAATCGCCTGATATTGCCCGTATCGTCAGGGAAGCTGCACGCTATTCAGGTGTGGCTTGGGCAAGACGGCAGAGCCTTCGTCGTCTTGGACAGGCGCGCTACGTCGTGCGCATGCAAGCGCCCCGCCTTTTCCCACATACGGCGGAAGCAGCATTCTGGAGGCTGAACAGCCGGTTCGATGAGCTCTATCGGCTGGGCTCGACCTGCAGGCCGGATGTTTGGCTTGCTAACGACTGGACGGCACTTCCCATTGCCCGCCGTCTGGCGCGGGAACATGGTGCGCTTCTCGTCTATGATACTCATGAGCTCGCGGCCGATGAATACACTGAGCGGTTGCGCTGGCGCCTTCTGCACCGTCCCGTAACCGTGGCCATCGAGCAGGAGTGCATGAAAGAGGCCGCCCTTGTAACATGCGTGTCCGATGGGATTGCTGACCGTCTGCAAGAGTTGTACGGCCTGAAGGAGCGCCCTCTCGTCATTCGGAATACGCCGACTTACCAGGAGATGCCGTTCCGTCCGACAGGTGAACGGATCCAAGTCCTCTACCACGGCATCGTCTCCCCGGGGCGAGGGCTTGAGGAAAGTATTCAAAGCGTCTCGAAGTGGCGTCCGGAGTTCAGCCTGACGATCCGTGGGCCTGCGTCCGAGCAGTACCGGGGGCACCTTGAGCGGGTGATTGAGGCCGCCGGCGTCCAGGGGCGGGTGCAGTTGGCTCCTGCAGTGCCCATGACTGATCTCGTTCGAGAGGCAAATGCCTTCGACGTGGGCCTTTTCGCCCTGCCGGATCATTCCCGCCACAACCGCTTCGCTCTGCCCAACAAGTTCTTCGAGTACACTATGGCCGGGTTAGCCCTATGCGTTTCTGATCTGCCCGAGATGGCGCGGCTTGTGAGGCAGCACGACCTCGGGACGTTGTTCACGGGAATGAGCCCTGAGGCCATCGCTGCGGCTATTAATTCGCTCGACCGAACCGCTATCGACCGGTACAAACGCCAGTCACTGCAGGCAGCTCGACAGTTGAACTGGCAAGAAGAAAGCGAAACTCTGGTTTCTCTTTGCGCAAAGCTGGTCGAAGCCAATCGAAAGACTTGAACGATGTGCGGGTTATTTGGCTCTATTGGCTTTCAGCCTGAGCGGGACCGGATTGATCGTATTGCTCACCGTGGGCCGGACGGCTCGGGCTGGCAGGAATTCGCCTCGCCGGCCGGTCCGGTGGCCTTGGGGCATCGGCGCCTTGCCATTATCGATGTGAGCGATGCCGGCCTGCAGCCGATGGCGGATGAATCCGGGCGCTTCAGCCTCGTGTTCAACGGCGAGATCTACAACTATCTCGAGTTGCGGGACGAGCTTCGGGCGAAAGGCTATGTCTTCCGCTCGGACAGCGACAGCGAAGTCCTGCTGGCGGCCTACCGGGAATGGGGCGAGGGGTGCCTTGACCGCTTTTTGGGCATGTTCGCGTTCCTGATCTGGGACGCCCGCGACAAGCGTCTGTTTGCGGCCCGCGACCGCTTTGGCATCAAGCCGCTTTATGTCGTCTGCAATGCCCGTGGGATTGCGTTCGCGTCCGAGATCAAGCAGCTGCTCGGCCTGCCGGGCCTGTCGGGACGCATGAACCTGGCAAGAGTACGCGACTTTCTGGCCTCGGGGATCAGTGACCACACCCAAGAGACCATGTTCGAGGGTGTCCTGCAGTTGCAAGCGGGCTGCTGTGTCACGGTCGAGGCGTCGCGCCCGCTGTCCGGGACCTATGAGCCTCGCCGCTGGTACAATATTCCGAGCCACTCGACCCTGGACATTTCGGAGGCTGAGGCGTCGGACCGGTTCCGGCAGCTGCTGACGGACTCGGTGCGCATGCACCTGCGCTCGGATGTCCCGATCGGATCCTGCCTGTCG
>Ga0065721_10004093_pt1 | contig 68713 bp, 57 predicted proteins | sample Mesricmetagenome_FD_59108 | JGI IMG/M metagenome (GOLD analysis project Ga0065721, IMG submission 59108) | Mesophilic microbial community from rice straw/compost enrichment Sample: eDNA_1 v2 (version 2) | ecosystem: Engineered > Solid waste > Grass > Composting > Bioreactor | place: USA: Davis... | reverse complement strand
GCTGTTGATGCCAGGCAGCCAGCGGGTTTCCATGGTCTCCTTTTTGGCCTTGGCGTCTTCCCCCCTATAGCCTTTGATCTCGACAATCAGATTGAGCAGGTCATCCGGGCCATGGCCGTCGTCGACGCGGACTATGTAGTCCGGCAGGTATTTGCGCGTCACTCCGGCCTGCAGATAGGGCACTTCCAGGCCCAGGTTGTGGTTTTTTACATAGCTGTATACCCGGGGGTGTGCCTCCGCCACGCGGCAGAATTCGGCTTCCCAGTCGCTGTCCAGAATCACCCAATTGAGGTGGCACTTCGGCGGTGGGCCCAAGGTCTCCCAGCGGTCGGTTTTGGAGGTACTGAAGTTGACGTGGGCCGTGGAGCCCGTGGGGTTGTACGGGTCCAGAACAGCACGGACCATAGCGGTGCCTTTCTCAACACCCGCACGATTGATGGCGTGGGTGATTTTTTCGCAGGCGCGATCCGCCAGTTCCATATAAAGCAATTGCGCGGGATAGGTGCCACCTTTGCAGACCAAGTATTGGTCCAACCATAGGGTAGCAATACGTTTCAATTGGCCAAACAGGTGGAGCTTAGGCTCTTCCCCTGGGTCGCGCCAATGGCGCTCCAGCAGGTGTTTGGTGAGGTGGAAAATCAAGGTCGACTGGCGCAGGTCGCGGGTGTGCGCCAAGTTCAGGTCCACACCCTCGCCAATAATGCCGGCGTTGTGGGTTTTGGAAGGGCCAACCAGCGCAGGCGTCAGCTCCAGAACGGAATCATCGGTGAATTGGGCGTTGAGCCGCTCATCCGGCAACTCCACCCGGTAACCCGCTACACGGGGAAAGGTAATTTCCAAGTGATTACGCTCCGGCTTTACCGGTTTAACTTGTACGGTTTCCCGAGGCCGCTGGGGAGCTGCAATAACTGGTGTGGCAGTGAAGTCGAACGGAATACCCAGCACATCGGCATATTCTGCATCGAACAAACCTGTATTTTCGTTAATAACGTAGGACTGTCGTCTCAGCGCTCGACCTATCACCTGTTCACATAGAAGTTGGGTGCCAAAAGCGCGAACTCCAAGTACATGAGTGACTGTATTGGCATCCCATCCTTCAGTCAGCATGGACACGGACACTACACAACGGATGGACTCTCCCAATTGTCCCTCACGGCCCACCGTATTCATGACTTCCCGCAATAGATCCTGATCGGAAAGCTTGTCTGCTGCTTGCTTATCACCTGTACGCTCAATGATTTCACGACGGAATCGTTCAATTTCTTCTGCGGCATATTCACGAAAGTTGGTATCCAGCGCTTCACCAGATTCCAATTGCTCACTATCAATCAACAGAGTATTCGGGCTAGGTAGAGGGTTGCCATGTTGGTCGTGATTGCGAAAGAGCGGCAACCGACCCTCTACAAGATTGCTGGTGCCATCGGGATTTCTCCTATGGAAACCGGAAATGTAGTCGTATACAAGTTTGGAGGTGGCAGTGTTATTACAAACTACGATAAAGCAAGGAGGAACCCTTACCCCTGCCTGCCGCCAAAGCTCAAATGTTTTCTCGTAATGACCGTATAAAGCATCTAGTGCGTTCTGCAATTTGGTAGGTAGCTTTAGAGGATCAAGATCTGCAGCTTTACCCCGCCCCTTTTTCGGCATTTCCCTCCCGATGTGCTCCCATAGGTTGCGGAATACCGGCATATCTGCGCCAGGAATATTATCTGCCACTGGTACGCGAGGTAGTTTTACAATGCCGCATTCAATAGCATCCATGAGGGAAAAGTCACTCATGGTCCACGGAAACAAAGTGCCCTCTGCGTAACCGGATCCACGTAGAAAAAACGGAGTAGCTGACAGATCGATAACCTGAATTAAGCCAATTTTGCGTTTTACCGCTTCCAGCCCCGAAATCCACAATCGAGCAGCTTCATTATTTTTGTCTGCTTCGTTTTTATCGTCACCTTTTAAAGCTTCTTCCTCCGTTTCATCTTCCGGTTTGGCTCTGTAACAGTGGTGAGCTTCATCATTAATGACGAGGATATTTTTCATTCCCATCAGCTCGGGCATGACTCGCTGCAACATCTGTCCTTCGGTTTCCTGCGTATTCAGCACCTCGCCCGTACGGCCTTGCAGAAGCTGCCTGCCACCTTTGGAAATCTGCACACGTTCACGTAATTTGAATGCGTGATAGTTGGTGATGACGATTTTGGCTTTTTGCAGGTCCTCCAGCATATCCGGCGGAACCATTTCGCGGCTCGCGTAATAGCTGTCTGGGGAGTTGGGAAGTAAAACGCGAAGGCGGTCTTTGATCGTAAGGCCAGGCGCAACTATCAGAAACCCGTTGGTGAATTTTTTGCTGCCGGGGCGGCGCACTGCGTTAATGGTTTGCCAGGCGATCAGCATGGCCATTACCGTGGTTTTACCCGCGCCCGTAGCCAGCTTGAGCGCTAGACGCATTAGTTCCGGGTTGGCATTGGCGTTGGCATCGCGCAGGTGCTCTAAAAACCGCTGACCATTTTTGCCAATCTGCGGCGCGACCTCCGTCAACCAGATGGCGGTCTCAACTGCCTCCACTTGGCAAAAGAAAGGGCGAATGCTCTGGAAGTGGTGTTGGCGCCAATGTTGAAGCAGCCGCGCAGTCTCCGGTGTAACCCGCCATTGAGCAGCAGGCAGCTTGCGCCAGGCATCCACCTCCATGCGAACCGCATTGATGATGGCGGTGTGGTCGTATTGCTGTTCCTGAGTGCTGAGCCCCTTGCCTTCATCAAAAATCAGACCCTGCTGGCCTTTGCGTTTGCGGGGTTTGGGTATGGGTGTGATGAAGTCCGCCCGGCGGCGACTTTCAATGATTTTTTGCGTTGGCTGGCCATCCTTGTCCAATTCCCAATGGCGACTGGGGTACTCGTAGGGCGAGTTAAGGATAGGTTGCTTGAAAAAGAGATCGGTCATCCTGTTGCCTAGTTATTGTTGGTTCTCGGACTGTCGTCGATGACCCCGGAAGAATATCCCTTGCGGTTATCTATTACTACCCTCGGTAGGCTTCGTAGAGACCGTTGGGCTAACCCACCACCGCCCTCATCCTCTCCACAAACCCCGAGTTCTGGTGCCCCGTCAGAATCAGCTCATCCATCGCTCGCGTCATAGCGACATAAAGCAAGCGCGCCTCTTCTTTTTCTTCTTGATTTTTACTGGGCAGATAGCCGAGGCCGGCGACGAAGACGACGGGGAATTCCAGGCCTTTGCTGGAGTGCATGGTGACGAGTTTGACGGCGTCTTTGTTTCTCGGGGATGGCTTTTGGCCGGTGAGGATTTCGCAGGGAATGTGGTTTTCCTGCAGGGTTTTGCGGATTTTGTCGCCGATAAAATTGGAGCGGTAAACGATGGCCATATCGCGCCAATGGCGACCTTTTTCGTGCAGGCTTTGCAGGCGCTCGGCGACGTATTGAGTCTCCGCATTGAAATTAGGCAGCTCCAGCAATAACGGCGGCGGGCCGCGGCGGCCGGCGCTGGTGGGTGCAAGCAATGGAATACCGTCGTCTTCCGCTTCGGCCTCGGTCAGTAATTCCCGCGCAAAAGCAGTGGCGGCTTTAATGACTTCATCGGTATTGCGGTAATTCAATTTCAAAATGGTGGTACGGCCGCGGGCTTGTATGCCGACGCTGGCGAAGCTGAATTTACCGCGGGAGCGCGTATAAATGGATTGCGCATCGTCGTAGAGCACGAGCAGGGAATTGGTTGACGGGTCCACCATTTGCGCGGTCAATTTCAGCCACTCAGGCTTAAAATCGTGACCTTCATCCAGCATTACCGCGCCGTACTGACCCGCCGGCACCCGCCCCGCATCCACGGCGGTAATTAATCGCTGCACGAGTTCATCAAAAAAATTTTCTCCTTCCGCCGGCAGAGTTTCGTTGTAGGCGATCAGTTGTTCACGACACCAGCGGTGGAAGTTGTACACCTGCACCTTTTCGCCAATGCCTTTTTCGGCAACCAACTGTTGCAACCTTGCGGCAAGAGCGCGGTTATAGCAGAGCACCAGAATCGGCCGAGACAGCAGTCGCGCCAGATGCAGGCATCGGTAAACCAGAATCAGCGTTTTGCCCGCGCCCGCGACGCCGTGGATAACGCGGTGCCCCTCACCCAGGCTGCGCGCCAGTTGCTCCTGTTGCAGGTCCATGACTTTGATCAGATCCGGCAGCAGTTGCGCCGCTTCCATATCGGATTCCGCATCGAACAATGAACCCTGTACGATGCGCACTTCCGGAAAAAGATGCCAGCGCACGCGATCGATTTGCGGCAGGGACAAGGCGCGGCGGAATTGCACGGTAAACATATCCCACAAGCGCGTTTGGAAAGCTTCGGGATCGGCGGATTCGGTCATCTCGTCTTTGCAGATGACGCGATTGGCGGGAATGACTTCACCCAGGTCGGTAGCATCAAACTGCTCACGGCTGATATTGCTGAGCACCACCCCGTGGCCAAAGGGCATGATCAATTTGCCTTTGAAAGCGTGATCGGGCGGATACACCAGCTGCGCATCCCGCTCCAGGCATTTCACCACGGCATGACAATATTGGCGGGCTTGTTCCAGGGGATTGGCTTCGCGCTTAAGACCCTCGGCGGTGAGCAGCGTGGCGGTGGTTTTATCCATCTGCTGGATGGTGTCCAGCTTCCAGTCCTTCACCTCCAGAATCAGAATGCCGCGGCGCGGGTGCAGGATGATGAAATCCGGATGCAAACCTTTTGGCCCGACAGGGACGTCGTACCAACACAGGTAATCGTCTTCCAACAATTGTTCCAGGCGCTGCGCGAAACGGCGCTCGCCGGATGTCATGCGCGACAGGCAGGAATTGATGGCGGGGATCAAAGTGGCCATGGACGCTCCCTCGAATACTGATTAAGCAGTATCGTCGAGACTCACCCATCCATCAAACGCAGCGGCGTGCTAGCGCGCCAAGAAATGCGGGATCAGCCGTATTCGTATTTCACCGCCCGCTGCCAGGAAAAATCGGGGCGGACGCGGCCATGCTGGCGCTCCACCATGGCGAATGCTTCTCCGTTGCGGAAGTCTTCGTAAAGCCATTCCAGAAACTCCGCACGTTGATCCGGGGTACAGTCGTGGGAATGTATACAGGTAAACCACTGCTCTGCTTCGCGCAAAGACTTATTCATGAGGGCTCTCCCCTTTTTGAATTTTTGGCGGCAAAGGGAGGCTCAGCAAGGGTTACGCCAATCGTTTAAAAATATAAAAATTTCTTTTATTTCAGTTAGATATCCAGAAAATCAACGAAGAACGCCTACCCAAAGTCGCCCCACAGAAGAGCACGGAGGGCGGACAAGGCACGCATCAAGGGCACCAAGGGCACATAAAGAAAGGCCCCATTTAGGGGCCTTTGGATCTGCGGGGGGGGGGGCTTATTTTGCTTTGTTGGGAACCGGCGCCGGCTTACCCAGAATCTTGACCGGCACAGGCTCATTAGGCGCCTCTACCCACTGCCCCGTGCGCATCTCCCGCAACATGCGATTGATGGTTTTGACACTGCGGATATAGTCGGGGGAGTGGCCGATCTTGCCTGCTGCGGTATTGGATTTACTCATATCAACCTCCGACGATTTGCGCTGCCAGCGCCTGCCGGCGCTGCAACAGCTGGTCGATCATCTCTTTGAATGGAATGATCAAATTGACGTAAGTATACACCTGTTTCTCGTCCACCAGGATGTCGGGCCGGTTGCAGTGAATATTCAGAATTCCCCGCTCCGGCATACGGTCGTTGATGCGGACAGAAAGCCAGCTGTTTATACCTTTGGCGACCTGCTCGTGAAAATAGGTCTCTACAGCGCGTATGACACTAGGGGAGACATCGCAGTTCTCCTCGACGATTCGGGCCATATCGCGGCTGTCGGCGATCAAACAAGGTTCGTCGCGGAACGCGGTGGGCGCACCGGGGATATAACGGGTGCGTCCGGGCAGAGCGGCATCCAATTCGGGAATGGGTAGCGCGATGGGTTCGAGGCGCGAATCGGGATGTGTGCTTTCCTCATCGTCATTGAGGGAGGAAAACGACAGTTCGAGCTCCAGATCCAAAACACCGGCAAGGCCATCCAGGGAGCGGACATCAGTGAATTTCAGCCGATTCAACACAGCTTCTTTCAGCTCTGGCCGACTTTGCAGGTCGCCGCTGCGGCGATAAATCATGATGTTGGCCGAATAGACCGTGTGGCTCGGATAGTTTTCAAAGGCGCTGATAATGGAACAGAGGGCGCTCAGCGACAGCCGTATCGCCTCTTCCACTTTGGCGAGCATGATTTTCGGATCAGTTTCCGATGCGTCCTGCAGATTGTGGAAGTGCTCGGAGAGAAAGCGATAGGTTTTGCCATAGGCGCCGAGCATATTTTGCGGTGGCATGGTGCGCACGGTTTCCATTAATTGCTTTTGCGTGCGATCCAACTTATCCACGTGGTGCTTGCGCTCCGCATCCAAGCGCCAATCGCGCATGGCCCACATCACCAAAAATAAAAAACAGGCAATAACAAAATAAAAAGTGTATTCACTGCCGTTTTTGATTTCCGTGGCGTACAGCGAGGAAATGGCTCCCAGCATTACGCCCGACAACACCAGAAACGCTCCAAAACCGCTGTTTTTTACTGCGTAATCGAAATACCGGCAAACACGGCTGGAGCGCGACATAAATGATCCCTATTGAATTTATTCGTTGGCAACACCGACTTTAAAACGCTCTACGTCCACGCCGTGACGCTGCACAATTTTGTAGAAATCCGAACGGTTGCGCCCGGCCAGAATTGCCGCTTCGGTAATACTGCCCTGGGTCGCGCGCAGCAGGTCTTCGACATATTTGCGCTCAAATTCTTTTTTTGCATCCGTGAGATTTTTGGTTTTCGGTTGATTGGATAGCGGTAGGGCATTTTCCACCAGGGTTTCCGGCACCACCATTCCTGGCGCCAGCGCCACCACCTGCTCAATCACGTTTTCCAACTGGCGAATATTGCCGGGCCAGTGATAGGCCAACAACGCGCTTAAAGCCCTGGGGGCAAGACTTTTAGCGGGGCTGCCAGTGCGCTCGGCGATCGCCCGCAGAAAATGCTTGGCCAGCAGCGGAATATCCTCCTTGCGCTCACGCAAGCTGGGCAGAGCCAGGTTGACCACGTTGAGGCGATAGTAGAGGTCCTCGCGGAACTGGTTGTGCTGAATGGCTTCCACCAGATTGCGGTGGGTGGCCGACAAAATGCGTACATTAATGGGACGGTCCTTGGTNCCGCCNACCGGGCGCACCACTTTTTCCTGCAGCACACGCAGCAATTTCGCCTGCAANGGCANCGGCATATCGCCCACTTCNTCGAGAAACACCACTCCGCCTTCCGCCGCGACGAATAAGCCTTCGTGATCCCGACTGGCGCCGGTGAATGAGCCTTTGACGTGGCCAAACAGCTCGGACTCGAGCATTTCACTGGGAATCGCGCTGCAGTTGATGGCGATAAAGGGTTTGTCGGCACGGCGGCTCTGCTGATGCAAGGTGCGGGCAAGTACCTCTTTACCGGTGCCGCTTTCGCCGCTGATCAACACGTTGACGTCGCTCGCGGCCAGCAAATGGGCCTGTTCGAGCAATTGGTACATCTTGGCGCTGCAGGTGTTGAAATTCTGCGCCCAGGACTGTTTGTCGCGAGGAGTTTCGTGCTGGTTGCTTACCGCTTGATTGAGGGTGGTGACCAGTTCCTCCTTGTCCACAGGTTTGGTAAGGAAAGAGAACACGCCTTTTTGCGTCGCCTCCACAGCCTCGCGAATGGAGCCGTGCGCGGTCAGGATGATCACCGGCAGGCTCGGCCAGTCGATATGAATGCGCTCAAACAGGGCTAGGCCATTCATCTCTTCCATGCGCAGGTCGGTGATCACCACATCCGGCAATTCCTGCTGGATCAGGCTCAGCGCCTCCGCACCGCTGCCCGCGCAGCGGGTGGCGTAGTTCATAGCGCCCAGACGCATGGCCAGCAGCTGCAGCATGCCAGCGTCGTCATCCACCAAAAGCACACTCGCTTTACTCATAACACCGCTCTTTCCAGATTGGGTCCCGATCGAACTCAAGGTACGGATTTGACCGTCTGCATCTCGATCTGAGCTTCAATTTCACTTAAACCCTGGATGGTTTTTTCGTGTTCATGTTTCAAGTCGCCATAGGCCTTTTCCAGGTCCACATAGACTTTTTCCACCGAGGCGTAGGCGCGCTGACCAGCGATCATCAGATCGAAAAACGCCGCGTATTCCTCCGGCCAGGTGCCCTCGGCGGTGAGATCGGCCAGCAGCTGATTCAGCACGCCCGGGGTGCGGGCGGGCCTGCAGGACGCCAGCATCAAAGCGTCGAGTTTATTCTCGTCCACGCCATTCGCTGGCGGCGTCTGTTCAGCTGTCAGCAGCATATTCAAAGCCGCATCCTGCTCCGCCGGGGGCGTATTGCAGACCGCCAAACGTTCAAGCAGGAGCTGGTTGACGCTGCGCCTCGGCTGCAGTACTCCCTCCCTGACTTCCACCTTCTTGAGCGCTTGCGGCGGATCAAGCGTTATAAATGATGTTGAACAGCCGCCCGCCAGCAAGGCTGCCACTACAATCCAATATCTCATCGGTCATTCTCTCTGCGAAGTGGGAATCGCACGGTAAAGGCGCTGCCTTCCGGGCTCGATTCCACTTCTATTTTTCCGCGCAGGTGCGCAACGCACTCCTGCACAATTGCTAACCCCAGCCCGGTACCTTGCAGCGGTCCCCGACGTCTGGCCTTGCCCTGAAAAAAAGGTTTGAAAATATTTTCGCGTTCTTCTTCTGTCATCCCGGGGCCGTTATCGGCGACACAAAGCCACCATGTCTTGTCATCCTGTCCCCAAGTGACCGCCACTCTACCGGATTCAGGCGTGAAATCGTGTGCATTGGATAATAAATTACTGAGAATCATTTCCAGCGCCTGCGGATCGCTGCGCACCGTCTCCGGGGAACCCGAAATGGACCACTGACAGCGACTGGATGGACGCGAATCCATCAGTTTGGTGCGGATTCGGTTGCACAGTGCCGCCAGATCCACCTCGGCATCGGCTTCCAGCATTCCATGTGCCACCGCGTTGTAATTGAGCAACTGTTGGATCAAGGCATGGAGGTGATCCGCGCTGCTCATAAGAATATTTAACACCTCCTTCTGCGCCCGGTTTGCCGGCCCCGGCACCTCATCCCGCAACAGCGCCCCCGCCTCGACTATGGCTGCCAAAGGCGTCTTCAACTCATGGGTGATGTGGCGCGAAAAAGCCTGCTTCTGTTTCTCCGTCGCATCCAGACGATTGCGCATCCATTCCAGACTGGCGCCGAGAGAGCGCAAATCCGCCGGGCCGTTAATCTGAATCGGTTCCTGCCAATGACCATGCCCCAACCGGAGGATGGCATTCACCAAGCGCCGCACCGGACGGGTGACAGCAACGGAAGACAACACCAACAGCAGCAAGGTCCCAGGGAGAGTGAAAATGCCGATCAGCTTCAGATGTCCCATCACCTGCTCAAACTGGCGATCGCGCTCATCCAGCATCGTCTGTACCCGCTCATCGACTTCCAGACTCAGGTTGCCGGCCAGCATGTTGGCCTGCTGCAGGTTGGCCAAAATTTCCTCTTGCACAATCTGCTCCGGTTCGGGCCGGCTCAACTCCGCCACCAGGGTTTCCATCACCTGCTGCAAACTGGCAACGGATTCCCCCGCCGGCAATTCCTCACTCAATCGGCGCAAGCCCGCTTGCACCGAATCGACGTGCTGATGGAATAGATCAAGGAAGCGTGGATTGCGCAGCAGCAAATACTGACGCGCGGAGCGCTCGATGCTGCTGATCTGGGAAACCATAGTTGAATCCAACTCGCTCAACCGGCCGATGGACACGACCATTTCCCGCTGGGTTTGCGCCTGCAGCCCCAGATAATGCGCCGCATAAAAAACCGCGATGAGCAGAGGCAGTACAGCCAGGAATGTCGCCAAAATCCACTGACGGGTAAGAGTTAGACGATTTAACAAACTCAACATTTCGCGCCTTTCAGATCCTTGTTGCCAAAATGCAACAACCTAAGTTTATGTTTTCAAAGGAAATTAATTTTTATTGAGAGAAAGATGTTGCAATTTACCAACAGACGGAGGCGATCCAGGCACTCTCTTCAACAGAAAAATTACTTAAGATGTTGATTTAAAATGGATTTTAAAAACTGGCACAGAATCAGCTATACCGCCAATCACTGATTACAGGGTGCCGCAGCGGGACTAACCGCACCGGATATCCCGGCCGCCGAGAGCGGCAGTTTTAACGTAATTGTTTTGGAACTCAACCCCGGCGTCCGATGAAAAACAGAAAATTCCGCGTTCTTGGTATGACATTTTTTATGGTGTTGGCGGCGCAGAATTTCATCGGGCAAGAAGCCCACGCCGACGACTTGCGGCAGTGGCAAAAAGGGGTGATTGAAGGAGCTTTTCTCTTCCATTCGCACTTGAACGCAAAAGATGTGCGGATCGATATCCAAAACGATTGCGCGATTTTAAAAGGTTACGTGGATTCCGAGGTGGGCAAGTCTCTGGCGGAACAGCTGGCACTGAGCGTCAAAGGCATTAACCAAGTCATTAATAAATTGGTGGTAACTCCCGATCTGAAGGGCGGCATCAATAAAGAGAGTGACTGGGAAAATGGCAGCCAGCACCGCCTTTCCAATGTGACCATCACCAATAAAGTGCGCTCGCAATTATTGGCTAACCGTGTCACCAGTGGCATGGAGATAGATGTGGAAACCCGCAATCGGGTAGTGACGCTGAGCGGCGTGGTCAATTCGGAAGCGGAAAAAGTACTGACGTATTGGATCGTAAAAAATACGCAGGGTGTAACCAGAGTCATTGATAAGTTGGATGTACTGCCCGGCAATCAGCAGGCAGTAGTGCAACTGGCGGAATAAGAGCCGGCTGCGACTTTAAAAAATAAGAATGTTGTCGACCGCGCAAGGAGGCGTGGTATCTGTCAGGGCGATTCGTCCGGCGGAGCCCCGGAAACTGCTTGTCGGTTTTCAGTCCGCATCAAACAGGAAGTTCGGGTGCGGGCACTCTCATAATCAATCGGTTTGCCAGCAATATGCGGGGCAGAATCTGTTTGAGAACAGACCGGAAGACGCACAACCGTCAGCTACAGCGCAATTCTTTTTTGCTCTGGTGTCTTCCGGCACTACTCAAGTACAACAGCCTGCACCGCGTATTGCTGGATTTTTTTCGGGACCATTCAGGAGTAGGCCATGTTTCGTCGCAAAGAGTTAGTCTTCATCGTTCTGGTGCAAGCCGCGATTACCTTGGTTTTGAGTTCGGTCACCCCCAACAGCGGTATTATTCATCCGCATACGGACCGCACGGCACATTCACAAAATTATTTTCAGCAGCATTTCAATCGCAGCGGCTTTTGATTGTTGTGCTGTCCGCATGCGGACAGCAATAATTTACTCCAGAACAACAATCGCCTGCCCCGCCGCCACTGCTTGTCCCTGTTGACGCAAAACTTTTTTCACCACACCTGTTTCCGCTGCATTAATTTCGATTTCCATTTTCATCGACTCAAGAATACAAACCACATCGCCAGCAGATACTTTGTCACCTGGCTTCACCATCACCTGCCAGATATTACCGGCCACTGGACTTTCGATTTTGAGCGACTCCATATCGGCTTCGCCGGCATCTCCTGCATCGGATGAACTATCGCTGCTATCGAAATGCATCTGCCCGGATTCCACCCAGCGCTGTAATTCCTCTTCAAAGGCGCTGTTGCGCTTGGCCACAAATGCGTCGATGGTTTGCTGTTCGCGGGCGAGAAAATCGCGGTAATCGCCTAAGCAAAAATGCGTTTCTTCAATTTTCAGCGGATATTGGCCGCGGGGGAATTCCCGCCGAATTCGCTGCAGTTCTTCCGCTGATACTTCATAAAAGCGAATCTGATCGAAGAAGCGCAACAACCAGGGCTGGCTGAATTCACGGGTTTGGCGATAGCGGTTCCACATCTGCAATGTGCGACCGACAAATTGATAACCGCCCGGCCCTTCCATGCCGTAAATACACATATAGGAGCCACCGATACCGACGGAATTTTCCGCCGTCCAGGTGCGCGCAGGATTGTATTTGGTGGTTACCAAGCGATGGCGCGGATCGAGCGGCGTGGCAACCGGCGCGCCTAAATAGACGTCGCCCAATCCCATCACCACGTAGCTCGCATCGAACACAATTTTTTTCACATCCTCGATGGAATCAAGGCCGTTGATGCGGCGGATAAATTCGATATTGCTGGGGCACCAGGGTGCATCTTTACGCACTGACTGCATATATTTTTGCACGGCGAGACGACAGGCCTCGTCGTCCCAACTCAGCGGCAGATGCACTATGCGGGAGGGAACTTGCAAGGTGTCGATATTGCGCAATTCGCGCTCCGCCTTGGCCAGATAATCCATCAGCGTCACCAAGGGCAGACGCAGTGGATCGTAATGTACCTGCAGCGAGCGTATTCCCGGAGTCAGGTCGATCAGTGCCTCGCGCAACAGCGCATCGGCTTCGCACAATTCCTGCAGCCACAACATAAGCGCGTGCACGCGAAAACGCAGAGCAAGATCCAACTGCAGTGGGCCATATTCAATCAACAAATGCTGCTCGCCGGACGGGCGATAAACCACCTGCACATCATTTTCACTGGTGGGTACCGTTTTCAGAATGGGAGAAGTAATTTCAGCTTGCGGGACTTCCCGCTCCAAGGATTCCAGCGCTGCAATGGCATCGCGTTGATGCTGTTGTAGTAACACGGCGTCATCAATGGAAACCGGCACAAAACGCACAGTGTCGCCCGCGCGCAATTGGCCCAATTGCCAAAGATCAGCAGCTATTACCGTCGCCGGGCAAACAAAACCACCCAAGGAAGGACCGTCCGGGCCGAGAATAACCGGCATATCACCGGTAAAATCCACACTGCCCACCGCGTAGGCATTGTCGTGAATATTGGACGGATGCATGCCCGCCTCGCCGCCATCAGAGCGCGCCCAATTGGGTTTGGGGCCGATCAATCGAATGCCGGTGCGACTGGAGTTGTAGTGCACACGCCATTCGCTGGCGAAAAAAGTTTGAATATCGTCGGGCGTGAAAAAATCCGGCGCGCCGTGGGGGCCATAAATCACCCGCAAGCGCCACTGCTGAGCGTGTTGCGGCCGCAGCGCTTGCGGCAATTCTGCCGCCGTCACATTTTCGACTTTCTCCGCGAAATTCAACACATCGCCAGTACGCAGTGCCGCGCCGGTGATGCCGCCGAATTGACCGAGAGTAAAAGTCGCTTTGGAACCCAAATAATTTTCACAGGCAATGCCGCCTTTAAAGAGGCAATAAGCGCGCGCGCCGGCACCGGTGATTTTGCCTAATTTCAGCGTTTGTCCGGGCTCCACCATAAAGGTTTCGTAAAAAGGCACCGGCTCCCCATCGAGACTCGCCTCCATAAGTGCGCCGGTCAAAACCAGTTGCTGGCGACAATTGAATTTCAGGGTTGGGCCATTAAAGGTAATTTCCAAACCGGCGGCAGTTTCCGGATTGCCCAACAAACGGTTGCCGAGGCGAAATGCTACATCATCAAAAGGACCCGACGGTGGCACGCCGACATCCCAATAACCGCGACGGCCAGGATAATCCTGAATCGTTGTCATGGTGCCCGGCGCCAGCACATCGCAACTCTGCGGGTGATATTGAAAGGAGTTGAGATAGCGGGTGTGAATTTCCCCCGCGCGCAGAACATCCGTTTGTAATATATGCCACACGTAATCGCGATTGGTGACTATGCCGTCGAGCACCGTTTTTTGCAGAGCATCGGCAAGGCTCTTGATAGCAACATCTCGAGTTTCCGCCCACGCCATGACTTTGCCCAGCATGGGATCGTAAAACGGTGAAATCATCGAACCGGATTCTACCCAGTGATCGATGCGCAGATTTTTCCCATCGGCTTCTGGCCAGCGCACCACGTTTAACGTGCCGGCAGACGGCTGAAAATCCCGCGCCGGATTTTCAGCATAAATGCGCGCCTGTATCGCGTGCCCACGCGGTTGCAGCGATGTTTTTAATTGCGCAAAAGACGGCATGGCTCCCGCCGCCAGACGGACCATCCACTCTACGAGATCCACGTCGTAAATCAGCTCTGTGACGCCGTGCTCCACCTGCAGCCGGGTGTTCACTTCGAGAAAATAAAAACGTTGTTGTTTCTGATCGTAAATAAATTCCACCGTGCCCGCGCCGCGATACTGCACGGACGCAACCAATGCTCCTGCGCATTGATGCAAATGTTGGCGAACCTCTGCGGGAATATTCGGCGCAGGAGCTTCCTCGATAACTTTTTGGTGACGGCGCTGGGTGGAACAATCCCTATCACCCAATACCAGAACATCGCCTTGACCATCGCCAAAAACCTGCACTTCGATATGGCGGGCAAACTCGATGTATTTTTCGAGGAAAACACCTTCATTGGCAAAATTATTGGCGCTCAGGCGTTTAATACTCTGCCAGGAACCGCGCAACTGTTGCTCATCGTGGCAAATCTGCATGCCGATACCGCCGCCACCGGCAGTGCTTTTCAGCATTACCGGATAGCCAATCTCCACTGCTTGCACAACAGCATCCTCCAGAGAGCTGAGCAACCCCGTTCCCGGCAACAGAGGCACACCACTTTGTTGCGCGAGTGCGCGCGCTTCATGCTTCAGACCGAAAGCGATCATCTGCTCCGGAGTGGGACCAATAAAAACGAGTCCACGCTCGGTTAAGCCGCGACAAAAACTGGCGTTTTCACTGAGAAATCCGTACCCCGGATGCACCGCCTGCGCGCCGGATTTTTGCATGATGGCAAATATTTTTTCCTGATCGAGATACGTTTGCGCGGCCGGGCCTTCACCCAAAGGCCACGCTTCATCCGCCAAGGTTACATGGGGCGCATCGGCGTCTGCATCGGCATAAACCGCCACGCTGGCGATGCCCATTTTTTTCAAGGTTCTAATGACTCGCACTGCGATTGCGCCGCGATTGGCGATCAACACTTTGGCAAACATAGGATCTCTCGGCGGGTCGTCCCGAATATAGGCGCGACAATCAGGTCGTCCTGATTGCGGATTTTCTTAATTCCAGATCAACAATTCGATCGGCGTCGGGTTATAGGCATTGCAGGGATTATTGAGCTGCGGGCAGTTGGAAATCAGCACTATGATGTCCATTTTTGCCTGCATTTCCACATATTTACCCGGCGCGGAAATGCCATCGGCGAAGGTCAATCCGCCGTCTGCCGTTACCGGAACATTCATAAAAAAATTAATATTGTGGCTGATATCGCGCTTGCTGATTCCCAGATGTTCATGCTCCGCCAACGCCAACATCCAACTGTCGCGGCACGCGTGCATGCAACGTTTTTCCAGCGCGTAACGCACTGTATTACTTTCCGTGGCGCAGGCACCGCCCAAGGTATCGTGGCGCCCGCAGGTGTCTGCGCTAATTTCCAACATCACATTATTGAGGTTGGAGCGCAGTTGGCTGCCCACAGTCAAATACAGATTTCCCTGCTCGCGAATCGTATCCATGGCGCTGTAGCGTTCGCTGGGATCGGCGGCGCTGTAAAACAACGTATCCGCCGCCTGATTGCCTTCCAGATCAAGAATTCTCAACGTCTGGCCAGCCTTTATTTCCTTTAGCCAATAATCTCCTGCTTTTACCACTTCCCGCGCTATGGCGTCGCGCGGATCCAAATTGCTTTCCCGAATCATATACTCACCTTAATCTCCGTACCGACGTTACATGCCCAGATAATACAAATGGTTGTTGGCAAATCCCCGCTGATTTTCCGGGCAACTGTTTTTGCAATAATCATCTTCCGCCACCGGTTGTGCAGGAAAGATTTCCACCTCCACCGGCTTGCGCGGATAACTTTCACTCTTGTTCAATGGATGCGGACAGGTGTGCATAATCACCAAGGTATCCATTTCAAAGCGCAAAGTGACGCTGGATTCCGGCGCTGAGTGATTTTCCCGTAAGATCATCGCGCCGCGCTCATCGGCTTCCACCTTGCTGAACCAATTGATATTGGCCGCCATGTCACGGCCATTCAGCCCGTATTTCGCCAACTCCACCAAAAAACTGTCATAGCCGTTCTGCTGCCACAAATTGCGATCGCGCTGATAATCCCGCTCGCCCCAGCGTTCAGCCACCAGCTGCGCGCTGCTATTGCCGCACACGGTTTCATGCCAGCCGACGGAATCGGCAATGACGGAACAAAAAATTCGTCCCATATCCGAATACAGGCAGTGACCTTTGGTCAATTTGAAAGTGTGCTGACATTTCAGTGTGTCCGGGGCGTTATAGCGCTCGAGCAAATCCTCCGGGTTGTACAACAACATACCCAGATTAGCGCCACCCTCTATATCAGTGAGTTTGAGACAAAGTCCGCGCCGCAGACGCAAAGACCAATGGCTCGCGCCGGGAACGGTATAACGGTACAGACTTGTTTCCACACAAGTTCTCCTTTGATTGCAGTTGCTGGCGTCTATTGCGCAGCCGCGCTGATATTTTGCCGCTCGCTGGCTGCGGTTATTTTTTTAAGTAAGGTTCTATCGGTTTGGCCGACGGGCAGATCGTAGGTAATTTGCGCGCCGTAGGCGTTGGGTGCCTGAGGATCAAAACGGCATTTATCAAACACCCAAAGCCTGGTGCCTAAATAAAACCCTTCTTTGATATCGTGGGTAATCATAAAAATCGTCAGCTTGTGTTCCTGCCAAAGCGACAGCACCAGCTGATGCATGTCCGCGCGAATACCTGGATCCAAAGCACCGAAAGGTTCGTCGAGTAATAAAATGCGCGGCCGTTTAATCAGCGATTGCGCTAGCGCAAGACGCTGCTGCATGCCGCCGGATAATTCGTGGGGATATTTATGCAGCGCGTGCCCCAAGCCCACGGCTTCGATCATCTGCGTGGCAACCTGACGTGCTTCCTTGCGCGCGCGGCCAAACAGCCGGCCGAACAAGCGGCTTTTTTCCAGCTCGAGTGACAACACCACATTGTCCAGTACGCTCATATGCGGAAATACGGAATAACGCTGAAATACAATGCCGCGCTCGGGGCCTGGCTCGCCCGGCAGAGGTTTGCCGTCGAGCAAAAGCTGTCCGCGACTGATGGCTTCTGTTCCCAACAGCATTTTCAAAAAAGTGGTTTTACCGCAGCCGGAAGCACCGACGATGGTGATGAACTCACCCTCCTCCACGGATTTATTCAATTGCTCTAATACGACCTGCTGGCCATATTCTTTCCATACATTGCGAATTTCGATTAATGCCATGGCGAATCGGTTTCCTTAACCTTCGGCTGACTGGATTTGCGCATGAAACCAGGGATAACACACACGGGATATTTTGCGCAGCACAAAATCCAGCAAAAATGCCAGCAGGGTTATCCAGGCGACGTAAGGTAAAATCACATCCATCGCTAAATAACGGCGCACCAGAAAAATCCGATACCCCAAACCCTCGGTCGCTGCAATGGCTTCGGCGGCAATCAAAAACAACCAAGCGGCGCCGAGTGACAAACGCACACTGGCCAGCAGCCGCGGCATGATTTGCGGAAACATGATCCGCACAATGATTTGCCAAGTATTGGCGCCCAAGGTCTGCGCCTTGATTAATTGTTCCGCCGGAATTTCCAGGGCGCGCTGCTGCACATCCCGAATCAAAAACGGTGCTATACCAATAACGATCAGCATGACTTTGGCGAATTCACCCAGACCAAACACAATAAATAAAATGGGTAAAATCGCCATGGGAGGAATCAGCGAAATTGCTGTAATAAACGGCGATAAAGGCGCACGCATATAGGGTATAGCGCCGTTGAGTATGCCGACCACAAGGGCCAGCAGAGCACTTAAACCAATCCCCAGACTCAGGCGCCATAAACTGGCAGAGGTATCCTGCCACAGCAGATATTCGCCGCTGCGTTTATCCGCAGTAAAGGCAAACCGATCAATCGCACTGGCAAAACTGGAAAAAGAAGGCAGCAGTTTGTCATTTTCGTTTTCCGCCAGACGCGCATTGGAGGCCGCCAGATAAATCACCAGGCAACATACAAACGGCAGAATACCCAGTATCCAGCGTGCGGTGCGGTTGGGCACACGATTGATCAGTTTTTTCATTATTTAATTCCAGATTGGAAATTACAGCTTGCCGTCCGCAGCCATCTGCATAAATGTCGGGTCGAAACGCAATTGTACGTTTTTGCTGTTACCGTAAATGCCGGATGGTGTCTCTACGCCGATAAATGTCGCATCCGATGCGCCTTCTCCCAAAAGGCCATGCTCAAAAGAAAATTCCGCAACATATTGCATGGTAGTTTTTAGCTGGGCGCTTTTGGTAAAGGCAACCGCCTCAGCCGCTTGATAAAATATTTTGGTGGAGGCGAGCTGGCTTTCATAACCGGTTTGATCCGTGCCGGAAGCCTTGCCCATGGCAGCGCGCGCCGCGCGGCCCGCGTCGGAATTGGCACTCATCAACGCCATGATTTCGTACCAAGCGCCTACCAGCGCTTTACCGAATTCCGGATTTTCCTTCAGCGTTTTGGTATTGACGATCATCAGGTCGATGATTTCACCGGGGATTTTTGCGGAATCAAAAACCGCTTGGGTATTGGGCAGGGCGAGAATTTCGGAGAGCAGCGGATTCCACGTCACGACTGCCGTAACATCCGCGGTATTAAATGCAGAGACGAGATCGGCGTCGGAAGTGTTGACGACTTTAATATCTTTTTCCGCCAAGCCTACGCTATCCAGTGCGCGTGCCAGCAGATAATGCGAAACGCTCAATTCCACCAGATTGACTTTCTGGCCTTTGATCGCTTTTAAATCCTTTTGATTTTTCAGCACTATGCCGTCGTTGCCGTTTGAAAAGTCTCCAACAATCAACGCGGTGGAATCCACATTTCCCGCCGCCGGAATTGTCAGTGCGTCCATATTGGTCATGGAGCAGCCGTCGTATTTTCCGGCGGTGTATTGGTTGATGGACTCGATATAGTCATTGATCTGTACGACATCGATTTCAATGCCATATTTGTCCGCCCATTTTTTGACTATGCCCTGCTCGGCGCCGTAGCCCCAAGGCATCCAGCCGACATAAATAGACCAACAGACGCTGAATTTTTTACGCTCTGCGGCAGAAGCAGATAACGAGGAAAAAACGGCGCAACAGGAAAATAGAGAGAGAAATAAAACGCGGGAAAAGCGGCCAGTCATTACGAACCTCCAAAGGGTTACACGAATCAATTACAGAGGACTCAACAGCTACTCGAGTGCATCTCACACTTTTTGCCATTTCGAACCTCCCGGGCTTTTATCCCGCCGTGTAACCTTCTTGAGTTCGTTTTTCGCTTTGAAAAAAGAATTTTGCAGAAGGTCGACAGCTCTCGGACCAGACATTGTTTTGCAACAATCGGAACCCTAGCTGTCCATTTGCGCCGAATTCTAACTGAGTCTTCGCGACTGCGGAAGACAAAATGTCTTTGCACTTGCGAATAATAAGTCCTCTGCTTGCGACAAACTGCCGAGCCTAATCAGTTACCAGGACTCTGCGCAGGAAGCTCAGCAATTGCGGTGCCACATTCCGCTTGGCTGGGAAATCAGCCTATTCTTTAAGAGTGGTGGAGATTAATGCGGCCTCTTTCGCAAAATGGACGAAGAGCGGCTGGCATTTTGGCAACAGATTTATTAGAGACACGCTGCGGCAAGCACTATTTCGGAACACTTTTTACCGAATGCACCAAAAAGCCACATGGCCGTCGGCCGCCACTGGAATTTCTCTATTGCAGGCCCAATAATGCAAAAACCGTTAACACTGAGATATATGCATGCAGCAACGCCATGATCCGGTATGGGAAACCATCAAACAGGAAACCCGCGACCAGGCTCACAACGAGCCCGCCCTCGCCAGCTTCCTGCATGCCACCATACTGAATCACGATTCTTTTGAAGACGCTCTCAGCTACCACCTCGCGCAAAAGCTCGGCAGTGCCGCCATTAGTGCACTGCAGGTACGGGAGATCATCGACCAAGCTCTCCGCAACGACAGTGGCATAGGCGAAGCCGCCCGCGCCGATATAGAAGCAGTGTTCGAGCGGGATTCCGCCTGCAATGAATACTGCCTGCCATTTTTATATTTCAAAGGTTTCCAGGCGCTGCAGTGCTATCGCGTAGCCCATTGGCTCTGGCAGCAGGGGCGTTTTGCCCTGGCGTACTTTTTCCAAAGCCACATAGCCCTCACCTTCGGCGTGGACATACATCCGGCCGCTCGAATAGGCAAAGGCATAATGCTTGATCACGCCACCGGGATAGTGATCGGCGAGACCACTGTGGTGGACGATGATGTGTCGATCATGCAGTCGGTAACGCTCGGTGGCACCGGCAAGGAAACCGGCGATCGCCATCCGAAAGTGCGCAAAGGCGTGTTGATCAGCGCGGGGGCGAAGATTCTCGGCAATATCGAAATCGGCGAGGGCGCCAAAATCGGCGCCGGCAGTGTGGTACTGAAGCCAGTGCCATCACACACCACTGTGGTCGGCGTACCGGCTGTGGAAGTGGGCAAGCCGCGCACGGCATCACCGGCGCTGGATATGAATCACGAAATCAACTGCGACCGGGACTGCCAAGACGCCAGTTAGCCATCGGCAAACGGCATCACCTCGCGAATATCCTTGGCGCCGGTCAGGCACATCAACAAACGATCCACCCCCAGGGCCACGCCAGCACAATCCGGTAGACCCGCTTCCAAAGCGGCGAGAAAGCGCTCATCCACATCCGGGACATCCAGACCACTGGCGGCACGAATGCGGCGGTCGTTTTCGAAGCGCTGCCGCTGCTCTTCGGCGGCGCACAACTCCCAGTAACCGTTGGCGAGTTCCATCCCATTCCAATACACCTCAAAGCGCCGCGCCACGGTCAATCCGTCCGAATTCTTCGCTAGGCGCGCGAGGGCACATTGCTCCTGCGGATAGTCGTAGACAAAGGTGATTCCGGGACCCAGTCGCGGCTCAATGCAGTAACTGAACAGCAGGTCGAGACAAGCGCTTTTATTATCCAGGGGGGAATGCAGTTCGAGCTGGGACGCGATCACCGCCTGCAACTCCGCCAAAGTCGCGCGGTGGGGACACAAGTCTAAAAGTGCTTGAAAAATCTCGGCATAGCTGCGGTGGCGGATCTCCACAGCGGGATCGAAGGTGAGAAACAGCTCGGTCATCAGCTGCATCAATTGGCGATCATCCATCCCGACGCAGTACCACTCGAGCATCGTAAATTCCGCCCGGTGGCGCCGGCCGGATTCATCCCGGCGATAGGCTTTGCCCAGATAGTAGATAGAGCCGGAGCCTGCGGCCAACAGCCGCTTCATAAAGTACTCTGGCGAAGTCTGCAGATAGCCGGCACCGGGAACGCACAAAGGCTCCAGATGCACGTCGGTCACCGTGGCCAGCCCTAAAGCCGGCACGTCCACTTCCATGATGTCGCGGGCGAAAAAAAACGCGCGCAGCTGTTGGAGCAACTGCGCGCGTTTTTGCAAATGGTCCAGGCTGGCGCTCGGTTGAAACATGGCGACCTCGCCCGGACGGGTAATTACTTGTTGGCGCGACCCAAATATTCGCCAGTGCGGGTATCCACACGCAAGACGTCGCCGATGGAGACGAACAAAGGCACTTTAACCACCGCGCCGGTGGACAGCGTAGCCGGCTTAGTGCCGCCTTGCGCGGTATCACCTTTCAGGCCCGGGTCGGTTTCCACCACTTCGAGTTCAACGTGGTTGGGTGGAGTAACAGCCAGCGGCTCGCCGTTGTACAGAGTCAGGGTAACAACGTCCTGCTCGCGCAACCATTTGGCGGCGTCGCCAACGGTGTCCTGATCAGCCTGCAGCTGCTCGAAAGTCTCGGGGTGCATGAAATGCCAGAACTCGCCGTCGTTGTAGAGATACTGCATTTCGCGATCTACCACATCCGCCGCTTCCAGGGATTCACCGGATTTGAAGGTGCGCTCCCAAACGCGCCCGGATTTCAAATTCTTCAGACGCACACGGTTGAACGCCTGGCCTTTCCCCGGCTTGACGAACTCATTTTCCACGATGGAACAGGGGTCCCCGTCCAACATTACCTTCATACCGCTGCGGAATTCACTGGTAGAATAGCTAGCCATTTTGTCCTCAATTCATTCAATCAAGTTATCGGGTACTGATAAAAAAGGCGCACATGATACCGCGAACCGTGCCAACTTGGCAGATCAAAAGCTGGCAGGAAGAGCTGAAGGAACTGATACAGGACCCGCAGACACTGATCGAACGTTTGCAGCTCGGCGCCGAATGGTTGGAAGCGGCCGAGAGAGCCAATCGGCAATTCCCTCTGCGCCTCACCGAGTCCTATTTATCCCGTATACGCCCGGGTGATCCCCACGACCCCTTACTGCTGCAGGTGCTGCCGATTGCGGCTGAACTCGACACTACACCCGGATATGGCAAGGATCCGTTGGATGAAGCCCGCTTCAATCCGGTGCCGGGCTTGGTTCACAAATACCGTTCCCGCGTTCTGCTGATCGCCGCTACCCAATGCGCGATCAACTGCCGCTACTGCTTTCGCCGCCATTTCCCCTATGAGGACAATCAGCTGAGCCGCCCGGAGTGGCTACAAGCGCTCGACTACATCCGGCATGCGCCAGAGGTCAATGAGGTGATTCTGAGCGGCGGTGATCCGCTCTCCCTCAGCGACAAACAACTGGCCTGGCTTGTGCAGCAGATTGCGGATATTGGTCATATCAAACGACTGCGCATCCATTCGCGCTATCCGATCATCTTGCCGAGCCGCACGACGCCGGAGTTGGTGGACGCCATAACGCATCCGCGCTTGCGCACCTTGATGGTGATGCACTGCAATCACCCTCAGGAGATTGATGCCGAAGTGGCGAAAGGGGTTACAGCTCTCACAAACAGCGGGATTTCGGTGCTGAATCAGTCGGTACTATTGAAAAACATTAACGACAACAGCAGAATTCTCGCGACATTGAGCGAAAACCTGTTCGATATCAACGTCCAGCCTTACTACCTTCATCTATTGGATAGGGTAGAAGGTGCCGCCCACTTCGCCGTGAGCGACACGGACGCCAAGGCCTTGTATGGAGAACTGCTGACACTCCTGCCGGGCTACCTGGTACCGAAACTGGTAAGGGAAACACCTCATGAGGGCTCCAAGACCCCTGTATCCCCGTTGTGAGTGGGAGCAGGGACACAAGTCTATACTTGGCAGATAAGCTCCGATTGACTGTGCCCTTGCCAGTCGGCAAGACCGCCGACAATATAACGCGTTAATAATGGCCAGGACGGCATAAAGGTCTTTTGATGAGTCATCTATTCGAGCCGATTTTAGGTCTTTCACAGTTCAAGTTGCCGCCGCAGGATATTAACCTGCTGAGCTTTTGCGAAAGCAATAAGCTGCTCAAGGTTAAAGCTTGGATCGACGAACTGAAGCTGACGCAGGTAAAAAACACCTGTATTCAGTTGTATGACGCAATTCCTGAAGTGGGTCACCTGAAGACCGATACCAAAACCCGCTACGAAATGCTCGAGGCCCTCTGGCCGGTCACGCAACAATCCCTCCAGGGTCTCCTCAAGGATTTTTTGCAGCAGCCGCTGATTCTGCCCGAACCCGCGCAAAAAACCGCCCTACTCGCCCAGGCCCTGCAGAAACATCTTCTGGATGGCTACACCCTCTGTATTAAAGAACTGGTGGAGCAGAAAAAACTCAAGCCCGCCCAGCGCGAGCTGCTGGTCAACAGTCTCTACCGCGCCATGAGTGCGCTCAGTCTGTTGATGTTACGCGCCTACCAGTTGTACACCACGATTCCCGCCAGCATGTGGCAGCGTGCGCACGTGCTCTATCAGGTCGGCGAGTTTTACGATCTGCACACCGAAACAGCGCCGACCTCGGCCGGAAGCGCCGCCCTCACGCTAACCGATCTGTACGTGCGCCTGCTCGCGCTGGCCAGCGTCCGCCCCAATCAACTGGCGCAGTACGATATAGCGGCAGCGTTTCGTGCATTGGAAAGCTGGACGCGTTTGATCAAACTCCTGCCGTCGGCCACTGCCGATGACAGCAATCTCTTCCTGGTGGATTTGAATCAGGATAGCGGTCCTATCGCTAAGAACCGCTACGACGGCAATCCAAATCACCGCGTACTCGAGCTGGATTTCCACACATTGGTGAACCAGCTCAGTAAATTAAGCGGTGGCAAATTAAGCGGCGGTTCGGACTGGCTCAATCAAGCACCGTCTATATCTATTCCTTCCGATATGCCGGCCAGTCTCGTCGAACACATGTTGCACTGCTGGAGCAATCCGGCGCAGCGCCATCAAGAGCGCCGGCGCCTAGATATTGAAGTGGATGCCTGTGTCGGCGTAATCGACAGCCATTACCAACTGTGCGGCGGGGTGGAGTTCGACCAGTTCATCAATCCCAAAGAAGAAATCTTGGGCGATTCGTTTTTGTCCGGCGGTTTCGATGCGTTGATCGCCAGCATGAGCGGCAAGAAGGATTTTGAAACCACCAAAACCACACGTCAGACTGTCTTCCGCATAATGCTGCAGAACGTGAGTGCCGGCGGCTATTGCCTGTTCTGGCAGGGCGATCTACCTTCGAGCCGGATCGAAGCAGGGGAATTGATCGGTTTGCGCGAGCCGGACCGGCGTGTCTGGAGCATCGGCGTGGTGCGCTGGATCAAACAATTGAAAGGCGGCTCGCAGCTCGGCATCCAGTTGCTGACTCATCAGCCGGTCCCTTACGGCGCCGCTTGCGTGTTCGATATGGGCGGATACTCCGACTATATGCGGGCCATCCATATACCCACACCGAACATGGCGAACCAACCGCCCAGCCTGCTCACCGCCTCGGTCCCTTTCCAGGAAAATGTCCGAGTCAAGCTCAAACAGGAAGACAGCGTCATCGACGTGCGTTTGAACAAATGCGTATTCGCCACCAGTAAATTTAAGCTGTTCAGCTTTGAAACCCTGTCCGGTGACGGCGCCGATTTTTGAAAATGCACAGTAAAGCCGGCACCCGCTCAGGCTAGGACTATACTTGGTATTTCAGTAAACTGGTGTGCTTACTCATGATCCCCGTGAGACCCGCAATTACCACCAGCTTCACCGGGGAAACGCCGAGCGGCCACCCGCTCCTACCATAACAACAGAAGTGGTATGACCTCCAACCCAACCGTACGATTATTGATCCTCAACGACTCACGCTCCGAAGCAGAGCGCCTGATCAGCATGCTGAACAACGCCGGCAGACCGACCCGGGCGCAACATGTGGAAAGTGAAGAAGCCCTAGTCAAACTCCTGCAAGAGCAGTCCTGGGATCTCATCATCGGGCTCGACGCCACCCAAAATGTGCCACCGGCCAATGCGATTAAGCAGGTCCGCCGGCTCGCCAAGGATGTCCCGCTGATTCTGCTTACGGACGACGAAGGTACTCACCCGATAGTCGAAGGTATGAAACACGGCGCCGTGGATGTGGTGCGCTTGGATGAGGACCAGCATCTGCTCCAAGTGATCAACCGCGAGTTGATCAATCGCGAAAACCGCGCCCAACAACGCTTGGCGGAGCGCCGTTACAAAGAAATCGAGCGGCGCAACCAGCAGCTGCTGGACAGTTCCCGCGACGCTATCGCCTTTGTCCAGGACGGCATGTTCCTCTACACCAACCAGTCTTTCGCCGAGCTCTTGGGTTTTCACGATCGGGATGACCTGGAGTGTATGCCCGTCATCGACATGGTTGACGACCGCGATCAGGAGCGGGTTAAGGATTTCCTCAAAGAATTCATGCTACGCGGCAGCGACGTGGAAACGAGCAAGCTGGCCTTTCAAGCGGAAACCCGAGAGCACGGCAAAAAGACGCTCAATGTCGAAGTCCGCAAATCCCAATATGAAGAAGAGCTGTGCATTCAGTTCGTAGTGCGCGCCAACAATACCGATAACAGCGAGTTGGAAGCGCAGCTGCAGCAGATTCGCCACCAGGATCTGGTGACGGGACTGCACAACAAGAACTATTTGATCGAAAAGCTGGAGGAAACCGTCGACGCGGCGGTCAGCGGCCAAACCACCGGAGCCCTGCTGTACATCGGTATCACCGATTTCCTGGAGACAGTGCAACAGAAAATGGGGCTGGCCTCGGCCGATATAGTGTTGGGGACTATCGCCGCTTACGCCAAAAATTTGGTGAAAGATGGCGAGACCCTGTGCCGCTTCAACGAAGCGGGTTTTATGTTGCTGATTCCCAAAATCAATGTGGATGCAGCACAGACGCGTGGTGAAGAGATCGCCAAAACCTTGCGCAGTCAGATTGTCGACATAGACGGCGCCACCCTGCAGTTCCTCTACTACGTGGGCGTCGCGATCATCAATGAAACCACCAGCAATTCTGATACACCGGTTTCCCACGCGCTCAAAGCTCTGGAACTGACCATTACTCGGGCACAAAAAGACAAAAATATTCTAGCGACGACTTACGAAGAGGAAGTGGAGCCCGGCAAAAGCGGCCGCTCGGCAAAAGAAATCGCCAAGATGGTTCAGAACGCCCTCAACCGCGGCAAATTCCGCCTGTTGTTCCAGCCCATCCTCAGCTTGCGCGGCTCGGACAAGGAGCACTACGAAGTGCTGCTGCGTATGGTGGATGAAAACAATTCCGGCATGTCACCCAACGAATTTCTCGATGTCGCAGCGGAAATCGGCGCGACCACCAAAATTGACCGCTGGGTGATTCTAGAAGCGATCAAACTGCTGGCTCAGCACCGCGCGGCCGGCAACAACACCCGCCTGATCATCAACCTCAGCAAAGAATCTTTGAAGGACACCACCCTGCCCCCCTGGCTCGGCGTTGCATTCAAGGCGGCGAAACTGCCACCGGAGGCGATCATTTTTCAATTGCAGGAAAATGACATTAACGACCACCTGAATATCGCCAAATCTTTCACTGCACAGGTAACCGCTCTGGGTTGCGACTGCAGCATCAGCCACTTCGGTTGTGCGCTCAACCCATTCAGCGCACTCGAGCATGTGTCGGCGCAATATATAAAAGTGGACGGATCTTTTACCAAAGAATTGCAGAGCGGCGGCGGCGAACCTGAAGCGTTGAGCACTCTGGTAAGCCAAATTCACGAGCACGAAAAAATCACCATCGTGCCGTTTGTGGAGAACGCCAGCGTGCTGTCAAAACTGTGGCAATCCGGCGTGCACTATATCCAGGGATACTATCTACAGGGTCCCGCAGAAACCATGGATTACGACTTCGATACAGAAAGCTGAAAAAAGCTCCTTCGGGAGCTTTTTTATTGGCTGTGGCAAATTGCTGTTCTAAATAAATCAAACCATCAATTATTCGCCTACATTCCCCAAAATATTGTCGGCTCCCCCAAATTTCTTTATTTTCCACCACCCCACAATTTCCCTGCAGAATTGTTTACATAACCGCGAATAAATGGAAGATTGAGCGCAGGTACCGCCAAGGACGTATAACAATGAAAAGCCGATCACTCCGCCGCCAGAAGCTCTGGTGGTGCGCTGAGCACAATCTGGCCATGCGGGAATTCCAGCAAATGCCGGTCAAATATGTGCTCAATCACATGCCCAAATTCTTACAGCTATTCCGCGGGGATTACCAGCGNGCACTGGANAACCTCAACCAGTATCTGAGTAGTGAAAANGCCGATTACTGGAAAACCCGACAAGACTATGTACAGGAACTCTGTGNCGCATTGGGTNTATCCATCACCACCTGGAATTGTTCTGACCTCTCCCAATTCAAAACGTCGGCCGCAACGGAGTATCAGGCCCAGGGCATATTTACTAAGAAATATGCGCAGACAAAAAAAACACTGCTTGTTGATGAGCTGCGCCAGCTGCCCGTTCACGACGGTGCTGGCATCATCCGTTTTGATGTGGAGAGCAGCAGCGGCATGCTCGCGTTTCGCCGCGAGGCCCGCCACCCTATCAGCCGGCGGCTATTGGGTGATGACCGAGTAAGAATTTGCTTCCACGCATCGACACCGGGCCACGGCCTACTTTTTTTGCTGGATCCGACAGACCATTGTCAGATTATTGCACCCACCATTTATCAAACCGACACTCAATTGCGCGATGGTGTGCTCTACGTTCCCGGGCTACATGAAGATAAATTTTACGCTCCAGAAAAAATGGGTTGCTACCGCCTTTATGCGATCACTCTGGCTGAGCCTCCAACAGCAAATCTCGCCACGACCGATGGCGACAGGCACCTTACCGATGACGATTTGCGCTGCTTGATCGACACGTGTGCCGAACAGATCGACAATGGCAGTCGCCTGTACCGCATGGATTTTTTGGTCGTTACGGACATTAAGGATTATGAATGATTTTGACACCCCAAATTTCAGTGATGTAGCCAAGGAGTTCAGCTCCGCCGATGCGCTAGACGCCTTTGGCCATTATTTTTCCAAGCACGAAATTGCAATATTCCCTTACGCTAATGTTAATCCGCATATTCAGGCGCTCTATGAAGTACCACAGCGCAGCGCCTATTTGTTGTTGCGCGAATTCTGCCGCAGCGTAGGTCGCCCGGATTTGCCAGCGCGTTGCACCATTGAATATGTCAATGAAGCGGAAGCGCAAGCCTACGCCGTGAGCAGCGGCGGCTTTCATCATATCGCAGTGGCTTATTCGCTGCCGGTTTTGCTCCAGGTGCTTTTTCAATATCTGCTCTCGCAAACCAATCCTTTTTCCAGCGCCACTCCGTCGGAGTTTCCGCAACAAATATTTCCCCAGTCTTTAGCACAAATACACGAGACGGGCGGCATTCATAACGAAATTGAAAATCTGCTGGCAGCCACCTTACCGGAAATACGCTGGCAGAAGATCATGGCGACAAAGCTGGCTGAGATCGCTTTATTATTTTGTCTCACCCACGAAATTGCGCATTTGGTCAGAGGTCATGCGGAACTGGCCGAAAGACGCGGACTGATCGGCATCAATGAATTGAGCCGCAAAAAACCAGATGCGCCTGGAAAAAGACCGATCAGTTACCGTCTCAGCCAAGCCTGGGAATTGCAAGCGGATCGCACATCTCTCGCTTTTCTGTTTGCCTACGTCAACAACAATAAAGCCTATTACAAATGCCTGATTAAAGCGTTGAAATGTAGCGGCGCGGATGCACCGTTAAAACTGACTGCGCGGGTTTCTTACGCGGTGAATTTTATTTTTTTTATTTTTGGGCAACAGCAAACCTCTGTCGCTTCGCAGTGCAGCCATCCATCCGCCGTCGCCCGGCAAATTTTCGCGATGTCGGAACTCGCCGCAATCTTTTTGCAAGCCTACCCCGAATTCGACGAAGACACGGTCGCGCACGCATTTCACCAAGCTGCGCTGAGCGCTGAAAGCGCGTGGTACCGGCTGGGCTTTAGCTTCGGCCGCTATGGCAATGACGTAGAGAATCTGCCGCTGATCGTGCGCACACTTTTTCGCCGCGACTCGCTCAGTCGAAAACTCTTAGCGCGCCATCACTGGTCGCGGCACCGCCCCTAAACTCAGTCGCCTCTCAGTCGCTGAGTTTTGCCGGAAGCAAATAGGCTCAGTCCACGCAGCGAACACAAGGAGAAGGCTCATGCAGATTGATTCCCACCAGCACCAGGCCCACCGTATTCCCCCAGAAACTCACATCATCCACGTCAGCGATCCGGCGTTATACAGCAAGGTTTTGGCATTTCGCGCTCGCATTTATCGCGATCACTATCCCGCCATTACCAATCCCGACGCTCCCGATATCTACGACTTTGCCAGCCATTATTTCACCACTGTAAATGTCGCCGGCGAGGTGACCAGTTGTTCCAGGCTGGTTCTCGACAGTCCCCAAGGCTTACCGAGTGAGCCTTATGTGCAGCCCTATGTTGAAGATTATCGACAGCGCGGCGTGTTGCTGGCGGAATTGGGCCGTATGGCTGTGGACGAGGATTTGCCCGGTGTCGTGATCGCGCATTTTACCCATGCGCTCCATGAAGCTCGCCGTCTGGGGGTGCAGGAAATGGTGTTTGTCGCCCCCTGGCAGAAACGTGCTTTTTTCACCAAATATTTGGGTGCCGAGTTGGTGTGTGCGGATATCCAACAAACTTTCGGCAGCGGCAAAACCTTTGCGGTGTATCTGTGGCACACCCAAACCCCGTCAGAGCGGGTAACCCGCAAACTGTTCAAGCTGAACTAAGGAGGCAGCATGAGCCATTTACCCGCAAACGCCATTTTCGATATCTATCCGCAATCCTTTGCGACCACTACTACGATTTTCCAGGCGGAGGAAATGCGGGCTGTGGCCGATCTCGTCAGCAGTGATGTGGTGGACCTGGGTTGCGGCAGCGCCAAACTCGCCACCTATCTCAAGGATAAGCCGGGGCTCACCAGCTACCTCGGCGTCGATGCCTCCACCGCAATGCTGGTGGAAGCGCAGCATCTGCTCGTCAACCTCGACGACCCGCGCTTCAGCCTGCTGCACCGACGCATCGAAGACTGCGATCTCACCGGATACGACTGGGCCGTGTGTCTGAATGCGCTTTACGCGGTGGCGGATCCGCAGCTGGTCTTGGGCAAGGTTCGGCATATGCTCAAGCCCAACGGCCACATGATCGTGGCCACCCCCAATGAGTGTCTGGATATGGAAAAACTCCTGGAGGAATCCAAAAAGGAGCTGATTCTGCATCCGTTTTTTCACACCTTTCGCGAGATCAACCGAGTGCTGGCCCAGTCGTACCGCACGCAGTTTTTTCCTATGGAAGACCTATGTCGAATGGTGGAATCTGCCGGCTTTGAGGTCGTCCTTGCGCACCAACGCTTTTTCCTTGGAGGGCTTAATTTTCTGGTGGCACGCAAGTTGGAATGACTGGATTGGGGTTTCCCGCCCGGCCTGCGCCTAAGATACTTGACGAATTTCGCGCAAAGCCGCTTAAATGATGGCTGATCATATATCGATCTGTGCCCTTCAAAGATCAGCCGGGGATGTAAATGCCAATCTTGCAACAGGTGTTTCTGGACTATTGCGAAACGCTCTACTCTGCGCAAGACATAGATACCATGTTTGCCGGGCTGGAAAAGGCGGTACAGGCGATGGGATTCGACAATGTCTCCTACACCTACGTGCCCAGCGCGCTGGGTCAGTCCCTTCATCAATTAGCCCCCATCTTTAAGATCTCCCGCGGCTATAACACCAAATTTATTCAGCACTACAGCGAAGCCCGATTCGGCAAGGACGATTTCACCATCAAGCGGATTACCGGCGGTGATCTGACGCCAATGATCTGGTGGCGGGAGGCGAAGGACAAACGCCTAAATAAATCCGAACAGGAAGTGATTGAAGTGGCGCGTCAGGACTACGGCATTTACCAAGGTGTGTCGTTACCCACCTACACCGACGGTCGCAGCATCGCCGGGGTGAGTATCACTCGCGAGGAACGGGATGTCGATTTTGATCAACTTTACAAGGAGAGAGGCGCTTATCTGCGCAAAATGGCAATGATGTTCAGTGATCGCGTGTTGTGCCTGACTGAGGCCCGAGCGGTTTTTATGATGCCTATCATCCAGTCCCTCTCGCTGACGGAAAAACAGGTGCTGTGCGAGCTTGCCAAAGGGCGCAATCTGAAAGCGGTCTGTCTGGAGCTGAAATTGGATTACAAATACGTCGCCAACAGCGTGATCAAAAGTCTGCGCAAAAAGTTCGGCAACGTCACTCGCGACACCCTGATGTACGAAGCGGGACTGCTGGATATCGCTCGTCTTTTAGACGAAAACCCCTCTCCTACCAAATACACCCCCAGCTGAGAAGATGGAATTTTCCACATTGTGTGGGCTGCCGCACCTTCCTATCATCAAACCTTTCCGCGGCCATAACACCAATATTTAAAAGCCCGGACTATGTGAAAGGCTCTCACATACAGCAACGTCGCTCTCACCCGGCATTAATATCCAGCCATATGGATCACCGCCTCAGGGAAGTCGCTACAGCCGGCATGCAGACTTCTCGATAAGTCACACCAAGCGCGTTTACTTCCGAAGAAACAGCAATCCAAAATCATTCAGCCTCACGGAGCGAAACACAGATCGAGTGCAATTTATTGCATTCATCAGGCATTGCGCGCCCAAGACAGGCTGCGGGGCTGAACCTAATGATTCAAACATCCAGGTCAAAACGTGGCACAAAGCAAGTCAGCGGTTTATATCGCAACCAATCAGGGGCCGGTGCGGATCATGCGCATTACCGAAGCGCCTGAGCTCAAATTGAGTGTTGCACTCGTCAGTCAGCTGAGTAAAAAAGCCTCAATCAGCGACGAATATCATGATTTCGTCTGTCTGGACACAGGGGTGATCGCCCATCACACCCTGGTGGATCGCTATGAGTTGCAACTGGAGAAAAACATCGAACCGGGCCGAGGCTGGCAATTNGGTATCTATATCGGCCATCAATTGTTTCATCAGCAAAATCTNGCTGTCGATGAGGCTGACGGGGCCGAGTGTAATTCGCTGATTNTCGCCACCGGCGAGGTAGGNNGGGACAGCAATGTCCGGCCNGTTAAAGATATTGGGGACAAGCTCCGGTCAGCGGAACGCCTGATTCGGCAGGCCCAGGACAATCGCCAGCCGGTGACGTTTTATTTCCCGCAACAAAATCTTTCCACCAGCGAAACAGAGCTGCTGCAGGAATTTCGCGAGCGTTATTGGAATTTGCAGATCTCCAGTGTGCACAGTCTGGAATTTGATAATCCGCTTACCCACGCCACCACAGGGAATCTCGCCTCACCGGAAACGCAACCAGAGAGTGGTGAGCCGCCACGGTTCCTGCGAAGCCTTCAAACCAAAATCATTCAGGCACTTAAGCGCCGTTTTCTATGGTGGTCTGCCATCATCACCCTGCCATCCGCCGCTATCGCATTCTTTCTGCCCGCAGACGCTGAGCTGCCAGATCCGGAACAACTGAGCCCGCAAGTTCACATCAGCGCTTCAAGGTAACCCTCTCTCATCCTGCGAGAGCCTCTTAAGGCGGCCATAACAAGCCGCCCTTTTTTCATCCCATTCCACGAGCTACGCTTAGGAACCTTGCTGCGGAACGAATGTCCGTTCCCCCTGACGCTGACAGACCATCTCGGAATTTTCATGACATTAAAAAAATATCTCCTTGCCTCCCTGCTTTTTACTTTTCTATTCGCAAACGCGCCCACCTTTGCACAATTCCACTTCGACGCAAACGACGGCTATCGTCTCTGGCTGGGATATGAGCCGATTCGAGACCCGAAACTCGCCAAACACTACCAGAAACAGGTGCAATCGCTATTGATCCCCGATAGCGGGGAGACCAACACCATCATTCGCCAGGAACTGCGCCACGCCCTGACGAGTCTGCTCGGCAAGCCCGTCACTGAATCAACCAAGCCCATCAACCGTCAATTGATAATCGGCACGCCAGGCAATTCTCCCCTGCTCGCCCAGGCGGGCTTGGCGAACGAGTTGGTCGATTTAGGCAACGAAGGCTATTTGATCCGTAGCCAGCGCATCGCCGGTAAGCAGGCCATTGTTATCGCCGGCAATACGGAAATCGCCACCCTCTATGGCACTTTTCATTTTCTGCGGCTACTGCAGACACACCAGCCCATCGATAATCTGGACCTGAAATCCTCACCAAAAATTGATCTGCGGGTACTCAATCACTGGGACAACCTCGATCGCCACGTGGAGCGCGGCTACGCCGGCCAATCCATCTGGGACTGGCACAAGCTGCCGGATTATCAGGAACAGCGTTACCACGACTACGCCCGCGCCAACGCGTCTATCGGCATCAACGGCACCGTCTTGAACAACGTCAACGCCGATCCACTCCTACTGACGCCGCACTATCTCGAAAAAGTCGAAGCCCTCGCCAATATTTTCCGCCCCTATGGCATCAAGGTTTATTTGTCGATCAAATTCAGTTCGCCGCAATTGATCGGAGGATTGAAAACCTCTGATCCGCTGGATCCACAGGTGCAGAAATGGTGGCGCGATAAAGTCGCGGAGATTTACCAGCGCATTCCAGATTTCGGCGGGTTTCTGGTGAAAGCCAATTCCGAAGGCCAACCGGGCCCTGGCGATTTTGGCCGCAGCCACGCAGAAGGCGCCAATATGCTGGCGGATGCTTTGGCGCCCCATGGCGGCATAGTGATGTGGCGCGCCTTTGTTTACGCCAATGAAAAAAATGAGGAGCGCTCCAAGCAGGCGTATTCGGAATTCCAGCCGCTGGACGGCAAATTCCAACGCAATGTGTTGGTGCAAGTAAAAAATGGGCCCATCGATTTTCAACCGCGGGAACCTTTCAGCCCACTCTTCGGTGCGACTCCGAAAACCCCATTGATGATGGAATTCCAAATCACCATGGAATACCTCGGTTTCAGCACCCATCTGGTTTATCTAGGCACTATGTACGAAGAGGTGCTCGACGCCGACACCTTCGCGCGCGGTCAAGGCTCCACCGTGGCCAAAGTGGTTGACGACTCCTTATTTAATAACGGGATTTCCGGTATCGCCGGCGTCGCGAACATCGGCACCGACCGCAATTGGACTGGCCATGTGATGCTTCAGTCCAACTGGTACGTATTCGGCCGTCTCGCGTGGGATCACGAATTGTCCGCACGGGCAATCGCCGATGAATGGGTGCGCATGACCTTGAGCAATGACGCGGAAGTGGTCGAAAAAGTCACCGAGATGATGATGGCTTCGCGGGAAATCACGGTGAACTATATGACCCCCCTCGGCCTGCACCACATTATGGCGGAGGGACATCACTACGGCCCCGGCCCGTGGGTGAAAGACCTGGGTCGCGAGGACTGGACCTCTGTTTATTATCACCGCGCCGGCAAGGACGGCATCGGCTTTGACCGCTCAGCCAGCGGCGTTAACGCGGTGGAGCAGTATTTTCCACCGGTGCGGGATGTATTTGGCTCGGTGGAGAAGGTGCCGGAAGAATTGCTCCTCTGGTTTCACCATGTCAGCTGGGATCACAAAACCCGCTCGGGCCGGCCGCTGTGGGACGAACTGGTGCACCGCTATTACCAGGGCGCAGCGGATGTCCGTGCCATGGCCGATACCTGGGACAGCCTGCAAGGCAAAATCGCCCCGCAAATATTCCATCAGGTGCAGATGGCATTGAATATTCAGAAGAAGGAAGCCCAGTGGTGGCGCGACGCCTGTGTGCTGTATTTTCAGACCCACTCGGGGCGCCCTATTCCCCCCGGTTTGGAAAAGCCGCAAGGCAGCCTGGAAGAATATATGAGCAGAGAATTTCCCCACGCCCCGGGGCAAGGAAAATAGCATTTACCTGAACCTGAGATAGCGCCCAATGCAGCACAAACAGAAACTCGGTTTAGCGTTGATAGGCCTCGGCCATTACGCCACGGACTGCGTTGCCGTCGGACTGGCGCAATCCAAGTACTGGCAGCTCACCGCTATAGTCACAGGAAGTGCCGAGAAAATGCCCACCTGGCAAAAACAATGGAACATCAAGGATGACCGTGTTTTTACCTATGCGGACTTTGATCGAATCAAGGATTGCGACGATGTGGATGCGGTGTATATCTGCCTGCCCAACAGCATGCACGCGGAATTTACCGTGCGCGCAGCGCAGGCGGGAAAACACGTCATCGTAGAAAAGCCAATCGCCACCAGCGTTGCAGAGGCGGAGCGCATGATCGCCGCCTGTGAGTCCGCCAAGGTGAAACTCGCTGTCGGTTATCGCCTGCGCTTTAACCGGCTGCATCAGCAAATTGCACATCTGGGTAGTACGCAGGCGAAAGGGAAAGTGAATTTTATTAACGCCATTTTTTCCATAGATGTCGGCCCGGCCGAGCAATGGCGCTTAAAAAAATCCCTCTCGGGCGGCGGCGCTCTTATTGATGTGGGAATTTATGGCGTGCAGGCAGCGCGTTATATCACTGGCAAAGAACCTGTGGCCGTCACCGCGCAATTTGGCCCAGTGACTGACTGGGTGAAATTCGCCGAAGTGGAAGAACATATCTCTTGGCAGATGCGGTTTCCGGGCGATATTTATATGACGGGCTACGCTGGCTACAGCGGCTATATTGACGAGCTGAGCATCCGCACTGCAGACGCCATCATCAAACTGGATCCCGCGTTTTCCTACGGCCCACTGCATGGTGTCGTGCGCGACGAAAACGAACACCTTCTTGATATTCCCCACGAACATCACCAATGGAAACAGATGGAGGGCCTGGGGCGCCTGTTTCTCGATCCGGCGCCCTTACCCGAAGTATTTTCCGGTCAAGAGGGACTCAGGGATCTGCAAATTCTTCTCGCTATTTACCAGGCCGCCGCGAGCGGCAGGGAAATATCCCTCTAACACAATCCTTTTCCCCAAAAATAAAAAAGGCCCCTAAAAGGGGCCTTTGTTTGCGGGTACCACTCGCTCTTAGGCTTTCACAACCAGACGGCGTGAGAACAAGAGAGCGCCCATCATCATCAGGAACAAAGCTCCAGTGCTGCCGCCACCAGTTGAGCCGGAGCCGCTGGAACCGCTTGACGACGAAGAGCTGCTGCTCGAAGAGCTGGAAGAACTAGACGAAGAGCTGCTGGAGGATGATGAGCTGCTTGACGAGCTGCTTGACGAAGAAGAGCTGCTGCTGGAGGAAGACGAGCTAGAGCTGGAAGAGCTACTGCTAGTCGACTTACGTACCAGGATGGAACTCAAGGTCGCGTTATCAGTATTAGTGGTCAGCACGATATCCAGTTTGCCGTCGGTGACGTTAGCGTCAAACGTCTGCTTCCATGCGGTGTTGGCTCCTACTTCATCGTAAATATCCACGTTGGTGAGTACGCGCTGGCCTTCAATAGCGACGTTAAAGGAGCGCGAACCGGCTGATGTGTGGTACATCTCTACGAAACCCAGCTCCACAGATACACGCTGATTGGTCATCGGAATAGAAGCCGAGAAGTCACCGTACAGTTCGGTTTTGAACAAGTCGTTACCACCAGTAATGTTTGCCGTGGTGGAATTCGGCTGACCACCGGTCATATAGCGGTTAGGCGCATAGTAGATACCCCCGACCTGTACCGCAGCCTCGGTAGCACCGACGTTGACAGCTGCCAGAATGTCGGGCGAATTCGGTGGGGTGTAGCCGACGGTCTTATCAGTGACCATACATACCTTGTCGTTTTCCATGCCCATACCGTCGCCATCTGGATCTGCGCTGATATTGCAGCAAACCTCAACACCGCCAGTGGTGCCGCAAGAAACGGGCGTCGCTGGGCCAGTAGATATCCACAGCTCGGAGTTACCGGAGGAATTTCGATTGCCGTCGTAACCCTCAGTGGCGAGCACCATGTAGTCGAAATCGGTGCCGAGCCGCATGCCAGCATCAGCCCAAGCTTTGAAATGGGCACCCACATCAATGGAGCCTTGCACGGCACCCCAGGGCAGAGGGGTTTCTCGTACGCTGAAAAACTGTTTGAAGGTGGAGGTTCCAGAAATAGACGGCTGGTTTGTACGTGTGCACTGCGTCAATTGGTAACGCACTCCGCCGATCGTGACGGTTCCTTTTTGGCCATCACCATTACCGCCACCGCCAGCAACACCGCCGCTACCGCCGCAGTTTGCGGGATTGTAGGAACCGTAACTCTCGACTACGTAATACTCAACTTCTACCGGAGGCCGAGTCCACCCATATAGCGCAAGATAAGAGTTTGACGAGCTTCGGTTGCGACCACTGTTGAATGTGCCGCGGTAATTAACGATTCTCGCCGAACCTGGCTTCCAGCCCATTCCACCGACCCAATTGAATACGCTGCTCCAATCAGTCTTGTAGTAGCCGGCTTCACCGCAGGTAATACTCACTCTATTGCCGGTCTCCTGCTTCCAAAACGAATAATAGAAGCCATTGTGAGTACCGACAGCATTGTTTGAGTTGTTAAGTACGCCCGTACAAGCGTTCGCCGAGGAAAAGCTCATAGCAGCAACGCACGCCGCGGCCGCTGCAAGCGAGCTTTTGAATTTGAAGAAACTCATAGGAAACCCCACCTAATGAATATTTGCTGGTTATAAAAAATAGGAGGAGCATTTTCGCCCCGGGCGTGGGATTACAGACTTGGTCGCGCCATCGTTATTGTTAACTTAGCCCCACCCGGACCGCGTCTGTGAATCACACAGCCGCGGCGACCGACGAATACAGACTGTCGTGCCGAATATGCCTTATTTCCAATCTACGGCCATATTGAAGTTTGGTATGTGCGCCATTTCTTCCTTTTGTCATATCATCAAATAAAGGCAAAACCATGGTTAAAAATTTGCCAAATGGCGCATGGTCAATTTGACTCTAAATGGTCATTCTGCGCGAAAACATGTAATAAATAATTAAGTCAAATTATCGTCGTTTGCTTTTTTTGCACGTTGTCGCTTTAGCAATGACCCAATCCCCAATCTCTACCACCTCTTTTTTCATATCGGGAAGATAAAAGGAAACCACTTCACCGGTATAGGCTTCTCCGTCGATCTCTTCTCCTTCTTGAAGACCCTCCACCAACAAAATGCGTGCAACAGTTTTCAACACTTCTTTTCCGTCGCGAGCCACAACAAATTCATTGTCGTGAGCAATGCACCCTTGTTCGGCCGTCCCAGTGATGGAAAGCCCTCTAAGGATGAATCCGTTCAATTCATCTATACGGTCAATTTTCATTTTAAATTCGCTTGCTTGACTGTTGCAGCCCACTGCCAACAAACCGGCCAAAATCATCACTTTCAATTTCATAATCACCACCTCGCGAAAGTGGCAAGGATAGCCACTCATTCATTGCTGTCGCAACCCGATGCTCCGGTGCCGCTTTGTTTCGGTGGCGACAGCCCATTTTTTGAATTAATTGACTCATCTCCCCGCGTAATGTGACTTAGTACTCACCGCAAAAATTGCGGTTGCAGCCAATACCGCAAGTGCACAGGGAAATACAAACTGATTCAACTTCCCCGCATAAATAAATCCCATAGCGAAACTGACCACCAGCGCGACAGCGGAAGACATGGCTGAGCTCAGCGCGCTGCCGACACCGGCAAAATTTCCGAGAGGCTGTAGAATAAGCGCAGTGAGATTGCCGAAAATCAAACCGAGAGAAAACAAGATCAAAAACAGCTGGATTAAAAAAGCCCAGAAAGGCGCGACTCCGTTATAAAAAATAACCAATAGAAACAGCATCTGCGAAATGTTAAGAATAACCAACCCCGCGGCGATCAGGGCCATCATTCCAAAGCGCATGACCAAACGCGCATTAATGAGCAGCGCCAAGCCAAAAGCACAAACAACGCTGCCGAAATAGCGGGGAAAGTGATCGGTGACCTGATAAATATCCGCAAACAGCAGCGGCGACAGACTGATAAAAGCGAGGTGAATACCGAATAAAATGCCGGCTGTCAGTGTTAACAACACACTATGCATTTGGCGGAAAAACACCTGCACTGCACTAATAAAGGAATAATTGCGCGCAGAGGACTGGGGCAGTGTTTCGGGGTGGCGCCAGCCATACCAAATGAAAATTACCAGCGCATAAAATCCTAAAAATATAAAGATGCTGCGCCAACCGAAACTCTCCGTTAAGACTGCGCCCAACGCGGGGGCGACAAATGGCAGTGCAACAAAAGTCACCAGCACATAGGACATGATGCGAGCCATGGCCGCGCCGCTATAACGGTCGCGAATAATGGCGCGAGTACAGATTTTTTGCCCCGCTGCGGCCATTCCCTGTAGCAGCCTGCCCAGCAAAAGCCACAGGTAGGTTTGCGCCGACAAACAAATCAGAGTCCCGACACAAAATATCAGCACACTTGCCGCCATCACCGGGCGTCGACCATAACGATCCGCCAAATCCCCAGAGAGCAACTCCCCGAACATCATGCCGACGACAAACAGCAACAGACTGTGTTGCAAATTCACACCGGCGGCCGGCGCCAGATCAGCACCCATAGCGGAATACGCGGGCAGAATAATATCGAGAGATAGTGCGGTGATTGCGGTAAGGCAGGCGTAAAGCGCTATGGACTCAAACGTTCCAGGAGCGCGCATGGCTGACATTGGTTTTGAGCTCCCTGCTGCAGGAAATCAACGGAGCTGGATTATGGGAGGGTACTGCCGAAATGGGAACCTCTTCCGCCGAAGCGGAAGAGGTTGGAGGGTCAAACGTAATTAGTGGACTTCCACACATCCTTGGAAGGCCGCGACACCTGGACGACAGGCTTGCGATTGTTCTTCATATCGATGATGAATCGCACCAAGCCGTCCTCAGCCGCCCTGCGAGTTTTATATGGCCCAATGTTATGCCCTTCGCGAGTCGCGGCGTACCATTCCGTGCCGATAGTGAAAAAGCGGTCGGTGCGGAACCAAGTTTTGCCAGTTTCACCTTTGCGGTACTGCACAGTTCTATCTCCAATTGATTCACAATGAAACAACCAAAGCACTTTTTAGACCAAAAAATAATTTACCTTTCTTTTCAACAAATTAGAAAACTTATCTAAAGTGGCGTAGGTATCTACTGTAAGGATCTTTGACACCGTTATTTTAAACGCCAATTCAGCCGCCGAATAAGCGCGATAAACGGCCGCCAGAAACGCTTCAACGGCGGGTTTTGTGATCTTGTCGGCTTTTTTAACAAGCGCCAACCACAGGTTTGGCTTCATGTCTTAGCGGCACTGAAAACCGCTAACTGTTGCAGCATCCTGTCTGATGTTGGCAGAGCAAACTAGCAATGGTTCGCTTATTCAGAGCAACATCTCATGCAACCGCCAAAAGCGGCAGACAGATAAAAGGTGAAGAGAAAGGAAACCGGGGATTTACCCCGGTCAGCGCGGCATCGGAAGACTGGGTAGGCCGTGGGTGACGGAGAGCAATCCCTGCTGAAAATATTCAGTGCTCTGCCGCTGATCGCCGAGATGGGCGAATAGGCGGCCGAGTTCGGCGTAGGCGGCGGGTGTGGGTCGGAGTGCAAGGCTGCGCAAAAAGTGGTCACGCGCCTGCCCCCAGATTTCGTTGCGCAGGCAGATACGCCCGAGCGCGAGCTGCAGCTCTGCGTCATCTTCGCGGCCAGTCAACCAGCGCTGCGCGTGCAGCAACTGCCCTTGGCGATCCGCTGGGGAAGCCAGACCATAGAGCTCTACAAGCGCGCCGGCCCAATGTTCATTTAACGCGTGCCGCAACAGGGTTTCCGCTTGATCGTGTTCCTGCCCCAGGATCAGCAAACGTGCGTAAGCGCCGGCATATTCGGGCTGCAAGCGCGACGCCTTGGGAATGCGCTGCCAGATCTCCTGCAGTCGTGTGATAACCGCTGCGTCCCCGCCCTGCCCACGCAAATCTCTGCCGGCCTGATTGAGCAGTCCCAGATGGACTTTCTGTTTCAGCGCTGCCAATTCCGCTTCGGAGAGCGCTTTGTGACGGCGCAGCTCCGGCAGCAGCAGCTCCAGCGAGGCCCAGTCGCCCACCGCCAGGTAAACCTGGTGCAGCAAGTCCAACACCACGGGATGATGTGCATCCATGGTCTTCGCCTGATGCAATTTGGTGAGACAGCTTTCGTATTGTTTGCGCTCGAGCAGCAGGCGCGCCTGAGTGAGCAGCACGACCAGCTTATCGCCTGCGGCGATTGTCTCTGCTTTGGCGAGCAGCTCTGTCGCTTTGTCGTGCTGGCCTAATTCGTGGACGCTGCGTGCGGCGGCCAGATAATGCACCAGCGGGCGCGGCAGTTTGCGCGCCGCCCGCAGCAAATCCCGCTGCGCCGCCTGCCAGTCGCCTTCGACATAGTTCAGCAAGCCGCGCTGGGTGCGCAGTTCGGTGCGCAACGCCTTGCGCCCCGCCATAGCGCTCCAACCGCCGCTGACCATACCCAGCAATCCCGCCAACAGGCGACCCAGGCCGCGGATCAGCAGAATCAGCAAAACCAGGCTCAGCAGCGCAAACACCAGACGCATTTCGATGGTTTTGCCGGCGACCACGATCAGGATGTAGCCGGAGTCGTACTGCAGCAGATGCCAGAGACCGGCACCGGCCACCAGGGCTAATACGCTGGCGAGAATGATTTTTCTCATAGTTGCCCCTTAGGCGCAGGCTGCACCCGGTGCAATTGCCGCAGGTAGTCGTGCAGCAGCACGCGGGACGCGGATATATCGGGCAGCTCCGGCGCCACTTCCACCGCCGCCAGTTCCGCTAAGGATGCGCGCAGCTGGCGGTTCTGCTCGGAATCCAGGTAATAGCTTTGCAGCAGCGTCTGGGCTTTTTCCAAACTGTGGCGATACACCGTTGGCTCTTCCTGCAACAGCGCCAATTGCGCCTGCTCCAGTAACAGCCGCACGTTCAAGGCCGCCAGGCGGGTCGCGTAGCCATCTACCAAAGGCTGTGCCGGCGCTTCCACATCTTCAATGCGCACATAGCGNTCGAGGGAGCCGGCGANATTGCGCAGGCCGCGCCAGATGCGCTCGCCCCAGCCGGGCTCCGNCGCNGGATCGGGAGAAGCGTCAGTAGCTTCAGCATCCGTAGCAAACTCGGGCAGCTGGAGGCGCGGCAGGTCGTCGACGGTCTCTGCCAAGGCGTAGAGACGCAGATAGATGCCTTCTTTATCCACCGGCGCAACCTTTTCCAGCGCCGCCAGATCCAGATTCAGGGCTTTGCGGATCGCAAAAATCTCGCCGTCACCTGTGCCTTCGCTCACCTGCTGCAGACGCTCATCGGCGCTGCGCAACAGCGCTACGGCATTATCGGCGGTGCGCTCCATCAGCACTCGCTGATTGGCGATGTTCAATAAATATTCCGCTTCCGCCAGCAGCCAGTCTTCGCGACTGGTGGTGGACAGGCTGGCGAGGCGCTGCTGTTGGCCTTCCACTTGCTGGCGCAGCTCCCCTTGTTGGTTTTGGATAGCAGAGAGCTGCTGGCGCCACTCGCGCTCCTGCGTTTCCGCGCGCGTCTGGACTGCGGCTAGCTGATCGCCCACCTGTCGTTGCAGCTGCGACTGCAGACCTGCAAGCTGGCCGTCGCTCTCGGCGATCTGTGCCTGCAGCTCCCGCACTTGCAGCGCCTGTTGCTGCATCTGCTGCCAAAGCCAAAAACCGCCACCGGCAACGACAAGTAATAGCACCAGTAACAACAGCGCTGTGGCGCCGCTGCCCTTTTTGCGTTGAGGAGCTGATGGCGGAGGTGTTGGGTTGGGAGTGGGTTTGACCGGTGGCGGTTCTGCGGGAGCGGCGGGTACAACCACCGCTTCGGAAGAGACATGCGACGTGGGTTCTGGGGTGTCGCTGGCTGCTGTCTTATCGTTATCCGTCATAAGTTTGGCTTCGTCAGGTTCGAGGAAACTGCGTTCTCAATGAATGGCCGCAAGGCCACCTTTCATATCGCCAGCGCCTCCCGGACCGCCGCCAGCATGCTGGCATTGGTGGCGTTCTCGGCAGTGATGACACGGGAAAATCCCAACTTTTCCGCCGCCTGGGTCACCCGTTTTCCCGGGACCACCAGCCGCATAGACCGCTCGGAACTGCTGTTGGCGTCGAGCACACGCACCAGATTTTGCAAACTCTCACCGCTGAATACGGGTACCACGTCCGCCGCGCAGCCCTGGGCGAGAAACGCCGCAGCTGCCGCAGCGGCACTGGGTGGCAAACGGCGGTGGTAAAGCTCGCAGTAGCGCACTATGGCGCCGCGTTCATGCAGGGCTTCACCCATACGCGGCAGACCCCCACGGCCGCGGCAGATCAGCACTTTCTGGCCCCATACATTCTGTAGCTGCGGCAGGGCAAGCAACTCGTCGCTGTCCATGGCCTGGGTGCCGTTGGCCACGGTCAGCCCCTCCGCCATGGCGGCTTCCGCGGTCTTGCTGCCGACGGCGAAGTAATCCACTCCCACCGGCAACTGCGGCCAGTAGTCGCGCAGCCACGCAAATGCTTCACGCACGGCGTTCTGGCTGACAAAAATGACTTTGTGGAACTGGTCGAAATCGAGAACAAGGTTTTTGACGGCCTGCACCTCCGCCGGATCGCTGACCGATTCGATCAACATCAGCGGCAGGTCCACCACCGGATGGCCCAGCTCGGCCAAGGTCTGGCACCACTGGGCATTCTGATGCTCGGGGCGGGTGGCCCAGACGCGGGTCTCAGCCACGGCCATACACCCGCCGCAGAATCTCATCCGCACCCTCGGCAAGCAGGCGCTCCGCCAGGGCGACTCCCATGGTTTCGCCGTCGCTGGCGGGGCCGCGCACGTCGCCGCGGAGGATGCGCGTGCCGTCGGGCTCGGCCACTAGACCGCGCAACCAGAGGCCATCGGCCTCATGGGTCGCATAACAGGCGATGGGCACCTGGCAGCCGCCTTCCAAACGCCGGTTCATGGCGCGCTCGGCGAGCACCGCTTCGGCGGTGAGCTGATGATGCAGAGGTTTAAGCAATTCGATGATCGCGGTATCGGCCACTCGGCATTCGATGCCCACGGCGCCCTGGCCACCGGCCGGCAGAGAAAATTCCGGCTCGATATAGCCGCGAATACGGTCTTGCAGTTCCAAGCGCAGCAGGCCGGCAGCGGCGAGAATAATGCCGTCGTAATCGGCGTCGTCCAGCTTGGCCAAGCGGGTCTGCACATTGCCGCGCAGGAACTTCACTTGCAGATCCGGGCGCGCGGCGAGAATCTGGCTCTGGCGGCGCAGACTTGAAGTGCCCACCACCGCGCCGGTGGGCAGGTCATCAATGGAGTCATAGGTATTGGACACCCAGGCGTCGCGCGGGTCTTCGCGCTCGCAGATCACCGTCAGTCCCAAACCCTCCGGGAATTCCATCGGGACGTCTTTCATCGAGTGGACGGCGATATCCGCTTCGTTGTTCAGCAGCGCCTGTTCCAGCTCTTTGACGAACAAACCTTTGCCGCCGACCTTCGCCAGCGGCACATCCAGAAGCACGTCGCCGCGGCTGCTCATAGGCACCAATTCAACGTCCAATCCCGGATGAAAATGCTCGAGGCGGGCCTTAACGTAATTGGCCTGCCAGAGGGCCAATAAACTTTTGCGCGTGGCAATGCGCAGCTTTTGTGGTTGGGTCATAGACTGGCCTTATGTTTGCGGATGGTCTCGCGCCGGGCGCGGGGCGGGATGATAACAAAGGCAGACGGCAGTGTCCGAGCGGCAAGCAACAAAGCGCCCCGCCCCGCTGCGGCAGGCATGCGGGAATTAGGGCATGGAAGATTCCAGCGCATCCTCGCTTTCTTCCACTTCTACATCCACATCGTCGCCGATGCCGTCGTCATCGGTACCGTCCTCAGCAGCCTCCTCTGCGGTGGCCTGAAAGCCAATATGGTAGGCCGCGTAACCCGGCAGCATCACTTGATTCATGGCCATGCCAATGAGTCGGCCGGAAAGCGGCGCATGGATTTCATGGGAGGCGTTGGTGATAGGATCGGTCACCACTCCCAGCATCTGGTCCTTTTTGACCCGTTCACCCAGGCGCGCTTTGTTCAGCAGAATTCCCCCCGCCGGCACGCGGATCCAGGTGGAACGGTAATACACCGGCTCCGATTTGCGCGCCCACAGACCTTTGTAGGGGTACATATTCAGCTTGCTGAGCAAGGACTCAACGGATTGGACACCCTGTTGCACCGCATCCGGTTCGATATTCAGTGGTTCACCCGCTTCCAAGGTCACCGAAGGTATGCCGGCATCCACCGCTGCTCGGCGCAGCGAGCCTCGCGCACCCTTGCTCTGCAACACCACTATGGCGCCCATATTGCGCGACAGCTCCGCCACCGCCGGCGTGGTCAGATCCGCACGCAGCTGCGGCAGGTTGGCGCGGCGGAACGAACCCGTATGTAGATCCACCAGATACTGACAATGGGTGATTACCTCATAGAAAAACGAGTGGGCGATGCGCGCTGCCGAGCTGCCGGTAGGCCGGCCTGGAAAATAGCGGTTGAGGTCGCGCCGGTCCGGCAGGTAGCGGGAAGCACGGCGGAATCCTTGCAGGTTGACGATGGGCACGCCGATGACGGTGCCGGAGAGCTTATCGGGCTGCAGGTCGTACAGAATCCGCCGCACCACCTCGATGCCGTTCAACTCATCGCCATGGAGGGCCGCCGTCAGACACACCCGCGGACCGGGATTTTTGCCGTGCACTACCAGGACCGGCGTGGGCACCGAAATACCAGCGAGGGAATCTTTCACCGACCAGGCCAGGCGTGCGGAGGTGCCCGGCAGCACTTCCGCGCCCAACATACGCAACGGCTCCGCTACCGGAACAGCGGGCGGCGGCGGTGGTTCTGGCGCGGGTGGAGGTGCAGGTTCAGCAGGTGGCGAAGTAGCTTCCACCGGCGGATCGGCCGGCGCTGACGGCAATACATTCGGTTCTTCAGTCTCCGGCACAGGGACCGGCGGCGGTTCGGGTTGGGACTCAGGCTGCGGCGGTAAAGGCTGCACCTGCGGCAAGGCTTCCTGCAGAGGCTTGTCGATAACGTCTTTTAAATTGACGTTTTCCGCCTGGGGAACAGGAGAGAGAGGAGCGGCTTCAACAGGCGCAGATGAAGATTCCGCCTCCACCTCGCGCTTTTCCTCCGCCAGGGATTCACTCATGTCGTCGTCGGCAAAGCTCGGCGCCGCCACCATCAGTAGCGCACACAAACAACTCCACAACAAAAACGGCATACGTAACCTCGAGCAACCAAGTCCGCGATAGTGTGACCACCTGTGACGCAACGCCGTAAATGACGGTGTTGATGGGCGCGCAGCGTAGAGAGTGGCCGGATGGCGGTCAAGGACTCAGGCAACATAGCCAAGAGCGCGTCATCCTCTCTACGAACAGCGCTGATTAAGAAAAGTGTTACTGATATTTTTCCACCGCCGGCGCCACCCGCAGCACCTCTTCCACGGTGGTGAGACCCGCCGCCACTTTCTGCGCGCCGGACAGGCGCAAAGTGCGCATGCCTTCGCGCATGGCCTGCTGGCGCAGGGTGTTCAAGTCGGTGTCGTCGTGAATCGCGCGCTGGAGGCTTTCGGTGAGCGGCATGATTTCATAAATCCCCTGCCGGCCCATATAGCCGGTATTGCGGCATTCCAGACAGCCGCCGGCGCGATAAATAAATTCCGGGCGATTGACCTTCCACGGCCGCACCAGGGAATCCCAATCCTCTTTATCCACTTCGGTTTTGACCCGGCAGTGTTTGCACAACGTGCGCACCAGACGCTGGGCCATTACGCCAACTACTGTCGCTTTGAGCAGATAGGCGGGAATGCCCAGATCCAACAAACGCGAAATGGAGGTGGGCGCATCGTTGGTGTGCAGAGTGGAAAGCACCAAGTGACCGGTAAGCGCGGCCTGTACCGCCATCTGCGCGGTTTCCAGATCGCGGATCTCACCCACCATGATGATGTCCGGATCCTGTCGCATCAGGGTGCGGATGCCCGCTGCGAAATCCAGGCCGATATTGTGTTGCACCTGGGTTTGATTGAAGGCCTCCTCCACCATTTCGATCGGGTCTTCGATGGTGCTGACATTGACCTCGTCGGTGGACAGCGCTTTTAAAGAAGAATAAAGCGTGGTGGTTTTACCCGACCCCGTGGGACCGGTGACCAGCAAAATGCCGTGGGGCGATTCCATCATGCCGTGCCAGCGTTTGAAGTCCTCGCCAACCAGACCCAGGTCGTCAAAACTGCGCATTAACACTTCCGGGTCGAATACCCGCATCACCAGTTTTTCGCCAAATGCCGTCGGCAAGGTGGAAAGACGCAATTCCGCCTCGGCGCCATCGGAATTTTTGGTTTTCAGACGGCCGTCCTGGGGTTTGCGTTTTTCCGCTACGTTCATGCGGCCGAGAATTTTGATCCGGCTGATAATCGCTGTGGCGATATTAGCGGGGAATTCGTAGATGGAATGCAGAATGCCGTCGATGCGGAAGCGCATGCGCGCGGTCTCCCGGCGCGGCTCTATGTGAATATCGCTGGCACGCTGATCGAAGGCGTATTGCAGCAGCCAATCCACGATATTGACGATGTGCTGATCGTTCGCCTCCGGGTCTTTGATATTGCCCAGCTCCAGCAGCTGTTCAAAGTTAGCTACCCCGCTCGGCCGCGCCGCGCCACCGGAAGCGCCGGAAATGGAGCGCGCCAGCGAATAAAACTCCACCCGGTAGCGCTCGAGTTCCGACGGCACCGCCAGCACCCGCACGATCTTGCGGCGGGAGACCTGGTGCAGTTGCTCCTCCCAATCGCGTTTGTACGGCTGGCCTACGGCCACGGTGAGTTCGTCGGCTGTGATTTTGACGCAGAGCAGATCGTGGCGCTTGGCGAAGGCGTAGGACATTACGTCCGCCAGCGCGGCCACCTGCAATTTCATCGGGTCGATATGGAACAGCGGCAGGCCGCTCTGTTCCGACAGCCAGGCGGTAAGCGCCAGCTCGTCGAGGGTTTTACCAGCGCGCTGGCGGTCGTGCAGTTGTTGGGTGCCCAGATAGGTCAAGGGATGCAGGGCGGACTCTTCGCGGCCGCGGGTGCTGCCCAAAACCCGGTTGACCTCCTCCTGGGTGATCCGACCGGTTTTTTGCAGATCCGTCAAAACGCTGCGCAGGTCCAACAGGCGATCGGTCATAAAACGCGCTCATTTTTATAGGAAACGTGTGCTGAATTGTAGCTGGAAGTTGGCGGCAAGTCAGACCGGTGGGTCTCTGGCGATCAGGCTGGCAACCACCTAGAATGCAGGACACCACCCTCAAGGACAGCGGAGGCACACTCGCTATGCACCAATCCCAAGATAAGAAATCGCGCGATCACCTGGAAATGGCATTTCGCTCCATCGAATGTTTCAGCAACGACGGCAAATTATCCGTGGACGAGCTGCAAAAACTGCTCGACATTGCCCTGCGGGACGGCCATGTCGATGCCGATGAAAAACGCATTCTCGGGAACATCATCAAACGCCTGAATATCGCAGAGCTGACGCCGGAGATGCAGGCAATGGTCAATGCGATCCGCAGTCAATTGAATTTATGAAATAAACACTCAGCGCCTGCGCGACCTGCGCAGGCGTCTAACCTGTGAGCCTTTATGAATTTCCAAACCTTCCGGCACCAACTCGCGGCCCTTGTGGGCGCTCCCTCCGTCAGCTGCACCAGTCCCGAATTCGATCAAAGCAATCATCAAGTCGTCACTCTGCTCGCCAACTGGCTCGAGCCTTTGGGTTTTCAATGTGACGTCCAACCCATCGCCGGCTGGCCCGGAAAATACAATCTGGTAGCGGTAAAAGGCACTGGCCCCGGCGGATTGGTTTTCGCCGGCCACACCGACACAGTGCCGTGCAATCCCGAACTCTGGCAGCAGGACCCTTTCACGCTCACGGATAAAGACGGCCGCTTTTACGGCCTCGGCGCCACGGATATGAAAGGATTTTTCCCCGTGGTGTTAGCGGCGCTGGAAAAATTCCGCGACGCGCCATTGCGCGAACCGGTGATTATTCTCGCCACCGCCGACGAAGAATCCTCCATGTGCGGCGCCCGCGCTTTAGCAGCGCAAGGCTCACCCAAAGCGCGCTACGCCGTGATCGGCGAACCCACCGGTATGCGCCCTATTCGCATGCATAAAGGCATAGTGATGGAGAGTGTGCGGGTGATCGGCCAGGCCGGCCACTCCTCCGATCCGAGCCTGGGCAAAAATGCCCTGGAAACCATGAATAGCGTGATCAATCAATTGCTCGTTTATCGCGGAGAACTGCAGAGCAAATATCGCCACGACGGTTTTAATGTCGCCGTGCCCACGCTGAACCTCGGCTGCATTCACGGCGGCGATAATCCCAACCGCATTTGCGCCAGCTGCGAATTGCATTTCGATCTGCGCCCCCTGCCCGGCATGCCGCTGGAACAATTGCGCGGCGATTTGCAGAGCCGCTTGCGCCCCATCGCGGAAAAAGCCGGCTGCGATATCGTGTTTTCCTCGCTTTTCCCTGGCATAGACCCCTACGAGGAAAAAGCTGATTCCGCCATAGTGCAAGCGGCGGAAAAACTCACCGGCCACACCGCCACCGCCGTTGCCTTCGCCACCGAAGCGCCCTTTCTGCAAAAAATCGGCATGGAAACTATTGTGATGGGGCCCGGCGCCATCGATCAGGCGCACCAGCCCAATGAATTTATCGAGCAGAGCCAGATTGCGCCCGCGATCCATGTGATCGAAGAATTAATCCGCAAATTTTGCGTTTAAATGGGCGGCGCAATGCAATCCCTAGATGGCCCAATAAAAATTCGCTGGGTACCGATACTGTTGTATCGGTTGCTATTGCTCTGTTTGGGATTTTCACTTTTCACCGGCTGTGCCAGCCACAATACCAAACCGAACACGGCGGATTTATTGCCGACACCCGTAGAAGGCAAAGCCGTTCTGGTGATTTATCGAAAAGCCGCCAAGCCAAATAATCTGCCGGTGGAAAATTTTATCGGTGAGCAATCCCTGGGGGCATTGCGCAATAATCAATTCAGCTGGATTTATCTCGAACCCGGCGATTACACGGTAAAAACCCAGTGGCCCGACGCCGCCCTGATCCCCACTACCGAGCGACATCTCAATATTGAATCCGGTCGATATTATCTGCTGGAAATGCGCGGCGGTGTCGGCATTGCGGTACTGTTCCAAAGCCGGGAATTGAAGCCCACCAGCACATCGCTAAAAACAGGCGACTATTCCCAAGCTATAAAATGGCTCGATCATTGTTGCCAACTGGTAAAGTAGCCAACCAAACAACCTCCAAGTAAATCCTCTGTATATGAACTCCTCCGCTTTTTTACGCAGGCTGAAATCCCACAGCTCACCGCGCAAGCCGTGGTTGTGGCTGGTACTTTTATTCGCTGTTTATAGCCTGGGGCTGGGTCTGGTTGCACCCAGAATACTGGAGCGGCAGTTGCGAGCCCTGGTGCAAGAGCGGCTGCATTCCGAACTGGTGGTGGAGAAAACCCTTTACGCTGGAATTACGGGCGCGCAACGCCAAATTGCAGGGCCGTGAGTTGACCCAGCCACTGGGCTTTGCCGAGCTGCGGGTGAATTTTCAAATGTCGAGCCTATGGCATAGGGCTTGGCGTTTTGAAGAGATGTATCTGCTGGGCATTTTTGGCGAATTTCAGCGCGCCCACGACGGCAGCAGTAATTTTTCCCGCCTGGGCGATGTCTGGGTGGCTACAGGACCGCAGGAGGAAACCGAGGCATCACCGGAAAATTCCGCTGAACTGCCGCGTCTGCAAATAGCCGATCTGCAGGTGCAGATCAGCGAATTCCATATTCAAGACCAGGTTCCCGACACCGCATTTACCACCCAGGCCGGGCCTTTGACACTTAGCGTCCGCGATCTCAGCACCCTGCCCGAGGATAAAGGCCAACACGTATTGCAAGTGCAAACGCCCGACGGATTGCAACTCAGCTGGCAGGGAGACATCAGCGTCAATCCATTTGCCAGCCGCGGCACGGTGGAATTTACCGGTCCGGTATTTCCCCTGCTCGCGCGTTATATCCAGGACGATATTTTATTTGCCATCCCCTCCGGTAACTTGTCCACGCATTTTGAATATGAATTGAAGCCTACGGATGTGCAGGAGCAACCCTGGCACTTTGTGCTTACACAATTGGCCGTGGATATTCAGCAGTTGCAGGTGCGCCATAAAACCACGGATGCGCCGCTATTGGAATTACCTGCGCTCGCCGTGCGCGATGGCTCGCTGTTCTGGCCGGAACAAAAAGTGGAATTGCCGTTGATCGAACTCAGCGGTGGAAAAGTCTGGCCGGTAATGCACGCGGACGGAAATTTGAATCTGGCGCAACTGCTGGTGCCCGCCACAAACTCAGACCCGCAGCCCTCCAACAACACTGAAGCGGCACCATGGTCAATCAGCGCGCCGCTGCTGCGTCTGACCGATTGGCAGACCACTTGGCGCGATGAAACGCTGTTGGAACCTGCTGAAATTCAGCTGGAGAAAATACAGCTGACGGTGAGCGATTTTTCCACTGCTGAAAACGCATCTGTGCAACTGCAATCACAACTGGAAATTGGTGACGGACAAATTGCGGCGACCGGCACGCTGCAACCGCAGCCGCTCGCCAATCTCGATTTAGATTTTCAGATCACGCAATTGCCATTGAGCGTTGCGCAAGCCTATGTGACACAACAGGCGCTGGTGACACTTGCTAGCGGCACCATCACCGCAGCGGGAAAAATCCGCGCCCCTGATCTGAATGCCATAACGCTGGGCGGCCAGCTCAGCGTTGACGAACTGGTGGTTGCGGAGCAGTCCGCAGAGGCAGAAAAAGCCCGCAAAATTCTCGGCTGGCAGCAGCTGGCGCTCGAAGACATCACCCTGAACCTGCAAACGCCGCTCACCCTCGCCGTTAAAAACATCAATCTGCGGCAGCCGTACACGGATTTTGCCGTGGCCGCAGATGGCACCCACACATTGAACCGCGTGTTGCGCCCGCAGGAAAATACACCACCGGAAAATGCCGTAGAAAATTCCACACCTGCGCCCGCGCCGGAAATTCAAATCGGCCATATTCAGGTGGAAAACGGCAGCGGCATTTATTCAGATGCGTCGCTACCCCTGCCCTTCCGCGCGCACATCCAGAATTTAAACGGCTCCGTATCTGCCCTCGACTCCAACAGCCGCACGCCGGCCAAAATGCAGTTAAACGGCCAGGTGGGACAATACGGACAGGTGCAGATATCCGGTCGGCTGCTGCCGCTGCAACTGGAGCAGAACACCGAATTGACGTTGCTGTTTGAAAATCTCGATATTCCGGATTTTTCTCCTTATTCGGTGAAATTCGCCGGGCGGGAAATCGCCAGTGGCAAGCTCGACCTGGATCTGAAATACAAGGTGAAAGACAGCAAGTTGCTAGGCGAGAACGCCATGGTGCTGCACAATTTCGAGCTCGGCAAAAAAATCGATCACCCTGGGGCCGCCGATTTGCCGCTGGACCTTGCCGTGGCGCTGCTTAAAGACAGCAGCGGCCGCATCTCCCTGGATGTCCCTGTCAGCGGCGACATGAACGACCCGCAATTCGCTTACGGCACAGTGATCGGCCAAGCGCTGCGCAAAGTGCTCACCAGCATAGTGACATCACCCTTCCGACTGCTGGGTAATCTCGCAGGCTCGGAGAGCAAACAATTTGGCCGCGTAGTATTTGTTCCTGGCAGCCCGGACGTTTCCTTGCCTCAGCAGGAAAAACTCCACCAGCTCGCCGCCGTCATGCAAAAACGGCCGGACCTGCAACTGGAAATCCCCGCCGGATTTTCCGTTACCCGCGACACGGTTCCCCTGCAGACACAACAATTTCTGCAGCGGGTGCAACAAGAGTTGAAAGCGGAATTGGATTTACTGCAAACGCGGCATCTGCGCGTATTGGAAAATCTTTACGAAGCACAACAGCTGACACCGACCATTCAGGAGCTGCGCCAAACCTTCACGCGCGTTCCCGAAGGCAAAACCGCGCCGGAACTGGATCAGCTTGCCTACGGCACCAAACTGCAAGACGCGCTGATAAAAACTGAAATCTTGCCGGAAAACACCCTGGAAAACCTCGGCCTTATCCGCAGAACCAAAATCCACGAAGCTCTGCTCGCCGCAGCCCCGGATTTGGCAGAACGCATAACGCTTACACCGGGCGGTGATATGCCGGGCAAAGAAAAAGAGAAAAAGGTCTATGTGGAGCTGGGGCTAAAAACGCGAGGTAAATAACGCCAACTTATGTATCGCATAAATTGGCTTTATTCATTATTCGCCAACAGCCGCCGCTGGAGCTGTATGGCGTTCGTAGAGGAATTTCAAGGCGGCGGAGCGACATTGGATGTAGATGGGGTCGTCGACCAGTTCTACCCGCATTCTCGGCCGCTCCAACGGCACATGGATAATTTCTCCAATGGTCGCGGAGGGGCCGTTCGTGAGCATTACGATGCGGTCGGAGAGCAGTACCGCTTCATCCACATCGTGGGTGATCATCAAAATGGTGTTTTGCAATTCCACCTGAATGCGCATCACCTCGTCCTGCAGTTTTGCGCGTGTCAGCGCATCGAGTGCGCCGAACGGCTCGTCCAGCAATAATACTTTCGGTTCCATCGCCAGCGCCCGCGCAATGCCCACGCGCTGCTTCATACCGCCGGAAATTTCCGCCGGGCGTTTGTGCAGGGCGTGAGTCATATGCACCAGTTCCAGATTTTTTAAAATCCAATCGTGGCGCTCTGCCTTGGTTTTGCTGCGGCCAAATACTTCATCCACCGCGAGCGCGACATTTTCGTAAACGGTGAGCCACGGCAATAGCGAGTGGTTCTGGAAAACCACACTGCGATCCGGTCCCGGTTCATTGACCTCCTTGCCATCCAGAATCGACCCCGCCACCCGTCGCCTTTAACAAGCCCGCGACAATATTGAGCACCGTGGATTTACCGCAGCCCGAGTGGCCGATGATAGAAATAAATTCACCGCGCTCCACTTTCAAATTGATATTGCGCAGAACATTGCTGGACTTTTGCCCTTTGGTGAACGTCATGTCCACATTTTCGATTTGGAGATAGCTGCTCATAATCTTTAACCTCAGGCTGCTGTGCCGCGTGTGACGATTCTGCCTGCATAGGCGACGATGCGATCAAGAATAAATCCGATGATGCCAACGTAAATCAGCGCCAGGATAATGTCGCTGATCAGCGATGAATTCCACGCATCCCAAATAAAAAACCCGATACCGACGCCGCCGACCAACATTTTCCGCCGCTACGATCGCCAGCCAGGAAAGGCCGACACCGATGCGCAAACCGGAAAAAATATAAGGCGCAGCGGCGGGCAGCATGATTTTCCAAAAATAGCGAATGCCTTTTAAGTGAATTACGCGAGCGACGTTGCGATAGTCTTCGGGAATATTGCGCACACCCACCGATGTATTGATGATAATCGGCCAGATGGCAGTAATAAAAATCACAAAAATCGCCGATGGATGACTGTCTTGAAAACCGGCAAGAGACAGCGGCAGCCAAGCCAGCGGCGGCACTGTGCGCAATACCTGGAAGATGGGATCAAGCCCTTTCATCGCCCAGGAAAACTGGCCAATTAATACCCCCAGAGCGATACCCGCCAACACAGCAAAACTGTAGCCATAAGCCACACGTTTTAAACTGGCGAGCAACTGCCAACCCAGGCCGACGTCATTGCCGCCGTTGTTATAGAAAGGATGCAAAATCAATTCACTGGTATCTGTGATCACCTGCGTAAACGACGGCAGCGACGATCCCGGCTGCGAACACAATATTTCCCACAAGCCCACCAGCAAAAACAGCACAACCGCCGGCGGTAATACATGATTGAACACAATATCCTTGGTGCGATTCAGCGCGCTGCTAGCTTTCGGCTCCGGCGCAGTCGCTACCGGCTGAGCGGCTGTTTCCTCGGCCGCACTTGATGCGGTCTGAGGTTGAGATATTTCCGTCGTTTCCGGTTCATTGGGAACTGTGCCGACGGCAGGTTTCGGCGTGGAGCTGACTGCCCGCAAATAAGTTGGTGAACTCATGACTTCCTGGCTCCAAGTAAAAAGACAAATGAAAAGCTGACCACGGGTCAGCTCAGGTATTTGGTGGATAAGCTGTCCAGATAGGCTTTGGGATTTTCCGGGTCGAACACCTTGCCATCAAAAAAGGTTTCGACACCGCGAGAGGTGGATTCCGGAATATCGCTTTGCGCAACACCAAGCGTTTTTGCTGCTTCACGCCAGATATCTTCGCGGTTGACTTTGTCGATGAGCGCTTTGGTGTCGGTATTGGCGGGCAGATAACCCCAGCGAATGTCTTCGGTCAAAAACCACAAATCGTGGCTGCGGAATGGATAGGACGCGTGATCCTTCCAATAGCGCATTTGAAACTCGCTATTTTTTACGACTTTGCCGTTGCCGTAATCAAAGTCGCCTTTCATCCTGTCGATCACATCCGCATAAGGTGCGTTAATCCAGCGGCGCGATGAACAAATCTTTGCGACCTCTTCCTTGTTTTCCGGCTTTTCGCAAAACATTTGCGCTTCCATTACCGCCATGGTCAAGGCCAGCGTGGCTTTGGGATATTTTTCGACAAAATCCGCGCGCAGAGCGAAAGCTTTTTCCGGATGGTTTTTCCAGATTTCGCCGGTGGTCACCGCGGTGTAACCAATTTTTTGATTGATCAATTGCGCATTCCAAGGTTCGCACACGCAGAAGGCATCCATATTGCCCACTTTCATATTCGCCACCATTTGCGCCGGCGGCACCACGATAGTCGAAATATCTTTAACCGGATCTATACCACCGGCCGCCAACCAATAACGTATCCACAAATCGTGGGTTCCGCCCGGGAATGTCATAGCCGCATTAATCGCTTTGCCCGAGGCTTTTTTCGCTTCCAAAGCCGGTTTAAAGGGTTTGGTATCCGTGCTTAATTTAAGATCCTGATATTCCTTGCCGACCGAAATACACTGGCCCGCCAAGTTTAAGCGCGCCACGATCTGCATCGGTGTGGGAATATTATTGGCGGTGACTGCGCCGGTTGTAATCAAATAGGGCATGGGCGACAGAATGTGCGCACCATCAATACCATTTTTATCCGCACCCAACACCAAATTGTCTCGCGTGGCACCCCAGGATGCCTGCTTGACCACTTCTACATCGGGCATGCCGTGTTTGGCAAAAAAGCCTTTTTCTACACCGACAAATAATGGCGCCGCGTCGGTCAGCGCAATAAAACCCAATTTTGCCCCTTTCACTTCCGGGCCGCCGCCGTCGGCCGCCCAGGCAATACTGCGCATGGCTGGCGTCATTACCCCGGCCATTGAAACCGCCCCCAGCGCCTTTAAGAGTTTGCGTCGTTGAATAGATGAATCCGTAGTAATGGGCATTTCCATATCGGTAGATGCACTGCTTTTCTGCTCGTTCATTGTGACTTTCCTGAAACAAATGTTTTTTGGTGGAGGCCGCACGCTAGGGGGAAGATGACGGTGCAACGGAATTAAGCATGGCCATGGCGCGCCACTGCTTTAAATGAGGAGAGTCAAAGTTTGTGCCAATCAGCATTGACAAAATGGTGCATTTAGAAATGAAAGGACAAGGGGCTGTTTTTGTTTATCTTTTACATTTTCGCCCCAAGTTGCTATCCATAATGCACCTAAATGATGCCAGAGGCTTATCCCATTCCAGCATCATTCAAGTGCAGTTATTAATCTCGCCGCGCTAAATTAGAGCCACACACTCTAATTGCGCATGCACAAAAAAATAATTTTTAAGAAATAGAGTTTCTGGAACAATAAAAATACGCGGCTGACTTTTATTGCTGATGTGTTACCCATACTGCTCGTGTCAGTGCCTGAGGATCAGATACGAATGTATTTCATTTCGGGGCGTTACCCGCTCCTGTGACCCAATCCGCATCTTTAGCAACTCTCAATCAGCTAATAGTCAAATTGACTTATGGTTCACATCTAAGCTGGGTTTGTGAGTTTATGATCTGCGCAATAAGTAAAAGCCGCACCAGGAAGCACAGGGCGGGGAACAATAATTAGCGCATCAAGGGGAACCATCATGCGAACGCTAGCGCCGGTGGCGCTGGTATTGGCTCTGCTGACTGCTTGCGGTGGCGGCGATACCAGCTCCAACTCATCGAGCTCCAGCTCATCTTCTTCAAGCTCTTCCAGCTCCAGCAGCAGCTCCTCCAGCTCTTCTTCGTCGGGTGGCGGTTTGGTCGGCGACAAGACACGCGGACAGGCGCTCTACGTGCAGATGTGTCAAACCTGTCACGGCACTGAAGGTGTGGAAGCCAAAAACGGCGGCGATGCGCTGTTTGCCTTGGACGCCAGCAAATTCACCCTCGCCAGCCTGACCCGCAAGATCGACATCGACATGCCACCGGCGGTGGGCAGCACCAAGCCCGGCGACTGTGTCGGCCAATGCGCTGCAGACGTGGCGGCTTATGTCATCACCTGGACCGACGATGTCACGCTCTCCTGCAACCCGACAGATCCCGTCAGTTACAGTCCCCGCCGCCTGCGGTTGCTCACCGTTAACGAATATCAGAACACCCTGCAGGATCTGCTGGGCGTGACCAAGGACTATCGCCAGGACGTTTTGCCCGACGATAAAAAAGCCAAATTCCCCAACAATTCCACCGCCAATGTGGATGAAGGCCGGGCGAACAAATTCTGGAACAACGCCGCGGAAGTGGCCGTCTGGGCCGTGGAGAACAACAAGCCCTTCGCCTGCACCGCCACCGCTGATTGCGCCACGCCTTTTATCGAGGATTTCGCCTACCGCGCCTTCCGCCGACCGCTGACGCAAGCGGAAATCACGGTGTTTGAAGATATCTTCAGCGACTACCCCGGCAAGGAAGGCATGGAATTGGCGCTGGTCACGGTGCTCAACTCGCCGCAGTTCCTCTACCGTTCCGAAATGGGCCGCAAGGTGGCGGACGTATTGAACGGCACCGGTATCGAGCCGCGTTATATTCCGGAAAATCCCACCGTATTTCCGCCGCAGACGCTCAACGGCGGCAGCGCGCCAGTAGACGGCTTCGCCCGCGTCCCCTTGTATAACTCCAAAGACGGCTCTATCGGCTACACCTTTACCGGCAAAGATGTGATGACAATCCGCCTGAAAGGCACCTTCGCCGCCAATGCTTGGCCAACGCTGCACGTCAACATCGACAACAAACGCATCGCCACCCAAGTGGTGGATTTTGCCGGCGCCAAGACACTGACCTTCCTGATCGAAGGCATAACCGGCGGCAACAAATACGTGCGCCTGGAAAACCAGGGCGCGCACACCCAAACCCGCGATCTCTATATCGGCGATATCACCCTCGGCAAAGCCGTGCTGGAAATACCGCCGAAAGGCGACGAGGAAAAACTGAAGCAAGCGGATGCGGACGCTTACGTGCTCTCTCCGTTCGAGCTGGCAACCTACCTCAGCTACACCCTCACCGGCAGCACACCCGATGCAACCCTGCTGGAGGCGGCGGCGAACCGCGGCTTGGATTACCCGGAGCAAATCCTGGCGCAGGTGAACCGCCTGCTCGACACGCCTGCCGGCCGCCGCCAGATGGGGGTTTTCGCCGGCTACTGGTTTGACACGGATCAGATCGTGTCCAGCAATCACCAGCGCGACAACACCCAGTTCCCCACCTACACCATGCCAGTGCGGGAAGCCATGGCCGAGGAAGTGCGCGAACTGTTCCGCACGGTGTTCTTCGACAAGTCCGGTAAATACCCCTTCGAGAAGTTCTATTCCGGCGACTTCACCGTGCTCAACAGCATCCTGGCGGATTATTACGGCATCACTGCCGGCTCCACCTCGGCAACCGACTGGCGCGTGGTGGATAACCTGGAAAAACGCGGCGGCATTCTCACCAGCGGCGCCTTTATGACGGTCAACGCCCACCTGGACAAAACCGCGCCCATCCTGCGCGCGGTGCGGGTGCGCGAGCAGATGTTGTGTCAGCACATAGACCCGCCGCCGCTGCTGGTGGAGGACCGTCAACACTTATTGGAGCTGGCGGAAGCCGAATACAAAGAGGGTATCGCCACCTCGCGCCGCTACTACGAAGTGATCACCGACGCCGCCTCCTGCGATGGCTGCCATAAATTTCAGATCAACCCTATGTTCGGCATAGAGGACTTCGATCAGGTCGGCCAGTGGCGCGCCACCCAAAAAGGCAGCACCGGCATGACGTTGAATATCGACACTTCCGGTTTCCTTTACGGTCCCGAGAACATTACCGACACCGCCACCCGCATTCCCTTCCAGGGCGCCAAAGGGCTCGGCAAAGTGCTCGGCACCCTGCCGGGAATTCACGAATGTCTGGTGGAGAAAAGCTTCCGCTATACCACGGGTATGGCCGTGGGCAGTAAAGCGGTGGACGCCGCCTATGAGCCACCGTTGACGGCGGAACAGAAAGAGGACTTTGCCTGCGCTGCACAGAAAGCCGAGCAAGCTTACAAGGCTGCAAATCACAGTCCGCGCGCGGTGATAACAGAGTTGGTGATGCAGGACTTCGTGCGCTTCCGCAAACCCGAATAACAAGGCGGCGGAGTGGCTTTGCCTCCGCCGGTGCCAGGCAGAATTCAACAGGTATTCGTTATGAAAATCCAAGATAAAAGCATCAATCTGCGCCGCCGCAAATTCTTCGATATGGTTGCCCGAGCGGGCATTTCATCCGCGCTGCTGCGCTCCTCCGGCCTCGCCATGGGCATGTTGGCCAACCGTTTTGCCAGCGCCCAGGAAGCGGCCAATAAGCGCGTGCTGTTTCTCTCTTTCCCCGGCGGTGCGCCGGCGGGCACTTGGATGCCGTCCAGCATCACCAGCATGAACGCCAGCTCCACGGGCTATCTGCCGGTTGCCAGCTATTGCAACTTCTATTCGGTGGATGTGCCCGGCGGTGGCCACGGCGGCACCCATGCCTCTCTCGGCGGCGGGGCCAACACCATGGACGTGCAACTGGCCAATGTGCTTAGCGCCAGCGCGCCCTATTCCGCCATTAACTTGGGTGTGGAAGTCGGCACCAGCAACGATTTGATCGGCCGCCGCAACGGTCAGGTAGTGCGCCCCGAAGACAGCCCCGAAGCGGCATTCAAACAATTCTTCAGCGCACCGCCTCCGGGTAATGCCGCGCAAGCGCTTTACGAAAAGCAGGCGACCGCCCTCGACGCCAACCGCCAAGCGCTTGCCGCGTTAAAAACGGCGCTTGGTCAGGAGGAGCGCGAACGTCTGGATACCCACCTGGCGGCGTTGGAACGCATTGATCGTCGTTTGAAAGATGCGGCGCAATACGTGCCGCCGGAGGGCTGCGCCAATCCCACGTTGCCAAGTGAGAATGCCGCTGGCGACGGCATCAAAAAACAAATGATGCTGCAGACGGACATAGCGGTTACCGCCCTGCGCTGCGGACTGACCAATGTCGCGACCATTCAGCTGGACGACAGTCAGTGCGACTGGCGCTACAACGGCACCTTTTCGGAAGGTCATCATCAGACCCAACACGGTCGCAGCCGCAATGACGTGATCGAAATCATGAAGTTTTTGAGCGAGGCCGGTGCCTACGCCATCAAACAATTGGCGGACACCCCCGACCCGGCCGGCGGCAAGCTGATCGATAGCACGGTGTTTATGCTGGTGACGGAGATGGGCGACGGCATGAGCCACACTCAAAGCGGCGCGCCCTATATTCTGGCGACCAATATGCCGGGCTTTAAAAAAGGCACGGTGGGCGGCGGCGGGTCCAACCGCGGATTGCTCGGCGACCTCGCCAAGGGCCTCGGCCTGAGCAGTGCCATTGCCGCCGGCGATATTACCAATTTCGAATCTGACCATTCTGTCCTAACCTGAGTGTGCCCCGCCCCTGGTTTGAGGCGGTTTCGTGCCCACAGCAATGTGGGCTTTTTTTATTTCTTACGACAGCATCGGTGAGCCATAGAACATGTACCGACGCATTCCCACCCTGATCGGATTTTGCTGTGCACTGGCGGCGTGCGGCAGCGGCACTCCACCATCGCCGGAAGACAAATCCGTACAACGTCCCCTCAACGACACCGGTACGCGCTTTTGTCGCGATCTAGACGGTAGCTCCGCCGACTGCGCTGCGGCGCCTCCCCAGGACGGCAATTCCGGTCGCGACGTCGAACCCGTTAATAAACACGGCAACGGCTACGCCAGTTTTGACTTCACCAAGCTCGATCAAAATGGCAAACCCTTAGCGCGTCAGGACACTTCCTGGAACAGCAGCGGCACCGCAGCGACTGGTGAGCAATGGTTTTGCGTCAGGGACAATCACACGGGCCTGGTCTGGGAAATCAAAAACAGCGCCCCGGAAAGCCTGAACCATCGCGACCATTTATATGTTTGGCACAACCCGGACAATTCACAAAACGGCGGCTTCGCCGGCGACGCCGGCACCCGCCAGTGCGGAGAAATCGCCTGCGATACCGCAGCCTACGTCAACGCCCTGAACCAGCAGCGCTGGTGCGGCATCAGCACCTGGCGCATGCCCACCACATCCGAATTATTATCCTTGGTGGTCACCGATCACCTGGCGCTGGTGGCGGAACGAAATTATTTCCCGGATACCCAAGCCTCCCACTACTGGACCAGCCAGAGTTACGCACCGGACAACACCAAAGCCTGGTACGTTTATCTCAGCGACGGCAGCATGGCGAGTACCTTAAAAAGTCAGCCCATGTATATACGCTTGGTGGCGGACCAGTAAGGAACAATCATGCGTGCAATTTTTATTTTTTTGCTCGGAATTTTGAGCACACAAACCTTCGCCGTCTGCCTCAATAATCTCCCGCGGCAGGCGCTGGACAGTCGCTATGAAATGCGCGAGGAGACCGTGCTCGACACGCACACGGGTCTGCAGTGGCAGCGCTGCCCTCTGGGACAGGAATGGCATGCGGAAAATCGCCTTTGCCAGCTCAACCGACATCAGCCGCGTTTGTTTACTTGGGGAGAAGCTCTGCAGGCTGCCACTGGCGATTGGCGTTTGCCCAACAAAAACGAGCTGGATTCGATTATCGACCGCGCCTGCACTGGGCCGGCCGTCAATGAAAACGCTTTCCCAGATACCACCCTGGCAGGCTTCTGGACCTCCACACCGGCGCGTCACTCCGACGGCTACGCTTGGCAAATTGATTTCACCACAGGTACGCTCATCGCCTTTCCCACCGATACCAAATTAAGTGTGCGCCTGGTGCGCGACCCCTGATTAACGAGCGTTATCTATGAACTACCCGCTGCGCCTACCACCCTTGCATCTTCTGGCCTGTCCCCGATGCGGGGCGGATTGCGACGGCGGGCTTAACCCGGAGCACCAGCGCTGCGACCATTGCGGCCAGGAATTTTTTGGCCTGGCGGGCATGCCCTGCTGGTTCAGCACCGGCAAAATGCAGCTGACCCTTTGGCAAAGTCTCTACGGTATCGCTCTGCAGCAGGCGGAAAAAAATTTTCTTATCGCGGAGCAGGAAATCCCGACGCACGATCTTTTACCGCGCGCACGTGCGCGGATGCAGCTTGCGCAACAAGCCAATCGCCAGATCATCGAAGATGTAAAAGATTTATTAAGCAGCGCGGGCCTTGAAGCGAAAATCGCCCCGGAATTCGCCAATTACGACGCGAGCCGCATGCTGCAATATTTTGAACTGCTGCTGCGCGATTGGGCCTGGGACGCCGCTGTTTCTCCCACCGAAAATGAAAATCATCGGGAATTAAATCGCGTCCGACAAGCCGTGAAAAATTCGCCAACACCTCTCGGTCACACGTTAGTCATGGGTGCAGGCGCAGGACGTTTAAGCTGGGATATTCACTGCGAATTAAATCCATCCAGCACTATTGCCCTGGACACCAACCCGGTATTGATCAGCGCCGCTCACCGCTTAATTGCCCGGCAAAAACCCTGGCAGCTCACTGAAGTTCACCCCAATCCGCAAATCGACCACGAACCCATCCAGCGCTGGACACTGGCGGCCAATGGAGAAACGGAAAAAGCCAGCAGTTGGTACGCCCTCGCCGCCAACGCCTGGAGTCCGCCGCTAAAACCCGGCTCTATCGATACGCTGATTACGCCCTGGTTTATCGACGTCAACGGCAAGGAAATCCGCATCTTGATTGCTCAGGTACAAAAACTATTGAAGCCCGGCGGCTTGTGGATTAACACTGGCCCCCTGCTCTACGGTACGGATATCTCGCCCATGCGGCGTTACACCAAGGATGAAATTCGCGAATTGGCCGGATTGGCGGGTTTCGAATTTTTATATGAGAACGTTGAAAATACGCCCTACCTGAAAACTCCTCTGTCCGCGCAAGTGCGCACCGAACAAATCTGGACTTTCTGCGCTCGCGCTCCGCAAAAAAATCAGCCGTTGCAGGTTTCCAATCCACCCGCCTGGATTTTGCTACCGCATCTAAGCATTCCCAAACTCAATATTCCCCTCCCGCAAGATCCAACCCTGCAACACCTTCTCTCCCTGGTGGACGGCTATCGCTCGATCAACGATATAGCCGAACTGATCGCACCGAATTTGGATAACAATCAGGATCCGGTGCATTTGGTGCAGGCGGTGTTTGTGGAGTATTTGTTGCAGAGATAAGGGGCGGCGGAATGCACGTCAATTACGATGAATTAGCACCGGACTACATTAACTACCGCGTACCGGATGCGCGTATTGCCGCAATGATTCACCGACATCTTGCACCCGGCAGCAAAGTGTTAAATGTAGGTGCTGGCCAAGGTTCCTACGAGCCCACCGACCGCGACTTGATTGCGCTTGAGCCTTCGCAAGAAATGATTTCCCGCCGCGCCAATTCATGTGCCCCCGCCATACAGGGCTGCGCTGAGGCTTTGCCATTTGCGGATAACAGTTTTGATGCGTCTCTGGCAATTTTGACCATCCACCACTGGCGGAATATTCGAAAAGGTCTAGCTGAAATGCGCCGCGTCACGCGCGGTAAGATCATTATTCTCACTTGGAATGGCGACTTCGGCGATTTTTGGCTTCCCGACTATCTTCCCGAAATTGCTGTTATCGACACAAAATTATTTCCATCGATTGACCAGCTCGCTGAATTATTGGGAGGATTCATTGAGGTGGAAAAGGTGGCAATTCCCCATGACTGCACCGACGGCTTCATGTGTGCCTATTGGCGCCGCCCGGAGGCGTACTTAAATCCCGCGGCGAGAAATGCAATTTCGACATTTGCGCGCTTGGGACCTGCTATCGATGATGGAGTAAATCGCCTCTGTCAGGACCTGGACTCGGGCCTCTGGCAACAGCGCTATCAATCTCTACTGCAAAAATCAGACTTGGATTGCGGCTACCGCTTGGTTGTCCACGACAAAATGTCATTCGCCTAAAAGTTTTTGCTTTTTTAAGCCTTTTAACTTCAAGGAATGCGCGCAGAATTCATTCGCCGCTGCACCGTCTCCGCATAACGGACGGCATAGGAGGGCAAGCGATCTTCGAAAGCGCGGGGGTTGGGCAGCATTACGGCCATGCGTGCGGATTGATATGCAGATAAACCGGCGGCGCTGGTGCGATAATGTCTGCGCGCGGCCGCTTCCGCACCGAACACACCATCACCCCACTCCACCACGTTCAAATACACTTCAAAAATGCGCCGCTTATCCCAGGTGGCTTCGATCATCACAGTAATGATTGCCTCCTGAATTTTGCGCAAATAATTTTTAGAAGGTGATAAAAAAAGATTTTTTGCCAATTGCTGACTGACGGTGGAGCCACCCGCGGCGGTTTTGCCGCTTTTTAGATTTTTCTGCATGGCGTTGCGAATGCCCTGCCAATCAAAGCCATTGTGCTGAAGGAATTTGCCGTCTTCAGCGGCAATTACGGCGCGCTTTAAGTGCGGAGAAATTCGATGATAGTCAACCCATTGATAGCTCAACTGCGCGGTCGTTTCATACCTGCGCATTTCTTCGAGGCGGATAGCCATAAAACGGGTGCTGGTCGGATTATTCCATTTCAACCAGAGCACCTGACTGAAGATCCAGAATTCGTACAGAAACAACAGCAGAAACGCGCTTAGAATGATTCGCTTGGTAACGCTGCCCGTACCTGATGGCGTGGATCTGGACACGATGCTACTCCCCCGACAACCAAAACGCGGCGGATTCTACACAACTTCCGGTTGTTAAACAGTGTGTCTGCCCCGCCTATCAGCGGTGCGTCGCAATAACGAACAGAGGACAGTCGTCAGGAGGAGTTTATTTTTATTTAACACGCGGGATCCGTGCGCCAATGACACCGGCGCGTGGATCCCAAACTCAACACTGTGGCTAGTTCGGCTTGGTTGAGTAATGCCGTACCAACAAATCATGGAGCGCGCGATTGCGATTTTCAGGATCCAGCTTACCGTCGCCTCGGAATATGCCAAAGCTCTCTTCATGGTAGGTATGGTAAGTATTGATTAAATTGCGCTCGTCTATCAGCTCAAGCATATCCTGCACCCAAATAATGCCGCCGCGATCCTCCTCGAAAGTGCTTTTGTAAACACCCCATTCGCCGAGGAACAGAGGTACATCATTCGCCTTTCCCCACGCTACAAACTGATCGAGCTCTCTGGCGAGCGCCTCGCGGGTGTTGCCTCTCGCCGGCTCTGGCCAACGTCCGCCTTCCCGTTCGCGAGAATACTCGATCCAGGGAGCGTATTGATGGGTGTAGTCGAATGGAGAATAAAAGTGAAACGTGTAAATGACGTTGTTATCGCGAATTTTGACGAAATTGAGTTCGGCATCGACGTCCCATGTGCGCGCCACGGAATTGACCTTCTCAACGATTACCGGATGCCGCTGATTGACCTCACGTATACCATCGGTGATCGACTGCGCCAGTGTCTGCCATTGCTGTTTATTCTGAGTAACTCCCGGCTCATTTAACAAATCAAATCCGAATACCACCGGCTCATTCGCGTAACGCTTTGCGATAGCTTTCCACAGCGCGATTAACCGGTTTTGCAGCTCCTCTGACTCCCACAGAGCGGCGCCATCCCCCAGCGACTGATAACCACCTGGGGGCACGTGGATGTTAAGAATTAAATAAATGCCCTGCGCCTTTGCCCAAGCGATGTTGTTGTCGATCCATGCCCAGCCGTCGTCTAGGTAAACGTAGGGATTGGCGTCATCCTCGAGCGTACGATAATTGAGGTAAAAGCGAACCAGGTTCATGCCCATCGCCTTCACTCTCGCGTAATCCTCTTCGGAGTGATGCAGCTTTGGAATACGTGCGTCCGACCAGACTTCATTGCCGAAAGCGACTCCCCGCAGCCGCGCGGGGCGCTGTTGGTCGTCGACTATGTTCGTCCCTTGGGCGTGATAAAAATGAAACTCTTGAACAGGCGAATTAGTCGTTCCGCACGCACAGACACTCAGCAGTAGCGCGGCGACGTGCAATATTCTCGTCAGCGACATGGTGATTTTCCAATAAGGAGCAGAAATCTCAGTATATCCCGAGATAATTCGATTTAAAGGGGTTTGGTTCCGTTTCACAGCGGGCATACGGCGACAATTAAACCATCCATTTGGCGCCTAGCGAAAATAGCGCTTCAGCGCATGCTGCAAACTTTCCTGTGACAGCTCTCCTGTATGTGCACCGACGAGATTGCCTTCCGCATCAAAAAACAATGTGGTCGGCATACCGGCAGCGCCGAGCCGGTCCGCCCAGACTCCGGATTTATCCAAATAAATATGATCCAAGGTAAAAGATTGTTCATTCAGATAGCCGAGAATTTCATCCGCAGATTCGCCTTGATTGACTAAAATAAAGTCGATCTGTGTTTCACTCTGCTGCGCACTGGCTAGCACCGGCATTTCGCGACGGCAAGGTGGGCACCAAGTCGCCCAGAGATTGGCAACTATTGGCTTGCCGNGGCCACCAAAATTTTGGGGTTCTCCTGTTAAANTCAGCAGCGGCAATTCCGAAATATTNGGCGGCACCGGCTGCAGAATTTTAAAAAGCCCCNTTCCCACAACCCAGATCAATAAGCCGGTTGCAAGGGCACTGCCCAAAACTTTGCGCAAAGGCGGTGTTCGCCAGAAATAGTAAATGCCCACAATAATCGCGGCGACAACTCCCGCTTCGCGCATAAAACCGCCGTCGCGAATATCAATAATGCGCCAAGGCTGATGAATATAGTCGCCGATATAAAGCGCAACAAACGCAACTCGAGCTGTCAGCACGCCCCAGATCAGCATATTGCTTATGATCGGCTCGACCGCTGTTTTGGTTTTGCGGCCGACAAGCCATCCAACCAGCAGCGCCGCGAAAAACGCAATTACCAGCGTAAGCACAAAAGGTGTAACGATTAATGGACCGATTTTTATGGAGAGCACAGAGGCCTAGGATTGTGTAGTGAATGAAATACGGCGTTCGCTAATGCGAACGCATGTACAAATAAGATGTGTCGCCATTAAGGCTTCGCTACCGGTTTTGTTTGTGCAGGTGTTTCCGCTTTGGCACTCTCCCCCTGCAGCCACTCGCGCATTTCCGCATCCAGTTTTAATTCCCACTGGCGTTTATTTTGTGTGATCACATTGCGCAGGTATTCCTCAATAGGAAATTGCATCCCCTCGCAATTCGCCATGACCGGCGGCACCGGCAGAGTGATAGCGGATTTAAGTGTGTTGACGGCACCGGGTTTTTCCGGGGTGAAAGTAATTTCGCCGGTAGTGGTAAAAGTGCTGTTGCAGGCCAGTTTTATTTGCAACATTTCGCTGCCAGCGTTACCGGCAATCATCACTTTCACCGGTAGTTTGACGTGGATATTGTTGGCGGAGCTGGTGACGTCTGGGCGCCCGGCTTTATGCACCGTCAATGAATAAGCGCCGCCGGGCCAGGGGTTGCTGCCCTGCTCGTAAAGCGGCGCCGGCAGATGTTTTTCCAGCAGCAGCGCCAATAGCTGATCGGTAACGGTTTGAGGAGTGGCGGCGAAAGCGCTGGTGCTCAGCACCATGCCAGCTGCGAGCAGACCAAACGTGCGGGACATTTTTTTCATGGTTATGCCTCGGCGGATATGAATTGCGCTATCTATGATCCCGCGCAGCGGCAGAGATTCAGCGCGCGG
>Ga0065721_10003829_pt1 | contig 68990 bp, 59 predicted proteins | sample Mesricmetagenome_FD_59108 | JGI IMG/M metagenome (GOLD analysis project Ga0065721, IMG submission 59108) | Mesophilic microbial community from rice straw/compost enrichment Sample: eDNA_1 v2 (version 2) | ecosystem: Engineered > Solid waste > Grass > Composting > Bioreactor | place: USA: Davis... | reverse complement strand
TGCGCAAGCGCATCCTCAATAACAACGAGCGCCTCAAGGCCCGCAAAGCGGCCAAGCAGGAAGGCTGATCCCAACGCAGTTCTTCACCGCTCTTCAAAAACCGCGCCCGCACCGGCGCGGTTTTTTGTGCGAGAAAAATCACGCTCATCACCGCCCGCGAGAACTCCTCAGGAGCGCCGGCCGGCAAACTGCCGCTCCAGCAGGCCGCCCAATTAGCAGACAAATGCCCGACCACTCACCTCTGCCCCATTGCCATTGGCCATTGGTCACTCGGTTGGTAGTTGGTAATTGGTAATTGGGAGTTGGGAGTTGGTCCTTCACTACTCATCCTCACCACGCATCCTTCGCCTCTCGTCATTCGCGGCGCGCCGCGTCACGTTCCGCAAAACGTCCGATAAGGCTCCGCGCTCGCTGGTGCCGGTTCGCAAAACTCCACCGGGACGCGTCCATGCGCGAACGGTTTCGCGAGCACCTCAAGCAAGCGATTCATCGGGTTTAGATTTCCTTGCTCCGCCGCCGCCAGCGCGGCCTCCACCACCTGATTGCGCGGGATCACCGCGGGATTGTTCGCCTGACGCAGACGCGCCGACTCTTCAGGCGATTCCGATTGCCGCTTTAATCGCGCGATCCACCGTGCACGCCATTCCGTGAAAGCCGCATCAATCACGATCGGTTTCTCCCCCTCCGCAGTCGCCGCGTCCGCCGCTTCGGCATTCGGCATTTGACCTTCGGATTTCTCCAGTGCTCCCGCTGGGTCCGCCGACAGCGCCGCAAACGTGTTCGTGAAGTCCGCTTTGGTCGTCTGCATCCATTCGAGCAGCGACTCGATCAAGACCACGTCTTCGACCTCCGCGTTAAACAATCCCAGCTTGCGTCTCCATCCGGCCAACAATTGCCGGTGAAACTCCGCACCAAATTCCGTCAGCGCTGCTTTCGCGAGCTCCACCGCTTCCGCCTCCGTCTTGTGCAACACCGGCAGCAACGCCTCCGCAAACCGCGCGAGATTCCACTGTGCGATCGCCGGCTGATTCCCATACGCGTATCGCCCGTGGCGATCGATCGAACTAAACACCGTCGCCGGATCATACGCATCCATGAACGCGCACGGACCATAATCGATCGTCTCGCCGGAGAGCGCCATGTTGTCGGTGTTCATCACGCCATGCACGAAACCCACGAGCATCCATTGCGCGATGAGCGACGCCTGCCGCTCGACCACACCCGTGAGCAATGCCAGCGCCGCGTTCTCCGCATCGGCTCGTTCCGGAAAATGTCGTCGCAACGTGTACTCCGTCAGCGCGCGCAAAGTCGCTTCGTCGCGTTTCGCCGCCGCCCACTGAAATGTCCCCACGCGGATATGACTCGCCGCCACGCGCGTGAGCACCGCGCCCGGCAATGCCGACTCGCGCCACACCGCCTCGCCCGTCGCCACCACCGCGAGACTTCGTGTGGTCGGGATTCCCAACGCCGTCATCGCCTCGCTGATGATGTACTCGCGCAACATCGGCCTCAACGCGGCGCGCCCATCGCCGCGCCGTGAAAACGGCGTCGGCCCCGCGCCCTTCAGTTGAATATCCAAACGCCCACCACGCGGCGTGATCTGCTCGCCCAACAAAATCGCCCGGCCATCGCCGAGCCCGGTGAAGAACCCGTATTGATGTCCTGAATACGCCTGCGCGAGCGGACGCCCTCCCGGCGGCAAACGGTTCCCTGCAAAAATCTCCGCGCCGTCCTGTCCTGCCAGCGCCTCGGCATCGAGCCCCAGCTCCGCCGCCAGTATCCGATTAAGCACTACAAGCCGCGGCTCCTTCACCGGCGTCGGCGCCACCTCTTCAAACAACACCGCCGGCAACCGCGCATAAGAATGCTCCAACCGCCACCCAGCGGTCGCAGCCACATTCACCGACGAAAACGAAGTAGATGCATCAGCCATACAGAGACCTTCCGCGAAAACGTCGCTGCGTCCAGGGCCCCCAATCAAAACTCGAATTGCCTCCCCTGCTTCTTCGCTCACTCAAATCCGCTGCAGATGCCTGCTCCGGAGAAACTTCGCCGTTTCATGCCGTGGAAAAACCGTAGCATTCAACGGCGCCAAACCCCACGCGGTCGGCAGCAACCAGAAGACCTGTAGAATGAAACCCCGCACATCTCAATCCATCGCCACACCCCGACAACTTCGACGCGCCATTGCCAAGCTGTCTCCAGCCAGCCCCTTCACCGATCGGTTTTCTACTCAATGGCGCAAACTCGAAGAAAAGGGAAAAGGACAACAAGAGCGAAAGTACGTTTGGTACGGGACTCAGCACGAACACTGGCTCGGTTGGCTTAGCGGATACGACGGTCCCGGGGCCTATAACCGCAAGAACTGGATCCGTTCTGCCGAGTACGTCTACAACCACATCGTCAATCCACAGATGCTCATCTACCTCGCCGAGGCAACGAAAGTGGACCGCAAACTTTTGGCACGCGCGGCGAAAGCGGCGCTCGTCAATTCAATTTCAATGTCATCGATGTCATCCGCGATTCGTCGCATTATACCGTGGTCCACGGTCGAAGCCGCACTCATCGCGAAAATCGAAAAATAACGCGGTGGATGTCTCTAAGCACCGCAACGCGTCCAGCTTTTGAAGCGAGTTCGCCTGACCGCAATCAACGGAGTCGCGCTGTCTTTAACCAACGAGGCCCTAGTCGTTGTCCGCCGGGCGTCCCTTGATTCGTCGTAGAGGGAAAGGGCCCATCAACCGGCCAAACGTTAACCACTCAGTTCTCTCTCGTCATGAGCAAGCATTCCTCCCCGAAAAACACCCTCTGCCTTTGGTACAACAACGACGCGCTCGATGCGGCCAACTTCTATGCCGCGACGTTTCCCGATAGTCGCGTCACCGGCGTCTTCCACGCGCCGGCCGACTATCCCGGCGGCCAGGCCGGCGAGGTGCTCACGGTCGAGTTCACCGTCTGCGGCGTCCCCTGCGTCGGCCTCAACGGCGGGCCGGTTTTCCCGCACAGCGAAGCGTTCTCGTTTCAAATCGCCACCGACACCCAGGAGGAAACCGATCGCTATTGGAATGCGATCGTCGGCAATGGAGGTCAGGAAAGCGAATGCGGTTGGTGCAAGGATCGCTGGGGTCTTAGCTGGCAAATCACGCCACGCGTATTGACCGATGCGTTCCGCGCTGGCGGCGAAGTCGCACGGCGCGCATTCACCGCGATGTTGGAGATGAAAAAAATCGACGTCGCCAAAATCGAGGCCGCCATCCGCGGCGCGTAGTTTGGCGCGTTTTCTTCGGCGCGCGAGGCATCAACCGCTCCGCGCGCTCGGTGACGCCGTGGTTTGCGATTTCTCCGACTCACGCAGCATGCGTTGCAGTGCGAGCGCGTTGGCGACGGCGTGGCCGTTGCGGTCGTTGTTGAAATACACCCACACTTCTTCCGCGCCGGATGTTTGTATCCGCTCCAGCCATACAGACAGTTCCTCCGGCGAATAATTATGGCGATACCAGCGCGTGCGTCCGCTGAAGCGCGCGTAGAGCAGACGTTGTTTCGCGGGAAATGTCTCCGGCAGACGTGGCGCGCTAACCGCGCAAAACGAGATACCGCGCTTCGCCAGCGCACGCCACACAGACTCCCGCCACCAACTGCGGTGACGAAACTCCACCACATTGCGATACGTCGGATCGAGCTGCGTCACGATGCTCTTCAAACGCGACGCGGTGTAGCGGTAACTCGGCGGAAACTGAAACAGGAAACAGCCCATCTTTTCCGCCAGCACCAGCGCGATTTCCTCATAGTACGCGCGCACCAGCGTCTTCGTTCGCACCATACGCCGCTCGTGCGTGATGAGCTGGTTCACTTTCACCGTATAAATAAATCCTTCGGGCGCATCGCGCTTCCATCGTCGCACCGTCGCGGGTTTCGGCCATCGATAAAACGGCGCGTTGAGTTCCACCGTGCGAAACACATTCGCGTAGTAGGCGAACCAGTTCTTAGTGGTCACTTCGCGGCGTGGATAAAAAATCCCGCGCCAGTGCGAATAAAACCAACCGCTGCAACCGACGTGAATGCGCATGGGTGATGGACACGCACCGCGACGAAAAGTCCGCGCACCTTTTTCTGAATCACAACGACACTCACCGCGCATAGGGCTCGCGCTCAAATCAACACTCCTTGCCAACCGCCTCTTCTACGCGCTCTCTGCGCCTCAGCGGTGAAAACATCGTCGCGAAAAGAAGCCGTATAAAAACGATTCACGCCCCGCAGTCTGGACATCGACGGAAGTGCGCAACACGGTGCGGGCCGCATGTGTGTCTTCGCCCAGCTAGCAAACGCGGAATCGGCGGTTTCGTCGTCGGTGCATATCGGTCCCTTCGCTCTCCTTCTGCTCGCCATTCCCGTACTGCTTTTCGGCGAGTTTGTTTTTCACCGCGTCGGTTGGTTGCAGCGTTGCAATGTGCCGGCGCCGATCATCGGCGGCCTGTTCGTCGCGATCGCGTTGGTGCTGCTCGATCGTTTCGCGCCAGGGTTTGTCGCGCTGCAAGGGAGCACGGCAAATTCGGTCTGGTTGTGGCCGGTGTTGCCGCATTGGGGGCTTGGCGCGCCGGGCATGACCGATGTCGAACGGCCGTTGTTGATTCTGTTTTTCACGTGCATCGGTTTTAACGCGAGCTGGAGCGTGGCGCGCAAAGGCGGTCTGCCGTTGGTGATCCTGCTCGCGCTCTCGATCGGCCTTTCGGCGGTGCAAGCAGTCACCGGCGCGTTCACGGCGGTGGCGGTCGGCGAAAATCCGCTCCTCGGCATCATGGCCAGCAATGTCGCGCTCATGGGCGGCTTCGGGACCGCGGCAGGTTTCGCGCCGGAGTTCGAAAGAGCCGGACTCGAGGGCGCGGCATCGATCGGTCTCGCCTCGGCGGCATTCGGTGTGATCGCGGGCGGCATCGTCGCCGGCTGGGTCGGCGGCAATCTCGTGCGGCGAAAACTTCATCGCGATGGCGGGCCTGTGCGTATCAATCCTTCGGATACAGTCGCCGATCAGCCGGCCGGATTTCTTGCGGAAGTGAAGGAACTCGCGGGATCCGCCGGCAGCGTGTTGGTGCACCTGATCGTGCTCGGGATCTGCATGAAGTTGGGCGCGTTTCTCAGCGTGTTTATCCAGCGCTCGGGCGTCACCTTTCCTGTCTATATGGGCGCGATGATCGTCGCCGCGCTGCTGCGCAACGCGCACGACTTGCTCGGTGGCACGCACCTGAAATCCGAACGTGTCGACGCGATCGGTTCCGTCGCGCTCATGTGGTTGCTCGCGATCGTGATGATCGATCTGCAACTCACGCAATTGCTCAGCTCCGCCCTTCCGTTGCTGGCGGTCCTCGTCGTGCAGGTGCTGTTGATCGCGTTCATGACGTATTTTGTCACGTTCCGCCTGATGGGGCGCGACTATGAGGCGGCGACGATCAGCGCGGGCATGATTGGCTACGCACTCGGCGCGACTTCAAACGCGATGGCGACGATGCGCGTGATGGTTCGCCGCTTCGGTCCGGCCCCGCGCGCGATGCTCATCGTGCCGATCGTGGGATCGTTTCTTGTCGATTTCTTCAACGCCGTGATCACCACCGCGGCGTTGAATATTCTGAAATAAACGCGCGCAGCGTCAGATCACATCGACCGTGATCTTCTGCACCTGCGACCACAGCAGCGCCTTCACGTTGGCGACCATGTCGTCGAGCGTGCACCCTGACACAAATTCGGTGCCTGCGATGATCTGTACCGCCGCGCCGGCCTGATACGTCTCATCCGTGGTCACGTCGATAACGTACGGATTGATGTCGTCGAGTTGTGGCAATGTCGTGGACACATCGTCGCCGTCGGACTCGAGCGTTTTTTCGACGAGTGTTTTCGAGAGCGTGGTGATGTTTCGACCGCGCACGATATCCACGTACAGATTGGCGCTTCCGTGCACGCGGCCCATGGAGAAACCAAAATTATCCTCCAGCGACATCGTCACACGCGCGTAGAAATTTCGAACGACAGCGCCGATACGGAGACGTCCTGTTTTGGGGAGGTTGTAGTTGATCCCGCAGCCCGCGTGACTCCAGCCGTGCACCGGAAGGTAAATGCCGAAAAGCCCATTCGGAAACCACCACGTGGAGTCATCGTACTCGAGCTCGAGATTGTTCACGACATGACCGTTTCCGGGAATCGCGAAGGAATTATCTTCGATATCGGGATAGTTTCCGACCTCGCTCATCGCGACATCGTACACGCCAAAAGGCGCGAGATACTCCTCCGCCGTGGGCGAATCCGGAAGCGCGTTTTGATCGAGGCTCACGCGAATGTCGCCCGCGCGCGGCCGGACTGACGCCGCCTGAAAGAGTTTTTGGCAGTCGCGTTGAAACGCATTCGTGAGCGCGCGCCATTCGCGGAGACGCGGCAACGTCTGCGCGAGCGCCCGCTGCAAGCGCCGGCGAAACGCCGCATGGTTCGCCGCCCAGCTCATCGCATCGGGGCCGTGCTTGAGATTTGCCGCATGATACTCCTGCCAAATCCGCTGCCGGATGCTTTCCGCCGCGCGTAGTTCGGATTTCGAAAAAAGTTTTTTCGAGGCCCGCCGATAATCCGCGAAGAGACGTTTGAGAGGCTTGGCCTGCTTGGCCAGAAGCGCCAAACGATGTGCGGCCATGACGCCGCCCCGGATATTGGTGCCTGTCTTGGCGCGAAATTCGCGCGGAGGACGGTTGGTCTTCATGGGGAATCGCTTACCTGTCCCCGACATTCCGACTTTTTCAACTGGCCCCGCTGTTCTGTGCGGATGTTCAGGCGACTAAGGCGTTCACCTCAATACACGCCGGTTAGCATTGCCAAAGCCTGCGCATTTTTTGTGATGCGACGTTCCAGCATGTCCTTCCCCAGACCGTCCACCCACCCTGGGTTTTTCGCCATTTTTATCCTTCTTCTGGCTTTGTTCGGTCCTTCGTCATGGACCTCAGCCCAGGATAAAAACGGCCTCTCCTCCAAAATCCGCTCCGCACGCTCAGCGTGGCAAAAGGAGTCGAAACGCATCTCGGATTTATTGGGAAAACTGCGCGACCGCGTGCCCACCTGCAATCTGCTCGATAAAGACATCGAGAAACTCGAAGCCGATATCCGCGCCGCCGAAAAAGAACTCGCGGACCAGTTGCGCGAGATGGCCGAGGGCAAGTTTTGCAGCCAATGCCTCCGCAGCGCTTCTCAGCTCGAAGCCCAGGGCGAGCCGTTTCTTTATCACGTGCGCCGAGTCAGCGGCACCGTCGTCCCCGCGAGCCCGGAACAAATCGAAAAAGCGAAGCAAGAGGGCGCCGAAAAAATCGGGCGCATCCGCAATCGTCTGAAACAAAAGCAGGACGAAAAAGAGCGCGCACTTTCCGAGCTCAGAGACGCACATCATCAGCTGCTCGTCGCGACCGCCGCTTATCACCGCGAGATCTACAACGAACGCGATCTCCAGATCGCCCATTGGTCCGCGGAAGCCGGCGATTGGGAGAAAAAACTCGCCGCGCAACAGCAACACCTCGATGCCTTGGCAAAGTCGCCCGAGGATCCCGCGCGCGATGTCCAGATTCGCGCCGCGCAGGCGCAGTTGCGTTCGTCGTTGAGTGCGACGTCCGCGGCCGAATCGCGCGCACGCCAGACCGCGACCGCGTTTAACCAGACCGTTCGCCGCGACATGGACGCACTCGCGCAAAAGGCCGAAACAATCCCCGCCGGCCAACCGCTCATCGATGGCTGGTTCATCGCGCGCAGCATCGCCTCGCACAACATCACGTACGTCACCGGCAACGTGCGCCGTCCGCAGAGCTCCAGCGCGGCACAGGTATTGAAATCCGGCTCCAAGCCCACGGACACCTCGGGCCAGGCCTCCGAAAAATCGATCTCCGACCTGCTCAAAGGCAAATGACCCTTCCCTCACGCATGCAGCCACACCACTTCGGGAAACGCCTTTCCCTTCGCTTCTGCGCGCACGCGTTGATCGCGTCGCTCGCCATCGCCACGAGTGTTGTTCACGCGGCCGACCCCGCCGCGTATCAAGCCGCGCTCGCCTCGGGGAAAAACAAACTCGAAACAGGCGAAGTGGCGGATGCGTGGCGCGAATTTCAACGCGCGGTGCAGGCCGACAACACGCAGTCCGAAGGTTATTTTTATCTCGCCGTCGCTTCATTTCGCCTCGGCGACCACGCCGCCGCGCTTGAGTACGGCAACGCCGCCGTCGCCGCCGCCAGCGAGCGTGAAAAACCGCGCGCCGTGCAATTGGTCGAAGCGATCCGCAAAGCGAAAGACACCGAAGAATTCGCCCGCCTGGGCGACGAAGCGCAGGATAATGGCCTCAACGCCAAAGCGGCCGATTTGTATTCACGCGCGTTTCAACTCTCGCCCGATCGCGGTGACCTCGCATTCAAAGCCGCGACGCTCTACGCGAAGCGTCTGAACCGTCTGCTTGATGCCGCGGTGCTGTTCCAAGGCGCGATCGCCTCGGGCGATGCCGACGCCGCCGACGCGGCGAGCGCGGAGCTCGGTGCGCTGCATACGAGTTTGCAGCAGCTCTATAAGCATGAACTTCCTCGCGCCGTTTCGCGCGGCGATCTCGCGACGCTCGTGCAGTTGAGCCAGGCGTTTCCGATCGAGGTGCAGCCGCGCCTCGAAGTCGCTTCGCTTCACGCCGAAAAAAGCGATGGGCCGACAGTCGCGAGCTGGCTCGGCCAAGCGGTGAAACTCGGCGCGGGCTTCGACGCCGTGAAAGAGCGCGCGACGTTTCTCGATCTGTGGGGAACAAACGATGCGACGTTCAAGACGTTCATCGCCGACGCGTTTGGACCGAGCGCGGTGTCCGAAATGGATCGTCGCACGAAGGAACATCAGGCGCGCCAGCTCGAAGAGTTTTATAAGATCAAAATCAACACGGTTAAGAAGCACCTGCTGTCCGGGCCCTTCAACCTCGACATGGGCGCCGCGGCATTTCGATCGCTTCATCGTTCGCGGCTCACGAGCTTCAAAACCAACAGCGCCATCATTCAGCGTTTTCAAAAAGAGGTCCCGCAGACGCTCGAAGATTGGATCGAGTTTCCCGTCGGTTTTGTGGTGCCCGCCTCCTTCGGCGGCGACGAACGCGCCGTGCTCGATCACAACAAGCTCATCGAGTGGGACAACATGGACGCACCTCCCTACATCGATGCGAAAACGGATGGCCGTGCATTGCGCGATTATGTGAATCACCTATCGAGCGCCGGACTAAAACCCTTTCTTGGGCTCGGCGAAGACTGGCGGCTCGTCGACGCCTCCCTCCATGGCAATGATGTGTATAGTCTCACGTTTGCCACGACGCTGAAAAGCATCGGCAGCGCGAACGATGCGATCAAACGCCTGACCGATGTCTTTGGTGCGCTGCAGCCGTTCAAAGGCGCGCCCAAAGGTTACCTCGAGTACGCAGCCAACGACGCGCTCCAGGGCGGTCGCTTCTTTTTTCCACGCGCCAACGGCATCACTTTCGACGGTCGCATTTTCAGAACAAAAGAAAATCTCGCCGACGCTCCGTGGATTCTCGAGCTGCGCGTTTCGCGCATGGCGCACGACACCGCGCTTTTCCACGAACACTATTCGGTCAACGCGCAGAAATACTCATACGCGCCGTTCAGCAAACGCTTCGCCGAACAAGATGTTCGCGAAACCCTGCAGGCCGCCGCCGGTTTGAAGATCACGATCGCCGATCGCGACTGCGTGCTCGAGAAATCATCCTTCCCCTTTTCTTTCTACGATACCGACAACCGCACCGAAGCCACGCTCAGTCTCCTCGTGCGCGATACTCGGAGCGGCGAGCAATTGTTGGTGAATTACTACGACGTCGCGCTCGCCTCGGTGGAGGACATCGACGTGGAACGCGCCCAAGATGCGCAACAGGCTTGGGCACATAACCTACGTCTCACGCGACCCGCACGTTTGGTCATCACCCGTCATGTCACCGTAAAGGATGCCGAAACCGGAGAGACTGAAGATCAGGAAGACGTGCTCGTGGAAGAAGATACCCGAAAGATCACCTTCTACTCGCGCAGCTTCACCAATGCGTATCGCGGAGCCATTATCGCCGCGCTGCCGCCACCGCATAAACTCGAGAGCAAAGACGACGCTCACCGTATCGCGCGTGTGTTTGGCTACGAGGGTTTGTTCGATTCTCGACTCTATCGCTTTCTCGAAGAAGCGGATCGTTTGGGGAAATTCGACGATCCTCTTTTCCTCGGGAAACTCGCCCCCAGCGGCGCCAAGCCCGCCTTTTTCGCCCGCGCCGCCAAGGCCGGCAACGTGCGTGCGATGGTCGAGCTTCGCGAATATTATAAAGACAAATGGATCAGCTCGAGCGGCACGGACAATGACCGCGAACAAGCCTTTTTGTGGGCCGCCCGCGCCGCCGATGCCGGCGATGTCGCGTCCATGCAGTTCATGATCAATGAGGCGCCACATCGCGATCTACTCGCCACCGAGCGCTGGATGAAAGCGCTGCAGGCCAACGGCGAATGGCAGAAACGCTACGATGTGGAACTCGAGCGCCAGATCACGCGTCGCGCCGAGTTGTTGCGCACGCTCGCGCCGCTCTCGCTCGAGGCGAAGGTACGCGCGTTCGCACCGCCGCTCGAGCCTTCCCGCTCGGGTGAAATCGAAGGCAGTGCGATCGGGCAAAAATTCAAAATCTACGCCACGCCCGAAAAGCAGTACGCACCCACGGAAAAATCATACACCGATCGCTCCGGCAAAAAGGTGAAACTCTACCAGCGCGGCCAGCCTGTTTACGGAGGACCTCAGCAAGTGTGGGTGAATCGCAAAGGCATCATCATCGGCGAATATTATCTGCTCGATCACGGAAAAGCCGCCGCGAAGTTCGCCTACGACGAACACCTCGCGAGCTTCACCCAATACTTCGGCGCGCAGAACCTCACGGATGTTTCCGGTGGCGGGATTCTCAATGGCGTCGCGGTAAAAACCCAGTCGAAGACCATCGAGCTCCTGCGCTTCGAAAAGCACGCTTATCTGCGCTACATCGACCACACGCAGGAGTGATCCTGCGCGGGTCGCCGAACGAACGAAGCGCGCGTCAGCTCTTAGGCGGCCAAGTGACGCCTTTCAACTCAGGCGGCAACTGCGTCGGTTCCACGGGATAAATTTTCGTGAGATCGATACCTCCGGGCCCGAACTCGTTTTCCGGCGCACCGATGATGAGCCAGAGAGTTTCCTCCGTTTCCGAATCGTTGAAAACCTGCCGCAGCATCGACGGCCCGACCAACACGCCACCGTACTTCGGCACGGTCACGGTTTCATCGCCGATGCGCATGCGCCCCGTGCCCTCGAGCACGAAATAAAACTCTTCCTTCAGCACGTGCTTGTGCAGCGTGTTCGCGCTCTTCGGCGGCAATCGCCATAAACGCGCGCCCATTAACTCGCTGCCGGTGCGTTCGAGAAAATCCGCGTTCGGGATGCGCATCCTGTTCGATGGCCTCCAGTGAAGTTCGTCCGGAGTGATCAACCGGTAACCGTCGATAGCTTTCATGCGACGCCCAGCCTGTCTGTCTCGATGCCGCCTGGCAAAGGCGAAGACGGTGTACTCGGAGCGCAGGAGCAAAGCTGTACCGACGTTTTGAATACAGCCGACGCGCGCGTCAGGCACGCACGTTCACACGTCTGCCGGAGCGCGCCGCTTCGTAGATAGCCTCGATGATCGCGAGATGTTGCCGGCCCATCTCACCGGGAACCGGCGTGGCACGTTGGTTCAAGATGCACGCCGCAAAATCGTCCATCTGCAGCGCTTGTTGCGGCACGTTCTTCGGCACGTCGAGCGGACCTTCCTGCGTTCGCGCCGACACACCGCGATAGCTGAACGCCGGCGAAAACGCGATCCAGCCCTTCTCCGCTTCCGCGCGAAAATCGCCCGAGTTCTCCGCATAACTCGTCGCACCTTCACACACTTCGCCTTCGGGAAACTCCAAACGAAACCGCAGGCTCTCCTCCACTTCGTTGAAGAGCTTCGCGTCTGTTTTCGGCAACTCATGCGCCGCCACTGCGACCGGCGTTGCGCCAGCGGCCGCACGCACCGCGGCTTGAATCACGTAAATCCCCATGTCCATCAGCGGACCGCCTCCGGCGAGTTTCTTGTCCACACGCCACGTGCGTCGGCGAAGTCGAAATCCGTTGCTGCCCGCGATCTTTTTGAAAACGCCCCACGCACGCGTTCGCGCGAGTCGATCGAGTTCGAGGTGATGCGGCTCAAACGCGAGTCTGTATCCGATCGATAACTTCACGCCCGCCGCACGGCACGCCGCGATCATCTCGTCGCACTCCGCGACCGACACCGCCATCGGCTTTTCGCAGATCACATGTTTTCCCGCGCGCGCCGCCGCGAGCACATGATCGCGATGCAATCCCGGCGGCGTGACGACATAGATGATGTCGATGTCCGCGTTGGTCGCGCAGTGCTGCACGGTGTCGTACGTGTAGATGTTTTTCTCGGGAAAACCGTATCGCCGACTCCACGCGCGTCCTTTCGCCGGATCGCCCGTGATTACCCCCGCGAGGTGACAATGTCGCGTCGTCTGCAACGCCGGCGCGAGCTCGCCTGCGCTGTAACCGCCGAGTCCCATCAGCGCGACGCCCAGGGAACGCTTCGCAGGCGTTTTTAGCGGACTCATTTCTTCGCTGCGCGACGTCGCCGCACCAAACGCCAGCGCGGCGCTTCCGAGCGCAAATTGGTGAAGAAATGAGCGACGGGACGAAACGTGCATCGCAGGATTCATCGCACACACTGTCGCACGTTGGCTCTGACCGCAGTTCATCGGGCTCTCCTTTTGTCCGAAAATCTTATCCGAAATTTTTCCGTGCGCTACGTCTCCGAGGAGCTCATTTCCGCGTCGGTCTCGTCGCTAACGTCCTCCTCGAAACGATCCTCCAGCGATTCCAGATAGCGGATCAGCGCATTAAACGTGCGCTCTTCGGCGGCGTTTTTCGGCGTGGCATTCGCCGCCGCGAGGATCAACGCATCGACCGATTCACGCGTCACGCGCAGCGTCAGTTTGCCTTTCTTCACCGGCGCGCGATGCAACGCATGACTCAGCGCCTGCGGTGTCTCGCGCGAATGCACGAATACATCACGCTGCGCCGTGTTCAGCCAAAGTGTGACCCGCCCGGTGGCGGGAATGCGGGGACGTCGTCGTTGATACGGCATGATCCGCCAGACTCGTCGCACGCGCGACGGTTCGCTCACGACCTCACATGATTTCGCGGCGTCGCCTCCGCGCCAATCATCGAGCGTTTGACCGGATTGTTCGCATGGGGGTTTTCCCGAATGCGTTTCCCATCACTGAACGCTCTTTCGCCGCCACGGTCTGCTCGCGCATGAAAAACGAATTCGAATCCAACTACGAAAGCGTCTCCGGTTCTCTCGCGGTCGAAAAAATTCGCGCGCTTACCAAGTCCGCGCGCTTCTGCCTTTTCGGCACCGATCTCTCGCATCCGCCCGTCACGGTGCGTCCGATGACCGTCGAGAGCGTCGACGATTCGGGAAACCTCTGGTTCCTCAGCGGCCGCACCAGTCACATCAACCAACACATCGCGGGCGATTCGCAGGTACAGTTGTTCTTCACGAATCCCGGCACCGCGGAGTTCCTCACCCTCGAAGGCACCGCCACGATCAGCGACGATGCCGCGTCGCGAAACGAACATTGGACGCCGATCGCGAAGACGTGGTTTCCCGACGGCGTCGACGATCCCAATCTCACCGTGATCAAAGTGAATCCGCGCGAGGGTTATTATTGGGACACCAAACACGGCAAAACACTCTCCACGCTCAAAATCATGTTCGGCGCCGTGACCGGAAAAACGCTCACCGCCGGCGTCGAAGGTCCCGTGCATTTGTGACGCGGCCACGCAGCACGAAGGCACGCACTTGCGCGTCCGCCATCGCTGCGTCATCTCTGCGCCATGGCCAACTACGTGGCGCTGATTCGCGGCATCATGCCGACCAACCCCAACATGCGCAACGCCCGCCTCGCGGCCGTCATGGAGGATGTGGGTTGCACCGATATTCGTCCCGTTCTCGCGAGCGGTAATATCGTCTTCTCCTCAAAGTCGCGCAGCACCACCGCACTCGCCGCGAAACTCGAAAAAGCGTTCTCGCAAAAACTCGGTCTCGCGAACGACGTGATCGTGTGTTCGCAGACCGACCTCGAAGCGCTCGTGAAGAAAGATCCGTTCAATGGCGCCACCCACGGGAAGCAATGGTACCTCATGGTCACCTTTCGCAAAAACGGACCGCCGGTATTCACCCAACTCGACGCCACCAAAACCGACAGCCCGTCGATCATGGCCGATCTCGAGAAACGCCACGGAAAACAAATCACCACGCGCACGTGGAACACGGTCTGCAAAATCGTCGCGAAGATGCAGACCGCTTAAGCGCGTGGCGCGACGATGCGGTGGATCGCGAACATGCGATGCCGCTCAACTCACCCAGGGTTTCCCCGCAGGCAACAGATCTCGTCCGTAGAGTTCGTTGAGAATCGTCCGCGCCATCATGTACCACGCCGCGAGCGCGCAGGCCATGAGCTCGTAACCCGCCACCGGCTTCAACGACTGCCAGCCAAACAGCAGTTCGAGATCGAGCAGAATAAAGCCGATCAACAAGAGCGTGAAGGTCAGCGCCATCGCACCGTGAATACGCAGCGCGCCGATCCACAGGATCACCGTGAACAGCGTCCAGCCGACCATGTAGAATCCCATGTCGCGCGGCTCGAGTGTGACGATGCCGTGCTTGTTGCCGAGCATCATCAGCACGAGCGAAATCCAAAACGCGCCGTAAGCGGTGAACGCGCAGTAACCAAAATGATTGCCCGTCCTCATCTCCTGCAGTCCCGCGATCATTTGCGCCGCGCCGCCGAACACGAGGCCGACCCAGATCACGGGACCAAGCCCCATCCAGCCGACGTTGTGAAACTGCAACAGCAGCGTCGTTAAGCCGAAGCCGGCCAGGCCGACCACCGCGGGATTTCCAAGTTTGGAGTTAGCANAAGCAGAAGCGCTCATGGAACGCGCAGAAACGCAGGCGCGTTCTTTCGCNGGCAATGTCACAACATCTCGTTCGCGGCGAAATGAGTGCGCGCATTCCCGTCGATAAGCACACGTTGATTCCGCACGCACCATNGTCGTCGACCGCATGCGCTGCGCATCCTTTGTNCCTCGCCGCGAACCGTCCCAACCTCACTGCGTATTTTCCGGATTACTTTCCCTCGCACAAACGCTTCCGCGCGCGCCGCGCATTGGGTCGACAACGTCGCGCTCCGCCCGGCACCGCGCCTCAATCATCATGGCCGCTTATCGAAATGCACGCCGACATTCCCCGCGCTTGCCCGTTGCGCTTCCGTGGCCTTTCGTCGCAGCGATGTTCACGCTCCGCGAATTGCTCGGCCGCCACCGGACGGTCCTCCTGCTCGATTCCGCTTCCTCGCGCATCCAGACCGGACTGCTCCGTCGCGAGCGGGCCGCACTCTGGGAAAGCGCCGAAACGGACGCCGGCTCGGGTCTTTTCGCATGCGTCGAAAAACTGCTCGCGCGCGCTGGTTCGCCGGAGCAACCGCTGCATTTCGCCGAGATCGACGCGATCCTCTTCTGCGATGGTCCGGGCTCCGTGCTGGGCATCCGCACCGCCGCGGTCGCGTTGCGCACGTGGAAAACCGCGTATTCACAAACTCACTACAGCTATTGCAGCCTGGCCGTGGTCGGCGCTTTCCTCGCGCGTCAGGAAAATCTCCGCAGCTTTTCCGTGATCGCCGACGCCCGCCGGGAATCCTGGCACTGTCTGTCCGTGGATCACGCCGGCGCACTCGGTCCGTTGCGACGTATTCCCGCCGCCGAGCTCACGGGCGCACTCGTGCAGCCGTCGCATTTTCGCCACTGGTCCGCGCTTCCTGCGGGTGTCCGCGGCGTGCCTTACGATCTCGCCGTGCAACTGCCCGCGATCGATGACGCGGCGCTGTTTCACGACGCGCCCGAGCCCGACGCGTTTCTTCACGAAGAGCCGACCTACGTCACTTGGACGCCGCAAATCCACCGCGCTCCGGCCTGATCGATTTCCCAACGTCAACTTTCCGAAACCTCGCGCCTCCGCTCCCACCGTGCACACACACTCGCGCCTCCCGCTCCGCTGTTGGGCTGAAATCGATCTCGCCGCCCTCGAGCGCAATCTCCGCCTCATCCGTGCTTCGCTTCCGTCGCACATGCGCTACGTGGCCGTCGTGAAGGCCGACGCTTATGGTCACGGTTTGCCGCAAACCGCTGCGCGTCTTATGCACGCGGGCGCCGATCTTTTCGCCGTCGCCAATCTCGCCGAAGCCGCCGCGCTCCGCGAAATCGGTCCCGGCTGGCCGATCTTGCTGCTCAGTCCGCTGCTGCCCGATGAAGACCGTTATGTCGCGGAGTACGATCTCATCGCAACCGTCTCCACGCTTGATGAAGTCCGGCGCCTCGACGCCGTCGGCCGCGCTTCCGGTCGTCCGGTTTCCGTGCACTTAAAAATCGACACCGGCATGGGCCGCCTCGGCGTGTGGCATGAAGAAGCTGAAAAACTCTGCACCGAAATCCTCGCCGCTCCGCACATCAAACTCGCGGGCGTGTTTACGCATTTTTCGAGCCCCGACGACGATCCCGTTTTCACCGCCGAACAACGCCGTCGTTTTCTCTCCGCACTCGCGCGCTGCCCCGGCCTCGAGCTCAACCGTCTCTTCATCCACGCCGACAACAGCGCCGGCCTCGAAACGCTCGAAGCTGCCGGCCCGTTCAACGCCGTGCGCATCGGCCTGCTGCAATTCGGCATTCTCCCGCGCCGCGATTCGCTCCTCGCGCAAGTGCGCGCCGAACCGGTTTTCAGTTTCAAGACACGCGTGGGTATCGTGAAAAAACTCCCGCGCGGCACCGCCATCAGTTACGGTCGCACTTACACGCTCAAACGCGACAGCCTCATCGCCGTCCTCACCGCCGGTTACGGCGACGGCATCCCGCGCGCCGCGAGCAACCGCGCCCAAGTGCTCATCCGCGGCTCGCGTTGCCCCGTGCTCGGTCGCGTCACCATGGATCAAACCATCGTGGACATCACCGATGTGCCCGGCGTGGTCAGCGGCGACGAAGCGATCATTGTCGGACGTCAGGGCGGAAACGAAATCTCGCTCACCGAATTCAGCCGATTCTCCGACACGATCCCGTGGGAAACGCTCTGCTCCGTCACCAAACGCGTCCCGCGCCTCTACAAAACCCAACTCGGCCTCTGAGCGACGCCGGTTGCGGACGGGGCGCCTCGATCGCGCCCACGCGCGGTCCTCCCATGGGTCCCAGAAGTCCTATAGGACCTATGAGCCCGTTCCGAAAAACCCGCGCCCGCGAAACCTCCGCCGCAATCCGGCGTCTGTGAGTGCGCATGGAAACGTCCGCCGGCTCTTCTCCGCGCAATCCTGATGTCTGGGAGCCGCTCCCACCGGAGGCATTCGACTCCGCTGCCGCGCGCCATTTGCTGCGACGCGTCACATGGTCGGCCACGCCCGCAGAAGTTAATCGCGCCGTGCGTGATGGACTGCCAGCCACACTCGGGCGTCTTTTTCCCGGCGAGACAGTTCCTTTCCCGAAACCGCCCGCGATCGCGAAACTCGAAAAGGAAGCGCCCGAACTCACGCAACGCATCCGCGCCGCCAGCGCACAGGAAAAACGGGAGCTTCAGCGCGAGGCTCGTGAGGCTTCACAACAGGCGCTGCGCGAGATGAGCATTCAGTGGCTGCAGTTCGCGTCGCAGCCCGCCGTGGCCGCGCAAGAAAAGTGGACGCTTTTCCTCTCCGACATCTACGTCGTCGCCTACGAAAAGGTCCGCAATGCCGCGCATATTTTCGATCACACCGCGATTCTGCGAGAACATGGCTTCGGTACCGCGCCCGCGTTGACCAAAGCCGTGTCGCGTTCCTCCGCGATGATTCGTTATCTCGATCTGCAAGACAGTCGTCGCGACGCGCCCAACGAAAATTTCGCCCGCGAACTTTTTGAACTCTTCGTCCTCGGCGAAGGCAACTACAGCGAACGCGACATCAAGGAAGCCGCACGCGCATTCACCGGTTATCGTCACCGCGAGGGCGCGTTCGTTTTTGCCCGTCGCCAACACGACAACACACCCAAAACGATCTTCGGACGCACCGCGTCTTTTTCCGGCGATGAGGTGATCGATCTCGCGTACGAACAACCCGCCGCCGCGACTTGGCTGCCCCACGAACTCGCGCGTTTTTATCTGAGCGATTCGCCGATTCCCCAAGAGCAGCTCGCAGCGCTCGGCGATTGGTGGCGCGCGCGAAACTTCGATCTTCGTGCGCTGGCGCAGCGTTTCTTCGGCAGCCGGCTTTTCTTCGAGCCGTATCATCGCGGCAACTACATCAAGAGCCCGATTCAATTTTATCTCGGACTCATCCAGGATCTGGAGCTCGAGGTCGCCCCGTTCGCGCGGCAGGTTCTCGGCTCGCTGCGGCAAATGGGACAAAATCCCTTCAATCCGCCCAACGTCCGCGGCTGGGTCGGCGGCCGCCAATGGATCAACTCTGCGACACTCGCTGCGCGCCGGCAGCTTGTGCACGTGCTGCTTCAGCCGATCAACGAGGCTGCGCTCAATGGCGACGAGCAACGCGATCTCGCGGCCGCGCGCGAGGCGGGCCGCGCTCGTTTCACGGTTGATCCGTCGTATTTCGAAGCGCTTTCTCGTTTATCTGCAGATGAACTCGCCGCGCGGCTCATCGATTCCTTTCTTTCCGGAGAAACCTCCCCCACCTCTCGCGACGACATTATTCGTTTTCTGAAGAATAACTCTTCGACTCCCGCCGCTCGCCGCATCCGTAGCGTTCTTGCCGCCCTGCTCCAATCCCCGCAGTATCAGCTTTGTTGATACAAACTTTCCCCGCCCCATGAACAATCCCCGGCAGCCGTTTCCTTCCACCCGACGCGAGTTCCTCCGTATGTCCGGCGCCGGCATCGGCTTGCTCGCATTCAGTCATTTCGCGCCGTCATTTCTCGTTCGCTCCACATTCGCCGCACAACCAAGTCCGGAAAGAGACCGTACCATCCTCGTGCTGGTGCAGCTCGCGGGCGGCAATGATGGTCTCAACACCGTCATTCCTTTCGAGGACGCGAATTATTACCGGCTGCGTCCAACGCTCGGCATCGCCAAAGACCAGGTGCTGCGTCTCGGCGACACGTTGGGGCTTCACCCCGCGTGCTCCGCGCTGCATCGTCTCTTTCACAACGGCAAACTCGGGATCGTCCAAAACGTCGGCTATCCCAATCCTAATCGCAGTCATTTCCGCTCTACCGAAATTTGGGAATCCGGGAGCGATTCCGATCGCATTCTCTCATCGGGCTGGATCGGTCGTTTTCTCGACAACACTTGCGCGGGCATGCCCACCGACGATCCGGCCGCGGTTCATCTCGGCGGCGAAGTTCCGCAGACGTTTCTCGCGGAAAACATCCATCCGACGTTCGGCGTCGCTTCGGGCGGCTCGCGACGCAGCGGACGCGGCGATGCCGATCTCCTCGAAAAACTCGTCGCGCAGCCCGCGGACGATGAACACCACGGCAACCACTCGTTTCTCAAACAAACGATGATGGACACGCTCGTGACGGAGAAGCGCGTGCAAAAAATCCTCGGCGCTTATCAGCCCGAGGCGACGTATCCCGGCACATCTTTCGCGCAATCGCTCAAACAAATCGCCGCGCTTATCTCCGCCGGCCTCTCGACGCGTGTATATTTTGTTTCGCTCGGCGGTTTCGACACGCACGCGAATCAACTCAACACGCACCAGACGCTCATGCGCACGCTCTCAGAAGGTCTGACCGCGTTTCAGCACGACCTCGAAGCACATCGCCTCGACGATCAAGTGACCACGATGACATTCTCCGAATTTGGCCGCCGTCCGATGGAAAACGAAAGCAAAGGCACCGATCACGGCACCGCCGCGCCGCTCTTTGTGATGGGCTCACGCGTGAAAGGCGGACTCCACGGCTCCGCGCCGTCGCTCGATCTCGGTCGCAATCAAGACCTCACGTTCTCCACCGATTTCCGGCAAGTGTACGCGACGGTGTTGGATCGCTGGTTCGCGACCACGCCCGCGTCCGTCCTCGGACAAGATTATCGCCCGCTGGATTTCATCTGAGCGCATCGCGTTCGCCTCCGAGCACGCGCCAGATCTCGCATGGTAGGGACATGCTCCGCATTGTCCGCATCCACCTCACGCGCGCGGATGCGCTTTGGCATACACTTCCTTCAAGCGCGCCATGCTCACATGCGTGTAGATCTGCGTTGTATTCAAACTCGCATGGCCGAGCAGCTCCTGCACGACACGCAAATCTGCGCCTGAGTTGAGCAGATGCGTCGCGTATGAATGCCGCAGTTTATGCGGCGTCAGATCGCTCGGCAGATCGGTCAGGGCGAGGTAACGTTTCAACATCAACTGCACCGCGCGAACCTGCATGCGTCCTCCATTGCGCGTTGCCAGCACCGGCGCATTGCGATCGGTATCCGTCGCGAACTCCGTGCGGAACTTTTTAATCACCGCCGTTGCAATCGTGCCGAGCGGACACACGCGTTCTTTGCGACCTTTGCCCACGACACGCGCCACGCCGGTCTCCAGATCGATGTCTCCATAGTTCAACGCCACCGCTTCGCTCACACGCAATCCGCCTCCATACAACAGCTCCATCGCCATTCGGTCGCGCCACGCGGAAAAGGCATCGATCGACTCGTTCTCCAAAAGTCGCATCGGCGCATCGAGCAGCCGCGTCACCTGCTCTTCGGTGAGAAATCGCGGCAATTTTTTCTCCAACTTCGGCAGCGGTACACCGACGAAAGGATTGCGCACTACCGCACCGCGCTGGAGCCAGAAGCGGAAAAACGCCCGCAGTCCCGACACGTGATTGTGCAAGGTGCGTCGATCAAAGCGCCGTGTGGATTCGATCACAAAGTCGCGCACCGTCCGGCGATCCGGCGGTTCGATTTTTTCCGCAGGGAAAACCGTTTCGAGCAGGCTTTGCTCATCGAGCCAGCGGAAAAAATCCTCCACGGCCTGCGTGTAGTTGCGTACCGTGTACCGCGAATACCGCCGCTCGGCGCTTAAGTATTCGACAAATGGATACAGCCAAACACGCCGCGCCTTTGCCATCGTCGCGGAGTGGTCCGCACCGGCAACGGCGTCACTGGGACTTGGCGAGTTTTTCGACATCGTCCTTCACCCGCTGCGCGTGCAGCCGCAGCGCGCCTTCGGGATCGATCCCTTTCGCTCGACACGCGGCGGCGATTTCAAAAAGCAGTCGTCCCGCATCGGCCGCCGTGAGCTCGGCGCCAAGCGATTGGATGCGCGTGGTGTTCACCGCATCGCCCACCGGGAGTTTCTTTTTCTCGATCTGCTTCCAGATTGCTTCGGCATACATCAACGCCGGCAAGCGCGGCGGCAGATCCTTAAAAACGCTCGGCGACGTCGCCTCTCCTTTCGCGGCTTTTTCCTGCGCTTTGATTTCCTCCCATTTCACCACGACCTCCGCACCGGTCGCGAGCTTCGCATGATCGCCGAAAACGTGCGGATGCCGCCGGATAAGTTTTTCGTTCACCTCACGCGCCACGTCGTCGAGCGTGAAATGCCCGGACTCCTCCGCGATTTGCGCGTGGAAAATCACCTGGATCAACACATCGCCCAGCTCTTCGCGCATGTGCGGCATGTCCAGGCGGTCGATCGTGTCGAGCAACTCGCTGCATTCGTCGATCAGGCAGCGGGTCAGCGATGCGTGCGTTTGCTCCTGATCCCACGGGCATCCGCCCGGTCCGCGCAGACGGGCGATGGTGTTGCGAAGCTCTTCCATGGCGTTCATGCGGCGAAACAAAAAACACCTCCTCCGCAAAAACCCACTCAAAACTCCCGCGCGCGTCCGTTTGCTCTCGCCCAAACCTCTCAACGCTGGCCGCCGCCCGGCGCCAGCATGCAAAGACTCCACTCTGGTCTGGTTTTCGCGACGTTTCGTGTTTTTCGTACTTCCCGAATGTCCGACAAACTCACCGAAATCATGGCGTGGAAGCGCCAGGAGGTCGCGCCGCTGCAGCGACTTGTTTCCCTTGAAGAACTTTCGCGTCTCGACGCTTCGCTGCCGAAGCCGCCGTCGTTCGCGGCCGCGTTGAAGCGCGCCGATGGCAAGCTCGGCGTCATCTCCGAGATCAAGCGTCGTTCACCGTCGGCCGGCGCGATCGCCGAATCCATTTCCGCCACCGAGCAGGCGCGCCGTTATCAAACCGCCGGCGCCAGCGCTCTTTCGGTGCTGACCGACACAAAGTTTTTCGGCGGCACGCTCGATGATCTTCGCGGCGTCACTCAATTTTTCCGCGAAAACCCGCCCGCCGTCCCCTGTTTGCGCAAAGACTTCATGGTGCATCCGATCCAAGTGCTCCAGGCGCGCGAAGCCGGTGCCAGCGCGATTCTCATCATCGTCCGTGCGCTCGACGACGACGACATCCGCATGCTCTTCGATGCGGCCAACGCCGCCGGGCTCGATGCGCTTTTCGAGATTCATAACGAAGCCGAACTCGACCGTGCCATTCGCCACGATGCCCGCATCATCGGCGTCAACAATCGCGACCTCGCCATCTTCAAAACCGACCTCGGTCTGAGCGAACGCCTCATCCCGAAATTCCCCGCCGATGTCATCGCCGTGAGCGAGAGCGGCATCTTCACCGGCGCCGATGCCGCCCGCGTGAAAGCCTGCGGCGCACACGCGATCCTCGTCGGAGAGGCGCTCATGAAATCGCCCGACCCCGCCGCGCTCATCGCGGAATTTCGCGGCTGAGATCAGGTGACAATCGCTGCTCGCCGCAAATTCAGTCCGGAACAGAACGTGCGCGACAGCAACCATGCTTCGTTCTTCAACCCCATATCCTCCATGAGCCGTTCACCCCGCATTCTTCTCGCTCTTCTCGCCTGCATCGCCGCGTTTCTCGGCGGTTGCTCCACGCCCACGATTGTCGATGTCGAAGGCAAAGATGTCGCCTTCGTAAACGACATGATGACCGCCCGCGGCGAAGGCGACTACGCCGGTTATTATTGGAAACTGCGACTCATCAGCGTCGATGGCCGCGCGCCCAACCGCGCGTTTCGCGATAAAAAAACAATCCTGCCTAGCGCGGTGATTCCCGCGGGACGTCGTACCGTGCTCGTCGAGAGCACGCGGCAATCGGTCAACAATCCGAAGGAACAAACCACCGAGCGGCTCACGTTTCCGGTCACGGTTGAAAAAGGAAAAAACTATCTGCTGACGATCCAAGGCGGTTATCCCGTCGTGGTCGAAGACACCCGGTGATTTCAGGGAAATCTCCATGCCGCTCACTCCCTCCGCCACGCGCGAGTTACTCACCAAGCTCGGCCATTCACCAAAACGTTTCCTGGGCCAAAACTTTCTCGTCGACGGCAACATCGTTCGCAAATCGCTCGAGCTCGCCCAAATCGCCGCCCGCGATGTCGTCGTGGAAGTCGGTCCCGGTCTCGGTACGCTGACGTCCGCGCTGCTCGCGGCCGGTGTCGAACTTTGGGCGGTGGAGAAAGACCGCACGCTCCACGCGCATCTTTCCGAAACGCTCGCGAAGAAATACCCGACCACGTTTCACCTGCTGGAGGGCGACGCGATCGATCATCCGCTCGCGGCGCTTCCGCCGGAACGCGCGGAACGATTCAAGATCGTCGCCAATCTTCCTTACGCGATCTCCACACCGTGGATGGACGCTGTATTGAGCGGACCACTACCGGAGCGTCTGGTGTTGATGCTTCAACAAGAAGCCGCGCAGCGCTACGCGGCCACGCATGGCTCGAAACAGTTCAGCGCGATCTCGATTTTTCTCCAATGCGCATACGACATCGCGCCGGGACACAAAGTTGCGGGCGCCTGTTTTTATCCAAAGCCCGACGTCGAGTCGTATTTGCTTCACCTCGTGCGCAAACCCACGCCGTTCATTTTCAAGCCGGAAACCAAAGCGCTCATCCGCGCGTGCTTCCAACAGCGGCGCAAACAAATCGGCGCGCTTCTGCGTCAGCACTTGCCCGACGAAGGTCGCGCGTGGCTCGCCGAACTCACAGCCGCCGGTCTCTCCGCGCAATCGCGGCCGGAAGAGATTCCGATTTCGCTGTGGACCCGTCTTGCCACTTCCGCCACGTAACTGAGGCTTCTAGCTTTTCAACTTCCCCATCGTATCCGCTTCATGAATTCGCATCGTCCCCGTCGCTCCCTGTTCCTGGCTATCGCGCTCGCTCTGCTTGCGCCGCTCTCCGCGCAAGAAGATGAAGGCATTTATGGAGCCATCGATGAGTACAACCAGTACATCAGCCCCGGCGGATTTTTCACCATGCCGATTCCGGTGCTGCCCGAACTCGGCGGCGTCGTACACGACACGCCTTCGGTGGTCACTTTCCGCGACATGTACGGCACACACGTCTTTGTCGGCCGCGTCGCCATCGAGGAACCGTTGCGCACCGAGTTTGTGAGCCGTCCGCGCAAGGAGTTCCTCGCAGGCGCGTTCGCTACGCACATTCTGCCGCAGTACTCGCGTCTCTACGAAGGCACGACGACTTCCGTCGCGAAATACCTTTCCACCGTTCACGACGGCGCAGTGTTTGTTTCCGCGCTGATTCCCAACGGCACGTCCTTTGCCGATCGCGTCGTTCTTCTCGAAGGCGAAACGATGCCCGCGGCGAAACGTGGTTTCCTCGTCTTCATCAAAAACGACGAGCTGGTCATCATCAGCACCGAGCTCTACGAACGCGTGTTGCTTCGCGATACGTTTAAGAAAACGCCCGAAGAAGAGGATGCTATTCTGCAGCGTCGTCTGCTCGCGCTCGCCAACTCGATCACCTTCGCCGCTCGTCCGAAGCCCGCGCCCGCTCCGACGGCTCCTTGATCCGGCATGGATATCGAGGCGTTTCTTTCCATCCTGCTCATCGGCGCGCTCGCTGGCTGGCTCGGCGGCGTGCTCACCAAAGGCAAGGGCTTTGGCCTCGCGGGCAACATCATCGTCGGTGTCATCGGCGCGTTGCTGGGAGGTTTTCTGTTCAAGCTGGTCGGCATCACCGCCAGCGGACTGCTCGGCCAGTTGATCTTCGCGGTCGCTGGCGCGGTCCTGTTCGCTTATCTGCTGCGTTTCATCAAACGTTAGTGTCATCATGATCCGCTCACGTCGCTCCCGACCCCATGTGCGACGCCTGTTGGCGATAGGATTAATCGCCGCCGCGGTCTTCGCCAGCGGTTGTGTCTATCTGCGCTTGCTGGAACTCAAGCGGCAGTTCGCGCAATTCGATACGTATTTTTCCGCGGATACACGCGAAGGCGTGGACATCATCTGCCGTGAACCGCTCCTCACTCCGGGCGATCTGCGCTGGCTCGGCATTTTTCCGGAGACTCTCACCACGCAACAAAAGGAAGAGCGCTGGCGCGTGCGCTGGGTCAAAGATGCGCCGCCGGGCGAACCTGAAACCGCCGTGTACGATGTCGAGCTCGCCGCGCGTTTTGAAAATGGACGTCTCGCGCACGTCACGATTCCCGAGCGCTACTTCCAATATTTTCCCAAGGAATTGTTCGTGAGTCTGCTTCGCTCCGCGGGCGGCGCGCGCATCGATCGCGGTTCGCGTTCAGCCGAAGTCGAAAACACACCGATGCCGGAAAAACCCTCCGTCGCTCCACCGACACTCGAAGCGATTCTCGGTTTGCTCGGTCGCCCCGCCGAACGCTCGCAACAGAACGGTCTCGAACACTTTCACTATCGTTACCACGCGATCACGTCTGAAACGAAAGCGAAGCCGATCGCGGTGACCTTCATCTTCGAGCCGGACACCGGCCGACTGCACACACTCACCGCCGTGCTGCCGCGCGGCACGTTGCACTTCAAGATGTCGCCCGCGAAATAACCGCGCGGCTCATTCACCACTGCAGTCATTCCTTGCGCAGCTTTCTTCGCGCAAAAACAGCCGCGTTTCTACGACGCGAGTCGCACGAAGCGTCGCGTTAATTTTTAGCAAAAAACGCTCAATTTTCTCCGGCGTCGAGCCGTTGCTATCGGTCCGATTTCACGCCCGGAGCATCACGCATTCCCGCGGCGTGAGTCGTTGTCGCTCCGACCGCGGCCGCTTGGGCGGTTCGAGATTCGGGAGCGAGGTTCTTTTTCCGACCGCCGTCCGGCTGTCTTCAAACACACATGAAACTAACCACACATCCCGCTTCGTTTCTTCGTCGCACCGCCGCCGCGGTTTTTGCCGCTGCGCTCTCGTACGGCAGTCTCGCCGCCAACGAGTCCGAGCCCATCGCGCGCGTCGCGATCGGCGCCGAGATCGGCACCGCCGGCTACGGCCCGGTCGCCGTCATCACCGCGAACAAATATCTGACCGCCTCCGTCGGTTACACCTGGCTCGATTTCGAAGACACGTACGACAGCGATGACGCGTCCTACGACGGAAAGCTGAAGTTCTCGAATATCCAGGCTCGCCTCAACTGGCATCCGTTTGCCGGCAACTTCCATCTCTCCGCTGGCGCGTTCATCAGCGACAACACGGTCGATATCGTCGGCCGCCCGAAAGCGGACTCCACGTATGAATTCGGCGGAAACGTCTACACCGCGGCGGAAGTCGGCACGGTGGCGGGCAGAATGAATATCGTCGACGACACCGTTCCGTTCGTCGGCCTGGGCTGGACCAAGACGCCCGCGAAGAGCGGCTTCGGTTTCTTCTTTGAAGTCGGCGTGCTCTTCATCGATGCGCCGCAAGCCACGCTCACGTCGCGCGGCGGCACGCTCTCGAACGATCCCGAACTCAAAGCAGCGCTCGCTCGCGAAGTCGACGACATCAACGACGACTTGAAAGACCTCGAGTTCTACCCGGTCGTGCAGCTCGGATTGATCTATCGTTTCTAATCAGAAACACCTTCACAGGCACACGCGGAGTCACCGCCTCCGCGTGAAAGCCCGACCGAAAGATCGGGTGCGGTTCCGTACCGCGCTCAATCTTCCATATTAATGTCTTTATTGCGGTGACGCGGGCAACCGGCGCGGAGCCACGCGTAGATGAAGCGGTCGAGATCGCCATCGAGCACGCCTTGCGTGTCGCTGGTGTCCACACCGGTGCGCAGGTCCTTCACCATCTGGTAAGGCTGCAACACATAGCTGCGGATCTGACTGCCCCAACCGATTTCGCCTTTCTCGCCGTAGAAGCGCTCCATCTCACTGCGCTGTTCGTCCTGTTTCTTTTCGTACAGACGCGCTTTCAGAACACTCATCGCACTCGCGCGATTCTTGATCTGCGAACGTTCGTTTTGACACACCACCACGATGCCCGTCGGCAAGTGCGTGATACGTACGGCGGAGTCGGTCGTGTTAACGCCCTGACCGCCTTTGCCGGATGAGCGGTAAACATCGACGCGGATTTCGCTGTCGGGGATGTCGATATTAATCTCGTCGTTGATCTCCGCGATCACGTCGACCGCGCAGAACGAGGTGTGACGACGCTTGTTGGAGTCGAACGGACTGATGCGCACCAAACGATGCACGCCGCGCTCGGCCTTCGCGTAGCCGTAGGCGTTTTCGCCTTTGATCAACAGCGTCGCTTTGCTGATGCCCGCGGAATCGCCCGCTTGGATATCCTGCACTTCCACTTCGAAACCGCGACGCTCCGCCCAACGCGTGTACATGCGCAGAAGGATATCGGCCCAGTCGTTGGACTCGGTGCCGCCTGCGCCGGCTTGGATCGAGAGAATCGCGTTGTTGCGATCGAACTGCCCCGTGAGGAAGGACGCGATTTCGAGGTTATCGAGTTCCTCGACCATCGCGTTCACACTCGAGGTGAGTTCCTCCTCGAACATCTCTTTTTCGTCGGGCGCCGCGCCTTCGATGAGCTCCACCATCACGTCGAGATCGTCGACCCTCTTCTTGAAGGCCACGACCGGCAGCACCGAACGTTTCAAACCGTTCAGCTTCGCGATGTGTTTTTGCGCGCGCTCGTTGTTATCCCAGAACGACGGCTCGCCCATCTGAGCGTCCATCGCTTCGATCTCTCGCTGCTTTTGTTCGCAGTCAAAGAAACCTCCATAAATGGCCGGCTCGCTTCTTGATGTTCTCGATGTGGGAAAAAGTCTCAGGTGCGATCATGGTCTGAATAATAAAAGTGTTTCTCTCTCGGTAAACGGTCATGGCCGCAAACGAAGCGCTACGGTGCAAGGCTGAAATCCCCTCGCCGTTCGGCGCATCGCCTCAAAAGCGGCGCAGCTGCGGGAAATACTTGCGATCGTCGATCAATCGCTCGGTCGGTGACGGCAACTCCTCCGCACGCTCTGTCGTCGTCGGCGCCGTCGCCTTGGACGCGGACGGCACATTCGCCGAGGCACTCGCCGGCGAAAATGACGAGGCGCCCGTCGCCCCCGAGCTGTTCATCATCGGCGCTGGAATCGTCGCGCCCGGCATGTCTTCCAGATAAGGATTTCGCGCCGGTGTCGCCTGATAGTTGCCACCCACAACAGCACCAGGGTTTGGCAGCCGCTCCTGGGTTTGTGTTTCAGGCAAACGCGAACTGCCCGACGTGCGCTGCGACGCATTGCGTGTCAAACCCACGTCGCTTACCGGAGAACCGCTGAGTCCCGACAGCGCCGCCCGATCCGCCGGCGTGAGCCAGCGCGCCATGTATTCATTAAATGGATGCGCGTCTTCCCTCGTTTCCTCGGAAGCGCGGTCGTTGTCCGAGGTCCGTTGAAACTCTTTCTGTTTCGCGCGACGCTCTTCTTCGGCCAACTGCTGCACGCCATCCACCAGCCAGCCTTCGGATTTCTCCGTCTCGGCTTCCGCTTCTTGCGCGTTCGGCTTCCGCGAACGCGTCGAGCTGGGGGGCGTTTCGACCGAAATCGTCGGCACGTCGACGCGCGGCCAATTTTCAGGCACAGCTTCGCCGGAAGTGGGTGGAAGTTTCTCCAGTTCGCGACGAGCGTCTTCGATCGTGCGCGTTTGCGGTGCGTCCGCCAACAGGGCTCCGACCGCGCTGAGCGCGCCCAGGATCGCAAGCATGGCGCGCCGGTCGTTCATGGAAGCAACTCAGGTTTTGATGAAGATGCCCTTCAAGTTCATTTCGAGGGCCTGCGGATTCGGCGAGAAACGGAGTCCATCGGCCTTGCTGATCTTGCCGGCTTTGATGAGGCGGTAGAGATCGCGATTGAATGAGAAGGTGCGCGAATCGCTCGAGCTTTCCAGCAAGCCTTGGATTTTCTCAAACTGCCCGTCGAGGATCAGCGTCCTGATCGTGGAGTCGGCATAAAGGATTTCGTTGGCGGGCACGCGACCGCCGCCTTCGAGCGCGGGGATCAACTTTTGACAGACGAGGCCGCGCAGCGATCCCGAAATCTGGCGACGCGCCTGCGCCACTTGTTCCGGCGGGAAAAATTCAAACAAACGCACGAGCGCCTGCGCCACCGTGGACGCGTGCATGGTCGAGAAAACCAAGTGCCCCGTTTCCGCCGCCGAGATCGCCGTCTCGAACGTTTCGCGATCGCGCATTTCGCCGATCAGGATGATGTCGGGATTTTGGCGCAGCACGGATTTGATCGCGAGCGGGAAGCTCGGCACATCGAGCCCGACCTCGCGCTGATTGAAGACCGATTTGTCGTCCTGGAAGGTGTACTCGATGGGATCCTCGATCGTGACGACGTGTTTGTCCTGGTTTTGATTAATCCAGTTGAGCATCGCCGCCATCGTGGAGCTTTTGCCCATGCCGGTGGCGCCACAGAAAAGCAGGATGCCATCCTTGCCTTGCGCGAGATGCAGCAAGGGATCGGGGTTGAGGTTGAGATCTTCGAAACTCGGGATGCGGCTTTTGATGTGACGAAAAACAATGCTCACCGTACCGCGCTGGTGGAAGGCGTTGACGCGAAAACGTCCGATATTCTCGGCCGCATACGCGAAGTCGATCTGCCCTTCGTTTTCCCAAATCTGCTTAAACACGCGCGGCACGTGATCGTCCACGAAGGCCTGCGCTTCCATGCCCGAGATCGGGTCCATGTCGACCTGCTTGAGTTTACCGGACAAACGCACGTAGCCGGGCTTGTTCGACTTCACGACCACATCGCTGGCTCCACTTTCCACGGCCAGTTTGAGCAAATCGTTGAAAATCTCCGTGTGTAAGGACTGGGACATAAGCGCGGGGAATCTAGAAACGTGGGGGCATTGCTAAGGCTCTGACCGCGCAAACTCCACCTGTTTCATTAACCTGCTGCGGTTTCACAGGTTATTATCGGAATAAAACCGCCACCATCGGAGCGCGCTCGGCACCGCGGCGGGGAGCCGCCCGGTGACAGGGAATGCATTTTTTAGATTCACGCGCGCCCGCCAGTCGCTCAACGTGAGGGCTACGCGTTTCGCCGCGCAACCCGTGCATCCACGCGTTCACCACGAAACGAAATTCCGACCTTCCATGAAACTCCGTCCGCTCACCGGTGCCATCACCGCTCTCGTGACTCCGTTCAAGAACGAGGCCGTCGCCTACGACGATCTCCGTAAGTTGCTGGAGTTTCAGATCAAATCAGGGATCCACGGTCTCGTCCCCGTCGGCACCACCGGCGAATCGCCCACGCTCTCGCACGATGAACACATGGATGTCATCCGCGCGGTCATCGAATACAGCCGCGGCCGCGTCCCCGTGATCGCCGGCACCGGCTCGAACTCCACGCAGGAGGCCGTCGAGCTCACCCGCCTCGCCCACGAGGCCGGCGCCGATGCCATGCTCGTGGTGGCTCCTTATTACAACAAGCCGAGCCAGGAAGGTGTCTTTCGCTATTTCTCCGCCGTCGCCGAAGCCACCAACAAACCCATCATCACGTACTCGATTCCCGGTCGTTGCGGCATCGAAATCAGCGTGCCCGTCATCGAACGTCTCCGCGCCAAGTATCCACATGTCCGATACATCAAGGAAGCCGGCGGATCGGTCGATCGCGTGGACCAGATCAAGCAAGCGCTGGGCAAAGACATCACCGTGCTCAGCGGCGACGACAGCCTCACGCTGCCCTTCATGGCCGTCGGTGCGGAAGGCGTGATCAGCGTGGCGTCGAATCTCCTTCCGAAGGAAATTTCCCTCCTCGCCCAGCTCGCGCTCGCCGACGAGTTCGCCAAGGCCTCCAAGCTCCACCGCAAACTCTACCCGATTTTCAAGGCGCTCTTCATCGAGCCCAATCCGGTTCCGGTCAAAACCGCCCTCCATCGCGCGGGCCGTATCGCTTCTGCCGAGGTGCGTTCGCCGCTCAGCGAGATGACCGACGCCAACAAGCAAACCCTCATCGCCGCGCTCTCCGCGATCGGCAAATAATCCGCCATGCCGCTCCGTCTCGCAATCGTCGGCGCCCGCGGTCGCATGGGCCAAGCCATCGCCACCGCCGCCCAATCTCTCGGTCATTCCGTCGTCGCTTCGCTCGATCAGGGCGACGATCTCGCCGCCGGTATCCAAAAAGCGGATGCCGTCATCGACTTCAGTTTCCACGCGGTCACCGCCGAAGTCATTCGTCTCGCGGTGGCTCATCAAAAGCCCCTTGTCATCGGCACCACGGGGCACTCCGCCGAAGAGAAGAAACATCTCGCCGCCGAAGCTGCGCACATTCCCTGCGTCTGGGCCGGCAACTACTCGGTCGGGGTTAATCTTCTCTACGCGCTCACCCGTCGTGCCGCGAGCACGCTCGGCTCCGATTACGATGCCGAAGTCGTCGAGATGCATCATCGCTTCAAGAAGGACGCCCCCAGCGGCACCGCTTCGCGCCTCCTCGAAATCATTCTCGAAGAACGCAAACTCACCGCCGATGCGCTCCGTCATGGACGCGAAGGCATCACCGGCGAACGCACGTCCGCCGAAGTCGGCATTCACGCCCTTCGCGGCGGCGACGTTGTCGGCGAACACACCGTGATGTTTGCTGCGCTCGGCGAGCGCATCGAACTCACACACAAAGCCTCCGACCGCGGCATCTTTGCTCGCGGCGCCATCCGCGCTGCCGAATGGCTTGCGGCCGGTCGTCCCGCCGGCGTGTACGACATGCAAGACGTCCTCGCGCTTCGCTGATGCGAAGCGCGAAAGTCCGAAACCAGAAGACCAAATTCCGAATGAGCGAACGGCCATCGGATATAGCTCGCCGCCCCGTCCGCATTCGGATTTCCGCCTTCGGATTTTTCTCATGATCACTTCCATTCAAGGCGTTCTCACCGAAGCCACCCCGTTGCGCGCGATCATCGAGATCAATGGGTTTGGTTATGAGGTAAACATCCCCATCACCACCGCGGAAAAACTGCCGGCGACGGGTTCGACGGTAAAGCTGCACACGCTGGTGATCTACCGCGAGGATTCGCAGACGCTTTATGGTTTCGCGAGCACGGCGGAGCGCGATTTTTTCCGCCTCATGATCGAGCACGTCACCGGCGTCGGCCCCAAGGTCGCGCTGACGATCATGAGCAAGTTGTCGCTCGCCTCGCTCGAATCCGCGATTCGCATGGGCGACGTCGCCACGCTCTCGAAATGCCCCGGCATCGGCAAAAAAACCGCCGAACGGCTCATCGTCGAACTTCGCTCGAAACTCGGTGCGGGCAGTCAGACTTCCGCCATCGAAGGTTCGCCCGATGCTGCGGCGACGGCTGGCGACTCGCGTATCCGCGATGCCGTTCTCGCCCTCTCGGCGCTCGGTTATAAAGCCGCGGATGCCGACGAAGCGATCCGTCGCGCGAGCCTCGTGCTCGGCCCGCAAGCGACGACCGAGCAGCTCATAAAAAAGGCGCTCGGCTGAGCAGCCAAGCGCCTCGAAAATCGGTACGCGATTCGCGAAACTTATTTCTGGAACTGGAAGGCCGCGATCGGCTCTTCGGTATCCTGCGCCGGACGGAACTCCAGCAACGGCGTTTGCTCCGGTTTCTTGTTTGTTTCGAAAGTCAGCTGAGCCTTATCGACCGGACGCACCGGGGCAAACGTCAGCTCACGCGTCCATTCGAGGCCGGGCGTATCCTCCAATTGGATACCGGTAAGAAACAGTCCCGGACGTATGGAGGAGTCCGCCGGTTGCTTGGAAAACACCGGCACAAATTCTTCGACCTCGGGAGCGGGCGTCGTCACGACCGCTTGCACGGGAGCGGCGGGCGCTTGCTCGGTGGTTGTCGCCAACACCGTACCCGACGGCTGATTGCCGGGCGCGCCGGGACGCGTTTGGAGCACCACCACGACGGCCACACACGCGGCAGCCGCGACTGCCGCAAAGGAATAGCCCCAGTTCCACACCGGGCGGCGAACGGTCTCCGCGGGGGCCATCTTGCGATCGGCCGTGGCCAGCGCGCGAGTGAGCACCGTCGAAGCCGGCGCGGCGCTGCGCTCGTATTCGAAAAGCTGCGAACACGCCTTCTGCATGCGGCAGTACTGGAGGTACGTGCGACGGCGTGCGGGATTGCGTTCGATCTCGGCTTCGAGCTCGGTGGCCTCTTGGGGGCTGAGTTGCTGATCAACGTACAAATTGAGCAGCTCTATAAATCTACTTTCTTTCATTTGAAATCGTCCCCCATTTTCGCGCGGAGGCTTTCGCGGGCGCGGGCGATGCGGCTTTTCACCGTACCGACGGAGATGTTGAGGATCGCGGCAATCTCCTCATAGGAAAGGTTTTTCACATTCCGCAGAATTAGGATCTCACGGTGTTTCGCGCCAAGCTTTTCCATGCACTTCGCGATGCGGTCCACGAACTCCTGCGTCACGGTGACATCGTCGGGCGTTTCCGCCTCGGCGGCGAAAAACTCGGACAGCGGTGTCTCGTTGGTTTCGCTGACGGGTTGATCGAAGGAGACGGTTTTGTCGCGCTTGCGACGCCACCAATACCAGTAGCGATTCCGGGCGAGGTTCGTCGCGATCTGATACAGCCAGGTCGAAAAAGCCGACTCGCCGCGAAAATTCACCAAGCCGCGATGCGCGCGGATAAATGCGTCCTGCGTCACCTCTTCGGCATCTTGTTGATTGCGCAACAACTGATGCACCATCGCATAGATGCGATCCCAGTAGCGCGTCACCATTTCGTCGAAGGCGGACTGGTCGCCACTCTTAAAGCGGTCAACCAGTACGCGGTCCAGAGCCACGTCCTGAGCTTTCGTTGACATACGTTCAACGGAACTTTGATGGGCGTATTTTTCGATTGTTCCCACTTTTTCAGGTCAGGGAGGACTCGTTGAATGCGCAAAATGTTGCGTCAAAATTGATATGTTTGGACAGCGCGCGGAACTCGCCAGCCCAATCTTCTCGGTAGGTTGCGAGGCGCTCCGAAAAAATCCTTGCAAAACAGAGGGGGAAAACCTTTTTCGACCGTTCCTTCGCTTGAGGGTTGATAGCTCAACGGTAGAGCAGCGTCCTTTTAAGTCGTTGGTTCTGGGTTCGAATCCCAGTCAACCCACCATGCGAGGTCACGCGGGAGAAGAAAGTACACAGCGCGGGTAAACCGCGGGATTTTCGCAAAACCTGGGTTGCGCCTACTGCGACCGGTAAAATCCGCGTAAATGACCCGTTAACTCACCGCCCCGAGAGCATTTTTGCGTTCAGTAATTGGGACATCTCGCCGAGAGTACATGAGCAATAGTGCCTATGAAACGACTTGTCATCATCGAGGACCAGACCGCCATCCGCGAAATGCTCGTGGAGATCTTGCGAGCCGACCCCAATTACCAGCTCGTCGGCGAGAGCGGTGACGGTCAGAGCGCCTATAATCTGTGCCTCGAGGTGAAGCCCGATTTGTTGGTGCTCGATGCCAAACTGCCCGGCCTCAACGGCGTCGATCTGCTCCGCCGCGTCAGCAAGCAGCTTAAAAATGTCCGCGTGCTCGTTTTCTCGGGTCACGAAAATCCGGTCCTCGTCCGCGAGATGCTGGAAGCCGGCGCGCACGGTTTTGTCGAAAAAACCGCCGGTCTCACCGAATTTAAGAAGGGCCTCGAAACCGTCGCCGCGGGCGGGACGTATTTCGGCCCGGCCGTCGCCGCACTTCTGCGCAATGTCGTCGCTAATCCCGCCTCGAGCTCGACCTCTGATTTTCTTACCGACCGCGAACGCGAAATCCTCCAGCTCGTCGCCGAAAGCCACAGCACCAAGGAAATCGCTTCCAAGCTCGGCATCAGCGTGAAGACCGTGGACAACCACCGCACGAACTTGATGCGCAAGCTCAACCTCCACGACGTTGCGAGCCTCACGCGCTACGCGCTGGAAGTCGGCCTCATCGAGCCGCGCAAGCTGGCCTGAGCCGTCCTCAACGCATTCCCTTTTCTCCGGCCGCGCTTTGTCGCGCGGCCTTTTTATTGCCCCAAGCACTCGCGATAGCGACGCGCCAGCACGCGGATCACGCCCGGCCGCGTGCCGAGCGTATCCGTCATGGCAATACACAAACCGGGGCGTTCCGCTTCCGCCGCTCGCACAATCGTCGCCACGTCCCCCTCCGGTCCTGCGTGACGCCCGGGTGACAAAAACTGCATCGCGAGCACCACATTGCCGCGATCGAACGGCGGTGTGCGCAATCGATCGGCCAAGAGCGGATCGCTAAACGCATATTCAGGTCCCGGACGTCGTTCCATCGAAGCGACGCCCACGGTTTCCACAAGCGCGCCGAGACGCTGCGCGACTTGTTTTCCCAAATGATCTCTCACCGCCGCCACGGCCGGCTGCGGACTGCCATGATCGACGACGATCACTTTCGGCCGCGTCCACGACCGCGCAGTCATCGTTTCTTTCACCGCGTCCGCCAATGCGTCCGCGATCTCCGTCTCCTTTTCAGCCGGATCCACCAGCGGGCGCGCGAGCCGTATATTCGCCTGGGGGAATTTCCCGCGCAGCGCAGCCAAACGCTCCGGCACGTACTCCGTCAGTGCTGCGCTTGGACCGAAAAAAAAGGGCAGCGCGATCGCCGCGCCCGTCGGCTGCTCGGTCAGCCACGTCTGCAACGCCGGCTCCAACAACTCCGCCTTTTTCCCGTCGAGCGATGCGGGATCCACCGCACTCGAATGCAGCAACGAAACCGCTCTCACATCCACCCGCAGCTCCTCCGCCAAGACCGTCGCAACGCCACGCAAATTTTGCGTCGAAGCCGCCCGCAATGAACCGTTATCAAAGAGAAAACAGACCGGCGAAAAAGAAGAGTTCACGAATGACAAGGCGGGCGGGGATAAATAACTTGCCGAGGGAATTACGTTACTCAATAAGGTCAACCACCGCCGATTTTCCATCACATGAACCTCTTCTCGAAGTCCTGTTCTTTCATTTTCTTGAGCGCTGCTATCGCGCTCTCCGGCTGCATTAAGAAACCGCAACGTCCTGATCCGAGTTCGACCGTGGTGGGCCCCGGCACCGGCGGCGGTGCGCTCGGCGGCGGTTTGAACAGTGGTGACTTCGGCCTCACCGAGGCAGGTTCAGATCTGACCGCTCGCGATGGCGTCATCGAAGACGAGTTCAAGATCATTGGTCTCTTCCAGCCCGTTTACTTCGACTTCGACCGCGCCGGCATCAAGGAGAGCGAGCGTCCCAAGCTCCAGGAAGCGAAGGCGCACCTCGACCAGAACCCGCAGCATCGCGTGCTCCTCGAAGGTCACTGCGATTGGCGCGGCACGGCGGAATACAATCTCGGTCTCGGCGATCGTCGTGCGAACGCCGCGAAGAAATATCTCGAAAGCCTCGGCGTCCCCTCCTCGCGCATCGAAACCCTCTCCAAGGGCGACATGGAAGCGAAGGAAAACGGCACCGACACCGAGATGGCTCAGGACCGTCGCGTCGAGATTATCATCCTGAAGCAGTAACCACTTTTTGAATACAGCTGTGCTCAGAGCCCCGGATTTCTCCGGGGCTTTTTTGTGTCCGCGTACTTAGCGTACGATCGCTTCGCGCCAGCGTTTGAGCGCGGCTCCGGTCAACGATTGGGGCGCTTCCTCAATCTCTTTACGCGATCCGGCAAAAACAATCTCTCCGCCCGCGCTGCCGCCGCCCGGCCCGAGATCGATGATCCAGTCGGCGAGATTGATCACATCGAGGTTGTGCTCGATCACGATGATCGTGTTGCCCGCGTCGCGCAGCTTGAAGAGCAGATCCATGAGATTCTGGATATCCGCCCAATGCAGGCCCGTCGTGGGCTCGTCCAGGATATAGAGCGTGCCGCCTTGCTGGCGTTTGCTCAGCTCAAGCGAGAGTTTGATGCGCTGCGCTTCGCCACCGGACAACGTGTTCGCCGGCTGACCGAGCGCGAGATAACCGAGCCCGACGGCATTCAACGTCTCGAGTTTATCCATGATGCGCGGGATGTTCTTAAAAAGTCCCATCGCTTCGCGCACCGACATCTCCAACACATCCGCGATGCTCTTGCCGTGAAACAACACTTCGAGCGTTTCGCGATTAAAACGACGCCCCCCACAACTCGGACACGGCGCATACGCGTCGGCCATGAATTGCATGTCGAGTTTGATCACACCATCGCCCTGACAACGCTCACAGCGTCCTCCGCGCACGTTGAAAGAAAACCGGCTGGCTTTGTAGCCGCGTATTTTTGCGAGCGGCACCTGCGCGAACAAATCACGCAATAGATCGAGCAGCTTTGTGTACGTGGCCGGGTTCGAACGCGGACTGCGTCCGATCGGTTCCTGGTCCACTTGTACTAACTTTTCGAATACATCGAGGTTCTCGATGTGTCGGTGCTTCCCCGGAATAGTGCGCGCACCGTTGAGTTTTCGCGCAGCCGCGGCGGCGAGCACATCGTTCACGAGCGTACTTTTGCCTGAGCCTGACACGCCTGTGACGCAGGTCAGCAATCCGACCGGAAAACGCGCATCGATACCGCGGAGATTATGTTCACGCGCTTCACGCACCGTCAGCCAAAGGCCATCGGGTGATTTCGTTTTCGCGTCTTTCGTCACCGACATCTTGCGCGCGAGATACGCGCCCGTGCGCGACACTTTGTACGGCTGCGCCATACACGCTTCCGGAGTGCCTTGGAACAATATGTGCCCGCCATCCGCTCCCGCTTCGGGACCGAGTTCGATAATCTCGTCGGCGATGCGCATCGTGTCTTCGTCGTGCTCCACGACGATCACCGTATTGCCGCGATCGCGAAGCTCGCGCAGCTGACGCAACAGGCGCTCATTGTCCGCCGGATGCAGTCCGATGCTCGGCTCATCGAGTACGTAGATCACGCCCATCAAACCCATGCCGAGTTGCGTCGCGAGTCGCACGCGTTGCGCCTCACCGCCTGACAACGTGTCGTAATCGCGATCAAGCGTGAGATAACCCAAGCCCGTTTCGAGAAGAAACGCCAAACGTTGCTCGATGCCCGTCACGATTTCGCGGAGCGCTTCTCGACCCGCAAGCTCTGCCACGAGCGCGCGCCCGATCTCGGCCGCTTCGTTCACGCTCAGCGCAAAAAACTCCGGCAAGCTCAGCCCGCGCACGCGCACCGCCGAACTCCGCGCATTGAGACGCGAGCCGTGACACTCGGGACATTCGCCACTCACCATGAAGGTCGTCAGGCGCGCGCGATAACCATCGCTATCGGTTTCCCGCCAACTCTCTTCCAGCATCGGGATCACACCCTCGAACGGCATCGCCCGCGGTTCGCGCATGCGTTTCAATTTGAAAGCAAACAAGCGATCCGCCGCGCCAAACAAAAGCGTCTTGCGCGTCTCTTCCGGCAACGAGCTCCACGGCACATCCGCATCGAAGGGCAACTGCTCAGCGAGCTGTTTGAGGATGGCGTTGTGTTTGATGATGAGATTTTTTCCGCCGAGTCGCCACGGTTTGATCGCGCCTTCGCGCACGGATTTTTCCGGATCGGGCACGACCAAATCGGGCACAAATCGCAGCTTTCGCCCCAACCCGCCGCACGTCGTGCAGGCGCCTTCGCTGTGATTGAAGGAAAAATGCCGCGGCGTGAGTTTTTCGAAAACGTCGCCGCAAATTTCGCACGCCAGCGACTGGCTCAGATTGATTTCACGCCATGGATCGCTGGACGTTTTTTGCACCAACACGATTACGCGATCGCGACCTTCGCGAAACGCCAGTTCGAGCGAGTCCGCGAGTCGGCTGCGTTGATCGGCGTTGAGCACGACGCGATCGATGACGAGTTCCACCGGAATTTCCTGCGCGCCCGTCGGAATTAATCGCGGATCATCGAGATTCTTGATTTCGCCTTCGATGCGTACGCGCTGAAAGCCGCGTTGTCGCAAGCGCGGCAGTTCTTCGCGTAACACGCTCGGTTTCGCGCGCAACAACGGCGCCAACAGAATCGCCCGTTCGCCCGGCGCTTCGGCAAACACGCGCGCCACATTATCATCGAGCGAACGCTGCACCACGCGGCCGCCATCTTTCGGGCAGCGTTGTTCTCCATGCAGCGCCCACAGCAGCCGCGCGTAGTCGGCGATTTCCGTCACCGTGGCGATCGTGCTGCGCGGCGAACCGCTGCCGGTGCGTTGTTCGATCGCGAGCACCGGCGAGAGCCCGTGGATGAAATCCACGTCGGGTCGTTTCAACTGCTCGAGCACCTGGCGCGCCTGCGTGCTGAGTGATTCCATGTATTTCCGGTAGCCCTCCGCATACAACGTGTCGAACGCCAGCGACGACTTGCCAGATCCGCTCGGGCCGGTGAGCACGACCAATTTCCCGCGCGGAATGCGCACCTCCAGATTCTTGAGGTTATGCTCGCGGGCTCCTTTGACGTGAATGTGGGTGGCTGCCTGCATGTGCGTTAAACGCGCACGTTCGTCATTTCCGCGCCGGCGTCAAAACTCGACCAGAACGTTTTTTAGCAAATGAACCGCTCCCGGTTTCTTCCTTGAAGGAAATGGGCTGCCGTTTTTGCTGCCTTCACCTGTTATCACCGGCCGCTCTCGCCGATTGCGCGCTGCGAAACCCACGCGACACTGCGACACCCTATGGGAACTCTCGTATTCAAAGGATCACTACGCCACCTCCCGCTGGCGGCTCTCGGCGCAACCTGTCTGCTCGCGCCCTTCGCAAACGCCGCGAGTTTCGAGTGGCATGGCTTGAGCGGCAGCTTCGACTCCACGTTTTCACTCGGCGGCATCTATCGTTTGGACGATCCTGATCCCGAGTTCTACGGCCTCGCCAACGGAGGCCAGCAATTCTCCGTCAACACCGACGACGGCAATCTTAACTACCCGCGCGGGTGGGCATCGCAGGTTTTCAAAGGCACGCACGATCTGGAGCTGCGCTACGGCAATTTCGGCGCCTTCGTGCGCGGCACGTATTTCTACGATTGGGAAAACAAAGACCGCGATCGCGCGCGCACACCGCTGTCCGATCAAGCGCTCGATCGCGTCGGCTCCGGCGGACAATGGCTCGACATGTATGTGCGCGGCCAGTTCACCGTCGCGGATCGCCCGCTCGATGTGCGCATCGGCCGCCAAGTGCTCAATCTCGGCGAAAGCACGTTCATCCCCAACGGCATCAATGTCGTCAACCCGGTCGATGTTTCCCGTCTGCGCATCCCCGGCTCCGAGCTGCGCGAAGCGTTGCTGCCGGTCAACATGGTCAAGGCCTCCGTCGGTTTGTCCGACAACTGGTCGCTCGACGCGTTTTGGTTGCTCGAGTTTCGCCGCACGGAGATCGATCCGGCGGGCTCGTATTTCAGCACCAACGATTTTGCCACCCGCGGCGGTCGCGCGGTGTATCTCGCCTTCGGCTCGTTGTCGGATCAGCAACCGCTCGGCGGCATCCCGCGCGCGGCCGATCACGAGGGCAACAACTACACGCAGTTCGGCGCGAATCTCCGCGTGAGCGTGCCCACGCTCGGCGGCACGGAGTTCGGTTTGTTTTTCGCCAACTATCACAGCCGCCTGCCCGTGATCAGCGCGATTACGCCGACATCGGGCATCGATCGCTTGTTTATTCAAAACACCGCGCTCGGCGCCGGCCAGTCGCAGCTCGTTCCCGCGATCATGGACGCCACGGGCGCGTCGCAGACCGATGCTTCGCAACTTTCCAACCAGCTCGTCGGACTCGCGCTGCTCAACACGCCGGCGTCGGACATTCCCAACATCCCCGGCCTGCCGGTATATGCGCCAAACTTTTATTCGGCCGCACAAACGATCGCGAGTCGCTCCGCTCAAGCCGGTTTGCTCACCGCCGCCGCGACCGGACGCTACTTCATCGAATATCCGGAAAACGTCCGCATGCTCGGCGTGAGTTTCAACACGAGCCTCGATTCGCTCGGCATCGCCTGGCAGGGCGAAGTGTCTTACAAGCACGGCATGCCGCTGCAGGTGGACGACGTGGAGTTGTTGTTCTCCGCATTGTCCGCGCTCGATTCTCCCGGCGGCGCCAACTTCGGCGCGAACAACCAACTCGGTGATTATCGCGGCCAGTTTGGCACCTACGTGTCCGGCTATCGCCGCGAGGATGTATGGTCGGCGCAAACGACCATGACAAAAATCTTCGGCCGCGTACTGCGCGCGAGCCAGCTGCTCGTCATCGGCGAAGTCGGCGCCATCTACGTGCCCGGCATGCCGTCGAAAGATACGTTGCGTTTCGATGGTCCGGGAACGTTCACCAGCGGTGACGCCGCCGCGATGGTCGCCACCGGTTCGCCGCTGCCTGGCACGCCCGCCGAAGCCTTCGCCGATGCGTTTTCGTGGGGCTACCAACTCGCCGCGCGTCTCGAATACACGAATGTTTTCCGCGGTGTGAATGTCTCTCCGTCACTCGCCTTCACGCACGATGTCAGCGGCAACACACCGCTGCCGCTCGCCAACTTCGTCGAGCGCCGCAAAACGGTGAATGTCGCCGTGGACTTCGCCTGGCAAAACGCGTGGTCGCTCGAAGTGCGTTACGTGAATTTCTTTGGTGGCGGCCGCTACAATCTCCTCGCCGATCGCGACTACGTCTCCACCACCTTGAAGTATTCGTTCTAACCCGTTCGCCGGTTTGTCATGAAATCGCACTTTATCCGGTTTTCCGCCGCGCTGTTGCTGCTCGTTTCTCCGCTTTCGCTCACGCTGCGCGCCGAACTCACCGACGCCGACATCGCTCGTCTCGGACAAGATCTCACTCCGCTCGGCGCCGAGCGCGCCGGCAACGCCGCCGGTACCATTCCCGCTTGGGAAGGTGGCATCACCACGCCGCCTGCCGGCTACAAACCCGGCGATCATCATCCCGATCCTTTCGCAGACGACCAACCGCTCGCGATCATCACGCCGGCCAACGCGTCCGAATACGCCGACCACCTCACCGCGGGGCATCTCGCGCTGCTCAAGACCTACCCCACCTACCAAATCCCGCTCTATCCCACGCGACGCAGCGCGTCGTATCCAGAACATGTATACGCGGCCACTCGCCGCCACGCCTCGACCGCGCGCCTCTCCGCCGATGGCAACGGCATCGCGGGCTCGGTGGTGGGCATCCCGTTTCCGATTCCGCAAAACGGCCTCGAAGTGATTTGGAACCACCTCGTGCGTTATCGCGGCGAAGCGCTGAGTCGCCACGTCGGCCAAGCCGCTCCGCAGCGCAACGGCAGCTACTCGCTCGTGCAGTTCCGCGAAGAGATTCTCATTAACTACGCGCGTCCCGACATCACCGAGGAATCGCTCAACAACGTTCTCCTCTATTACAAACAAGCGACCGTCGCTCCCGCACGCCTCGCTGGCTCGATCCTGCTCGTGCATGAAACACTCGACCAGGTGAAGGAGCCGCGCCGCGCGTGGATCTACAACGCCGGCCAGCGTCGCGTCCGCCGCGCGCCGAATGTTTCCTACGACTCGCCCGGCACCAACGCCGACGGCATGCGCACCAACGACCAGCTCGATATGTTCAACGGCGCGCCCGATCGCTACGATTGGAAACTCGTTGGGAAGAAAGAGCTCATCGTGCCCTACAACGCGTATCGTCTTCACAGCAATCGCGTGAAGGTCGCCGACATCATTCGCCCGCTGCACATCAACCAAGAGCTCACGCGCTACGAGCTGCATCGCGTGTGGGTCGTCGAAGCGACGCTCAAGCCCGGCCAGAGCAACATCTACGCGCGTCGCACGTTCTATATCGACGAAGACAGCTGGCAGATTCTCGCGGTGGATCAGTACGACTCGCGCGGCCAGCTTTGGTACGTCTCCGAAGCGCACTGCATCAATTACTATGACGTGCCCACGTTCTGGAGCACGTTGGAGATTCACATCGACCTTAACTCCGGCCGCTATCTCGCGTTCGGTTTGGACAACGAAAACAAGATGTACGACTTCACGATCAAACCCTCGCTCGCCGACTTCACCACCGGCGCACTGAGCCGCGAAGGCGTCCGCTGAGCTTTTCTCCCCCTTGTGAACCTATCGCGCGCCTCCCGAATCGTCGAAGCCGGCCGCGCCCGCCCCTCGCGCCGTTCTCCGCGTTCGGCTGCGCGAGTGCGCCCGGTCTTCGCCTGTTTCGCCGCCCTTGTTGCGGCGATCGCTTTGCCCGCCAACCCGCCCGCAGCCCGCGGACTCTTGCTCGACGCCGCGCTCAATGGCCATGCGGTTTATGCCGTCGGGGAACACGGCGCGATCATTCGCTCCGGCGACTCCGGCGAGACCTGGGAACTCATTCCCACACCGACCGACGCCACGCTGACCGCGATCCACTTCGCGTCTTCCAACATCGGTTGGGCCGTCGGGCACGACGGCGTCATTCTCAACACGATCGATGGCGGCCTGTCGTGGGGTGAGCAATTTCGTGCGACCGATCGCGAAACCGTTTTTCTCGACGTCGCCTCCGCCGATGTCTCCCGCGGCATCGCCATCGGTGCATTCGGCACCACATACATCACCGAGGACGGCGGCTATCATTGGAACGAGCGACGCCTTCTCGATGAAGACAGCCATTTGAACCGCGCGACATCCAATCCTCACGAGCGCGGATCAATTCTCATCGCGGGTGAGCGCGGCGTGCTGTTGCGCCTGCCTTCGTTCTCCAAACCCGCCGAACCGATCGAGTCTCCACACGAGATCTCCCTCTACGGCGTGCTGCCCTTGGAGAAAAACGTGCTCCTCGCGTATGGACTTCGTGGATACATCTTCCGTTCGGAGGACAACGGCGAAACCTGGCAGCAAATCGCCAGTCCCCTGCCCGCCTTGTGGGCGACGGCGGTGCGCCTCCGCTTCGGCACGATCGTGCTTGCGGGACAAGCCCGCGCCTTCGCCATCAGCCGCGACGGCGGCAAGACATTCGAAGCGTGGACGCCGCCTGTGAAAGGCGCGATCGCCGAGCTGATCGAAACGCCCAACGGGCATTTGCTCGCGTTCGGTGAAAACGGCGTTCAGCGCCTCCCCTCGCCGGAGAGTCTTGCCGGTGACCCGATCCGCACGGAGGACGCTCCATGAAACGCGCTTCATTCTCCACCGCCGTCGAGGAGTTCGTGTTCAAATTCCGTCTCTGGATTCTCGCGCTCTTTGTGGCGCTAACGGCCTGGTTTGCAGTATCCGCGTTTCAAATACGGATCGACGCCAGTTTTTCGAAACAACTGCCGCGTCATCATCCGTACATCCAGATATTCGAAAAGCATCAGGATCAGTTCGGCGGAGCCAATCGCGTCCTGGTCGCGTTTCTCGCGAAGGACGGCGACATGTTCACGCCGGAATTCTTCCAAACGCTCAAGGCCGCCACAGACGCGGTGTTCTTCATCCCCGGTGTCGATCGCAGCCAGGTCCAGTCGCTCTTCACACCCAACGTCCGCTACCTCGAGGTGATCGAAGACGGGTTTGCGGGCGGGCCGGTGGTGCCATCCAACTTTCAACCGACCCCCGAAAACTTCGCGCAAGTGCGCGAGAACATCGTGAAATCCGGCAAAGTCGGTCAGCTAGTCGCCAGCGATTTCTCCGGTGCGCTCATCAGCGCGCGGTTGCTCGAGATCGATCCGACGACCGGCGAAAAGCTCGATCTGCTCAAAACCGCCGATCGGCTTGAGTCGGAGGTCCGCGAAAAATTCGCGAGCGACAATATCAGCGTGCACATCCTCGGCTTCGCGCGTGTCGCGGCCGATGTGCGCGACGGCTCGCGTGATGTCCTGATGTTTTTCGGTGCGTCGTTCCTGATCACCGCGGTGCTGGTGTGGCTGTTCTCGCAATCCATCGGCCTCACGTTGATCGCGCTGCTGACGGCCGCGGTCGCGGTGGTCTGGCAGATGGGATTGCTCGCGTTGCTCGACTTCGGCCTCGACCCGATGTCGATCCTCGTGCCGTTCCTCATCTTCGCGATCGCGATGAGCCACGGTTTGCAGATGATCCGCGCGTTTCGTGGCGAGGTCTTTGCGGGAAGCGATAGCGTGAGCGCGGCGCGGCTGGCGTTTCGACAACTGCTCATCCCGGGCACCGTGGCGCTGGTGACGGATACGATTGGCTTCCTCACGATGCTCGTGATCCGGATCCAAACCATCCAGGAACTTGCGCTCGCAGCATCGATCGGCGTCGCCGTCATCATCATCACCAATCTCCTGCTTCTGCCGCTGCTGCTGTCGTTCCAGAAATTTCCCGAAGGCTATCGCGAACGCATCGCCGCGCGCCGACGCATCACCGACCGGTTTTGGAAAAACGTCTGCGTCATCATGGAGCCGGGACCGTCCATCGCGATCATCGCGATCGCAGGCGTGCTGGCGTTCTTTGCAATTCATCAATCGAAACAGGTCCGCATCGGCGATCTCCACGCGGGCGTTCCCGAGCTGCATCCAGATTCCCGATACAATCGCGACAGCCACATCATCACCGAAAAATTCAGCATCGGCATTGATGTGATCACGGTGATCGTCGAAACGATTCCCAACGGCTGTGTGGACGAGGAAGTGATGGATCTCATCCATCGTTTTGAAGGCCGCATTCGCGGCGTGCCCGGCGTGCAATCCGTGCTCAGCGTCGCTTCCGTCGCGCGCCAGCTCAACGCCGGTTGGAACGAAGGCTCGCTGAAATGGCGCGTCTTGCCGCGCAATCCGCAGGCACTCGCGCAAGCGGTCGCGCCGATCGAGACCTCGACGGGCCTGTTGAACGCCGACGGCAGCGTGCTGCCCGTGTATATTTATTTATCCAATCACAAGGCCGAGACGCTCCAAGCCGTGACTCGCGAGGTGAAACGTTTCCGCGACTCGAACCCGTCGTCCAAAGCGCGCTTCGAGCTCGCCAGCGGCAACGCTGGCGTGATGGCCGCGACCAACGAGGTCGTCGCCGACGCGCAATTCCCGATTCTCTTGTGGGTGTTCGGCGCGGTCATCGCGCTTTGTCTGATCACTTTCCGCTCGCTCGCGGCCACGGTCTGCATCGTCGCACCGCTGGCGCTCGTCTCGTGGCTCGGCTACGTGGTGATGGTGTGGTTGGAAATCGGCCTGAAAACGTCGACGCTTCCCGTCGTGGCGCTCGGCGCCGGTATCGGCGTGGACTACGGCATCTATTTGTTCGCGAAGATGCACGGCACGCTCAAACGCGGCGAATACTTCGAGGACGCCATGCTCACCGCCTTCATCCAAACCGGCAGCTCCATCGCGTTTACCGGGCTGTGTCTGGCCATCGGCGTGGGACTCTGGGCGTTTTCCTCGCTGAAGTTGCAGGCCGATATGGGATTACTGCTGACCTTCTTGTTTTTGGTAAACATGCTCGGGGCCATCATCCTGCTGCCGGCGCTCGCGCGCTGGTTTTTCCGCCACCACACACGATACCGTCATTCTCGCGCATAACCATGTGCCCAAATCGGTGTCTGACCGGCCACTCAACTTTCCCCAAACATGCCCGCTTCTGAAAACAACGACGCCACGCCGATCCTGACGCCGGGACAACGCAAGCTGCTCGGCTTCTCCGTCAGCTTCTTCTCGCTCGCCATGTCGGTGGCGCTGGTGGTCTTCATCGGCCTCCTGCTCGGACGACTGTTGGGGTATTTTTCCAACGTGCTCTGGCCGCTCGCCGTCGCCGGCATCACCGCGCTGATTCTGCGTCCGGTGGTCGATCGTCTCGAATACCGTTTCCGCGGGCAACGTCTCGCCGCAGTGATCGTGCTCTTCGGCGTATTCCTGTTCGTGCTCGCCATGTTGTGTTTTGCGGTCGTTCCAAAACTCGCCCAGCAAACGCTCGATTTCATCACGAACTTCCCCGCGACGTGGGAACGCATCGTCGTGTATGTACAAACCAACTACCCGTCGTGGAACGATATGGTGCAGCGGCTCCTGCAGCAGCCCATCATCGCGGGCATCGTGGAGAATCTGCGCGACCAAGCCGGCAAAGTCCCCGCCGCGATGCTGCCTTCGCTCAAAGCGGTCGGCGGCGGTTTCTTCGCCATCTTGAGTTTCGTCACGCACTCGATCGTGGTGCCGATTTATCTGTTCTTCTTCCTCCTCTCGAAAGGCGAACCCACGCACAAGCTGCCGGAAAATCTTACCTTCCTCCCCGAGAACGCACGCAACGACATCGTGTTTCTTATCCGCGAGTTCATCGGCATCGTCGTTTCCTTCTTCCGCGGCCAACTCGTCATCGGCCTCATCATGGGCTGCTTGCTGGCGCTCGGATTCTCCATCGTCGGTCTGCAATACGGACTGTTGCTCGGGCTCATACTCGGCCTGCTCAACATCGTGCCTTACCTCGGCACGATCATCGGTCTGGTGATCACGGTTCCGCTCGCGATGCTTCAACCCGAAGGGGGCATCCAACTCGTGATCCTCGTGCTCGTCGTCTACGTGGTTGTGCAAAACATCGAGGGCTGGTTTCTCACACCGAAAATCATGGGCGATCGCACCGGTCTGCATCCGGTGATCATCATCTTCGCGATCTTCTTCTGGGGCACCGCTCTCGACGGCGTGCTCGGCATGATCCTCGCGATTCCGCTGACGGCGTTCTTCGTGACCGCGTGGTTGCTGTTGAAGAAAAAGTACTTCGCCCCGCCGCCTTCAGCCGCATCCGCGCGCGCTTTGCCGCCTCGCCAGACTTGAGGTCAGACGACATCCGCGAAGACGGAAAACCCGTTCGACTTTCCCCCCGGTTGCTGTGTCGATGGATGACATGTCCGCCCATCCGCGAACTGCACTTTCCGACGCGCTCATCAAACGCCTCGCCTGGGACGAGCTCGATGTCGCGTACCTGCGACGTTTGATCGAAACGGCGCGCGATGAAGACCTCGCCGGACTCGGCCTGCGTCGCCGTCCGCGAACAACCGGCGATCGTTCCACCGGCAGTCTCTCGGCATCCGTCCGCCAAAGCTCCGCCGATCTCGTCGCACGCGAGCCCATCATCGTGTGCGGTCTGCCCTTGTTGTCGCTGATCGTTTCCGCATATGGCGGTGGCGCGACGGTGCAACTCCGCGCCCGCGACGGCGCCAGTCTCGATCGCGGCGATGTGCTCGCCACGCTCACCGGCGATCCGCGCGTCCTCCTCACGGCGGAGCGCGTCGCACTCAATTTCGTCCAGCGCCTCAGCGGCATCGCCACGCAGACGCACCGTTACGTCGATGCGCTCGGCTCGTCGCGTACCCGTTTATTGGATACACGCAAAACCACGCCCGGCTGGCGCATGCTCGAGAAATACGCCGTGGCGTGCGGCGGCGGATGGAATCACCGCCTCGGTCTTTTCGACCGCGTGATGTTGAAAGACAATCACCTCGCTCTCCTCGGCTCGCTCGACGATCTCGCCGGCGCCGTGACGCGCGCGAAAAAAGCCGCGCCCGATCTTCCCGTGGAAGTCGAAGTCGATCACATCGACCAAATCGCGCCCGTGCTCGCCGCCGGAGCGGACGTGATCCTGCTCGACAACTTCACGCCTGCTCAGCTTCGCAAAGCCGTCGATCTCATCGGCGGTCGCGCGTTCACCGAGGCGAGCGGAGGCATCACGCTGAAAACCTTGCCCAAACTCGCCGGCATCGGGCTCGACTTCGTCTCCACCGGCGCGCTGGTGCACCAAAGTATTTGGGTGGATATCGGCCTCGATTGGAAAAAATAAAAACAGCGAGCATCCATTGTGCTGTAGCGGCGTCAGGCGTGGAACCTTGTTAGCCATTCCAGCCATTCCCACGATCAGCACTCGCCAGATGTCCAGTAGCACCGAGACCACCATCCTTCGCGCCCTTATTGAGAAAGAAAACGGCTTCGTTTCCGGCAGCGTGCTCGCACGCTCGCTAGGCATGAGTCGCGTGGCCGTCTGGCAGCACATGGAAAAAATGCGCAGCCACGGCTTCGAGTTCGAAGCCATCCGCGCGCGCGGTTATCGCCTCACCAAACGACCCGATTCCATTTATCCCGATCTCGTCCGCGCGCACCTCGCTTCGCGCAAGATCCAGTTCGGACTCGATTATCACGAGAGCACCGACAGCACCAACGACGAGGCCGCACGCCAGCTCGCCGCCGGCCGCGAAGCGCCTTTCGTGGTCGTATCCAAAAAACAAACACGCGGACGCGGGCGCTTCGGTCGCGTGTGGCACAGCGAGGACAACGGCAATCTCTACATCAGCTTCGCGTTCCGCCCGCAGCTCGAGCCCGCCCGCATGCAGACCTTCACGCTGTGGATGGGCGTGAACATCTGCGAACTCATCGCCAATTTCACCCGCACCAGCCCGCGCCTGAAATGGCCCAACGACATCCTTTTCGACGGTCGCAAAGCCGGCGGCATCCTCACCGAAGCCCGCATGGACGCCGACCAGATCCGCGATCTCGTCTTCGGTCTCGGCCTCAATCTCAACAGCCCGGCCCACAGCTGGCCCGACGCGCTGCAAAATCGCGCCACTTCGCTCAGCGAGCAGACCCGCGCGCCGCTCGATATTAATAAATTCACCGCGGCGCTCATCGGTCGCGTGCTCGATGCTTATGAGCAATTCGTCTCCGGCGCGTACTTGAAGAACTTCGCCGAGCGCTGGCACCCGCTGGATGTCCTCAAAGGCCAACCCATTCAGCTCCAACACGGCCAGGAAACCATCTCTGGCACCGCCGCGGGCATCGACGACGAAGGGTCGCTCATCATCCGCACCGATCAAGGTCGCACCGAACGTTTCCGCGCAGGCGAAGTCACCATCGCGAAAAACGACCGCTGATTCGCCGCACCAGCGACCGCACCCGGCGCACGTTTCGCGTCAGCGCGGTATTAGGTCATTGCGTCGACGCCTGGCTGGGCTTCGATGACAGCGCACTTCCATGCTGCTCTGCATCGACATCGGCAACACGCACACGCACTACGGCATCGTCGACGGCGCCGGTGCGCGTTTTCAGCGCCAGACCGCCACCCGCCAGATCGATCATCCCGAACAAGGTTTCGGGCCGATCCTCGCGTCCTTACAACGTGAATACACGTCTTTGCGCGGCATCGCGTTCTGTTCCGTCGTCCCCGATGCGTCGGAAAAAATCCGTCGTGTGATCGAGCGCTCCCATACGGCGCTTTCCGTTTTTCAGCTCACGCACGAACAAAAACTCGGCGTGCCCATCGCCTATCCGCGTCCGTTCGAGATCGGCCAGGACCGCCTCGCCAACGCCGCCGGCGCTCACGCGCATTTCGGCACGCCCGCCATCGTCATCGACATGGGCACGGCCGTGACGTTCGACATCGTCACGCGATCCCGCGGCTACGAAGGCGGCATCATCGCTCCCGGCGTCGAGATCATGCGTCGTTATTTGCACGAACAAACCGCACTGCTGCCCCGCCTCGACGAATCCATCCAGATCGACCGCGCGATCGGTCAATCCACGGTCGAAGCGATGCGCATCGGCACCGTGATCGGCTTCGGCGGCATGATCCAGGCGCTGCTCGATCGCGTGCTGCAAGAACTCGCCGCGCGCGGCGAACCGCCCTCTCGCATCATCGCCACGGGAGGCTCGGCGGATCTGCTCCGCCAGACCTTGCGAACGCCCTTCGAAGTCGTTCCCGACATCACTCTCCGCGGCCTCGCGGCGGCCTGGGAACTTAATTTCTGAGACGCGATCCGCTCATGACGATCCTCCACGACCGTCATCTTCATCCATTTCAGAGCTTTTCATCCGTCAGAATTCGCATGGATTAATCGTCCACGCTTTCCATGTCCGAAGCCCTCCCGCCCGCCATCGAAGTTCGCAACCTCGTCAAATCCTACGCCGGGGTCGTCGCGGTTCAAAATATCAGTTTCACCCTGAATCGCGGGGAGATCCTCGGTTTCCTCGGTCCCAACGGCGCCGGCAAGAGCACCACCATGCGCATCCTCACCGGATATCTGCCCGCCACTTCGGGTGAGGTGCGCATCTGCGGCGTGCCCGTCGCCGGCCAGCCCGATGCCGTCAAACGCCACATCGGCTACATGCCGGAAAACAATCCTCTGCCCGAGGACATGCGCGTTTCGGAATACCTCTACTACCGCGGCCGCCTGAAAGAGATCCCGCGCAAAAAGCTCTCCGATCGCATCGACGACGTGCTCGACCTCTGCGATCTCACCCGCGTTCGCACGCGCATCATCGGCAAACTTTCCAAAGGTTTTCGCCAACGCGTCGGCATCGCCGAGGCCATCCTCGCCGAGCCGCCGGTGATCATCATGGACGAACCGACCATCGGTCTCGATCCTCACCAAATCCTGATCGTGCGCGATCTCATCGCGAGTCTGCGCGGACGCATGGCGGTCATCATCTCCTCACACATCCTGCCCGAGATCGAAGTCACCTGCGACCGCGTCCTGATCATCAACCAAGGCCGCGTCGTCGCCACGGGCACGCCCGGCGAATTGCGCCGCGATATTCTCGGCCACTCGCTCTACAAACTCGAAATCGCCGGCGATCTCGATGCGCTGCCGGCCGTGCTCTCGGCCGTCGAACCCACGCTGAAGATCGCCGAACAAAGCAGCCCCGATCCCGTGGGTTTTTCGACGCTGCGACTCGTCACCGACCGCGACGATTCGATTGGCGAACCATTGATGCGCGCCCTCGTGAGCGACACGCGCTTCCGCCTGCGCGGGCTCAGCCGCGAACACCCTACGCTCGAAGACGTCTTCCTCGCCGCCACGCGTCGCACGTGGGATATCGTCGGCACACCCAAGAGCACGTCGAAATGACCGATGTCCATTGACGCCATGACCACTGGGAAAACTTCTCTCCGCATGCTCCCCTTTTCGCCGCCCCGCACCTCGCCGTCCGCGGCCAATCACTGGTCGCTCGTCATTGGCCACTGATCAGCGCCCACTAATCACTCTTCCCAGCTCACGCACCACACCTTCGATCTTCGTCATTCGATCTTCGGATTTCCTCATGCGCCATTTCTTCACCATCCTCAGTCACGAGATCCGGATGCTGCTGGTCAGCCCGAGCACGTACATCGCCGGGGTGCTCTTCCTCATCGTGATGGGACTGATGTTCACCGCGATGCTCGAGGAATATAGCCGCGGTCCCGTCGAGATTTCTCCCGCAGCCGCCTTCTTTAATATCTTCCCGGTTCCGGTGCTCTTCATGGTCCCGTTGCTCACGATGAAGAGCATCTCGGAAGAACGCCGAAACGGCACCATGGAGACGCTGCTCACCACGCCCGTGACGACCTTCGAGGTCGTTCTCGGAAAATTCGGTGCGGCCTACTTCCTCTACGGACTGCTCTGGGCTTCGACCGGCGGTTTCTTTTATTTGCTGCGGCGCTTCGCAGGCGATTTCGACACGGGACCGTTGATCGGCGGTTATCTCTTCATCGCGATCTCCGGCCTTTTCTTCATCGCGATCGGCATCTTCGCCAGCTCGCTCTCGCGCAATCAGGCGGTGGCCGGCATCCTCAGTTTCACGCTGCTCTTCGCTTTGCTGCTCGGCACGTACTTCGCGCGCGATCTGCAGATCCTCAATCACCCGAGCATGGCACCGCTGAAACTCACGCTCGAAAACGCCCAAGTGCTCCAACACCTCGGCGATTTCAGCCGCGGCATCGTCGATGCCCGCCAACTTCTTTTCTACCTCAGCGGCTCCGTGCTCTGCCTCATCTTCAGCATCTTCGGTGTCGAGGCGAAGCTCCTCCACAGCTAATCTCCGCGCTCCGCCATGTCGTCCCCCACCAGCTTCCGCGCCGCCCGCTGGCTCCGCACCACCAACCTCGTCCTCCAGGCTTTTCTCTTTCTCTCGCTCTTCGGCGGACTCAACTACCTCGCGCATAAATCCAACTGGGGCCGCGTCGACCTCACGCGTCTGCGCAAATACTCACTCTCCGCCGAAACCGACGCCTATCTCAAGCATCTCACGCAGCCGGTCCGCGTCATCGTCACCATTCCCAAAACATCCGCCGACGATCCGGAACTCGAACAAATCTACGCCGACGTCAGCGACCTCCTCCGCGAATACGTTTACGCCACCGAAAAGCTGCCGCGCACGCGCATCACCGTCGAAAACATCGACCCGTTGCTCAACCCCGCCGAAGCGCGCGAATACGGTCTCAGCGAAAACGCCGTCATGTTCCTCAGCGGCGACCGTTCGCGCACCGTCACGCGCGGCGAGCTCTACAGCTACAAAGACGGCCAGCGCGACGCCTTCCTCGGCGAACAAGTCTTCACCGCCGCCATCCTCGACGTCACCAACGCCGAGCAGAAAAAAATCTATTTCCTCGTCGGCCACGGCGAGGCGGAGCTCAACAACGACTCCAAACGCCTCGGTCTCTCCGAGCTCCGCGACAACTTGCTCGCGCGTAATTTCGCCCTCGGCACGCTCGATCTCGCCCGCGAACGCCAGATCCCGAAAGACGCCGCCTTGATCATCTCCGTCGGCGCGACCAGCCGCTACGACTCCGTCGAACAGGAGTTGCTCCGCCAATACCTCAGCGACAACGCCGGGCGCCTCATGCTGCTCATCAGTCCCGGCCTGGCCGAAACCGGCCTCGACGACTTGCTCTACGATTGGGGCATTGTCGCCGATAACGTCTGGGTTTTCGACAACGACGCCACGTCCGTCAGCAACACCGGCGGTCTCATCCTCGGCAATTATTGGCCGCATCCGGTCACCCAGCTGCTCATCGACACGAACCAACCCGTGCACTTCGACGCCGCGCGCACGGTACGCCCCAATCCCGGTGCCATCCCCGATCCCAGCCGCACCGTGCATCGCTTGATCGGCGCCTCGCTCACCGCGTGGGGCGAACGCGACTACGCGCGCCGCGACCGCACCTACACGCCCGGCGCCGATCTCTTCGGCTCGCGCGAACCGCTTCCGCTCGCCTCAGCCGCCGAGCGTCTCGCCGCAAAAGACGACCTGCCTTTCTCCATTCCCGTCGGACGTCTCGTCGTTTTCGGCTCCGCCGATTTCGTGCGCAACGAACGCTTCGCCGATCGCGGCAATCCCACGCTCTTTTTCTCCGCGCTGCGCTGGCTCGTCGAGCGCGACACCGAGCTCAATATCCCTCCGCGCAAAATCGATAAATTCCAACTCTCGCTCACGCGTCAGGAGCTTCAGCGTCTGCGTTACAGTCTGCTCTTCGGACTGCCCGCCGCCGTCGCTCTCCTCGGCCTGCTCGTTTATTGGACGCGTCGCCGCTGATTCCCGTTCGCCCCTCGACACTTTCCACAACTCTCAACTTTTGCCTCCGCCGTGCGCACCAAAGTCACGCTCGTCCTCATCTTCCTGAACGTCGCACTGTTCTACTACATCTTCTTCGTACGCGAAGATCACACCCTCGTGCCCGATCAGACGCGCGTGCTCGGCCCCGAAGCGGCCAACATCCAGACGCTCACCATCGTCAATCGCAACGCCCCCACCATCCAGCTCGAGCGTCGCGGCTCCAAATGGTTTCTCACGCGTCCCGTCGCCTGGCCCGCGCAGGAATTCGCCATTCGCAGCATCCTCAACGAACTCCTTCTCCTGCGTTCGCTCGGCACGTTCACCGTCGAAGAAATCCTCGCGACCGGTCGCACGCTGGCCGAGTACGGCCTCGACGATCCGCCGCTCACGCTCACCATCACCGGCGCCGCCACGCCCGGCGCGCCAGCTCCCGAGCCCATTACGTTGCGCATCGGCTCCGCCACCCAGGTCAACAACCGGCTCTACATCCTTTCGCCCGACGGCAAATACATCCACGTCGTGCCGCGCAGCCTCGCCGAAAATCTCGCGCGTCCGCTCCAAGCACTGCGCTCCGACGAGTTGTTCACCATTCCCGCGCACGAGGCCCGTTCGCTCAATCTCGAGCCCGCAAACGGCAGCCGCATCCGCGTCCGCAGCGAGGGCAATCGCTGGTACATCGAAGGTCTGAGCATCAGCCAGGTACGCGCCAACAAACTCCTCACCGAACTCGCGCTCAGCCGTCTGCGCGCGCTCCATGTGCACAGTTTCGTGCCCGACAGCGAAGGCGCCTCCGCCCGTGCCGCGCTCGCGAACCCTCCGCTTCGCATCACCATCGAGGGCACCAATCGCCGTGAAACGCTTCTCCTCGGTCCGCCCGCGCCGCGGCCGCCCGAAGCGGAAGCCTCCGCGGCGACGTCTGCGACCGACGATCCGCCCGAGCCTTCGACGCTCTATTACGCGTTGATGGAAGCCGACGAAATCGAGTCCTCCGGTGAAGCCACCTTGTTCACCGTCTCCGTGCCGGACGCGTTCCTCAAAGACACTTTGCTCAACGCCCAACTCGCGCTGCGCGAAAAACAGATCCTCGATCTCGATCCCACCACGCTTTCGTCCATCGCGATCACGCCCGCCCAGTCGCGCGAGGAAACCATTCTCCAGCGTCTCGAATCCTCCGCCAGCAACGACTGGCAGGTCGTCCGCCGCAGTCCCGACCAACCGCCCGTTTCCGAACCGGCCGAACGCGCGCTCGTCGAGCGTCTCGTCACCACGTTGCTGCGCCTTTCCGCGGAAGAGTTCATCGATGTCGCCTCCGAAGCCCAGAAGGAAGCTTTCGGCTTCAACGTGCCCGCGCGCACCCTCACGTTCACCACCACCGGCTCGCCTGCCCCGGTGCGTTTGTTGATCGGCACCAGTCAGGACCGCCACAACTACGCCAAATTCGCGCATCAGGAATACATCTACCGCATCTCCGACGACATCCTGAACGAGATTCCGGTGTCGCCGCTTCATTATCGCCAGCGACTCGTGCGTGAACTCCCGGAATCCACATCGATCACGCATCTCCGCCTCACCGATCTCGCCTCCGGCGAGGTCATCTTCGAAACGCCGATCCCTGTTCCCGACGCTTCGCAACACGACCCCGAGATGGTCTCCACACTGGTCGGCCATTTCCGCACGTTGCGGGCAAAGGCTTTTGTCGCCGGCGAAGTTCAGAACACGGTCACGATTTCAGGCGAAGAGCGTCCATGGAAATACCGCCTCGAAGCCGCGCTCGCTTCCGCCGGCGGCGGCCCCGCCACCAGCACGCTTCTGTTGAGCGATCGCATCGGCGGCGACTTCCAGCTCGCCGGTTTCGGCAACGTCGTCTTCGAGATCGAACAACCGCTCCTCGACGCTCTCTTTCTGCTCACCTACGGCGCGCGCGATCCCGGCCCGCCCGAAGCGCCCGCGCCGGAACAACCTGCCCAGGAGCAGCCTTCCGACGCCTCCTGACCGGCTCCATCGCATGAGCCGCGTATCCGGATTCTCCCTACACGCTGGCGCCGCCCGAGCGGGTGCGCGGCGCCGCTTCGCGCCATGAAGTTGCTGCCGTCCACTTGGTTTCTCTGCCGAAAGGGCTGCCGCTGCGTCATCGATTTCGTGGTGTGGACGGTCTGGCTGTTGCTTGTCGTCGTATTGATTTTTCAACTACGGATCATCTTTTCCCGCCAGGTCGCGGTGCCCGAGTGGATGCTCCACAAGATGGAGAACCGCCACATCGCCCATGGCATCTCCTCGAAAATCGGTTCCGCCGTCATCGATCCGTCCGGCCGTCTGCTTCTCGGCGAGGTGCATGTCTCGAGCGCAAAATACGGCCGCTCGCTCCTCGTCATTCGCCGTCTGGAAGCCACCCTCAACCCTTGGGCCGGTCTCGCGGGTGATTTCGGCGCCGCGCGTCTCGATCTTCGCGATGCCGAGCTGCATTTGCCGGCGATGCTTTCGCCTTCCGGCGAAGCGCAGGCGGTGCTCACCGACGTCGATCTCGGGCTCTCCTTCAACGAGCGCGAAATCACCGTCGATCGTCTCAGCGGTCGCTGCGGAAAACTCATTTTCTCGGCCCGCGGCACGTTCATCATTCCGCGCCGCGAGGGCGATTCCGGCCTCAATCCCGCGCAGATCATCGAGGGCATTCTCGCCGGTTACGTGAAGATCGCTCAGCGCATCGCCGAGCGGGCGCCTTTGATCGAAACCCTCGATTCTCCGTACCTGTCGGTCGCCTTCTCGCCCCACCCCACCCACGCCGCGCTGATCCGCGCCCGCATCATCGCCGGAGGCGCGCAGATCCCGCGCGATCTTTTGCCGAACTCGGCCGCGCTTCCCGATAAAATCACCCTCGGTCCGTTCGCCGCGCGCGCCACGCTTCCCGCGCTCGCCGCCCAATCCTGGGCGTCGCGTATCCAGATTTCCGCTACAGCGATCGATGCCGGCGAAAAATTCGCCACGCACCACGTCGACGCGTCGCTGCTCGCTCAACTGCTTCCGGGCTGGAAATGGCAGCCGCGCTCGCTCGATCTCTCCGTGGGTCCGACCGCGATCCGCGATCTCCGGCTTTCGGCCGCTTTCGCGCGGGCCCATCGTCAGCAGGATCGCGTGGATGCCCAGATCGCCGCCCGTCTTTTCTCCGAGGATTGGACCGCACAGCTCGAGGCCGATCCTTCCGCGCGCAGCGGCACGGTTGAACTCAACTCCCGCCTTTCCCGCGATCTGCTCGCCTTCGCCGGCACGCGCGCCAAACGCGATCTGGTGCGGCTTCTTCGTCCGGCCAGCCCCGCTCCTTTCTCGCTCTCCGCCACTTTCGATCCCGGGTGGAGGTTGGCTTCCGCCAGCGCGCGCGTCGTTTCGGGTCCGGTCGGCGTGGAGGATGTCGAACTCGATGGCGCGGCCGGCGAGCTTTTCCTGCGAGGCACCGAGCTGAACGTGGAAAACATCCGGCTGCTCGCAGGCGACAGCGAAGCGCGCGGTAGTTATTCGATGGATACGCAGTCGCGCGAGTTTCGTTTCCTGCTCCACGGCCGTCTGCGTCCGCCCGCCATCGCCGGTTGGTTCGGTCCTTGGTGGAACTCATTCTGGGAACATTTCGACTTCTCCGCGGGCGAACCGCCCCGCGCCAATGTCGAGGTCGCCGGTCGCTGGGGACGTCCGTTCGACACGCGCGTTTTTGTTTACGCCGCCGCCAACAACGCCGCCATCAACAACGTCCCGCTCGATTATGTACGCACGCGCCTCTTTGTGCGTCCGGGATTTTTCGACGGGCTCGAGGTTGTCGCCCGCAAGGGCGCAGGTGTCGCGCAGGGCACGTTCACGCGCAGTCAGGATGTGCGGCAACACGCGCTGAACTATCAGACATTCGACGTCGTGGGCGACGTCGATCCGCACGAAGCCGCACGTATCTTCGATCCCATCGGAAGCAAGATCGTCGCTCCGTTTGTTTTCGAGCGTCCACCGTCGTTGACGATCCAAGGGCGTATCACCGGTGCCGCGTCGCCGGAGGGCGCAGGTTATGAGGCGCGCGTGAAAATCAATTCGCCCGCACCGCTGCGTTTCTTCGAGTTCCCGCTTTCGCATCTCACCGCGACCGCGGTCGTCAACAACGACGAGATCACCGTCGACCCGTTGCGCGTGGGCTTCGCCGGTGGCATCGCCCAAGGTCGCGCGCGTCTCACCGGTGAAGGCGAACAGCGCCGTCTCGGTTTCGACGCAGCGCTCGATAATGCGTCGCTCGGAGAAGCGATTTATCGTCTCGAAGAATTTGGCGCGCGTCGCCGCGGCGAAGCGCCGCCCGAGCGCAGCCGATTGCAGGAAAAACTCGCGAGCGGTCGTCTCGGCGTACGCCTCTCCGGCGATGGCAACGCGGATGATCCCTACAGTTTCATCGGCAGCGGTAGTGGCGAAGTGGTGGGGGCGGAGCTTGCCGAGATCAAACTGCTCGGTGGTCTTTCCGATGCGTTGCGCGCCGTTCGTTTGAACTTCGCTTCGCTGCGTCTCACGGACGCGCAGGCCAATTTCAAACTCCTCCGCAATCAGCTCGACTTCCCCGAATTCAAAATCAGCGGTCCGACCGCCGTGCTCGATCTCACCGGACGCTATCGGCTCGACCTGCACATGATGGATTTCAACGCGAAGCTTTCTCCGTATGAGCTGAGCCGCAATCCACTCGCGAACGCCGTCGACTTCGTACTCACGCCCTTCAGCAATATCCTCGAACTCAAACTCACGGGCAGCCTCGATCAACCGCAGTGGCGTTTCACCTACGGACTGAGCAGCTTTTTCCGCAGCCTCTCCGGAAAACACGACGAGTTCGAACAAGAGACCTCCACCGATCCTGCGCGCAATCAACCGCCGCCGCTCTTGCGGCGCCGCCAATAAAATGCGCGTTGCTCACTTGGCCGTCTGTGTCTTTCTCCCTCAGGCACGCGTCTGACGATGGTCCCCCCCTCTCCCGTCACAGTCTCTTGGGTCACCAGGATCGCCCGCGCTTTCTCGCTCACGTTGATTGTTCTCAGTGCAACCGCCGTGGTCGGTTGGTGGGCGGATATCGATCCGTTTATTCGTTGGTTCCCGCGCATGCCGGCGATCGGTCCGGGCGCGGCGATCGGTTTTCTCATTCTCGGCTTTGCGTTGCTCGCCCGCGATCTCGGCGCGCGTTCGCTCGGCTATGTCGCGCTCGCCGCGTTGATTCCCACGGTCGTTCCCGCGCTGGGAAATTTCATCCTCGTGCAACCGTTTCTGAGCGACTGGCTCGGCGACAGTCTGCTCGTTGAAGAGGGCTCACTGGAGCGCATCGCCTTCGGACCCGCGGTCGGATTCGGTTTCTTAATCGCCGCGTTTTCCATCGCCGCGCTTGCGCGGCCCAATCCCGCTCGCGCGCACACGTTTTTCGCCGGCCTCTCTGGTTCACTCCTCGCCTCGGGCGGTTTCACCGCGATCACCGGTTATCTCCTGGGACTGCCTTCCGTGTATCGGCTCGGTGGAGACGCGCCCGTGCCCGCGGCTACCGCCGTGTTGCTCATGCTGCTCGGCGTCACGCTGGTCCTGTTCGCCTGGCGCGAACATCAACAACACCGTCCAGGCATCCCGTCATGGATCGCTGTGCCCATCCTCGTCGCCTCGACGTCTTGCACGCTGATTTTCTGGACCGGACTCCGCGAACGCGAACAGCTCTTCATCGACGCGTCCACGCAAACCGCCATCAACAGCTTCGCCGAGGCTCTGCGCAACGAGTTCTCCCGCCTGGCTTATGCGACCGAACGTCTCGCTCGGCATTGGTCGCCCAGAGCTCCCGCCGACGAAACCCAACGCGAGGCGCACATCCGCGAGTTGATGCTCGAGGTGCCCGCGCTTCATGCGGTCGCGCTCGCCGACACGGAAGCGCACACGGTCTGGCGCAGCGTGCAACGCACGCGCGACGTTTTCGCCACCGGTCCAGCATTCGACAACGACCGTCGCTCGGCCGCCGAACGCGCGCGTCCCGCCAACGCCCCCGCGAGCATCGCGTTTTCCACCGAACCGGACGGCGGCCTCGTCGTGCTCGCGTCGCGCTACGATGGTGATCGTTTCCTCGGTTACGCGGTCCTCGAACTCACTTTCCGCCGTTTCTTCGAAGCGCTGGAAGACGAGCTGCGGCTCGCTCCGCACTGGCACCTCAATGTCTCGCTTGATGGACAGACGGTTTATCAGCACGGCTCCCGCGATGCCGTGGACGACACCCATCGACAGGAATCTGTATTCACTTTTTCAGGACAACGTTTCCGCATCTCCATGCAACCGACCGCCACCGGCTTTGAAAATGGTCGCTTGCATCTGCCGGAGTTTGTTCTCGCCGCGGGACTCGGCATCACCTTGCTCCTCGCGCTGAGCGTCCATCTCGCGCGCTCCGCACGCTCGAGTCTCAACAACGCCCGTCAGGCCAATCAGCGCCTTGTCGCGGAAAACGAACAGCGTCGTCAGGTGGAGGAAAAACTGCGCCTCGCGGATGAACGTCTCAATCTCGCCATCGAGGCCGCTCGCATGGGCGTCGGCGAATGGAACCCCATCACCAACGAGCTCCATCTCAGTCCCGGTTTCTGGCAGATCCTCGGTTACGCGCGCGATCAAATCCCCACCAACACCGACGCCTGGCTACGGCTGCTGCACCCCGAGCACCTGCCCGCTTACCATACCACCCTCGAGCAACTGCGCTCCCACGACACCACCGAGCTCGACCACGAATTTCGTGTCGCCGCGGCCGACGGTAGTTGGCGCTGGCTCCATCTGCGCGCCAAGGTCATCGCGCGCACGCAATCCGGCGATCCTTCGCGTATCGTAGGTACGTTCCAGGACGTCACCGAACGCAAGGCCGCCGACGAAGCGCTGCGTATCAGTCAGGCGAATACACGAAAACTTTCACTCGTCGCCGCCTACACGGATAATCTCGTCATTATCGCGCGTCCCGACGGCATGATTGATTGGGTTAATCAGAGCTTCGAACGAACGCTCGAACACCGTCTCGCCGATATCGTCGGGCGCGATCCCGCCACGTTCCTGTCCGGCCCGGAAACCAACCCGCGCACGCTTCGTCGCATTCACGCCGCTCGTCTTCGCGGCGAGCCGCTCAGCACCGACGTCACCTGCTACTCCAAGTCCGGCCGCAAGTTCCACCTCCATCTCGAGGTCCAGCCCGTGCGCAACGAGTCCGGCCAGCTCGAGAACTTCATCGCCGTCCTCGCCAACATCACCTCGCGTGTTGAGACCGAGCACAATCTCCGCCGCGCCAAGGTTGCGGCCGACACCGCCTCGCGCGCCAAGAGCGAATTCCTCGCATCGATGTCGCACGAGATTCGCACGCCCATGAACGGCGTCATCGGCATGACCAATCTCCTGCTCGATACCAAACTCGACGCCGAGCAGCGCGATTACGTGAACATCATCCGCGGCAGCGGCGAGGCGCTCCTCTCCATCATCAATGACATCCTCGATTTCTCCAAAATCGAGTCGGGCAAGATGGAACTCGAGCGTCTGCCCTTCGAGCTCTCCGCTTGCCTCGAAGATGTGCTCGATCTGCTCTCCGTCCCCGCCGCCACCAAGAAGCTCGATCTCGCTTATCACATCGAAAACGACGTGCCCGCGTGGATCCAAGGCGACGTTACCCGTCTCCGCCAGGTCCTCGTCAATCTCGTCAACAACGCCGTCAAATTCACGCCTTCCGGCGGCATTTCGATCACGGTGCGACGTCTTCCCGTCTCGACCAACACCCCCACGCCGCCCTCGCATTTCACGCTCGAGTTTTCCGTGACCGACACCGGCATCGGCATTCCCGCCGATCGTCTGCACCGGCTCTTCCGTCCGTTCAGTCAGGTCGATTCCTCCACCACGCGCAAATTCGGTGGCACGGGTCTCGGCCTCGCGATCTGTCATCGTCTCTGCACGCTGATGGGCGGCTCCATCCATGTCGCCAGCACGCCTGGCGAGGGCTCGACGTTCACGTTCACGATCCAGACGGAAACGGCCTCCGTTCCGCCCGACTGGAGCATTCCGGAGATGCCTGCCGCGCTCCACTACGGCCCGCTGCTTTGCTTGGGAAAAAATCCCACCGCGCTCAAACGCCTTGGCAGCTTCCTGGGTTCGTGGGGCGCGCAGCCGGTGTGCGTCGACAATGCGAGCCAGGCCAACGAGCTGCTCAACGCCTCCGTCGCGCCTGTCGCCGCCGTCATCGATCACGCGCTCGTCTCGACACCCGCCTTCCACGCTTTCCGTGATCGTCTCGCCTCGACCGAGATTCCGATCGTGCTCCTGGTTCAACCTGGACTCGATCCGCGCGAACTCGCCGCGTTTACCAGTCGTCTCGGAACCACCACCGCCACACTCCCGCTGCGCACGCAATCGCTCATCCGCGCGCTCCAATCGCTCTTCGGCTCCACGCCCGAAAGCATCTCGCCTTTCATCCCCGCGTCGTCGGAGCGTCTTCTCGCGCACGAGCTCCCGCTCAACATCCTCCTCGCCGAGGACAATCCGGTGAATCAAAAGGTCGCGCTTCGTTACCTCGAACGTCTTGGATACCGCGCCGATGTCGCCGGCAATGGTATCGAGGTTTTGAATACACTCGAACATCGTTCCTACGATCTCGTGCTGATGGACATGCAGATGCCGGAGATGGATGGCATCGAAGCCGCGCGCCAGATACGTCGCCGTCTGCCGTCGTCCCGCCAACCGCGGATTATCGCGCTTACCGCCAACGCCCTCCAGGGCGACCGCGAGCAGTGTTTCGCCGCGGGCATGGACGACTACATTTCGAAACCCGTGAAACTGCACGAAATCGTCGACGCGATTCGCCGTCAGTTCACGCCGCCGCCTCCGACCGCTTAAGCCCGGTCCGGCCGGCCGCGGATCATCGCTTCCGTCTCCGCGACGAAACGCGCGTCGTCCGCGCGATTATCCCTTTCGCCGGGATCGTTTTTGAGATCGAACGCCAGCCAGGGTTTTCCGTCTTCGTCCCAGATCACTTTTCGTTCCGCCGTGCGCACGCCCTGCCACACCCGGTCGCATTGATGCGGCAACTTCACCACGCTCGGCATCGAGATCTCCGCCACGCCCGCCGGCTCCGGCCACTGTTGCGTATCCAAAAAGTGGATAACCGCCGGGCTCAGCCCGGCGATCGACACCGCGCGTTCATCCCGCCCAACTCGACTGCGTGCCGGAAAACGCACCAGCAACGGCACACGCACCGATTCCTCATGCGGCCAGCCTTTGCGAAATAATCCATGCGCGCCGTGCATGTCGCCGTGCACCGAGGTAAACACCAGCAGCGTCTGCTCGTCATGGCCCGCATCGCGAAGCGACTGCCAGAGCCGCCCGATCGCCCGATCGGTCGCTTCGATGTGCGCGTAGTATCCGGCCAGTTCGCGGCGCGCCTTCGCTTCCACGTCGCCACCGCGCGGAACGTTCGGCGGCAGCGCAACCGCGGCTGTATCCATCGGTTGAATACCTGCCGCCGGCGCGTCGTAGGGCGGATGCGGCGCCTCCAGGCTCACCACACAGAAGCGCGGTCTTCCGTCGCCGCCTTGTCGCAGCCAGTCCGCCGCGAGGCCGGCGATCACATCGCTCTGATATCCCGGCAGCCTGACCGGCTCCGGCCGGCCCGTGCCATGCACCCAGGGATCGTTGAGCAGAAATCCGCTTTCAAATCCTTCCCAGTGATCAAAGCCTCCGCGCGCCTCAGGCGGCACGATCATGCGGGCGTGTTCTTCGCCCACCAGCGGTGCCGTGCGACTGCGCTCCGCCAGATGCCATTTGCCGAAATATGCCGTGCGATACCCGCGTTCCGCCATCGCATGCGCCACCGTGCGTGTGCCGACAGGGAGCGGATCGTAGTAGTCGACCACCCCATTCTCCGGCGATCGTTTCCCCGTCAGTAACGCCGCGCGCGCAAAAGGTCCAAACGGATGCGGCGTCACCGCCTGCGTGTAATTCACCGATTCCGCCGCGAGTGTATCCAAAAAAGGAGTACGCGCCTGAACGTCGCCCGCATAGCCGGTCGCCTGCGCGCGCCATTGCGTTGTCACCACCCAAAGAATATCCGGTCGCTGCTTCACGCGCGCCTCCTCACCACGACCAGCATTGTCTCCGCGCACGCATTCGCATCCTCCGGGGACAGCGGCTCATGATGCGGCGGGAAAAACATCTTCCCGACCTACTTTGCCGCTTCACCTCGCGCAAACGCTTTCCGTGCTCACGTTTCGCCCGCGCTTTTGATAAAGCGCATTCGCGCGCTCCGGAGTTGTGTCGCCTCGGCGCGCACCCCATGGCTGATCCGCAACACACCCGCCCTTCTCATGACGCTGCAAGAATCTTCCTTTGTCGATCTGCCCACGCCATCCGGCCCGATGCGCACGCATATTTTTCAACCTGCCGCGCCCGGACGTTATCCCGGTATCGTTTTCTTCTCCGAGATTTTCCAAGTCACCGGTCCGATCCGCCGCACCGCCGCGTTTCTCGCGGGACATGGCTTTATCGTGGCCGTGCCCGAGGTTTACCACGAGTTCGAGCCCGCCGGCACCGTGCTCGCTTACGACCAAGCCGGCGCCGATCGTGGCAACGAACTCAAGACCACCAAGGAGCTCGCCGCCTTCGATGCCGACGCGCGCGCCGTGCTCGCATATTTGAAAAACCACGACAACTGCACCGGTCGTCTCGGAGCGCTCGGCATCTGTCTCGGGGGACATCTCGCATTTCGCGCCGCAATGAATCCCGACGTGCTCGCAACCACCTGTTTCTACGCAACCGACATCCACAAACGCTCCCTCGGCAAAGGCATGTCGGACAACTCGCTCGATCGCATTCCCGAGATTCAAGGCGAGTTGCTCATGATCTGGGGTCGCCAGGATCCGCACGTGCCCGGCGAAGGTCGCGCAATCATCTATCAAGCGCTCACCGCAGCCGGCACCACGTTCACGTGGCACGAGGTCAACGGAGCACACGCATTTCTGCGCGACGAAGGTTATCGCTACGATGCGGAGCTCGCGCACCTGACGCTCGGCATGACCGTGCAACTCTTCCGCCGCAGACTCGCGCACGGATAAACAACCCGGCGTCTCCGCTCGCCGTCCGCCTGCGCCAATTTCACCGATAAAAAACGCCCTCCGGGGTGAGAGGGCGTTTGTAGTTGAAAATTGAATACAGAGCTCAGTTGCCCGGCTGGCCGGGCACGGCCGGAAGCGCCTGCTCGGATTTGGCGGCCGGCACGATTTCCAAGAGCTCGACTTCGAAGATCAGCGTGGAGCCCGGAGGAATCGAACCCGCCGGACGATCGCCGTAGCCGAGGGCGGCCGGGATATAGAGTTTAATCTTACCGCCTGCGTTGATCTTCTGGACACCTTCCGAGAAGCCGGGGACCACGCCCGCGAGCGGGAACTCGACCGGTTCGACCGCAGCGCCGGGCTGCGAAGGCGCGAGTGAAGAATCGAAGACCGTGCCGTCGATCAGCGTGCCCGTGTAGTGCACTTTCACGGTGTCGTTAATCGTCGGATACGCACCCGTGCCGGGCTTGAGGATTTCGTAGGCGAGACCGCTGTCGAGAATGGTCACGCCTTCCTTGGTCTTCAGTTCGGCAAAAAGTTTTTCGCTATCAGCGGCGGACTTTTCCTTCAGCTTCGCGAGGTAACTTTCCTGCTTCGTGCGTAGCAGCGTGTCGATCTGCGGCGCGATCTGCTGGATATCCACGGTGAGATCCTTGCCTTCGTGCGCGAGCAGGATGCCGCTCACGATCGAATCCACTTCGGCGCGAGAGAAACCGAGCTCGGCCAGGCCGCTCGATTTTCCGAGGTACCAACCGTACGCCTCGAGGACTTGAGCTTCAGAGTATTGGGGGCTGGCCGCGGCCGGAGCTTCCGCTGGCGTCTGAGCCGACGCAAACGAACATCCAAGAGCCAGGGCGGAAACGATCAGGGTTTGTTTCAATTTCATGAGAAGAGAGGTGGTAAGATGGACAGCCAAACTGGATTTGGTGCCGCAAAGTTTTCTTCGATGCCCGCGCCGCGAACCCAAGGCAATCACATCCTGCCGTGCATCCGGTATTTCGCGTACTCGCCCCTTGTCACTTTCCATACCGCGCTTTTCACTTCGCACCCCCATGCACCACGACCAGTTTTGGACCTCCGAGGACGGCCAGATCCTCACCGTTCGCCCGCAGGACGAAAACAGCGTCTCGCTGACGCTCGCGTTCTGGCCGCGCAACCCCGCGGAATTCGAATTTCTCAAAGCACATCTCGATCAACTCGCTTTCACCGAACGCAGCACGCTCGCGCGCATCGGCATCGAGATGACGCTGCGCGGCAAACCCGTGGTCGATGGCAACCGCCTCCTGCTCGAGGCCGACGCGTTTATCTACGACACCAGTTTCCCCAACGCGCCTTATTGGAAGAAACTCCTGCGCTCGGGCACGCCCGTGGGCCGGCTTTTCTACGCTCCAGAATCCGCGAAGCTCTCCACCGCCGAGATCTGGGACGCGATCCAGGCCAATGTCCTGAAACTTCCCAACACCATAAGCATCGACCGCGAGGGCCGTGTTTTCCTCACGCCGCATCACGTGCGCTACACGCTCAATCCGCGCCTGCAGCGTCCGGCGTTCGAGCGTCTCGTGTCCGGCATCGCCGGTCGCGCGTATCTCGATAAAGTCCAGATCCGCCACGAGACCGATCTGCTCACCATCGCGCCGCGCTCCGGCGTGCTCACGAGCTGCTCGATGTATTTGAAAGAGCACTACGTGCTCCTCAACCGCGGCAAGGGCAACTTCGGCATCCACACCAGCGCCGTGCTGCTCGATCCGATAAAAACCTTCGGCACGAACATCATGCTCGAGATCTACAACACCGGCGATCAACCGGTGGTGAATCCCGTGGTGTCCGTCGAAATTTTCCGCGCGCCGATCACCTCCGACACCGAGTCGAAGGGCCTGCAGAAGAAACGCGTCCGTCTCCAAGCCACCGCGACCGAGGTCTACCGCTGCTTCGACGAAAATCCGCCGAAGCCCTCGGCCGATTCCGTCAAACCGCGCACACGTCTCACCGTGCGCGGCCAATCCGCGACGATGGAAAACGCCTGCGTGGTCCTCAACGCCGGCCGTTTCAGCGATCCCGCCGATCTCCGCGCGCGCATCCAGAGCGAAGCCGCGACCTGCGGCCATCGCACCTTGATCCAGGCGCTCGATGCCGCGCCTGAAGACGCCGACACACTGATCATCGATTATTTCCCCAATCTGCTCGAAGAGATCGAAATCCTCACACGCCTTCAGCAGATGCGGCTCAAACGCATCGTCTTCCGCCGCCCGTCGCGCACGCACGGATTTTTCCTCTCCAATCACGCGCACGCACGCCTCGAAACCTTCGACGCCATCGGCCTCGACGTGTACTGGCTCAACGAGGCGATGAACGAGCTCTACTTGCACACCTACAAAAAAGATCGCGGCTTCTTCGTGCGCGATGAGCAGGTGCGCAAATTCCGCGAGTCCACCATCCTCGCGTTCTACGGTTCCGCCGTCGGACTCGAACAGGCGGAAACCGACCGCATCTCTCAGCTCATCGACAAACTCACCGGTTTCATCGGTCGCGATGTCGGCGTGCTCACCGGCGGCGGCGGCGGCGTCATGCGTCTCGCCACCGATCAAGCGCGCAGCAAAGGCGCGCTCACCGGCGCGTGTTTCCTCGAACTCGAAGCGCAACCGCCCGAGCTCGGCGTGGACTTCTTCAACACCTTCCAGGAAACCGGCCGCCACAATCGCCAAAAGTGGTTCGAGGTCGCCGATTTTTGCATCTTCAACGTCGGCGGCATGGGCACGCTCGAGGAGATCGGCATCGAGCTGTGCAATCTCAAGCTCGGTATCCGCCCGCGCATCCCGTACATTTTCTACAACGCCGGTTATTGGACTGATCTGCGCAAACAACTCCGCGCCATGATCCGCACCCACCGCGCGCCGTCGTGGATGAACGACTTCATCCTCTTCACCGACGACCCCGACGAGGTCGTGGCCTTCTACCGCAAGACGCTCAACGTGCTCTAAGCCCGCGGCCGCGCCGACGCCCTGTCGGCGCCATCCTTCCCACGATAGGTCCTATAGGCCCCATAAGCCCTATAGGACCTATGGCTTTCCCTAGGCCCTCGCCATCGGCCACTAGTCATTCGCCATTGGCCCGCTTTCTTACGATACGAAAACATATCGCCGATTTTTGCGTATCTTCCGCGTCAGCGTTCCGTCTCCCCCACACGCGCCCTCCCGGCTCCCCGCTTTACCCTTTATGAGAACACTCCCCACCCTCGCCCGGCGCGGCTTGCTCGCGCTTTGCCTCCTCTCGGTCACCGCCACGCTCGACGCGCAAGTCGGCCGACGCTTCCCGTCCGAGAAACGCACCTACGTCGACAAGGTCAGCGGGCTCACCGTC
>Ga0065721_10048862_pt1 | contig 69094 bp, 51 predicted proteins | sample Mesricmetagenome_FD_59108 | JGI IMG/M metagenome (GOLD analysis project Ga0065721, IMG submission 59108) | Mesophilic microbial community from rice straw/compost enrichment Sample: eDNA_1 v2 (version 2) | ecosystem: Engineered > Solid waste > Grass > Composting > Bioreactor | place: USA: Davis... | reverse complement strand
CGGTGCGCCGCCTGCTCGCCGACTCCCGTCCGGAATCAGGCGCGCTCCTGGTCCTTCCCGAGATGTTTGCCACCGGCTTCAGCATGAGCGCCGCGGTGATTGCGGAGGACGCAGGGACCGGTGAGACGTCCGGATTCCTGGCGGAAACGGCGCGCGCGTGGCGCAACTGGGTACTCGGCGGTGTTGCCATCCGGAGTGAGGCGGGGGCATTCCGCAACGAGGCCCTGTTGTTCCGTCCGGACGGTGCACTTGCCGCGCGCTACGCCAAGATGTACCCCTTCACTCCCGGCGGCGAGGCCGCGCACTACAGCGCCGGGGAGGCTCCGGTGGTGGTGGCCGACGTGAGCGGGTTCGCCCTCTCTCCCTTCGTTTGTTACGACCTGCGGTTTCCCGAGGCGTTCCGCGAGGCGGTGGGGCGGGGGGCGGAGGTCTACACAGTGATTGCGAGTTGGCCTGAAGCGCGCATCGGTCACTGGGTCACGCTGCTGCAGGCGCGGGCAATTGAGAACCAGGCGTACGTCGTCGGCGTCAACCGGTGCGGCGCCGACCCGACCCTGCGCTACCCTGGCCGTAGCCTGATCGTCGGCCCGGACGGCGTGGTTCTGGCGGACGCCGGGGCAGGGGAGGGCATTATCTCCGCAACCCTCGACCGGACCGCGCTTCTGGACTACCGCACCCGACTGCCCTTCCTGAACGATAGGCGGCACTCCGCCCCCGGGAACGCCGGGGTGGGTAGAATGCCCGCGGGATAAACTGAGCCTCCCGAGTACCCTGGGCGCAAGGAAAAAGCTGAGAATGGATACACCTGGACTGTTTCACCCCTACAACGACCTGGCAGCGGGCGGCCAGTGGCTGCGCGGGAACCTGCACACGCACACGACGCGCAGCGATGGCGCGCGGGACGTGCAGGCGGTGATCGACGACTATGCAGCGCGCGGCTATGACTTCCTCGCCCTCTCCGACCACGACATCTTCACATCCGCCGCCGACTACGCGGCGTGGGATTCCCGCGGGATGCTCCTGATTCCCGGGAACGAGGTGACGCGGAACGGTCCCCATCTGCTGCATGTGGGCGCCGAGCGCTACGTGGAGCCCACCACCGACCGGCAGGCGGTGATCGACGACATCACCCGCGGGGGCGGGGGCGGCTTCGTGGTGGTGAACCATCCGGACTGGCAGGAGGGCTACGACCACTGCCCGCTGGAGAAGCTGCGCGCCTGGGACGGCTACGCGGGCGTGGAGATCTACAACGGGGTCATCAGCCGCCTGTACGGCAGCCCGTACGCCCTGCGCAAATGGGAGGCGCTGCTGACCGACGGGCGCCGCGGCGTGTGGGGCTTCGCCCACGACGACAGCCACGCCGCGCAGGACGTGGCGCTGGGCTGGAACGTGGTGTGGGTGAAGGAGCGGACGGCCGCTGCGGTGGTGGAGGCCCTGCGCACCGGCCGGTTCTACGCCTCGACCGGCGTCACCATTACGGCGATCGAGGTGGACGGGCGCCGCGTGCGGATTGCCACGGAAAACGCCGAGCGGATCGTGGCGTACACGCGCTGGGGGCTGCGCGCGGCGACAGCGGACGGCCCGGAGATGACGCTGGAGGTGCCGGAAACGCTGCCCTACGTTCGCTTCGAGTGCTGGGGCCGCGGCGAGCGCTTCGCCTGGACGCAGCCGTTCTGGACCCGCCCGTAAGGGGGCTTCGGTTTCTTCGGCAGAGGCGGAGGAACCTCAGCGCTTGACCGCCGCCAGCACGACGAACTTCGGGTGCGCGGCGATCTGGCGGCAGTTGCCGAACAGGCGGCGCAGTTTGAGGTGGTACTCCAGGTGGCGATTGCCCACCACCCACAGCTCGCCGCCGGGGCGCAGGTGCCGCTTGCTCTGGGAGAACATCTGCCACGCGGTCTGGTCCCCGATCGCGTGCCCCTGGTGGAACGGCGGGTTGCACAGCACCAGGTCGAAGGCGTCGCCCTCGTAGTGGATCAGGCCGTCGTCCACGTGGAAATGGGCCGCCGGAGCGGACGCGTCGGCGGCGGCCGGGACGTTGCGCCGGTAGTTCTCCTCCGCGGCGGCGACGGCCTGGTAGGACTCGTCGAAGAAGTGCACCTCGGCGCCGCGCTGGAGCCGCCGGGCGACGATGCCGAGGACGCCGTTGCCGCAGCCGAGGTCGGCGATGCGCCGGGCCCGGGGCAGCGCGCCGAACTGCGCCAGGAAGAGGCGGGCGCCCTCGTCCAGCTTTTCGCGGGCGAAGACGTTCGGCCCGGCCGTCAGCTCCACGCCGTACTCGGGCACCGAGAGCACGGGTTCCGGACCCGGGGGGAGCGGCGGCAGGTCCGGCTGCGGCGCGACCCGCAGCAGCACGGCCTTCTTCTCCACCGGGAGCACGGAGACAGCGCCGAGCCCGCTCAGGATGTCCTTCGCACGGTCCGTCAGGTGCTTGACCATGCCGCCCGCCAGCACGACCGTATCGGCGTGCAGCAGCGGGCGGAGCCCTTCCCGCTGCTGCTCAAAGAGCGCCCGCGCCTTCGGCACGCGCCACAGCACGAGGTCGTACCCGGACGGTGCGCCGTTGGCGCCTTCCAGCCCGGGCGGCGTGATGGTGGCGGGGAAGAACCGGGCGTCGCCACCTTCCGGGAGGCCGTTGCGCTCCAGGTTCTCCGCCGTCGCCCGGCGCGCGGCAAACGAATCCCCCCACGTGTGCGGCGCAAACGCGTGGAGCGCCACGGCCAGCGCGCCGAACGCGTCGTTGACGATCAGGACGCGCGCGTTTGGCCGCTCGCCCAGCAGGGGCGCGGCGGCGCTCAGGAGGTACTCGTCGGCGGCGTCCCAGGCACGCAGCGCCTGCTGCCCCGGCGCGGGCGGATCGTTTCGCTCCAGGGTGTAGGTCCCGGTGAAGCAGGAAAAGGTGGTGGTCAGGTCAGTCATGGGCAGATAATACGGCTCACCGCAGTGAACCGGCGGTTCAAGGGGTCGTCAGTACCTCGACGTTGTCGATGCCCCAGGACTCGTCCAGGACGTCCTGTAGGTTCCGGCTGGAGAACTGGAGGCTCAGGTCGCTCCGGTTGTGGGTGAAGGTGAACGAAAGGCGGTAGACTGCGTCCTGGCGCTCGCCGTTGGTGTAGCCCAGGGTGTCGTTCTCCACCGCCCCTGTGCGCCCCGGGTGCCGCTTCCCCCAGGCGTTGGGGTAGTGCTGGGGGATGAAGATGCCGTTGGTGCCGTTGTAGTTGCTGAAGGTGGTCTGGAGCAGCGTCGTGCCGTCCTCCAGCCCCAGGCGCCAGAAGTCCGGACCGGAGCCTGCTGAGCCGTCCCCGTCCCAGGACCCGATGACGTACAGGTCGAAGCGCACGGTCACGGTCCGATGGGCGGGCAGGTCGCGCAGGCGCAGCGTCACCGCGTCGTTCCCGGCGAACGGTCCCAGGAAGCGCCGCCCGCCCTCCGGGGTGTCGGCGAAGGCGCGGGAGGACCACTCCTCCCCGGGGCCGTCGGCGAAGTCCGCGCGGTAGACGACGGTGGCCGGCCCCCTTCCGGTTACGGGGCTGGCGGGGGCAAAGCCCGCCAGCCCGGCAAGAACCAGGGCCGCGCATCCGAGGAGGGGAAGGCGGCGGGGCGTCGCGGATAGCTTAATGGTGACTTCCTTTCTTCGCATGTGTGCTGGTCAGCCGAAGTGGAGCGGGGGGACGGGGTCACGGGACGGGTCGCCGGCGACGCGGCTGGTGCCCAGGACCCACCCGGACGCCCCATGTTCGAGGAACAGGGTGGCGAGGGTGTTGGCCGCCACGCGCGGCAGCACGGTGCGCCAGGTGAGCAGCGCCCGTACCGCCGTGTCGAGCGGCCGGTCGCCGAACGTGCTGCCCAGCGCGTCCGCCCCGGTGTGCCAGTCCGCCCGCGCCGAGCCAAGCGGGAACAGCTTGCGCCGCAGCGACTCCGCCAGCGCCGCCAGTTCGGCAAGGCGCGCGGCCTCGGCGGGATTGTCGCGCGCCCACGCCGCGCGCCGCTCACCCTCGGCAACGTCCTCCGGCAGCGGGACCTGGCGCAGTGTGGCGTAGAGCGTCTGGTTTGAGTCCTGAGAGCAGTTGTTGGCTGCGCCCACGAACGCCGCCCCGGTGCCGTCGCCGATGCGGTAGCGGGCGGCCATGACTTCGAGCGCGCGGGCAAACTCGTCCAGCGGTGAGCGGCGGACGCCTCCAATGTCATAGTCCCGGTCCACCGGGTCGAACTTCAGCAGCACATCCACGACCGGGTAGTAACCCAGGAATCCGAACTGCCGGTCGCCCAGGTAACGCGCGTGCGCGACCGCGCCCGAGATCACGCCCTCCTCGTTGTGAGCGTAGACCTGGTGGTAGGTGATCTCGAAGCAGAGTTCGCCGCTCAGGGGCTCGCGCACGACCTCCGCGATCCCGAACGAAAAGTGCCCGAGGCAGAACGGCTGCTTCACGCCCGGCAGCAAAGGGCGCGCGTGGCGGCCGAAGACGTGCAGCAGCAGGCAGCGGTCGCCCTCCGCCCACTCCTCCTCCAGGGCGTCTTTGGTCGTCCGCCCTTCGCCGGTCAGGAGCGTGGAAAGGACGTCCCCCTCGCGCCGCTCGACCGCATCCCAGCAGCGCCCGCGGACGTACCGGACGGCCTCCCCGGCCGCGATCACCGCGCGCGGGGCGAGGCGCAGCAGGGCGCGCGGGAGCACGGCCTGCACCACGAACGCCCCGTCGGCGTCCGGCGAGCCGTAGGCGTACCAGCCGCCCGCTTCGCCGTCCGCGTTGAGGGGGGAGGACAGGAGGCCGTCGCGGGTGGCGGGGCGGACGCCGCGCAAGTCTGGCACCGTCTCGGGCAGCACCACCGTCTCCTCCGGCCCGGTGAACGCGCCCGCGGCCCGGTCGAAGTGGCGGACCCGGTAGCGGTCCGGGCCCGCCGCGGCGTCCGGCCCGAGGAACCGCACCAGCCCCCGGTAGCGCCCGCTGACGAGCAGCGGCTGCCGGTCCACGGTCAGCGCGGACGGTGCGCGGCCGTCCCCGCCCGTGACGATCCCCACCGGCCCGGTCAGGGCGACGCACACGTCGTCCACGGGGTGCGCCGCCGCCAGCGACTCCAGCGGGTCTACCGCGTCCCACCCGTCCACGCGCTCGGGGTGGCCAGTGCCCTTCTCGCCACTGCGGCGGGCGCGCTCGCTGAAGCGCACGTCGCGCGTTGCGAGGAGCGCCCGCGCCGCCGGCTCGCCGTCCGCCCAGCGCAGGGGGAGGACCCGCCCCGTCAGGTCGGGGCGGTCCTCGCTGTGCTGCACCTCGAAGAGAACGCCCCGGACGACGGCGCGCTCGGACGGCGCGGGCAGGATCAGGCGGCCCACCCAGGGCGCGAGGGGGCGATACCGCTCCGCGTGCGCGAGCGGCCGGATAGGGTACGCCTCAGCCCGATGGTACGCACTTCCGGCGCGGTAGCGCTCGTAGTTACTGCCCGGCTTCGGCGGCTGGTTGTTAGAGAGGATCACGCGGGCGGGTTCTTCCGCCGCAACTCTTCGCGCACGAACGCGCCGGAGGGGGTGAGGGCGGACGCCGGCCAGCCACCCCGCTCGGCCGCGCCGGGCTTCAGCGCGGCAGCGGCCTCGACCTTGTCGGCGACCGACCAGTTGCACCAGCTAATGTGGTTCGCGTCCAGGAACCGCCACCACTCCCGGGTCTCGTCGTAGTCGATCTTGCCGTCGCCGCTGGCCTCGGTGGTGCCGAACTCCGTGACCATCAGGGCTGCGCCGCGATCCAGCGCCTTCTGTGCCGCGTCGCGCAGCCACTGCTTGTGAGTGGCGGCGTAGAAGTGCAGGGCGTAGGCAACGTTCTCGAACTTCAGCGGGTCCGCGGCGGCTTCGTCCACCCGCTGCGACCAGGACGGGGTTCCGCACACTACCAGGGCATCCGGAGAGTGGCGCCGTATCTCTCGGATGACGGCCTCGTGATGGGGCTTAATGTCCTTCGCCCACGCGTGTTCCCGCAACGGCTCGTTGAACGGCTCATAGATCACGTTGGGCACGTTCGCGTACCGCTTCGCCATCTCGCCGAAGAATGTCACGGCGCGCGCGGTGTTCTGGTGCCCGTGGTGGTCATGCCAGTCGATCAGAACATAGATTCCGGCGGCGATTGCGGCGTCCGTCACCGCGATGATTTTCTGCTTCTCGCGCTCCGGGTGGTCCAGGTAACCGTCCGGCGATACCGCCAGCGCGGCGCGTACCAGGGTGCAGCGCCAGTCATCGCGCAGCCATCGCACCACACCGGGATTGTAGTACTTGCCGATCCACTGGCTCCAGAACAGGGACATCCCGCGTAGCTGAACCGGTTTGCCGTGCTTCGCGCCCACGATACGGTTTCCTCGCACCCGGAGGCCCCCATGCGCCGCCACGGCGCCGTCGGTCGGTGACGTTTGTTGTGGCACTTGCGGTTACCTTTCTCTTTTCAGACGGTTGGCGCCCGCTTCGGCGCCCTCTCCTGAGCGGACGACGGGCAAAACGCGGTAGGCGCAGCGGCGTCCGCCGGCGGGGATATGCTCCACGCGCGTGACCTCGGCGTCTGGCCCCAGGACATCCCGGAAGACCTCCAGTTCTGCCCGACAAAACCCCTGGCAACTGGTCGCGGCGGCGCACACCGGGCAGTGGTTCTCTACCAGGAGGTAGCCCGCACCCTCCGGGCGAGACTCCGCCATGTAACCCTCGCGTGTACGGATTGCCGCCAGCGCCTGCACCCGCTCCTCCAGCGTCGCCCGGTCCGCGATTTCCGCACGGTAGCCCGCCCGGGTCTCCGCTTCGCGGGCAGCAAGCAGCGTCTCCAGCGCTGCTTCGCCCAGCTCCGAACGGATTAGCCTGATGAGTTGTACCGTCAGTTCCGCGTGTGCATCCGGAAAGCGCCGGTCCCCGAGGGTAGTCACGTGCCATCGCTGGGACGGACGCCCCACGCCGCGCGCCTCCGTGGAAGCCTCCACCAGACCGTCGCTGGCAAGCTTGGCGAGCTGTTGGCGTGCCGCCTCGTGCGTCACGCCCACCTCGCGCGCCAGTTCGCCGGTGGTCTGTGGCCCCCGCGTCTTTAGAAGGTGCAGCAGGCACTCGGAGGGGGAGCGGGCGATCTTACTTTTTTCCAAGTTTTCTCTTGACATATCTGGGGGCTCTGGGTACTATCCGTTTATCCAAGCGTAGGCTTGTGAAAATGATACGAGGTATTCCCGCTGGCTGCAAGACAGCGCGGGCTATTTTCGGAGGCGCAGAATGAAGAAGCTACAGGTGGTTGGGTTGGGCGGTTCGCTCTCAGAGCAATCTACGAGTCTCGCGGCGCTCAGTATCGCTCTGGAGGGGGCGGCGGAAGCCGGGGCCGACGTGACGCTCTTTGACGTGAAGGTTCTCGACCTGCCAATGTACGTGCCGGGCAGCACGGCGGCGGACGCCCCGGCGGCGGCGCGCCGTCTCGCCGACGCCGTAGGGGACGCCGACGGCCTGCTCTGGAGCAGCCCGATGTACCACGGCACCCTTTCCGGAGCCTTCAAGAACGCGCTGGACTGGCTGCAACTGTTGAGCGACCGTGAACCCGCCTACCTCACCGACAAGGTGATCGGCCTCATCAGCACCGCGGGCGGGACGCAGGGCCTTCAGGCGGTCAACACGATGGAGTACGTCGTGCGCGCCCTGCGCGGATGGGCCGTGCCCCTGGTCGTGCCCGTGGCGCAGTCGTGGCAGACATTCGGCGAGGACGGCCGCGTCCTCGACTCGAAGGCGGAGGCGCAGCTACGGGCCCTGGGGCGTGAGGTTGTGCGCGCCGCCCGCCAGTTCGCCCCGAATCCGCCGACCACGCCGGACGCCCAGCGCGCCGAAGAGGCCATCGCCGGGTATCCCGCCTGAGCATCCCCGGCGGTTCCTTCCAGTAAAATGGAGACACCACGGGAGGCGGGTGACATGACAAATGAGCAGGACACCACAGAGGTGGCGCAGCGCGAGGACGCGATCTACGAGCGCCTGAAGCCGCAACTCGAACCGGAGCACAGCGGCAAGGCTATCGCCATCCACGTCGATACGGGCGACTACCGGATTCATCAGAACTGGGCTGTCGCGCGCCACGAGGTACGGGCGCTGCATCCCGACGGCATGATCTACTCATTGTTCATCGGCCCGCCTACCGAGCGGGAAGCGGAACTTATGCAGCGTATCGTCGGCACCGGGCGCAAGCCGTGATCGTAGGCCAGTACCGGGACGGTCTGCCGCGCGTGCTCCTCGCACTGCGCGGAGAGCGCGGCTCTGCGGCCATCGAGTTCATTCTGGATACGGCGTTCGATGGGGCTTGAGTCTGCCGGAGGATGTAGTGCGCCGTCTAGGGGCTGTGAGTGCGGGGAGCCTGCGGGGGCGAATGGCGGACGGGACCGTTCGCCTGCTCGAAGCCTATTCGGTCCTTGTAGAGTGGGAGGGCGAGGAAAGAGAGAACGAGGCGCTTTCCGGGGGAACGAACACCCTGCTCGGGTCCCTCGCCTTCGCTGGCTGTCAGATTACCATCGAGGCTGTGGAGGGGGGAGAGGTGGTTATTGAGTCACTGGATTTAACCGGCTCTCCCCCTCGTGAAGATTGTCCTCTATCCGTCAGTTCCGGGTGGCGGTGGCCTTCTTGGCGCCGAAGCCCGCGGGGCCGCTGCCGCCGGGGGAGACGCGCGGCGGGGTCTTCTGCTCCAGGGCGCGGGCTAGCACCTCCACCATCTCCTCCACCTGGTTCAGCACCTTCGAGCTGACGATGTTGAACGACACCCGCTCCGGCGCGAACACACCCCCGTGCGCCTTGAACGCGGTGGTCAGCGGCTTCAGCGTGTGCGTCGGCAGGCGTGTTCCCTTGTTGAGCGCGATCACTACCTTGCCCCCGTCCGCCGTGATGCTCTCGATACCAATCTCCTGGCAGCGCAGGCGCAGGCGTAGCAGCGCGAGGGCGTTCCACACCGGCGGCGGCGGGTCACCAAAGCGGTCCTCGAACTCCTCCTGAAGCTGGGCCACGTCCTCGCGGGCGCGTACCGCGGAGAGCTTCTTGTACATCAGGATGCGCTGCGGCTCGCTGGGGATGTACTTCTCCGGCAGCGCGGCAGCGACCGGCAGGTCCACGGCGGGCAGAGGCTCCGCGGCCTTGTCCGGCTCCTCGCCCTTGAACTCGCGTACCGCCTGCTCCAGGAGCTGCATGTACAGGTCCAGACCGACTGAGGTCACCATGCCGCTCTGGTCCGCGCCCAGCAGGTTGCCCGCGCCGCGCAGCTCCAGGTCGCGCAGGGCGATCTTATAGCCGGAGCCCAGCTCGGAGAACTCCCGCAGGGCGTCGAGGCGCTGCTCCGCGATGGTGGACAGCGACTTGTGCTTGCGGTACAGCAGGTAGGCGTACGCCTGCCGGCGCGAGCGCCCGACACGCCCGCGGAGCTGATAGAGCTGTGACAGGCCGAACCGGTCGGCGTCGTCGATCACGATGGTATTGACGTTGGGGATGTCGAGGCCGGATTCGACGATGGTGGTGCAGACCAGCACGTCGTACTTGTGCTCGTAGAAGTCGAGCATCGCCTCTTCCAGGTCATCGTCGCTCATCTGGCCGTGGGCGACCCGGAACCGGGCGCTCGGGACGATCTTCTCCAGGCGCGTGGCAACGTGGTAGATGCTGTCCACGCGGTTGTGGACGAAGTACATCTGGCCTCCGCGGTCCAACTCGCGCAGGATGGCCTCGCGCACGAGATCGTCGTCGTATTCCTTAATAAATGTCTTGACGGGCGTGCGCCCCTCCGGCGGGTCGTTGATGAGCGACATGTCGCGGATACCGGAGAGACTCATCTGGAGCGTACGCGGGATGGGCGTGGCGGACATGGCGAGCACGTCCACGGTCTTGCGCAACTGCTTCAGCCGCTCCTTGTGCGTCACGCCGAAGCGCTGCTCCTCGTCCACGATCACCAGGCCCAGGTCCTTGAACTCCACATCCTTGCTGAGCAGCCGGTGGGTCCCGATGACGATATCGACCTTGCCCTCTTTGATGTCCTCGATCGTCTTCGCCTGCTCGCGCGCTGTGCGGAAGCGCGACAGCATGTCCACGCGCACGGGGAAGGCGGAGAGCCGTTCGGAGAAGGTGGCGAAGTGCTGCGACGCCAGCACCGTGGTAGGGCAGAGGACGGCGACCTGCCGCCCCTCACTGGCGACCTTGAAGGCGGCGCGGATGGCGACTTCGGTCTTGCCGAAGCCGACGTCCCCGCAGATCAGGCGGTCCATCGGGCGCGGCGCCTCCAGGTCCTTCTTGACTTCCCGGATGGCGGCGTCCTGGTCGGGCGTCTCCGTGTAGGGGAAGGCGTCCTCCATCTCCTGCTGCCAGGGGGTATCCGGTGCGTAGGCGTGGCCCGGCGCCGCCTGGCGCGCCGCGTACAGCTCAATGAGGTCTTTGGCGATTTCGCGGACCTGCCTCTGCGCCTTCGCTGTGGTCCGCGCCCAGTCGTTTCCCCCCAGTCGGTTCACCGAGGGGGGCGCGCCCTCCGACCCAATGTACTTCTGGACCCGGTCCACCTGATCCACCGGGACGTACAGCTTGTCGCTGCCCTCGTACTGGATCAGCAGGTACTCCTTCTCGACCCCCTGGACCTTCATGCGCGTCAGGCCGCGGTACACCCCGATTCCGTGGTAGATGTGCACCACGAAGTCGCCCTCCTTCAGGTCCAGGAGGCTGGTGATACGCATGCCCTCGCGGAACTCGCGCCGCTTCGGCTTCTGCCGGTCGGCCGGCGTCCCGAAGATCTCTGCGTCGGTGAGCACCACCAGGCGGGCGTCCGGCAGCTTGAACCCGGAGCGGAGCGCGCCATTTACGAGCGTGATGCCCGCCCGCCCGGCCTTCAGGTCGGCGAGCGGGGCCTCGGGCAGCTCCCGGTCCTGGAGGACGCCGCGAACGCGCGGCGCCTGGAGCGAGACGACCACCACGCGGACGTTGTTCTTGCGGTAGGTCACCAGGGCGTCGGCCAGCGACCCGGGGCGCCCGGCGAATGCCTCTGCCGGGGCACCCTGCACGGCCAGGTGCTCGTCCACCGGCAACCAGGGGGTCGCGCGGGCCAGCAGAGAGAAGGAGAGGGTAGAGTGGCGCGCCGCGAAGTCCTTCAGGGTCTTCTCGGGCGGGAGCACCGGGGACACCGGCGGGGGCAGGATCTCGCCGCGCTCCACCCGTCCGCGCAGGTTGCTCGTCACCTGCTCCAGATCGCGCTCCGCGTGCGAGAGCATCTGCTGGGGCTCGTCCAGCACCACGACGGTTTCCGCCGGAAAGTAGTCCAGCGTCGCGACGGCATCGGGGTGCAGGAGCGGCAGGTAGCGCTCAATCCCGGCAAAGTAAACCGCCTGTCCGATGCGCGTAATGTCCGCTTCGGCGGAGTCGCGCAACCGGTCGATGCGGGCTGTCTCCTCGCCTGCGGCCTCCATCGCACGGACCCGCTGCGTCAGGACATCACGCAGCTTCGCGGCGGCGGCGGCCATCGCCTCGCGTGTGTACGCAACTTCGTGGGCCGGAACGATCGTTGCGGCATCAATCTTGCCTTCCGACCTTTGTGTCTCCCGGTCGAAGGGGCGGATGCTCTCCACGTCGTCGCCGAACAGGTCGATGCGCAGAGGCTGAGCGGCGTCCGCGGGGAAGACATCGAGGATGTCGCCGCGCCGTGCGAAGGTGCCGGGCAGGCTGACCTGGTCCTCGCGGGCGTAGCCGAAGGCCGTCAGGCGCGCGGCAAGCGTGTCCAGACGGAGCGTCTCGCCGACCCGGACGGTAAGGCGCCGGTTTTTCAAGACGGCAGGCGGGGGCACCTTCTGGACCACCGCGGAGACAGGAGCCACGACCACCGGCGCAGCGCCTCCCTCGCCGCTGGCGAGCGCGCCCAGGGTGGCGAGGCGCTGGCCAGCGCGGCGGACATCCCGCCCGCTCTCCTGGTCATCCAGGAGCATGGGCAGGGAGGTGGGCAGGAGCAGAACCGGGCGCTCCGGCGGCAGGAACAGCCGCAGGTCCTCGGAAAGCCGCTGCGCCTGCTCCTCGGTGTACGAGATGAGCAGGAGGGGCGCGCCGAGGTCGAGGCTGAGCCGCGCGAGGAGCCAGGCCTTGGCGGCGGCGGGCACCCCTTCCAGGGTGATGGCGTGGCGACCGGGGCGCGACAGCAGATCGGACACCCGCGCCAGGGGCTCGAAGCCGTCGGCCAGCGGTAGTAGTTGAGACAGGTTCATACGGGCGTGGGTTTCCGGCTTCCGGAAGAGGCGTAGAGGTGGGGGGCGGGCGTCGCAGCCTGCGCCCCGACCGCAGGAAGTTTATACCTCATCGCCCGCTCCCGGTGCAAACGCGGTAATATTCTCGCCAGCCCGCCAACCCATAAGGCGTTCCGGCCTGCCAGCCAAATATATATAGGACACGTGTCTTTCTCTTCTACAACTAGAATGTCGACCCCGCGGGTGGACACCCCGCCGGTCGCGCCGGTTTCCGCGCCCGAACCGCGCTGGGGCGTGTTCGTGGCGGGAGGCGTCCTGTCCACGCTGCTCCTGCTCTACCTGGTGGGGCTTCTGCTGGCGGCGACCCCCGGCGGCCCCCGCTTCCCCTTCCTTATACCCGCGCTGGACGAAGCGCGGATGCAGGTGCTCTGGTCAGCCGTATCGGACCTCGATGCCCCCACCGCCCAGGCGGCTCTGGAGGGGGCGGGAGGGAGCCGGCGGGGCGCCACCGAGCACGGTACGCTCGCGGCGCAGGCCACCGCCTCGCTGGCTGAGTTGACGCGTATCTTCCCGGCCGGGTCGGAGGGCGCCAAGGCGACTGCTCAGGCCAGCGCTGCGCTCAATACGCGGCTTGCCCTGGAGAAGCAGGCCGTCGCGCACGGGCGCAACGGGCGGCGCGATCAGGCCCGTGCTCTGCTGACCGGGACGCGGTACCAGGCGGCGCGCGCGGCCGTGCGGCGTGCCGGGGAGCGCCTGGAAAGCGTTGGGGCGGAGTATGCCCGCCGCGAGACGCAGCGGCGGCAGGGGCTGCGGATGAAGGCATCCGGCGTGGTGCTCCTGGGGCTGGCGGGACTCTGGTTCCTGAACCTGTGGAGCGTGCGTAACGTCGGCGCGTGGCGCCGCCTGGTCGAGGCCCGGCTGCGCGAGAAGGAGCGGCTCCTCGGAGAGCACCAGTCCGTCCGCTCGCACCTTGAAGAGCGCCTGCGGGAGCGCGAGGCCGAACTCAGCCAGGTCCGCGAGGCGCTGGAGCAGCAGATCACCCTCGGGCAGCGGGCGGACACGCGCGCCAATCGGCTGGAGTCCGCAGTCGAGAGCACCAACGACGTCGTCATGATCTGCGAAGCCGCCCCCGGCGGTGGGGTGGGGCGCCTTCTGTATGTAAACCCGGCGTTCGAGCGGATGACCGGCTACACCCGCGAGGAGTTGGCGCTCAACTCGCCGCGCATCCTCCAGGGGCCGCGCACCGACACCCGCACGCTGGCATTCCTGCGGAGCAAGCTGAACGCCTACGAGCCGGTGCGGGTCGAGCTGATTAACTACCGCAAGGACGGCTCCGAGTTCTGGGTAGAGTTGAACATCCAGCCGCTCTTTGACAAGAACGGTCTGGCGAACGGGTGGATGTCGATTCAGCGCGACATCACCGAGCGGAAGGTGTCCGAGGAGCGCATCCAGTACCAGGCGACGCACGACGCCCTCACCGGCCTACCCAACCGCTACCTCTATGAACAGCGTCTGGAGGAGGCTCTGGTCGTTGCCCGGGCGCGGAACGTCTTTGTGGGCGTCCTTTTCTTCGACCTGGACCGCTTCAAGCAGGTCAACGATACTCTCGGGCACCCGGCCGGCGATAAGCTGCTTCAGGAGGTTGCGCGCCGCCTGCAGCACTACCTGACCGCCGGGGAGATCGTGGCGCGCATGGGCGGCGACGAGTTCACCATCCTGCTGCCGCATATCGAGAGCCAGGAGCAGGCCGAAGCCGTGGCGCGCAAGCTCCTGGAGGCGATGGATAGCCCGTTCGATATCGACGGGCGGGAACTGTTCGTGACCGCCAGCATCGGCATCAGCATCGCCCCACGTGACGGCACCGACATTACGGCGCTTCTGAAGAACGCCGACGTGGCGATGTACCGCGCCAAGGAGGAGGGGCGAGACAGCTACCGCATCTTCTCGCAGACGATGGTGGCGACCGGGCACGACCGGCTGGTTCTCGATACCCACCTGCGCAAGGCGATGGAGCAGGACGAGATCTTCCTGCTCTACCAGCCGCAGCTCGACCTGCGCAGCGGCGAGGTCATGGGTGTGGAGGCGCTGGTGCGCTGGGAGAACCCGCAGCTTGGCCGCATCTCTCCCGGGGAGTTCATCCCCCTTGCCGAGGAGACCGGGCTGATCGTCTCCATGGGCGAGTACATCCTGCGGGAGGCGTGTCGGCAGGCGGCCAAGTGGTACCGCAGCGGCAAGCCGTTGCGCGTTTCCGTGAACATCTCGCCGCGTCAGCTTGAAGAAAAGGATCTCGTGGAGCGCGTGGCGGAGATTCTGGCAGAGAACGAACTGCCGGCAGAGTGGCTCGATATCGAGATGACCGAGCGGATGTTGGTGCGCGGCGAGCGTGTCGCGGAGGCCCTCCGGGGGCTGAAGCGGCTGGGCGTGCGCCTGTCCGTGGACGACTTCGGCACCGGGTACTCGTCGTTCTCCTATCTGCACACGTTCCCGCTGGACGTGCTCAAGGTGGACCGCTCCTTCGTGACCAGTCTGGGCGAGGATCTGAAGAGCGAGGCGATGGTGCGCTACCTGGTGGAACTGGCGCACGCGGTCGGGCTGGAGGTCATCGCGGAGGGGGTCGAGACGGAGCAGCAGAAGAGCGTACTCATGGATCTCAACTGCGATGCTATCCAGGGGTACCTGCTCAGTCCCGCCACCAGCCCGCGCGAGGTGGAGGCGCTGGCCCAGGCGCTGCTCAACGGGGGCGCGCCCGTTGCCGCCGCCGGGGTGGTGGGCGCCTCCCGGCCGAAGGGCGCCCCGGGAGCGGGAGCTACCGGGGGGCGGACCAACGGGAAGTCCCTGCGCGTCGGGGCGCGTTAGCGGGCGGCGCGCGCCTCGCGCCACCACTGCGCCGCCAGCGCGACGGCGCAGCAGGCGAGCACCCCCGCGCCCGTGAGCAGGGCCGCGTGCAGCCCCGCCACCAGAGCCGCAGGGGGCGCCTCCGCAATGTCCCGCAGCGGGGCGGCGCCCTCGCCCGACGCGTCCCGGACACCGGTGGCGAAGATCACCCCCATTATAGGGAAGCCCGCCACCTGCCCCAGGGTCCGCGAAAGGGAGAGAAGCCCCGATGCGATACCCAGCCGCTCACGCGGCACCGCCCCCATCACCGCACTATTATTCGGTGACTGGAACGCCCCGAACCCGAGCCCGAACAGCGTGGCGCGCAGCAGGAATCCGGTCGTCCCCGATGCGCCATCCAGGGTGGCGAGTGTGAGGCAGCCAGCAGACAGCAGAATCAGGCCGGACAGGACCATTGGCCGTGCTCCAAATCGGTCGGAGAGGGCGCCCGAGAAGGGAGCGGTGACTCCCATCAGGACCGGAACCGCGGCCAGAAGCAGGCCCGTGTGCGCCGTGCCGTAGTGCAGTACCTCCTCCAGATAAAAGGGCGTGAGCAGCGCGTACCCCGCCACCACCACGAACGCCAGGAAAGACAAACTCAGGTTCATGCCCAGGGCCGGGTTGCGGAACAGGCGCAGGTCTACCATGGGGTCCTGTACCCGGCTCTCCACCAGGAGGAAGAGCGCCAGCCCCACGGCGGAGAGGGCGAGGGGGACCAGGGTAGAAGGCGCCCGGAAGCCCTGCTGCTGTCCGGCGGTCATCCCGAGTGCGAAGAGCAGCAGCGTCACCATGACCAGCACCGCGCCCGCCACATCAAAGCGCTCCCGGCGCGCAGGGGGCGCCCCGGCCGGGAGCGTGGCGGTGGCGAGGAGGTACGCCCCGATACCCACGGGCAGATTGACCCAGAAGATCCAGCGCCACCCTGCCGACGCGAGCAGCAGGCCACCGATGGTGGGGCCGCTCGCGATGCCGAGTGAGACTACGCCGCCAATTACCCCGAGCGCCTTGCCCCGCTCCTCCGGCGGGAAGATCTCGGTCACAATGGCGACTCCGAGCGCCGCCATCACCACGGAGCCGACGCCCTGCAGCGCCCGGAAGGCGATCAAGGCGTAGACGTTCGCTGCGAGGCCGCACAGGCAGGAGCTGACCGTAAAGAGGGCAAGGCCCCACAGATACAGGCGCTTGCGGCCCACCAGATCCCCGAGTCGGGCCGCGCCCAGCATCAGCGAGGTGAGCACTAGAAGGTAGCTGACCACAACCCACTGCACGGTGCCAAAGTCCGTGCGTAGCTCCGATCGCAGGGTGGGAAGCGCAATATTAACGATGCTGCCGTCCAGCGTGCCCATGAACACGCCGAGGCCGACGCCAGCCATCGCGAGCCAGCGCGACGGCGCGGCAGGGGAGGGCGTCCCGCCGCGCGGGCGCCCGCCGCCCGCCTCCTGCGTGTAAGGGATATCTTCCATGTGCCTTTTCTTGACGGGCCGCGCGCCCGCGTGCTACAATCGCCGACGGAATGGGACGCCGCCGCGGGGTGCAGAAGCGCGCGCGCGGGGACGACCCACGGTATGCGAGACAACCCCGGGGCCGCCCGGGTTCCGATATGGCGGGAAAGCAGCAATGGCACAGGTAAAGCGACGCTACACGACGGTGGACGGCGGCACGGACTGGATCGTGACCGCCTCCTGGGACGAACGCGCCCTGGACACAGCCCACTGGTTCGAAGCGAAGATCGAGGCGGTCAACGAGAAGACGGGGCAAAAGTTCAAGTTCCCGCCGGAGCTGCGCACCTACCGCATCGGCGAGGTAGAGCACTCCTTCCGCGAGTACGTCCAGATCGACTGGCAGGGCGACCGTGAGGCGGCCATCAACCACTTCCTGAATACGATCTTCCGGCGCGTCTATTCCTTTATAGAGCGCGGCCACTGAAACGGCGCCGGCCGCCGCTGCCGCCGGCCGTCCGTCATCACAGCCACTTGATACGCCGGAAGTAGAGCAGAAGTCCTCCCACCACAGCGGCCATCGCGCCCAGGGCGAGGTAGTACCCGCCCGGCCAGTTCAACTCTGGCATGTTCTTGAAGTTCATGCCGTAGATCCCCGCGATCAGGCTGGCGCTCATCAGAGCGATGGAGAAGACTGTCAGCGTCTTCATCACCTGATTCAGCCGGTTGCTCGTCTGCGCCATTGCGGCGTCGAGTACCCCGCCCAGGATGTCGCGGTGCATGTCGATCTGCTCAATCAGGCGCAGCACGTGGTCGAACACATCCATATAATAGACGCGGTGCCGCGCGCTGATGAAGGGCGTATCCTGACGCAGCAGGTGGTTCATCACGTCCCGGAGCGGCGCGACGGTCTGTCGCAGCAGCAGAAGCCGCTTCTTCAGCAGCAGGACCGCCCCCATCTGCACATCATCGCTCCGGGTGTAGACCGCCGACTCCACCTCGTCGATAGCGGAGTCGATGGCATCCATGGCAGGGAAGTAGCCATCCACTATAGTATCTAAGAGGATATAGAGGAGAGCGCCGGGCGACGCCTCCAGGCGTTCGGGGTGGGACTCCCAGCGGCGGCGGATCTCGCAGATCGCCTGACTGCCGTTCTGGTGGATGGTCACCAGGTAGTTCCTGCCCACAAAAACGTCGATCTCCTCGGTGGCGTCAACGACATCGTCCGTAGCCTGGTTGAGGCCGGTCCATTCACGGATGCTGAGGAAAAGGCAGTCGGGATACTCGTCAACCTTGGGACGCTGGTTCTGCTTGCGGGCATCCTCAAGCGCGAGCGGATGGAAGTTAAACTCGCGCCGCAGTACCTCCCAGGCGTGGTCGTCCGGGGCGTCCACGTCCACCCACAGCAATTTGTGCGGCTGACGCAGCAGGTCACTGATACGGTCGGCATCGACCCCGCTCGTGACCGTCTTCCCGTTTTGACAGACATCCACGCTGATCATGAGTACTACCTCTGAGTATATGTCTGCATTTTCCGTTACCCGGTTGCCGATTCCTTGGTGGGTGCTGTGCGGAAGGCGCTGACCATGGCAGGCGATCGGGTCGGCGAGGGCGCTGCCCGCTGGAAGGCGTTCGTGGCGCGCCGGGACGCCCTCGTGGCGCAAATGGAGATGGGGGTCTGCGACGGCTGCGACGGCTGCGGCCTGCGATGTATGGACGGCTTCACGGTGACCCGCGAGGAGTGGGGGGCGGTGCGCGCCTACCTGGCGGAGCAGCCCAAGGAGGAGGTACGCCGGGTGCTGTCGCAAGAAAAGACCGTGCCCTGGCCGGGGGCGGAGGACACAGGCGCCACGGTGACCTTCTGCCGCTTCCGGGACCTCGAAAAGAACAACTGCTTTGTGTACCCGGCGCGGCCGACGGTGTGCCGCCTGTTCGGCCATACGCCGTGGCTGCCGTGCCCGATCGAGGCGGTCCCGCGGGTCCCGTCGGGCTCACCCGAACTGTGGCGCGACTATGGTGCCTTCGAGCGGAAGACGTTCGCTGCCTGGCAGGCGGAGGATGGGGGCGACGGGGCGGAGAAGATTCTGCCAGACGGGCGCCAGGATTGAAGGAAAACGGCGTAAGAAGGTACCCATTCATACGAACGAAATCTGTGGGGGGGGGAGGCTTGCCTTAATTTTGGCCGCTATGTTATAATCGCCGTGGGTCGAGCGGACATGCGCAACTTCAGTCGAACCTTCCCTAAAATCCCGCAAAACCCCGGAACATTTTGAGTTAGCGACCCTTCAAACAAGGAAGGTATATTGCGCGTCGTGGCGCTCGACTGCCCGCCGTTCCTCACCCTTCCCTTGCAACGCCTCCCGCAGTCCCGCCGTCTCTCATCCGGCAGGCCGGCGTGTGGCGGGGTCGAGCCCATCAAGCCCGTTTTCCTCCGACCTCGGGGCCAGCGTGCCTCGGGTTCGGCGTTTCGACGGCTTTGCACCCCGGCGCTGTCGTCGGGGAGCTTTCGCGGGCGGCGGTTACCTCCGTCGCTCGACGGAATCTGGTAGTGGTTCCTGTAGCCTTTTTCTGTTGTCACACTCGCCGCGAGGCCGTCGCGGCAGCAGAGGTGGTTGCGAATCATGCGCTTCGGTGACGTATATCCGAGCGGTTTCCCCGCCCGGGGCCGTCGCTGATCGCCCGTGCCCGCCCGGGCGGGCGCTTTCTCGCGGATCGGCGCAGGCGTGCGACGTGTCGTCGCGGCCCGCCGCCCGCTCCCCGCAGCGCGGGGCGGCGGCGGTGGCGGCGCGGAGCCACAGGGGCGGCGTGCGCGCTGTGCGCGTTTGGAAGCAGTGGTACGGGTTTTACGAGGAGGGTGACCCCATCTTGAAGTTCGTTCATTCATCCCGGCGTCTATTAGCCTTCGTTCTGTACGTGACCGTGACCTTCGGGGCGGTCGCGCCTGGCTTTGCCCAGACGAACGAAGCGCGGCGCAATAACGCGCCGCAACGCGGGTCCGTCCCGAACGCGCCGAACTCGCTCCAGACGGGCGGGGCGCGTAACGGCCTGGTCCCCACCCGCCGCGCATCCCTGGTGGGCGAGGCGGGCAAGTACATCCCTGCCGACGTGACGCTGCGCTCCACAAAGGGCGTGACGGGGTTCCCCCAAACGTCCACCGGGCGTGTCCAGATTGGCGGGGCGGCGGGGGCGAACGTCATCGAAAAGGTCGTTGACATTTCGCAGACCCAGACCGCTGAGGAGCGGACCCCGTTCTGGTCGAACGATGAGCAGCAGCTCTACTTCTCCAGCAACCGGGACGGCCGCTTCAATCTGTATCGCGTCGCGCCCAACCCCGCGCCGAACGCCGCGACGGCGCTGCCCGTGACGCAACTGACGAACAACGGTGGCTTCGACTACCTGTTCCCGACGGTCGACCCGGGCAATACGCGGATTGCATTCCTGCGCTCCAGCGACACGCTCGGTATCGACGACCCGAACAAGCGCTTTGACCTGTACGTCGCCACGCTCCCGCAGGCCAACGGGCAGGTGATCGATGAGAACATCGGCGGGCCGCTGAACCTGATTCCCATCACGCGCCTGCTGAACGGCAACGAGCGCGACTTCCCCACGGGCAGTGGGAACCGGATCGTGAACGTCCGCCGCGCCGCCTGGATTGGCTCCTCGCAGCTTGTGTTTGCTGCCCGCCTCCAGGACAAGGACAACTACGACCTGTTCGTGGCGGATATCTCCAATCAGCGCATCCAGCAGATCACCGACAGCCCGGCCGACGAGCAGAACCCGGCGGTGTCTCCTGACGGTCGCATGATCGCGTTCGACTCCGACGCGGTGTTCGTAACTGACACCACCAACGAGCCGTACGTTGCGGGCGAGCCGCGCACGGATATCAACCCGGGCGCCGTTCCGGCCACCGCGCCGCGCAACGGCAACGGCCAGCGCCAGATCTACACCATGGCCATCGGTGGTCAGGCGCAGCCCCGGCAGTTCACCGGCCGCTTCACCGCGCCGAACGTCGCGAGCACGATCACGAACGTAGAGCCGGCCTGGTCCTCGCTCCAGCGCAACAGCGTCACCAACCCGGGGGCGCTCACGCTCAATCTAGCCTGGGCGTCCAACCGCCAGGCGGTCTACGACCCGGCGGACTCGACCCGCACCGTGGTCACCGGCTACACCGCCGGGGCGACCTTCGACGTCTACTACGCGCGCCAGACCTCGAACTACACCAACCCGGCCAGTGCGGAGGTAGAGGACGACCTGACGGACGCCAAGCGCCTCGACACGGCGGACGACAACTATGTGTACAACGAGCGGTACCCGACCTGGGCGCCGTTTGTGACCGCGTACCGCATCAGCGTCCAGTCGAACCGCATCGGCACCTATCAGAAGGATGGCTTTGGTAACGGCTTCACCCTGACGCCTGCCCAGGATCTCCTGATTGCCTCGGTTATCGACATCGCCGCGCCGACGCTGATTCGCTATGACACGTCGTCTGCGACGGGCGAGATTGTCCACATCAACCCGGGCTCGACCTACAACCCCGGCGTCTCCGTGCGCACCCGCGAGGACGGCATCCTGCCGAACTCGACCCTGTTCTTCACCGTGCGCGTAGAGGACCGCGAGGCCGGTATGCGCCAGCCCGCCGCTCCGGGGCAGACCCCGAAGGCGGTCTTCCTCCAGTTTAAGAACCCGAACTCCAAGTACCAGGCGATTGCGCAGGGCGGCAACCCGGTCGAACGCAAGGAGTATCGCGACGGCGCCTTTGCCATTGTCGAAACGGGTACGCCGAACCAGGCACTCCCGCTGGCGAGCGCGGATGGGTCACGGCGGAAGGGGGTCGAGTACGAGGCGCAGGCCATCAGTGCCACGGACCGCACTTCTTACTACCCGCACCGCCTTTCCCTGGGGGCAGGGGGTAACGGGCTCTATATTGCGGGCATGGATGATGGGACCGCTTACACTGGCTTCGGGACCGAACTTGATGGCGAAACGAACCCGGGAGTCTGGCTGGAACTGCTGCCGCTGGTAGATGCCGACGGCAACCCGATTCGGCCGGCTGACGGGCAGGGCGGTATCCTTTATGGCGCTCCCTGGCAGATTCCCGGCGAGGCGTCTGACTGGATCATTGACGTCATCTGCTACGACAATGCAGTGAACCCGTTCGCGCCGAACCAGCGCGGCAACTGGATCATCTACGACAACATCTGGGGCTTCTCGTCGGCGCTGCCGATTACCGCGCAGGCGCAGGACATCCTGGTGGTGTCCGACTACGCACTGGGGCAGAAGTTCTTCACCTCCCGCTTCAGCCAGGACATCAGCGAGGCGACCCCGGTCGGAAACCTCCCTGTGCTCCAGTTCGGCGCAGAGTCGTATCTGACAGACTACGACGTCACTATCAACCCGGATGGGCCCGCCCCTACAGGACCCGGCAGCACGACGCCGCGCACCTGGGATCCCAACGGTCCGTTCGGCGTGTCCATTCCTACGCCGGGAAGCATGGCAGGGCACCAGGGAGGGGCTCCTCGTACGGGTGTCTTCGTGAACCCGCTTGGGGTTAACTCCTACGTTGATGAGTCTCTCATCGGCGGCACCATCCTGGTGGACGGCCGGCCGCTAGCCCCGACGGCGCGATACAACATCTGGCGCACGCTCTGCCGTGGGCCGGTGCCCGACAATCTGCTCCAGGCATACCTGCCGCAGAAGACCGTCGCTCCTCCGGACCTGCTGGCGGAACCGGCCGAGTCGACTCCGCGCGACATCGCGGTGTACAACCGGTGCCTGGTGTGGTTCTCCCCCTTCGCGGGCAACGTCTTCGCGGGGGCGGGTACCATCACCGATCAGGTAACCCAGGCCAAGCTGGCGGCGTTCGTCGAGCAGGGAGGTCGCCTCTTCATTACCGGGTCCGATATCGGATTCGCCCTCGCGGGCGGCGGTCAGGCGAACGGCTTCTACGCCAACATCCTGGGCGCTCAGTATCTGCAGGACGATACCTTCTCCAATAACCCGGCTCTGGTTCCGGCGGCGGTAGGCACACCCTATGACGGCCAGTACCGCCAGGACTCGTTCACGCCCTCAATCAACAATGCCTACGGGCGCTTCAACGGGACGCTCTGGGATTACAACCCGCCGAACTCGGGGAACCTCTTGCTCACCAATACCGCTCCCACCGTCGCCAACCAGCGCGGGGACGGTGCGTTCACGGCACGCCTTGAATATGCATGGAATGATGTCGTAGCGCCCATTAACGACGCGGTGGTCGAGATGACCTACGCGGGTGGAGGCGCTGGCGCGGCTGCGATGCTCAGCAAGGCGTTCCCGACAGGGGGGCGCACGGTCTACGCCGCGTTCGGCCTGGAGAGCCTGAGCAACGACTGGTATATCAGTAACAACACTATCTTCACTCTTGGCCGCCGTGCCGAGATCATGCACAACATCGTGGACTCGTTCCGAACGGGACGTCTCTTCGGTCGCGTGATCGACGACAGCGGCTCTCCGGTTACGGACGCTCTGGTGCGCGCCATCGGCGCGGGCCAGGCGGGGAACGCTCCGGCGGCAGGCACGGGCCTGACCGACCAGGACGGTAACTTCGTCATCCTGGGTGTTCCGCCCGGCCGCTATCAGGTGGAGGCAGCGAAGACCGGCTTCTATACCCAGAAGTCGATCGCAAACACGGTCCACGGCGGCTGGCAGGCGCAGTTCAGCGTCACGGTGAAGCGCGCGAGCCCCGGCGCCCTGGGTGGGATTCCGGTAAACGCGACGAATCAGGGCGGTGTGTTCCGCGCCGATGGTGTCACCCCGATCGAGAACGTCGAGGTGCGCGCGGAGCTGATCGAGCCGACCCAGACGGGCCTGCGGGTCGTTACCTTCCGTGCCATCTCGTCGGACGGCGACGATTCCAATAACGACGCCCAGGCGGCGGACCCGCGCTTCGCGGGAGCCATCATCGGTAAGGGGCCGCGGGGCGCCTACCAGTTCCCGTCGCTCGCCGTCGCGGACCCGCGCTTCGGGTACCACCTGGTCTGCAACCCGTCGGATAGCCCGGCACTGCGGACCGACCTGACCCGGGATGTCCACCTCGACACGGTGAATGAGGAGGGCCGGTGGCGGACGGGGCCGGGCACCACGATCGTTCCGAGCGCCCCGGTGCCCTCGGACCCGGAGGAGAACCGTGCTAATGTCGTGATCCAGGAGAGCACGACGGCGCAGGTGGACTTCCTCCTGTCCAGCGGTCCGCAGCGGGTGACCGGTAAGGTCTTCGAGCAGACCACGGACGCGAACGGCAACCCGGCTCCCGGCGCGCCGATCGCTGGGGCGACCGTCCAGGCGCGCCGCCAGAACGACGCGAACACGGTTGTGGCGTCCGCCACCACCGCTCAGGATGGCTCCTACACCCTGATCGTGGAGGGCGGCGACCCGAACGATCCGAACTCGCAGCTCATTCCGGAAGGGATCTACGACATCACGGCGACCTCGCCGGGCTACGCGGCGACGAACCCGCCGTCCGCCCGCCCGGTGGTAACGGTGACCGTCGGCGGCCTCAGCACCGAGACCGTGACCGCTGAGTCGCACCTGCTGGCGAAACTGCCGCCTGGCTCCGTCAGCGGTCTGGTGACCCGGCTGCCCAGCGGTGCCGCGGTGGCTGGCGCGACGATTCGCCTGTATCCCGTGATCAACGGGGTGCGCCAGGAGAACCCGATCGCGACCGTCGCCACGACGTTCGCCCCCGAGCAGAATGTGAACGGCTACCGGTTCAACTGGCAGCTGGAGAACATCGGCACGGGCACCTACCAGGCCACGGTGAGCCTCACCGGGTTCGTGGGTAATCCGGCGTACAGCGGGGTGTTCGAAGTGGTCTCCGGTCAGGAGACGCGGAACGTCAACTTCACGCTGGAACCGCCCAAGACGTACGGCGGCGGACTCCAGTTGATCTCGGTGCCGTTCGATTACTCGAACGTCGATCCTCGCTCGGTCTTCGGGCTGACGGCGGACTCCGGATTCAACCTGGCGACCTGGGTTCCGGCTCAGAACACCTACCAGGTGAGCCCGACCCTGCCGCTGGAGATCCGGAAGGGCTACTTCGCCAAGTTCCCGACCGCCGCCGCGGTGAGCCTGATCGGGACCGCCAACCAGGCGGACACGACCGACATCGAGCTGGCGCCGGGCTGGAACCTGATCGGTAACCCGTTCAGCGACAAGATCGACCCGAGCCTGCCCGGTCCGAGCATCGACCTGACGGTGGATGCCCAGATCGTGACGCCGGACGGACAGACCCTGACTCTGGACCAGGCGGTGGCGCAGAACCTGGTGCGCGGCGTGGCCTTCGGGTACACCGGCTCCAACGCCAACTCGCAGTACTTCCAGGCGACGGTGCTCCAGCCGTGGCTCGGATACTGGTTCCGCAACACGGACCCGCAGCAGCGGACCCTGACCCTGCGGCTGGTGCGGCCGACGGGCCGCGCGGTGAAGCTGACCTCGAACAAGGCGGTGACCCGCGCCGAGATGGAGGCGATCCGGTTCCGGTCGATCTCCACGAGCGCCCCGAACAACTGGCGGCTCCAGATCGCGGCCAAGCAGGGCGACCTGCTGGACACGGACAACAGCATCGGCGTTTCGCCGGGGGCGAAGGATGGGTTCGACAACACCTTCGACACCGAGAAGCCGCCGCTGATGACCGAGGCCCCGCAGGTGTACCTCGCTCTGGAGAGCAAGAACGAGAGCGGTCGCTCCGCCCCGTTCTCGGATGACATCCGGGCCGCCGACAGCGAGAAGACCAAGACCTGGGACTTCACGGTCCAGGCCACGGGCGAGGGAGATGTCACGGTCTTCTGGCCGAACATCAACCGGATGCCGCGCAACGTCGAGCCGATCCTGATCGACCTCGACTCCGGACGCCGCACGGCGATGCGCAGCACGTCCTCCTACCGGTTCGCTCCGGCGGACAAGGCCACCACGCGGCGGTTCCGCATCGAGGTGTCCAAGCCGCTGTCGCTCCCGCTGACGCTGACCAACGTCAAGCAGACGCGGTTGCTGGGGCGGGGACCGGAAGGAAGCGGCTACCGCTTCACGTTCAACGTGACCCGCGAGGCGGATGTCATGGCCGAGGTGCAGACGCTCACCGGTCGCACGGTGCAGCGGATCTCCACGCGGGCCGTGGCCTCCAAGGAGCAGGCCATCGTGTGGAACGGCCGGAGCGCGGATGGTGGAGCGCTGCCCGCGGGCGCCTATGTCCTGTCGCTCACCGCGCGGGATGACAAGGGGAACACGGCCCAGGTTCGCCTGCCGCTGATGTACCTGCGGTAAGTCCGCAAAACCCTCCCTGACAAAGCGATGCGTCAGGGAGGGTTTTGCCCGGAGGGCGCCGAATACACAGCATGACTTCAGGCGAGCAGGGTTTTTGAAGGGTTTTGAACGGACGGGACTCGTTTCGAAGCCGAAGCTAAACGCCGAAATCTTAATCCTCAGGAAGGCATACCGGGAGAAACGACGCGACCCGGTGTGGCACGGGTAGAGGACCATGTTTGCGCGCAGATTCAGGGGCCGCGCCGTGGCCGAACGGCCGGACACCCATGACGAAAGTGGACGGAGGACAAACGCTTGAGATACTTGGTTCAAGGGAGCCTGGGTCGGCGGATTAGCTGGACGCTCGTCGCGGCGCTCCTGCTCCCCCTGCTGGCTCTCGCGACCCCCAAACGGTCGGCGCATGCCCAGCTGACGCGGCTGCCCGCGGTAGCGGTCCTGGAATTCGGGGTCCTGCCTACCGTGAAGACCAGCGGGATTCTGGGCCGCAACGCCACGGACGCCGTCGTCGTGGAGATGACGCGCACCGGAAAGTACGACGTGACGCCCCGGGCGCAGCTGCAGCAGCAGCTGACGGACCTCGGGCTGACCCAGCCGCTCGACCTGATCGGCATCACCAAGCTGGGCAGCGCGCTGGGCGTCGACACGGTCGCCACGGGTGACATCACGAACGTGACCTTCACGTCCAACCCGCGCCGCGCCCGCGTCACTCTGTCTCTGCGCTTTGTCGATGTGGTCACCGGCGAACTCTCCAACGGCGCCATCGAGACGGGCATCTCTCCGCCCCCGCCGCCCGGGTTCCAGCCGGATGACGACACGCTGATCAACCAGGCGCTCTCCAACGCCGCGTTCAACGTGGTTCGGACCATCACCAACTACACCCTCCCCACCGCCACGGTTCTCACCACGCGCGGCCAGGAGGAGGTCACCCTGAACCGGGGTAGCCGGGACGGCATTACGTCCGGCCTGGAGATGGTGATTTCGCGCGGCAACGACCGCGTGGGACGCGTTCGGGTCACGCAGGTGAACCCGACCGATTCTACGGCCGTTATCACGGACTCGGGTAAGGGCATCCGCCCGGAGGACCGCGCTCGCGCGATCTTCCAGATTCCGGGCGTCCAGTTCACCGACACCGGCGAGATTGTCCGCGACTCCGTCAAGGACATCGAGACCTACAAGCCGCGCAAGCCCAAGTCGAAGAGCATCGTCGGCGTCGTGGTCGGCGTTGCGGCGACCATCCTGCTCGCTACCCTGCTCTTCTCTAAGAAGTCGCGCACGAACAGCGCGGGCTTCTCCAATGTCACTGCGCGTGCTTTCGCCTCCGGCGCCGTGCCGGAAGCGGGCAACGATTCCGCAGCACGTGTTCTGATTACCTGGGACCCGGCGCCGGATATCCCGGTTCAGAACGTGATTGAGTATCAGATCTATCGTGACAACGGCACGGTGCCGATCGCGAGTACCGACCCCGGTGTGCGCCAGTTCATTGACTCCCCGGATCGCCTGGGTGAGGTCGTCACGTACAACGTGATTACTTACGGCGGAGCAGGGAACGTGCCGGGCGGTGCCGACACGACAACCACGACGACGGGCGGCACCACGACGACGGGCGGTACCACCAACAACGGTGGGAACAACGGTAGCGAGGACCCCTCGCTCCCGAATTCGCTGAGCCAGCGCACGACAACGCACCCCGGACTCCAGGTTGGAGTGACGCATACCTACCAGATCCGTGTGCTCTACCGCCAGGTCCGTGCTGAAGACCCGCAGGGGCAGAACTCGGGCGGCGGTGGTATCGGCGGCGGCATTGGCGGCGGCATCGGCGGTGGCAACATCGGCGGTGGCAACATCGGCGGTGGCAACATCGGCGGTAACACCGGCAACACGGGTGGGACCGGAAATAACGGCGGAAACAACGACAATATCCTGTACCGCCAGACGCCGATTACGGCGGCAACCGGTCGCGTGACCCCCATTGCACGGCCTGCGGCTCTGTCGCCTACGGGAGATGCCGACCTCAGCCGGGTGCGCGTCGGGTACCGCACCGTTCCGGGAGCCAACGAGTACGTGGTGGAGTTCTCCACCCGCCCGGACTTCAGCAACAAGAAGGTTCGTGGTCCGTTCTTCGCAGCGTATGCGGCAGGGGCGAACTCGCAGACGGAGTTCTTCAACCTGACGAATGACTTTGCGAATGTGGGAGTGGGGCAACCGATCTTCTACCGGGTCGGTGCGCGCAACTCCACGGACCAGCCGGGACCCATCGCCCGCGAGACGGTCAATGGCGGCGAGTACATCTACTCCAGTGGGGATACCTACTTCACGAAGCTGGGTACTCCGCCGGATCCGCCGCAGCTCACGCCGTAGCGGATAAGACCGCGCAAACGTTGTCAGGAGGGGCTCCTGTCAAGCCTCTCCTGACAACTGCGGGTCGTTCCTTGCTTGTGGGACAACTGCTGCCAACTCCTGACCACCACGCCTTGGCGAACTATTTTTCTGTTTGATTCTGACCTGGTGGTACGGTCTGCCCTGCCTGAATCTGCCGCCGTAACCGTTTCTGGCCAGTTCGTCTACCGCATCCGGCAGAACCTGAATCGAGCCATGAATATGATGAAGAAGTCTCCCCGAAAGATAAGAGCCGTCACATTCGCGACCGTTGCTGCCGCTCTTGGCCTGATGGCGGTCGCGGCGTCCCCGGGGTACGCGCAGGAACCCCCCATCCCGCTGTCCGTTCCGGGGGAGATCGTTCTGCGCGTTCCGAACGGCATGGACGAACCGGCGGCACGGAAACTGGCCGAAGCGGCTGGCTGCGAACTTATAGGGCAGATCGCCTACTCGCCTCACTTTTACCTGGTACGTGTCAAGTCGTCCGGCGGCACGGGCGGCACGGGCGGTGCGGGGATCCTGAACAGCATCGCCGATGCTAAGGAGCCCACGCAGGCCGTTCGTACGGCCGTCGCCCAACTCCGGAAGACGCCGGGCGTGCTGGCGGACCCGAACCTGATTAAGAAGCCGGTACAGACCGTCGGCGTCACGCCCAACGACCCCCGGTTCGGCGAGATGTGGAATCTTCAGATGATGAAGATGCCGCTGGCCTGGGCGCGCCAGTTCGGCGCCCGCCCCGCGACCCTCGCTGTCTTCGACACGGGCTTCGATGTCGGGCACCCCGACTTCGAGCGCAATGGTGCGCGGATTTACCGGGACCCGATGAATTTTATCAACCCGGTCGCTCCCACCCCGGACGTGACCGACACGAACGGGCACGGGACCCACGTCTCGGGTAGCGCTGTTGGTGTTACCAATAACGCGACCGGGATCGCCGGCGTCGCGGGCTACGACGGCGGCGGTGTCCGGGTGACCCTGGTGCCCATTAAGGGCGGGGACTTTGGCTTTTCCAGCGCCTCGATCATTGCCGGCCTCAACTACTGCGTAGCGCAGGGGGTTGACGTCGTCAACATGAGTCTGGCCGGTTATTTCCGGGCGGATACCGAGGAGGCGGCGATTACGTCCGCGATTAACTCCGGGGTTGTCGTTGTTGCCGCGGCCAGCAACGAAAACGTGAACATGGACCTGGACGTCTATCTCCCTGACGGCCAGCCTGACCAGACGTACCCGGCGGGATACCCGGGGGTCATCTCCGTGGGAGCGGTGGGATCGGACAAGGTAAAGGCGAGCTACTCCAACTATGGAAGCACCGTTACCATCGCCGCTCCGGGTGGCGATGATATTGACGGACCGCCTGCCACGTCTCTGATTCTTTCGACTTACCCCCGCGCTATCAATCCGTCAGGATACGATTACAGCCAGGGCACCTCGATGGCGTCCCCGCACGTTGCGGGCGTGGTGGCGCTCCTGGTGGCGGCTGGCGTCCCGAAAGGCCAGATCGCCCAGGTGCTTCAGGAGACGGCGGAGGATATCTCGGCCCTGAACCCCGGGACCCCGATCGGTGGGCTGGTCGACCCGGCGGAGGCCATTCTGCGCTATTCCGACCCCGACCCGGCAGTCTTCCTGGTGGGGGGGCTCGACCGCGGCGCCTCCTACAACCGCAACTTCCCGATCAACCTGGCGGTTATCGGCGTCAAGAAGCTGCCCCAGGCGACCCTGACGGTCCGGATCGAGACCGCCACTATCCCGACCACGGTGGTTCGGTCGTTCACCGCCGGTGTGGACTTCCCGCTGCCCACGCTTGAGCCGGGAGAGCTGGCTGCAACCCTGAAGACGATCTCTCTGCCGATTACGCCTGCTCTGAGCGAGGGGCGGTACAAGGTTGTTGCCACCCTCACCTACAACAACCAGACCAGTGAGCAGCAGATCCAGTTCTTCGAGGTGGTGCAGAAGCAGCAGCAGCTCGGTCGCAGCATGTTCTCGGTCCCGTTCCGGGTGCCGCTGGTGGATCCGCAGAACCCGGAGAAGACGCTCCTGGGGGCTGGCGTGGCGTTCCGCCTGCGCCGCTACGACCCGACCCAGCCGAACGGCGGGAGCGAACCCGGTGCGTACTTTACCTTCGCGTCCAACGGCCAGCCGGCTGACCGCTTCGCCTCCTTCCTGGCGACGGGGTCGGATAATCTGCCGCTGACCTACGATCCCGCGAATCCGACGATGTCGCTGGCCCCGCTGGGTATGGGGTACTGGCTCGACCTGGAGGAGACGCGCCCCCTGAACACCGTTGGGCCGCGCGCCGACTTCCCGGTGGCGATCCGCCTCTTCGCGGACAACGGTGGCTGGAACATGATCGGCGCGCCGTTTACGGCGCCGGTTGACTGGAGCAGCGTGAGCGTCGAAGTGGGCGCTGTGGTGGGCACGGAAAGGCTGTCCCTGGCGGATGCCATCAACCGAAACATCATCAGCCCCGTGCTCGTCTCCTACCGGGACGGCGAGTACGTCTACAGCGTTGCGCCGAACGGCACCCTGGAGCCGTTCCAGGGCTACTGGGTGCGCGCCCTGGAGAACTGCACGCTCATCGTGTCGCCCCCGGCCGTTGAGGCGACGCCCTCTCGCTCCCGGGCCCAGAACTCGGGGCTGCCCGCGATGAAGGGCTGGAGGGCGCGCATCAGCGCCAGCGTGGCCGGTGACCGTGATGGCCAGAACTACTTTGGCCAGCTCGAGGGCGCTGCCGCGAAGGAAGACCGCTTCGATATCCCGAAGCCGCCGGCCGGTGCGGGTCACGCGTACGTTCGGTTCATCGGCGAGACCGAGGCTGGGCGGGCGGCGTCTCTGGCCTACGACATGCGGGCGCCGGGTCAGAACCGGCAGGAGTGGACCGTGGCGGTCAGCACCGACCGCGATAGCGCCGATGTAACGCTGTCGTGGGACGGCATCTCGAGCGCTCCGCGGCGCTCCCGGCTGATCCTGAAGGATACCGAGACCGGTCAGGTCATACCCATGAACTCCCGGTCGTCCTTCACCTTCAAGAGCGGTGAGGCCGGCACGACCCGCCTCTTCAAGATCGTCCTGGAACCGCAGCTCTCGGCCGGGCCGCTGCAGATCCTGAACCTGACCACGGTCAACACCGGAAAGGGCTCGGGCCGGGCGACCGGAGCGGGCGCGATGAACGTTCGCTTCACCGTCAACCAGGATGCCGACGTTCAGGCGACGGTGCGGACGCTTAGCGGCAAGCCCATCGCGACGCTGACGGGCACGGGCCGCGCAACCGGCATGAAGGAGACGATCCTGCGGTGGGACGGCCGCTCCCAGGGGGGTGGCGCGGTGCCCTTCGGACCGTACGTGCTCGAGGTCACGGCGCGGACGGCCAGTGGTGAAACCACGACCGTCAAGCGCGCGATTCAGTTCCTGCGCTAATTCAGCGCCCGCCGCGCTCCCGCGCCCGTGCGCGCCGCCGCCCGAGGACCGGTTTTCCCGGTCCGCACGGCGGCCGCCGGGTCGGGGCGCGGCAGGCCCTATTCTGCAAAGCACAAGAGAGGCTTTTCGATGGCGTTTTCGAAAGCGCACAGACAACCAACGGAAGCGGGGGGGATGCGCCCGACCGGGCGGCGGCGAGGAAAGCACCTGGCCGCTGTCGTGACCGCTGCTGCCGCCGCCCTCAGCCTTGCCGGGGGGGGCGCCGCGAAGGCCGACACCTTCGGCGGGTACGCCCTGGACGGCAACTCCGCGCTCTCGCTGCTCGGCTTTACCGCGCCCCTGGAGCAGCCGTCCGGCTTTAACGACCCGGACTTCCAGGAGCTTGACCTGGGTGGCGTACGGTTCGCGGTGATCGGGAACGAGTACATGGGGGTGGTCCTGGGGACCAGCGGCACCTTCGGGGTGTCGTACGATGCCGGACAGTTACCGTTTGCCGGGGGCGCTGTCACGATCACCCACAATGTCGCGGGCATGCTCTCGTTCGGGAACCTCTCGGGGAACCTGCGCGGGACCGCTGACAACTTTGAGGCGCTCAACGGCTTCAACGTTGGCAACGAGGTTTACGCCGCTAATCGGCCGCTTGGGTACGGTGTCTGGCCGCTGCCCGGCTACTGGCAGCAGAGCGGGACCTATGACTACTCCGCCTACCTGCGCGCCAACGTAGACGGCAACCTGGTCAATGGCACGGTGCAGGGCGGTACCAACCGGAACGTCGGCTTCAATGACGGCGACCTGATCACGACCCCGGTCTTCCGCGACAACGCCATGGAGGCGTTTTACCGCCTGACCGATGGTGAGCCGGTCCAGGGTGAGGGGGGCGCAGTGACGCTGCGCCAGAGGATCACCCTGATCCGGAACACCGCGCGCATCGAGTGGACCCTTAGCAACTACGACACCTCGGCGGCGCACCGGGTCTTCCTGCGCTTCGCGGTGAACGCACGCGGCGCGGCGGTCCCCGGAGTCACGATGCCGCGCGTGGGCGTCTTCTACCAGGACCCGAACCAGGGTGGGGTGACGGATCGGGTCAGCATCTTCGGCCTGAATCCCGACGGTACGCCCGCGGTCCCCGTCCCGGATACCCTGGACGTATACGGCAAGCGGTTCTCCACCGATGACCCGGCCGACCCGCCCTTCCACAGCCGCATGATCTTCCGCGGCTTTGGCGCGACGCTCCCGTCCACGGTCTATGTCGGGGACTCCGAGGAGCTGTTCCCGCTAAACGGTGGCTTCTCGCCGCTGACTGCCCTCCAGGGACGCATTCCCCTGTTCGAGGACGGTCTGGCCGTGGCGGCGTACTACGGGCCGTTCGACCTGCGCCCGGGCGCGATTAATCAGGTGACGGTGGTCACTTACTACGGTAACGGCTCCTCCACGGATCGCCTGGATGAGGACTGGGCCATCGCCACCGAAGCCGAGGAGGCGTTTGCGTACAACTCCGCGGCGGCGCTTGACCCGGAAGTGGTGGGTAATACCAACGCGACCTATCAGACCGTTGGCAAGAAGTTCCTCCTGCCCAACCCGCTGACGATCTACGGCAACATCTACAACCGGTCTGTGAACGCGGCGCCGTTCGGGATTAACCTGGATGATGTGCGCCTCAGCCTGGTGCTTCCGAGCGGGCTCCAGTTCGGCACCGACCCGGCAACCGGGCAGCAGGATGTGGCGACCAAGCTGGTCGGCCAGCTCCTGCCGGACTCGCAGGCAACCCGCACCTGGAATGTAGAGCCGACCGGTGACACGTTCGGCACCGTGGTGTACCAGATGTCGGGTACGGTCGGCGGGCTCGGTATCTCCCGCGCCGTGAGCCGCGGCATCACGATCCCGGCGACCCCTCTGGTCCCGGTGACGTCCTCCGCCTACCAGATGATCGGGTTCCCGTTCCAGTTCGACCCGATTCTTTCGAACAACGGCGACCCCGCGACCATCGTCAACGGCCTGAGCCGGCCGGAAGACAGCCCGGTGTCGTTCTACCGGTGGATACCGGATTCGGAGGGCGACGGTCTGTCGGGCCGCTACGAGCGGGCCACGAAGCTGGAACCGGGCGTGGCGTACTTCCACCGCCCGAACCTGGACCGCCTGCTGTTCCTGCAGGGCGCGCAGCCGGTTGCCAACCAGGCGCCGAGTGGTACCACAACGCCGGTTAAGGTCCAGCGGGTCCTGGAGCGTGGGTGGAACATGATCGCCAACCCGTTCCTGTACGAGATCCCGATCAACTACCTGCGCTTTGCGGACACGGAGGGTGGTAACCCGATTACCTTCAGCCAGGCCGTGAGCAGCGGCGCGGTGCGCGGCGGTGTGTTCTTCTACAACACGCAGACGCGTCGGTATGACTTCTTCGAAGACCTGAACCAGACCCTGCGGCCTTACCAGGGCTACTGGATCTACCTCAACGACCGGCGCATCATTCAGTACGCCACTCCGTCGCAGCGTCAGTCGGTCATCCTGGGCGACCCGAACACGGGCACGGAGCCGCCGACCCGTAAGAAGCCGCAGGTGGCCGGCGCCATCGCCAATGGCCGCGCTCTGGTGGCGCAGCCGACCATGGACAACTGGAAGGTTCAGATCCAGGCGGTCCGCGCGGACGGCAACGGCGACTACGCCACGCTGGTGGGTGTCAACGGCTCGGCCAAGGACGGGGACGATATCCGCGACCTGCCGAAGCCGCCGATGATTGTGGAAGACTATGTCTACGTCAGCGTCGTCCGCGAGCAGGATGGTAAGGTCACCCGCCTCGCCCAGGACCTGAAGGCGCCCGGCGGCGCCAAGAGCTGGGAGCTGGAAGTCCGCGCCGACAAGGACGGCCCGGTAACCCTCTCCTGGCCCAGCACCGCGAAGCTGCCCAAGCTGCTGCGTCTGCGCCTGACCGACAAGCAGACCGGCAAGACGGTGGACCTGAAGTCTGTCTCGTCGATGGTGGTCAACGTCTCGAAGGACCAGCCGAGCCGGTTCGTCCTGACGGCGGATAAGCGGGCGAGCCAGCCTCTGGCGGTCTCCAACCTGCGCGTCGAGCGCGTTCGCGGGACGGGGAGCAGCAGCGGGCGCGGCCCGAGCGGTGCGTCCTACAACTTCCGCTTTAGCGTGACGGCGGATGCGACCGTCACCGGGCGGATCACCACCCTGACGGGCAAGGTCATGAACACCTTCGCGACGGGTCGCGCGGCCTCCAGCAACGGCGAGGTTCGCCTGTACTGGAATGGGCGCTCGGAGTCCGGTGGCGCTCTGCCCGCCGGCCCGTACCAGGTGGAGATCACCGCGCAGACGCCGAACGGCGAGTCCGTGGTCGTGAAGCGGGCCATCCAGGTCCTCAACTAAGCTGCCGTCCCCCGCGCGCTGAGGGTGACCCCCTTGGCGCGCGGGGAGGCGCAATTCCGAAGGCATAAGGAATCAGAATCGATATGTGGAATTCGCGTAAACCTTCTGCCCCGCGTCGGGTCGGCGCCCGGGCGGCGCTCGCGCTGACGGCGGCGGGCATGGTGGGACTGAGCGCGGCGGCGATCGGGACCGGTCTGCCCGGACGGTCGGTGCACGCTGCAGCGGCGCAGACGCCCGCTGTGATGAACCTGCCGACGAACGTTATCCTGTTCCCGGCTGAGATCTCCGGGGCGGGGGAGAACCCCTCCCGGCAGATTCTGGAGGCGCAGGAGATCGTCACCGACGCCGTGCGCCGTCAGATGCTGAAGCAGGGGGTTGGCCTGACCGTTTATAGCCGCCGTCTGCCGAGCGTCCAGCGCGCTGTGAGCGAAGGGCTTAAGGCGGAGGAGGCGGTTAACCCGGGTGACGATGTGCGCAAGGCGCAGCGTCTCGCGGAGCTGGTCGGCTCCACCGAGTTCGTGACCGTCTCCGTGGACGACTACAAGTACGACCCGGCAACGCGAACGGCGACGTTCAGCCTGAGCGTCTTCCGCAACGCCACCGTGGATGGCGCGCCGCTCGGCACCGTGTCCGAGAAGGCGACCGGCAACGCGCCGGAAGATGTTGCGGCTCCGCGCCAGGAAGGTGCCGCCGTCGCCCGCGCCGCCGAGGTCGTGGCGGAGCAGGTAGCTGCCGCCCTTTACCCGATGCCGAAGGTGGCAACGCCCGTCAAGAGCCGGGGCCGGGGCCGGTAATCGGCCGCCTCCTTTCCGCGCCGCTCCTCCCGTGCTCCGAGGGATTCCCTCCGCGCGGGAGGGCGGGCGGCTCCCGCTGACTCGCGCTCCGTGGCGGACCGCGAAGTAGTTCCCCTCGGTGTGTGCGCGCGCCGCCCGCCCCCGCCGCGAGATAATCGTGATACGCTCCTCTTCACGAAAAGCGATTGCCTCCCGTTCCGCCGTCCTGTTCGGCGGCACTGCCGTGTTCACTGCGGCGAGCCTGATGCTCCCCGCGCTCTCCGCGCGCGCGGACACTCTGGCCTCCATTCGCCTCACCGTCGAGCGCTCGGTCATTAAGGCCGACGGCCGCAGCACCACGGTCATCTCCGCCGAGGTCCGCGACTCCAGCGGACGCGTTGTGCCGGACGGCACCCGCATCGCCTTCGCCACTACCGCGGGGCGCCTTAGCAGCCCGAGTGAGGGCACCCAGAACGGCGTTGCCCGCGTCGTTCTGACCTCCAGCGACCTGCCCGATACGGCGGTTGTCACGGCCAACCTCGATGGCGCCGGCCAGGCTGTCCCCGCGCAGACGATCATCACGTTCGCCGCGGATGTAGACGCCGCCGAGACCGGGACCACCTGGATTCGCGTGGACGGCAAGGACTACACCGGCTACGCGGTCAACGAGGGCATCATCCAGCTTATTGGCAAGGGCGGGAAGGCGAATCTGGCGTACCGCGCCTACACTGTCCATGCCGACAGCATCCAGTTCAACATCAAAGAAAACGTGGTTCTCGCCACCGGGAACGTCACCCTGGAGGCGAGTGGGGAGAAGCGCGAGTACCTCAACCTCAAGTTCAGCCTGATGCAGGGGGTAGGGGCGGCAGAGCGCCTGGATGAGAACGGGGCATCGGTCCCGCTGCTCGTCCGCGGTCCGGCCCTGACGGAGACCCCCTACGATGGCTCGCTGGGGGAGATCTCCGCAGGCGGGTTCTGGGATCCGGAGGATATCTCCGAGGCGGCTCTCGTGGTGGTCGCCAACTCCATCGCCATCGACCCCGGCACAGCGCTCCAGTTCCGCCGCGCGACGTTCTACCTGGACGGCCTCAAGACTCTGTCCCTGCCGTTTCACGTGATGAACTTCGGCCAGGAGTCACTGTTCCGCGAGCAGATCGTCGGGTACGGCCCGCAGGGGCTGACGGTGGACGTGCCGATCTACTATGACGTGCGCCCCACCGGCATCGGCACGGTCCACGTCCGCCGCGGGGAGCGCGTCGGTTCGTCTGCCTACTCCACGCGTCCGGGCTGGACCATGGACATTGAGCAGGCGTACAACGGCAAGAACGGCCAGGAGGGGGTCTTCCAGCTTTCCGGAATCACGCGCCAGGACTGGAGCGCCCGTCTGCACCACGCGCAGCGTCTGGGACGCTCGACGCGCGGGAGCGTGTACATCGACACGCCCAACCACCGCGACGTGTTCCTGACCACCCAGGTGTCCCGCGCGTTCAACGGCTTCGCGCTGAACTTTGCAGGGTCCGGGTCGCTCTCCCCTGGCTCCGGCAGCGAGGAGGAGGGGACGGCGTTCCAGGGGGGCGGCAACCTCCGAGCGCAGCTTTACGCCGAGACCACGCCGCGCGTGATTAAGGGCGTGGACCAGGTGCGCTACTCCGTCAATGTCGGGATGGCACGGCAGTACCTCTACGGCGCCAGCGCCGCCGAGCGGAGCCGCATCGACACGCAGAACGCCACGCTGCGCCTCTTCAGCAATCCGGTGCCCGTGGCGCGGCAGACCTCGCTCACACAGTCGCTCTCTCTGGGGCAGACCTGGGTTGGGACGGATGGCTCACGATTTGGCCTGATGAAGTCCGGGGCCTCCATCTACGCCACCACGGCGCTCAACCACAGCCTCAGCTCCACCGGCTCCTTGCGCCTGTCCTACGACTACGCCCAGACGCCGCTGATCAACACCAATGTGCAGAGCACCTCGTTTACGTCAGTGACCGGAGGACGGCACCGACTGGGCCTGACCGCATACCTGGCCGGAGGGAATCGCTGGAACGTCAGCCTCACGGCGGCACAGGGGCTGGACAGTCCGACCGCCACGCTGTACGGAACGGGGCAGATATCGCTCGGGGGGGACTGGCGCGCACGGGTGACGCACTCGGCGTCCAAGTTCGGGGACCTGAAGTTCCAGGAGACGGAGTTTGCCCTGATCAAGCGCATCGCCGGGCGAGACTTCGCGGTCTACTACTCCACCACGTCCAAGCAGTTCCAGCTAGACCTCACTGGCGCCCGCTTCTGACGGCGCGGCTGCCGCTGCGTCCGAAACGCCCGCAGCGGACAGGCTGCGCGCGAGCGCCTCGCCGAAGCCCAGAGGGGTAACGCCGAGGATGTGCTGCATCCCTTCCGTGTCGCACACACTGTCACTACCCAGGACGCATACCTGATCGGCTGTAATCGGCGGGCGCGGAACCAGCGCCTCCAGGGCCGCCGCAGCGCAGAAGAGCAGCGGTCGCGGGACGTGCCACCGGGGCTTGTGGCCGGCTCCCAGGGCCTCCTGAACGGCACGGACGATCTCATCAAGCGTGACCACGTCTGCCCCGCCCACCTCGAGCGTTTTGCCCGCCGCCTCCTGCGTCTCCAGGGCGCGGACGATGCACTGCGCCAGGTCGTCCACAAAGACCGGCTGAAAACGGGTGGCGCCGTCGCCCGGGACCGGCACGAAGGGCAGGGGGAGGGGGGAGAGCGGCGGGCGGGTGACCAGCCCCTTCAGACGCTCCAGAAAGTCGGCTCCGGACCCGAGGACAAGCGAAGGGCGCAGGATCGTCCAGGAGAGCCAGGAGTCGCGCACGGCGGCCTCTGCGGCAGCCTTCGAGCGGGCATAGTGCGAGGGGGCGTTCGGCGCGGCGCCCACGGCGGATACGTACACAAACCGCGCCCCCTCCGTTCCGGAAAGGCGAAGCGCGCGGAGCAGGTTTTCGGTTCCCCCCCGGTGGACCGCTTCGAACGTCTGACCCTGCGAGGGGACTTCGGTCGCGATGCCGACCAGGTGGACCACGGCGTCGCAGTCGGCAAGGGTGGGGGCGAGGCGTTCGGCGATGTCCGCGGGGCCGCTCAGGTCGCCCTGGACCCACTCCACCGAGGAGGAAGACGGGGCCGGGCGGCGCGATAGTCCGACGACCCGATGCCCGTGGGCGTCAAGAACGGCGGCGCAGCGGGCGCCGATGAAGCCGGACGCGCCGGAGACGAAGACCTTCACGGCAGCAGCGGCGTCAGTGCTTGACGTCCACGGGGCCCATGCGGCGGAGCTTCTTGAGCGCCCGCAGTTCGATCTGGCGGACCCGCTCCCGGGTGACGTGGAAGTGCTGTCCGACCTCTTCGAGGGTACGCGGTGACCCGTCATCGAGGCCGTAGCGCATCCGTACTACATCCCGCTCGCGGTCCGTGAGGCGCGCCAGTACCTGCTCCAACTGCTCCCGGCGAATCAGGTTCACGGCCACATCGGCCGGAGTCGCACCGGCCTGCGCCTGGATGAAGTCGGAGAGCTGCGCGGAATCCTTGTCGCCGACCGGGGTCTCCAGCGAGAGCGGCTCCATGGCAATCCGCATGATCTCGTTTACGCGGTCGGGGGGAACCTCCATGGCCCGGGAGATCTCATCGATGGTGGGCTCGCGGTTGAACTGCTGGCGCAGCAAACTGCTCGTCTTGACCACCTTATGGATCATCTCCGCCACGTACACAGGGATGCGGATGGTGCGTCCCTGATTGATAACGGCGCGTGCAATGGCGCGCCGTATCCACCAGGTCGCGTAGGTGGAGAAACGAAAACCGCGCGAGGGGTCAAACTTCTCCACCGCGCGGATAAGACCGATGTTGCCCTCCTGAATCAGGTCGGCGAGGGGAACACCGGGCACGGAGTAGCGGCGGGCGATGGAGACGACCAGACGCAGATTGGCCTCCGTCAGGGTGTCTTTGGCGGACTTATCTCCGCGAGCTACGCGTCGGGCGAGGGTGATTTCCTCTTCCGCAGTGAGCAGGCGAGAGGTTCGCGCACGGCCAACCCAGGCCATTTCGGTGTCGCTGCCCGCGTCTACAGGAACACCGGACTCTTCGCGCGACGGTGCGCCAGAGAGTTCGCCGTCTTTGGTCAGGTCAGAGAAGTTCAGCTCATCGTCCTCGAGGAGCACATAGGGGGCGGACTCCAGAGGGGGAGCGTCGCCGCTGCCGTCCTCTTCCTGCCGAATCTCGGCGCCGGTCCGATTTCGTCCCGAAGCACCGCGATCCGTACCGACAAAGGGATGCTCGCCCATGTGACTACCTTTACTGTGCAGTCTGTTATATCCGTGGCTGCCGGGTGCAAAACCTCGGGGAGCCTGCGCCTCCCGACGGTTGCGTGCAGCCGCACGAAACACCTGTCGTGGAACGTCGTATGTTCCAATGCTATTTATCCGCCCTGAGTTCCCGTTTTTCCTCCTTGCGGGCGGCTCGGGAAACAGCACGACCCGCGTCCGGGGCAGTCCCGGGCGCGGGTCGAGAGGCGGCTGCCCGGCGGAGCGGGCGTCAGGCCGGCAGAGGTGTCAGGGGCAGCCGTGCGGGCGGTGTCGCCGCCCGCAGGCTTGCCTCGGACGCGGTCGCTTCGGTCGGACGCCAGGCGAAGAGGGCCTTGCGGACCCGCTCCCGCCCGCGGGAAAGGCGCGAGCGCACGGTGCCGACCGGGATGTTCAGGCGCTCGGCGATCTCCTGGTAGGGGAGACCCTGGATATCGGCCAGGGCGACCACCTGCCGGTACTCATCCGGGAGCGCGCGCACCGCTTCCAGCACGGCCGCCCCTTCCATCTGCCCGAGGACGATGCGCTCAGGCGACGTCACGGCCGCGGCCGCGTGCGAGGGCGAATCCGCCTCGGTGGCGATGCCCGACGCCGTCGAGCCGTTGGTGGCGGGCTCGTACAGGTCCAGCGACACCTGCTTCGGCTCGCGCGAGCGCTTGCGGTACGCATTGTAGAAGAGGTTGCGCATGATGGTGTGCAGCCAGGCCCGCGGCGAGCCGTCCGAGCGGAACGTGTCGAACCGATCGTAGGCGCGCAGCAGGGTCTCCTGCACCAGGTCCTCCGCGTCGGACGCACTCCGCGTCAGTGACATGGCCGGACCGTACAGGGATTGCTCGTGCGGCAGAATGACCCGCTCGAACAGCCGTGACCGCTGCTCCGTGCGCAGCCCCCGCGCCGGCTCGTGTCGGACCGACGTATTTGTTTGGGCGGTCAGATTATTCATAGGGTTTTCGCTCCCGTTCATCCTGTCCATTCCGTCTAATGACCGATCGCGTATTTTAGTCATTTCTTAGTGCTGTTTTACCCGCGGCGGCTCCCGGTTACGCCACGTATGCCAGCTACGCCCGGCGGCGCAGACCGCTGAGGACGAAGTCCACCATCTCGTTCACCTGCCGCTCCAACTCACGCGGGCAGTCCGTTCCTGCCATGCAGTGGTTTACGTAAGGCGGCAGGAACGACAGAAACGTCCGCGAGAAGAGGGACGCCGCGCGCGTCTCATCATCGCCCGGCAGGGAGAACTGCCCCTTGTCCGCCCCCTCGCGCAGGACGGCGGCGATCAGCCCCTGCTGAATCTCCTGCTCGCACAGCCCGCACTCCATTACCTTGGGGCGCATCATCTCGTCCACCAACTCCAACCCGTGGGCGGTCGCGGTGGCCGCGTCGTGTACCGCGATGATGCGGGTAAAGATCATGCGCCGGAGCTTCTCCTCCGGCTCCGCCAGCGACCCGCAGATGGCGCGCATCTGCTCCGTTACATTCCGCTTTATCTCCCGGGCCAGCGTCAGCAGGATGGCTTCCTTACTGTCGAAGTGGAGGTAGACAGTCCCTTTGCCGACCCCGGCGGTGGTCGCGATCTCTTCGATCGTCGTCTTCTTGTACCCGTAGTACAGGAAGCGCTCTCGGGCAGCCCGCAGGATGGCCTGGCGAGCATGACACCCGCCGCCCGGCGGCTCGGCGCCCACCGGGCTCTCGCCCCGGGGCTTCTCTTTGCCGCTGCCTACGTCTTCCGTCCCGCGACGAGCCGGGCGTCCACGCATCTCTTAACTGACCTCTGTCTCCGGTGATTAAATGACCAAATTCGTGTTTCAGTCATATTGTATCGCAAAAATAGTCCGCCGTCAATCCGCCTACCCGGAGGGCGCGGAGCGGCCCCGCCGCTGTCCCGCTCCTAACAACACACGGGCGCACCGGAAAGTTCCCGGCGCGCCCGCGGTTTCAAAAAGAAAATTAGGGTCTGCGTCGCTACTCGGTGTCGAAGGCGATCGCGGCAGCGCGCTCTTCGGGGAGCGGCAGGCCCAGCAGGTCAACGAACTCCTGGCTGCGGAGGCTGTGCAGCGCGCGGCGTGCGGCCCCCTCGATCTGCGTCAGACGGTGGGGGTCGTTGGTGGTCACCAGTACCCGCGATGCGCGCCCGGTGCGATGGCGCACCGAAAGGATGTAATGGGGATTGGTGACAGGGCCGACGCTGGTACACTCGACCTCCCAATCTTCTACGGCAGGGCGGTCGGCGGCCTCGAAGATGTCATAGGACCACGACAGGGGGGGCGGCGTTTCCGTCATTATGCCTCCTCTTGGATCTGCTGACTTCGGCGCCCCGGTGGACGCACTCCGACGCCGGAGTGCGCCCTACCGCGAGCCTCAACAAACAGACCAGATCGGGTTTGAGTCTTACGCCTAACATCGGTCGTGCGCCGCGCGAACCGCAGTAAAAACGGGACTTTTACGCGGGTGCTACTCCCCGGCCGGCGGCGTGGCGTTTTCCGGCGGCGGGGGCGGGAGAATATCGGACCAGTAGAGGGTCACGCCGTCCCTGCGGAGCTGGTCCTGGAACGCCGAGAGCAGCTCCGGTGTCTCGCGCACCGCTGTCGGGTCGGAGATGTGGCGCTGCAGGCAGAAGGCCGCCAGCGACCCCGCCACCTGACCCACCAGCCACTCTGTCGGGTGCATCCGCGCCGAGGCCAGAGCCAGCCGCGATGCCCCGAAGTTCTTGGCTGCCGGCAGCACGTTGGGCGGGCCGGAGGCGGGCAAGAACGACCCGAGCGGGATGTGGTAGGGGAGGGCGGGAACGAGCAGCGGCGGCTCGCCCTTGGACGGGTGGATGTCTACGGCGTAGAGGGCGCAGCCGACCGAGTCAAAGAACGCCTCACCCCACCGCGCCTTCGGGTCCGGGGAGGTCAGGTGGTTTTCGGTGAGCGTGAACTTCGCCTTCAGGCGCCGCGACTCGCGCACGTAAGGGTGCAGAGCGAAGCCGTCCTGCCCCACGCCGGGCACGACCGCAGGACCGGCGAGCTGCATCTCAGGGTAGCCGACGCCGTTGCCGTCGTCGCGGGGGCACTCGGTCTGGAGCCAGTGCAGGAAGCCCTGCGCGAACGCCTTACCGCGCTTCAGAATCCGCACCTGCTCTTCCGGCGACTTGCCCAGGTAGGACTCCTCGTGGAAGTCGTTCCCGCGCCAGTTCATCAAGGCCACGTCGCCGACCGGCGAGGCCGGGGTGCCCTCGAAGCTGTTCGACCAGAGCAGGCGGCGATAGGACCAGAACGGTCCCCCGGAGCCCTCCGCACGCTCCAGCACCTTGTATGTCACGGTGCCGCGCTCGGAGTAGACATAGTCCAGTGTGTACTCGCCCAGCGACTTGAAGTACTCGTACTCCTCCGGCTTCTCCACGATGACCCGCGGCTCGTCCGGCGCGGCCCAGCGCAGGGAGAAGCAGTAAGTGAAGGACTGTACCCAGTCGGGGCGGGCGGTCTCCGGCGCGTGCGGCTCGCCGTACTCGGACTTCGCCTCCTGTCCGATCACCAGGGGGGCGCCCGCCAGATGCAGCGCCTCGCCGTCCTCCGTGGCGTCCAGCAGATACTGGGCGCCGATACGGGTGACGCGCCCGTTATCGAGGTTGACGATGTCGGCCCAGGCAAAGCGCCCGTTGGCGTAGCGTGCCGCCGACTGTATCTGGTGACGCAGGTAGATCGTCTTGATGCCGCGGGGGCCGTAGTAGGGCCGCAGGCGCGCGTGCACTGCGTCCTCCCACACGCCCGGCGTCCCGGAAACGCGGCTGACCCAGCACATCCCCACGTTCTGCTCGCGTCCGGGCTTGATTCCCGGGAGCCCGGCGTAGTAGTTACGGACGTACGCGCGCAGGTCGCGGTAGGAGTCGGTCGAGGGGCCGTCGGGCTTCTCGATGTGGCTGTTCTCGTCGGGCACAGGCACCATCTGTGCCGTGAACTGTCCGCCCAGGCTGCTGGTCGGCTCTACCAGGATCACGGACAGGCCCCGCTTCGCGGCGGCCTCCGCCGCGGCGACGCCGCCCACGCCGCCGCCCACCACCAGCACGTCGCAGGTCGGTCCTGCATCGGACGGGAAGCGCTGCGGGTGTACAAGGCGGAGCGCCTGAATGTCTACCACAGGTGGCCGGGTCTTAGCCGCGGCAGCAGTAGCGGGAGCGTTTTGCCCCCCGGAAGAAGCGTCGGCGTGAGCGGGGGCGGTGTTCATGGCCGATAACAGGAGCAATCCGATAAGGGAAGGCCCGCCGCCGCGAAGTCGCGCCGCGGGCCGAACATTATGACGGTGACGCAAGGGTTTCAGGCACCTCCGGATGCCAGACTTTCGAGTATCCTGTGCGGGGCACTCGTAGCGCACGGCGACGCGCCGTTCGTTGTTCCGAACCGTGGCGTGGTAGCCGTGCATCTTCACTTTAGCGGGAACCCCGCTCTTTTCGCCGCTCTACTCGGAGTAGCGCGCCTCGCCCAGAGTGGTCGCGAAGGTGCGCCTGTTGTGCTCCTCGTAGTCGGCATACCGCTTCTTCATACCCGGTTTCTCCGCCAGATGCCGCTTTTCCACGGGTAGGCGCTGCTTCGGGGGCGCCATCCCTTCAGGCTGCATGAGCGACCTCCTGAGGGCGGAGCGTTAACGGGACACACCCTGTTTAGACGCTTGCAAGCGGGCAGGGTTGCGGCAGAACGGCCGCCCGCTGCGGTGAGTAAGGCGGTGCGCGCTATAATGGCGGCATATGGAAGCCGAGGCCGTGCGTGTTGTGAACCTGTTGGGGGAGGGGCCTATTCCCTACGCGCTGGCCTGGGACCGGCAGCGAGAACTCGTGGCGCAGCGCCAGAGTGGCGTCGCGCCGGATACGCTGCTGCTGCTGACGCACCCGCCCACGGTCACCTATGGACGCGCCGCCGACCGGGCCACGAACCTGCTGCTGGACGCGGCGGAGTACGCCGCGCGCGGGATTGAGCTTGTCGCCACGGACCGGGGCGGGGACGTGACCTACCACGGGCCGGGACAGCTTGTTGGCTACCCGGTGGTATTCCTGGGCGAGGGGCGGCGCGATCTGCACCGCTACGTCCGGAGCCTGGAGGAGGTCGTGATCCGGGCGTGCCGCGCGCTCGGCGCGGAGGAGGCGGGGCGTGCGGACTGGCACGCCGGAGTCTGGGCAGGGGACGGCTACCTGGCGGCGCTGGGCGTCAAAGTGTCGCGCTGGGTGACGCACCACGGCTTCGCGCTGAACGTGGAGGAGTCTGTGCGCTCCGGGTTCGACACGATCGTGCCCTGTGGTGTCCCGGGAAAGCGCATCACCACGGTCTCCGAACTTGCCGGGCGCCCTGTGTCGCTTGAGGAAGCGGCAGACGCCGTCGCCGCCGCCTTCCAGGCGGTTTTTCGGGGCGATTCGGGCGGTTCTTGACCGTTTCTTAATTTTTGTCGGACGCCTTGACAGGTAAACCGACCACGTTTATAATAGGCGGCAACCCTACCCCCACACTTCCAGGGTGGAAACGGGGAGAGGGTGTGCACGATCAATTCTAGTGCAGGCAGCGCCATGTGGCGCCGCCAAAGCACGCTGACTCTTCCCCCCAACGCCGGGCCCCCACCGACACCGCCGTCGTTTCGCAGCAGTGCCGCGCCTTACTGGCTTAACTGTGCGAGACACTCGCGCCGCCGCGTCTGCCTCACTGAACTTGTCGTTGTTTTGACAGCGTCTCTAGGACGCCTGCTCGGGTACGTTTCGACGTGTCCCGTCGGGTGTGCATCGTTGTGGGCTCCACCGAGGACGAGTTCGCCGTGCGACAGGCTAATCTGCTCATCGTAGATGACGACCCCCTCGTCCGTATGGACCTCAAAACGGTCCTTACGGGAATGGGATTCGCCGTCATGGGCGAGGCGGACAGCGGCGGGGTTGCCCTCACCATGGCCCGCACCCTTCGGCCCGATCTCGTACTGCTCGACCTCGTGCTGCCCAGCATCTCCGGACTGGACGTGGCGCGGACCCTGGTCTCCGAACGTATTGCGCCTGTTGTTATCTTTTCGGGCAATGCTGCCCCGGAACTGGTGGCTCAGGTCAGCGCGGCGGGGGCGATGGGGTTCCTCTCCAAGCCCGTGCGTCCCGCAGATCTGGGGCCGGCGATCGCCATCGCTATCGAGCGGTTCCGCGAGGTGGTGCAACTGGAGCAGGAGGTCCGCTCTCTGGAGGAGCGGATGGAGGCGCGGAAGATGGTGGGGCGGGCGAAAGCCATCCTCATGGAGAAGTTCGGGCTGACGGAGCGAGAGGCGTTTTACCGCATCCAGGGCCAGAGTGCCACCCTGAACCGACCCGTCCACGAAATCGCTCGGGCGATCATCACTGCCAGCGAGATGCACAATTAGCCGTCTGACGTGTGTGCCGGAAGTATCTTCCGTTACTGCGGGCAGCTTCCGCCCGCCCTGCTGACGTCGGCGGGCAGCATCCCGGCAGGTCATACCTCTATCTTCGTTTCCCCGGCGGTGCGCCCGGAGACGGGAGCTAGTGAGCGAGCAGCGTGCCGCCGCCGCTCGGGTTTTTTCGGGACGCAACGATGCCGGGAGGCCGGCGTAACCATCAAGGAGGCATGTACCGCCGATGCGGAACACTGCGCGGAAGTTATGGTCGCTATCATCGCTTGCTAGTATGGCTCTGGGCGGGGCTCTCCTGGCTGCCGTTCCCTCCGCCGTCCAGGCCCAGGAGACGGCGGAGGACGAAGGCATCAAGGTGAACGCGGTCATCGAGACCAACTACACCCACAACTTCAACCGGCCTTCCACCAACAACAACACGTTCCTGTACAACAACCGGGAAGGGCAGTTGGGGCTGAATCTGGCGCAGATCACGCTCTCGAAGGCGGCCACGCCCACGAGTCGCGCCGGCTTCACCCTTCGCCTGGTGGAGGGCGAGGTCCGGAAGTTTAGCTTCATACCCGACGACGACAGCATCATTCTGGAGGCGTATGGAACCTTCCTGGCGCCCCTGGGCGATCGGGACCTGAAGGTGGATGTGGGCCAGTTCGTGACGCACGTCGGCTACGAGACCATCGACATCGGCACCAATAACTTCTTTTCGCGTAACTTCCTCTTCCAGTTCCCGTCCCCGTTCTACAACGCCGGCATCCGTGCCGCATACCCCGTGAACGATAAGGTGACCGTCTCCGGCGTTCTCTACAACCGCTACAACGGGCGCACCGACGACGGCAACCGCGATCTCGCGCCGGGCTTCCAGGTCGTTGCCAATCTGAGCGGCGCCTCCTCGATCGTCTTTAACGGCCTCACCTCGCGCGAGAACCTGGGGGATTCGGAGACGCCCAACAACAAGCAGCAGAACGTCCTCGACCTGATCTACACCAACCAGTTCTCGCCCCGGTTCCGGTTCGTCACCGAGGGGCTGTACCGCTGGGGCAAGGACGCGGACGACAACTCCTACAATCTGTGGGGGCTCGCCGGGTATTTCCTGTTCCCGGTGCGTGAAGACGGCAGCACGATTGGTCTGCGGGCGGAGTACCTGAAGCAGAGTGACCCCACCTCGGTCCTGGGCCTGCCCGCGACCGACGGCTTTCATATCGGAAGCGTGACGCTCACCTACGACCTGCGCACCGGCCTCTTCCCGGGGGTACGCACGCTGTTCGAGTACCGCTACGACTTCGCCAAGGACCCCTTCTTCGGCGGCAGGAACGGGCTGAAGGACAGCCAGAGCACCCTCACAATCGGCCAGGTCTACAGCTACTGAAGGGAGCGCCCGTCCGCGCTGCAGACTGCGGCCAACTACCGGCGTGACTGCGACCGGGCTGGGTAAAATGAAGGACCCCACCGGCCGGCCACCTTCCCCAAGGCTGGCCCCGGTGGGAGAAGGCGATAGTGAGGAGAGTTGAGAGCATGGTCAAAGTGGAAGCGATCGTACGCCCCCAGCGCATCGACGAGGTCAAGGCGGCGCTCGACGATATCGGTGTCACCGGGATGACCGTCACCGAGGTGCGCGGCACCGGGGCGCAGAAGGGCTACACGCAGCAGTACCGGGGGGCGGAGTATACCGTCAATCTGCTGCAGAAGGTGAAGGTGGAGATCGTGGTGTCGGATGCGGACACCGACCGCGTGGTGAAGGCCATCATCGGCGCGGCCCGCACCGGCGAGATCGGCGACGGGAAGATCTTCCTGACTCCCGTGCTGGACGCGATCCGCATCCGGACCGAAGAGCGGGGCGAAGACGCCCTGTAAGAGAGAGGAAGGAGCAGTCACGACGTTTTAGCTGAGGTGTCTGCCGGACGGTGCGGCAGACATCCTCCTTAGTAAGGGACGGGCGAGGACGCCTTCCCGCCTCCGCGCATCCTCGATGATGACGGTGCCTGACAACGTGTATCGGCTTTCGAAGACGAGCGGCGTACGCGCGGCGGACTCCTGCCGCGCGGCACCCCGGTCGATCCCGCTCCAGGGCAGCAACCGTTCAAGGAGGGACATTGTGCGGAAACGTTGGGTATGGCCTGTATTGGGCGTTCTTGCCGCTGCGGTTGTGTTCGTTCGTAACGCCGCTGCGCAGGAAGGGGCGGCCCCCGATGTGACCGAGCAGCTTGCCAGCTACAAGATGCTGCTTGACACGATCTGGGTGATGGTGGCGGCGTTCCTCGTGTTTTTCATGCAGGCGGGCTTCGCTTACGTGGAAGGTGGTCTGACCCGCGCTAAGAACACGAACAACATCATGATGAAGAACCTGATGGATTTCAGCTTCGGCACCATCGCGTTCTGGGCGGTCGGCTTCGGCATCATGTTCGGCGACGGCAACCCCTTCATGGGGACCAGCGGGTTCTTCCTGGCGGGGGCGGACAACTCGCCCGCGACGGGGGACGCCTACCAGGGCGTGTACAGCGCGCTCAATTGGACCGGAGTGCCGTTACACGCCAAGTTCATGTTCCAACTCGTGTTCGCCGCGACCACGGCGACCATCGTATCGGGTGCCATGGCGGAGCGCACCAAGTTCAGCGCCTACCTGGTCTACTCTGTAATCATCTCGCTGTTTATCTATCCGGTGGTGGGCCACTGGATCTGGGGCGGCGGCTGGCTGTCCACGTTCGGTATGTGGGACTTCGCCGGCTCTACCGTGGTGCACTCCACCGGGGGGTGGCTGGCGCTGGCGGGCGCGATCATGGTCGGGCCGCGCCTGGGCAAGTATAACAAGGACGGCAAGCCGAACGCCATTCCCGGTCACAGCCTGCCCATGGCGGCGCTGGGTGTCTTCATCCTCTGGCTGGGGTGGTTCGGGTTCAACCCCGGCTCTACTATGGGGGCGGACGCCTCTATCGCGCACATCGCCGTGACCACCAACGCCGCGGCAGCCCTGGGCGCCATCACGGCGCTCTTCACCTCCTGGGCGATCTTCAAGAAGCCGGACGTTTCGATGACTCTGAACGGGGCGCTGGCCGGTTTGGTCGGAATCACCGCCGGCTGCGCGTTCGTTTCCGTCACCTCCGCCTTGATCATTGGGGCGCTCGCCGGCGTCATCGTCGTCTTCTCCGTGCTCTTTTTCGACAAGATCGGCGTGGACGATCCGGTTGGCGCGATCTCAGTGCACGGCGTCTGCGGCTTCTTCGGCACGATGATGGTCGGCTTCTTTGCACAGGAGGGGGTCGCCCCGGCGGACACGACCGGCAACGGACTCCTGTTCGGCGGCGGCGCGAAGCTGCTGACCGCGCAGCTCGTGGGGGCGTTCGCGGTACTGGCGTGGTCGCTCCTCCTGGGACTCCTGCTGTTCGGGGTGATCAAGGTCGCCATGGGGCTGCGGGTCACTCCCGAAGAGGAGATCGAGGGACTCGACATCGGCGAGCATGGCATGAGCGCCTACCCGGACTTCGAGACCGTACCGGAGACGATCCATGCCCCGTTGGAAGCGCCCGGCAGCAAGGGCGGTGGCGGCGTCAGCATTCCCCAGGGAGTGCCTCAGCCGACACTGGAGGCATAGCCAGAGCTACATCAACTGTACCGTTTCGGGGGCGTGCCTTTCGCGGGCACGCCCCCGCAATCCGCTCGCAACGGCGCGGCAAGTCCATATCCTCTAGGAGTGGTGCGCATGAAGAGAGTCGTAGGTGTTTGGTCGGGTTTGGGGAGAGTGGCGGGCGGTGTCCTCGCGCTCGCCGTTTCGGCGGCGGGAGCGTGGGCGCAGGAGGCGACAGAGGCGGCACCCGCGATCGACGCGGGAAACACCGCGTGGATCCTGGTGTCCGCTGCTCTGGTCCTTTTGATGACGCCAGGGCTGGCGCTTTTCTACGGCGGTATGGTTCGGGGCAAGAACGTCCTGAATATGCTGATGCAGTCGTTCGTCGCGATGGCGATCGTCAGCGTGCTCTGGGCCGTCGCGGGGTATAGCCTCGCCTTCGCGAAGGCGAACCCCTTCATTGGTTCCTTCGAGTGGGTCGGCCTGTCCGGGGTCACCGATGCGCCGGATGACTTCTACGCGACTACCATCCCGCACAATCTGTTCATGGTGTTCCAGATGATGTTCGCTATCATCACTCCGGCGCTGATTAGCGGCGCCGTGGCGGAGCGCATGAAGTTCAGTGCGTATGTGGTCTTCATCGCGATCTGGAGTCTCATCGTGTACGCGCCGATGGCGCACATGGTCTGGGGCGAGGGCGGCTACCTGGCCACCCTGGGCGCGCTGGACTTCGCGGGCGGCACCGTGGTGCATATCCTGTCCGGTATCTCGGCGCTGGTTCTGGCCATCGTGCTGGGTAAGCGCAAGCTCAGCGCCCACGAGGACACGCGCCCGCACAATCTGCCGATGACCCTGATCGGTACCGGCCTGCTGTGGGTCGGCTGGTTCGGCTTCAACGCCGGGTCGGCGGTCGCGGCGGACGGTCTGTCCGCAAACGCCTTTGTGTCGACGCACCTTGCGGCGGCCAGCGCCGCGTTCGCCTGGATGGCGATTGAGTGGGTGGCCTACAAGAAGCCGACGGCGCTTGGCTTTGCCACGGGCGCCGTGGCTGGCCTGGTTGCCATCACCCCCGCCGCGGGCTTTGTGGGGCCGCTGCCCGCCATCATCATGGGCTTCGGCGTGTCGTTCCTGTCGTTCTTCGCGATCAAGCTGAAGGCGAAGCTGGGCTATGACGACACGCTCGATGTGTTCGGCGTTCACTGCGTTGGCGGCATCTTTGGGGCGCTGGCGACGGGCCTGTTCGCGCAGTCCCGCATCAACCCGGGCCTGCTGGCGCCGGAGGGCGGACCGGAGATTAACGGTCTCTTTTTCGGTGGCGGGATCGAACTTTTGGGCAAGCAGGCGGTGGGTGTGCTCATCGCCGTCGTCTTTGGTGCCGTGATGACCTTCCTCATCGCCTCGGTCCTGAAGCTGGTCATGGGGGGGATCCGGGCCAGCGACGAGGAGGAGGGCGTCGGGCTCGACCTGACGCTGCACGGCGAGGAGGCGTACAACAGCCCGTCGTCTGTGGTGGAGGCGGCGCACCGGGGTGGGATGTCGCACGGCGCCGCGCCGATTGGTGCCGCGGCCGTCAGCGCGACGCCGGTTGCCGAGGCGCCCTGACGCCGCTTGCGTTGTAAATCTGAGGAGACGTAGACGCCGGCCCGGGTGCGGAAGCGCCCGGGCCGGTAGTTTATTTGATGGATTCCGCGAGCCGCTTTACCTGCTCGTCGGAGAGGGTGGAGATAAGCAGGAAGGTGGTTCCACCATCCCGCCACACATAGCCGCGCTGGCCGCGCGGGAACGGCAGGAAACTGCCGCTGTCGCCGTCCTCGTTCAGGTGCTTTTTCAGGCGGTCAGGGACCTTGCCGGGGTTAAACTGCGATAGCGAGAACGCGTCGATGCTGTTGGAATAGCGGAGCGCTGTGGTCTCGCCGTCGCGCAGTACCTCGACCACCCGCAGGGTATACCCCTCGGGCACCCAGCGCGGCGTCCGCACCCGTACCCCCGCCTTTTCGGCCGCGGGCAGGTTGGGGAACCGGCGCCGGGCTTCCCGAATCAGCCGGGCGTCCGCCGGGGGACGGAAGTCGTCGTCGGAGAACCGGGGCTTCAAGTCCAGACTGGCGTAGTACGAACTGGAGAGCAGGCGCCCATCCTTGTTGTACTCCTCGGTCTTGAGGCGCAGCCCCGTTCCGCGATCAATCCAGAATCTTCGGGTCGTCGCCGGGCCGGTGATGGCGACGATGTCAGCCGTGCGGCCCGCCACGCGGTCTTCGCCCACGACCTCGGCCTTCAAGAGCAGCTGCCCTTTGAAGCGGCGCCGGAAGAAGTCCTTCACGCGCTGCCCCTCAGGCCGGGGCAGCATCGACTCGCTCTCAATCACGGTGTTATCGCGCAGATTGAGGCGGTAGGCGTGCTTGTAGTTGTCGATCCAGACCGTTCCGGGCGGGCGGATGGACTCGCGCCGCAGGCCGCATCGCGGGTCGCGCTTTACCCACTGCTCTGTGCCGCGGCCGTCCGCGGTGAGCGTGGCCTCGCGCGCCAGAAAGGCGTGCTTGATCTCCGCCTCGACCATGCGCCGGAGCAGAGCGGTAGCCTGGTTCTCTTTGTTCTTCTCGTCCTGCTTCTCTGCGGGGTGCGCCGCTGCCGGGGTTGCCGCTGGCGGGGCGGCGATGAGCAGGGCGGCGCAGGAGAGGAGCGAGGCCGTACTGCCGGCTGCGGCGAGGAAGGGAATGATGCGGGTGTGGCGCCGCGGTGCGGCGCCGGGCCGCTTCCCCTCACGGTCGCTGCCTGCGCTTCGCATCATCATGTTGAAAAACACGGGATAATCCCGATCTACAGCCGGGGGTCCGACGAGGTCAGGACCACGGACGAGTCGCCGAGCAGAAGCGACGAAGAGAATTCGGCGTGGTCATCATACAACTCCTCCAGGGATTCGCCTTCACTCCACGAGGCGGTCTGGATGCCCACGGGCGGTGCGGCGGCACCGGCCATCGCCTCCGCGCCTCCGTCTCTGCCGGGCAGGTTGAGCACCGCCACGACGGCCACCGGAGCGAGGGCAGCAATCGCCGCCGCGGACGCCAGCACGGGGCGCCGCGCGGCGCCCTGCGCCTGCCACCACTCCGCAAACCGCTCACGCAGGGAGGGGCGGTGAGGTTTCAGGGACAGGTCGGCCAGCCGCGCTGCAAGCGCCGCTTCGAACCCGGCGGATGGCTCCGCCCGCTCCAGGTTGCCCAGAAGCCGTGCCGTGGCCGTGAAGTCATCCGCCACCTTCTGGCAGACGGCGCAGGAGGTCACATGCAGTTTGACTTCCCAGTTCGTCTCCTCGGGCAGCGTGCCGTCCACGAACTCCGACAGCAGGGGCTGTACCTTTTTACAGTCCAACATCGTCGCCATGATTATATCCCTGACTCTCCCACTTCGAACCGTGTTCCCCGCGGCTCGCCCCCGGTCACGCCTCCAGGTAGGGCCGCAGGTGCTCCCGCAGCGCCACCCGGGCGTTGAAGATACGCGACTTTACCGTGCCGAGCGGGATGCCCTCGGACGCCGCGATCTCGTCGTACGCCAATCCCTCAATGTCGTGCAGCACGACTGCGGAGCGCAGCTTCGGTGGCAGCTTCTGGAGCGCCGCCTGTATCTGCCCTCCCAACTCCTTACGCGAAAGCAGGTTATCCGGCTCGTGCGACCAGTCCGGCACATCCCGCGTCGCGTGGGTCGCTCCCTCCTCGTCGGCCTCACGCGGCGTGGGGGCGTCCAGCGACGTCACCACCCCACGCTCCTTCTTGCCGCGTCGGAAGGCGTCCACGCACAAATTCCCGGCGATACGGAACAGCCAGGTCGAAAGGCTCGACTCAGCCCGGAACGAGCCGATGTTCGTGTACATCCGTACGAACACCTCCTGCGTCAGGTCCTCGGCGTCCTCCGCACTACCGGTCATGCGATACAGGTAGTTGTAGATCTTGCTTTTATAGCGCGCCACGATCTCGTTGAACGCCGCGATGTCGGCTTTCTGGCACCGGGCGATCAGCGTCGAATCGCTATGCGTCAAGGTCAGGCTCCGCGCAATACTCATCACCGGGCACATTCCGTCCTTGCAGGGTTACGAAAAATCTCTCCGCATTCTTGGACGAATCGCGTGCGGTTTGGTTCATTTTGCCCACTCCCGGGCATTGCGTGTCTCCGCCTCCACCTCCGCGCGCACCTCGCGCAGCCGCTCCAGAGCCTGCGCGAGCAGGGTACGGTTCTCCGGGGCGTTGAGCCATGTGCTCGCGCCGGACGAGTGGGGGAGGGGAACGATGATTCGGTTATCGCGCTCGAACGTGCGCCCGATCAACTCGGCGAGGGGCTGGCGCGACAGGAACGTGGCGATAGCGAGGCCGCCGAAGAGGATGAGGACGCGCGGCCGGACCGTTTCCAGTTCGGCGTCGAGCCACGGGCGGCAGAGCGCCTGTTCGGCGCGGCCGGGCAGGCGGTCCTTGGACGAACCGGGGAGCCGGCCGGGGAAGCACTTCGTGATGGCCGCAAAGTAGACCCGCTTCCCGAACTCCTCTTCGGGAAAGCCTGCCTCCGCCAGCCAGCCGCGCAGCTTGCGCCCCGCCGGGCCGACGTAGAACCCGCCGCTCTCGTGGTCCGTTCGGCTCGGCGCCTGCCCGATGACCATGTAGGGTGCGCCCGCCTCGCCGCGCGTCAGCGGGCGCGCCTCCGGGATATACCCCGCCTCCTCGCACCGCCGACACGCCCGAATCTGCTCCTGGAGTACCGTCAGGGTCACTGCCCCCGGCCCTCCTCAAGACCGAGAAGGCTCACGGCAGTTTCAACTGCCGTGAGCCAGATGGTCTTCGTATGCCCCTGACGCGTGGCGCCAGCGGGCGCGCGTCTGCTCACGCGGAGGGCTTGGCCGCCGATTTGGCGGCGGCCCCGGCGGCGGCTTCCGGCTCCGCCGCGTCGTCGCCGTTGTCGGGGAGCGGGCTCTCCTTGGTGCCGAGGATGCCCATCTCGTAGGCGCGGCGGCGGTACGCCACCAGGCCGCCCAGCGTGTAGAGGATGGGGCCGGCCCAGACCAGACCGATCAGCGGCTTGGTGCTGATCTCGATGTACACATGCTCGGTCGGGTCCTCGGCGTTCATGGTCTGGAACGGCAGCGCCTCGAACGCCTTGGAGCTGTTCAGCTCTTCGTCCGTGGGCGGCAGCAGAACCAGCAGCGTCTCGCGGCTGTCCGGACCCGGAATCTTCACCGGGTTGGAGAACTTGCCGCCCGCGCGCTGGTCCAGCACGAACTCCGCCGTCACGATCTCCTGCTTTTCGCCGCGCCAGTCCACGCCCACCTGCGCCTTGAAGGTCACGGTGGGGAGGGCGTTCATCGCCGCCGGGCTGCCCTTCTGAATCGCCTCCTTCGCCTTCTCGTCCAGGTCGAGGCTCAGGAGCATGAACGTGTAGTCGCCAAACTGACGCGGCTCCTGCGGCTTCAGGAAGAAGCCGCTGTTCGAGTGCTTGGGCTGGCCGTCCTCGCCGGTCCAGGCCGTCTGCGGACCGGTGCTGGCCGCGATGTAGAGGTCGCCCCACGGGAACGGGTTGTTCCAGGGCAACAGCTTCTGGATGTCGGCCGGTCGCTGGACGCTGTACAGGCTCGGCAGCACGGCGGGCGGGTTGCCGAACTCGGTGTCCTTGCCGGCCCACGGCGCCACATAGAAGCGCGGCCGGGCCTCCCACACGCGCCCGTTCTTCTCCACGCGGATGCGCAGAGCGTTGTTGTCGCGATCAAACGGATGCGATGTCTGCCCCAGGTACGTCAGGCGGTAGCCCATCAGGTCCAGCGGCCGGTCGCGCACGAGCATGACCTGCCGCTCGGACTGCTGGAACGCCACCATGCAGGCGACGCCGGCCAGAGTCAGACCCGCTCCCACGTGCGCCACGAACCCGCCCAGCGTCCGCCGCGACGAGCGGTGCTTCAAGCGCGGCAGAATCAGTACCGCGTTCGCGAGCACCGCGAAGATGGAGGTCGCGAACAGGAGGAGCTGCCACGGCTTGCGCAGGCCCAGGTACATGGCCGCGCCCGCCATCACGATAGTCAGCAGAATGGCCACGCAGTAGGGCAGCAGGAGGCGCCGCCGCACCGAATCGACATCCGACGCCTTCCACGCCAGGAAGGGAGTCACCGCCATGCCGACCGTCAGCAGGATAGCGAGCGGGTAAGTCGCCTGGTTATAGAACGTCGGCTCCGGCGCTGCGCCCTTCTCGATCCAGAGCTTGGTAAAGAGCGGCGCGGACATCCCTACCGCCGTAATCAGGCCAATCAGGCCGAGCAGGGCGGAGGCCAGGAAGTAGCCGAACTCGCGGGTCCACACCCGTTCGTAGGCCGGGGGCTTCGGAATCTGCTTGAAGCGCCACACGAGCAGGCCGAGCGGCACCAGAAGCGAGAGCAGCACGCCGGTGAGCAGGAAGATGAAGCCGTCTTTGCCGAGCGAGGAGAAGGAGTGGACACTGAAGTCCGCGAGGACGCCGGTGCGGGTGAGGAACGTCCCGTAGAACATCGTGGCGAAGGGCAGGACGCCCATCACGAAGTTCGTGACGCGGTAGCCCCCGTTCTTGTTCTGCACCGCGATGCCGTGCAACAGCGCCGTGATGAACATCCAGGGCACCAGCGATGAGTTCTCCACCGGGTCCCAGGCCCAGAAGCCGCCCCAGCCCAGCGTCTCATAGGCCCAGTAGCCGCCCAGCGCCAGCCCCAGTCCCAGCGTGGCGAACGAGAACAGGCTCCAGGAGAAGGCAGAGCGCGCCCACCCGTCCCAGTCGCGGTGCGCCAGGCCGTAGACGGCCCAGGCGAACGGCGCCAGGAGCGACGAGAACCCGAGGAAGAGGACGGGCGGGTGGATTACCATCCACATGTTCTCAAGCAGAGGGTTCAGGCCGCGGCCGTCCGCCGGAACGGCTTTGTCGGCGGGGACGTAGAACGGGCACTTCAGCAGCAGCAGGCCGAGCAGGAAGACCTGGGCGATGCCGTAGATCGGCCACACCCTGCTGGTGCGCTGCTCGCCGCTCCGGTACGCCAGCACGACGCCCAGGAGCGCGTTCCAGAACGCCCACAGGAGGAGGCTGCCCTCCTGACCGCCCCAGAACGCAGCGAAGAGATACCACTTGTTCGAGCGCAGCGAGGAGTACTCGGCGACATAGGCCACCTGAAACTGGTGCGTGGCGATCAGGTAGGCCAGATAGGCCGAGGCCCCGACCACACCCGCCGCCGCGGTGACCACCGCGCCCTTCGCTGCCTTAAGCAGCGTCGCCCGGCCGGGCCGCCGCGACAGGGTGAAGAGGACATTCGCCCCAACCGTCGCGACAAGCGCGAGCGCCAGCAAGAGGTATCCCAGGATCATGGTTCGCGTGTTTCCAAACCAGCCACGTTTCGTCCGTGCTGCCGTGGGCCGGTTGACCGTGGACTGAAGTCCCGGCTTCCGTTATTCAAGCCCGCCTGCGCGAGCGAAGCTCCGCTTCGTCGGTGCGGGCTTCCGTATTCGATGCTGTTACGGCTTATCCGTGGCCGCCCCCGTCGTCGTTAGCCCGCACCGACGAAGCGGAGCTTCGCTCGCGCAGGCGGGCTTGAATAACGGAAGCCGGGACTTCAGTCCACGGCACTACGCGGGCCGCAGCTGCCGCTGCCGCTACGCCTTCTGGCTTGCGCCGTACTCCTTGGTTTCAGTGCCCTGGTACTTGCTCGGGCACTTCACGAGCAGGCGGTCGGCGCGGAAGGTGGCGCCGTCGAAGCGGCCGATGGCGGTCACTTCGATAGCCTGCTCGAAGTTGGCGGGCTTCTGCTGCTTGAACGAGACCGGCATCCGGTCTCCCTCCTTCGACACGATCTCGAAGGCCAGCGTTCCCATCTGCTGCCGGATGCTCTTCTTGTCCAGCGCGCCCATGACCTGGACCGTCGAGGAGCGCGGGGCTTGCCGCGCCTTCTCGAACGTCAGGTAGGGCGTCAGGTTGGTGACAAACGCCTTGGAACTGAACGCCAGAGCGCCCAGGATGATGACGATGCCGACCCAGGCCGCCGGTTTCACAGGCTTTCTCCTCCATCCAGGTCCCGCCGCCGCTGCCCGCCGCCGGCAGTCGCCTCCAGGCGGCGCTCCAACTCGCGGGACTGGCGGTCCACCCGCATCAGGAAGGCGAAGATGCCCGCCCATACCAGCAGCGCGACGATCAAAAGGGGCAGAAGTGGGTTCATACGACTATTCGTCCTCGGCCTCTCGGGCATCCAGCGTTAGCCGGACGCGCTCCAACCGCACCCCGATGTTCTGGAGCCAGGCGTAGATGCCGATCAGCCCCGCGGTGAACGACCACACCACGGTGTGGTACTCCGGCGAGAGCGACGCCTGCTTGGGGTGGAGCGAGAGGGGGGCCAGGTATTTCGGGATCAGATACCCCAGCATGGGGGTCATTACAGAAGCGAACAGGAAGTACACGGCGGAGACGGCGGCCCGGCGGTCCGGGTCGTCGATGCCGGCACGTAGCACGAAGTAGGCGGTATAGATCAGCAGGAGGACGAAGATGCAGGTCTGCTTGGGGTCCCAGTTCCACGCCGCGCCCCACTGCACGTGCGCGAAGACCATACCAGTTACGGTGGTCAGCAGGCAGAAGAGGGTCGCCAGCGCCGCGGCGACCATGCTCTTGGAGTCGTCCAGCAGGTTCCGGCCGCGCGCCAGGTAGCGCCATGCGAACACGCCCGAGGCGACCGCCGCGATCATGACCACCATCGCGTTCGGCAGGTGGAAGGCCAGAATGCGGGCCATGTCCGGGTCCATGAAGCCCTGCGCCGGCGGCAGGTACAGGAACGCCCCCACGGTGGCCGCTGCCATCCATATGCCGAGAAACAGTTTTGCCGCTGTGGCCACGGTCGTCTTCTACCCCTCGTTCCACACAAAGTCGATCAGCATCAGCGAGGCCGTCACCGCGACCACCGCGTACGACCCCAGCAGTTGGACATCCCCCGCGCCTGCGGCGAACGCGCCGGACTCGTTACCTACCCCCAGCGCCGCGTTCGTGCCGTGAACCGCTGCGACCAGCAGCGGCACCAGCACCGGGAACGACAGGGCGGCCAGCAGTCCGCCCTTCGCCGACGACTGCGCGACCAGCGCACTGGTCATCGTGAAAACCGCCGCGATGCCCACGCATCCCAGTGTCAATACGCACGCCAGCAGCACAAGGTTCGCCGCATTTACCTTTAGCAGCGAGAGAAGAACCGGCGCCGAAAGCGCTGCGAGCGCCAGCAGCAGGAGTCCGTTCGCCGCGAACTTGCCCGCCCACACCGCCGTCGCCCGCGCGGTCAGCCGCAGCGCCAGCGCCGTCCCGCGCTCCTCCTCAAGAACGTACGCCCGTCCAAGGCCCGTCGCGGCGGTGAAGAACACCAGCACCCAGAGCAGGGCCGCCGCCGTCTGCGGGCCGGTCTGTCCCTGGCCCACATAGAGCGAGAGGCCGATCAGGGTTAGCGCGCCGACCGCGAACAGCGCCACCGACGAGAGCGCCACCCGCGTCCGCCACTCGGAGCGCACCTCCTTGGCGAAGACCGCCCCTGCCTCACGCGCCCAGGACAACGCTGCGATCCCCCAGCGCCACCTCGCGCGGGTCGTTGGTCGCCAGCAGGGTCAGGCCGCCCCGCTCGCGCTGCTCCGCCACCATTTGGGCCACCAGCGCCACCCCTCGCTCGTCCAGCGCCAGCGACGGTTCATCCAGCAGCAGCAGGGGAGCGTCACCGCCGCCCCGCGCGAACGCAAGGCGGAGCCGCTGCCGCATGCCACTGGAGTAGACCGACACCGGGTCGTCCCCGCGGCCACCCAGCCCCACCGCCGCCAGACGCTTGCTACTCTCTTGTTTCGAGAGCGGGCGGCCAGCAACGGTCGCAAAAAACTCCAGATTCTCCCGGCCCGTTAGCTCCGGGTAGAGCGCCAGGTCCGGCCCGGCGTACCCCACACGAGCGCGGCGGCCCGCGGCGTCCTCAATCGGGGGCGCGCCCGGAACGGTCAGAACGATCTTCCCCCGGGTCGGGCGCATCAGGCCGGCCACGATCTTGAGCAGGGTGGACTTCCCCGAGCCGTTCGGGCCGACCACGGCGACCACCTCGCCGCCGCTCGCCTCCAGGGTGATGCCGGGTAGCACACGCCGCGCCCCAAAGGAGCGTCGAACGCCCTCCAGACGCAGGGATGCCCGCGTCTCCGCCCCCGCCGCCGTATCGGATGAGACCGGCTGCATTTCGCCCATTATATCACCGCGGCGAGCAGATTGTGAACTGTTTCACGATGTAGTTTGCCGCCCCGGAGCGACGGGAAAATTCCGCTTAGTAACCAAACGTGGCAGGTGCAGGAGACGACTCTTATGGCAGGTCGTGGCATCCTATTCGGGCTTACCGCGCTGCTGGCGGCGGGGACCGCCCTGGCGGTGCACTTTAGCGAAAGGAACGCGGTTCAGGAGAAAGGGTTCTGGCCGGGCGTCACAGAGATGCGGGCACGGGATATGCTGTCCCGACTGCTCCTGAACCGTCAGGCGCACCCGGATGTGGTGATTGTGGCCGCGGATGACAAGAGCGTTCAGGAGTACGGCGCGCTGCCGTGGGAGCGGAGCATCTGGGCGTCGGCGCTGCGCAACGTTCAGTCGGGGGGCGCGAAGGTCGCCGCCTTCGATATCGCACTGGACACCCGGACAAAGGACCGTGAAGACGCCGCTCTCTGGCGGGCGATGGCCAACGGGCGGCGCGCCGTGCTGGGCTTCGGGGTGGACGCCGAACAGACGCGGTGGACGCCGGACGATGTGCGAGCGCTGCGCTTCCTGGAGAAGTTCGCCATTGTAGAGAAGCTGGAACTGCCGGTGGTGGCGGCGCAGACGTCGTTCCCCTGGGCGTACTTTGACGCGCCCGTGTCCGACTTCACGCAGGCGGCGCGGGGCGCTGGCGTGTTTGTGCGGGAGACCGACCCGGACGGCGTGATTCGGCACGCGCGCTCTCTGTACCTTTCGGAGGTGGCCGACCCGCCGAACCTCACCGCGCCCCTGCCGGGCAAATTCCCGATTACCAAGCTTGAAGGGGCCTTTGTGACGCTTACCAGTCTGCCGGTCGCGACCGCGACGGCCGCCCTTCAGGCGGACAAGGATAATCTGGCCGCCGAGGGCGGGAACCTGCGCCTGACGCCGCCGGGCAAGACGCCGACCCGCATCCCGGTGGACACGTCCACGCGGATGGCAATTCGCTACGCCGGACCCGCGGGGACGTTCCCGCGGCACTCTCTGGTGGACGTGGCCCGCGGCAAGGTGCCCCCGGCGACGTTCGAGAACAAGGTTGTCCTCTTCGGGGCGACGGCCGACGGGGCCAAGGAGACGGACCGGCGCATGACCCCGGAGGGGCTGATGCCGCGCGTGGAGATTACGGCGAACGCCGTCTCTAACATCCTCAGCGGGCACTTCCTGGCCTCCGCACGGGGCTATGCGGCGCCCGCGATCCTGATGGTGCTCGGGCTGATCGCCGGGGCGGCGCTCGCCCGGCGCACAGCCGCTGGGGCGATCAAGGGGGGACTGCTCGTTACCGCACTGTATCTGGTCGCCGCCTGGATCGTGGCGAGTGTATGGGGCCTTGTGTTCCCGCTCACGCCCGCGCTGCTGTTCCTGCTCCTGTCTACAATCACGGCGGCCCTGATCCTGCGGGCGGCCGCGGAGGGGGCGGGGCGGCGCTATGAGAGCCTGAAGCCCGTGGCATGACGCGCCGGGCGGGGGCGGGTACAATGCTCTGGTACCAACCCCACGCCCGAGGAGCGCCGCGTTTCATGTCCAGCCGAGCCGATTACACGACCGAGGAGTGGGAGCTGCTGTACCTGTGCCCGCTGTACGTGGGAACCGCGATCGCGACCGCGGCGGGCAGTGGTTTGATCGGTTCTGTGCGGGAGGCGTTCGCCGTGGCGACCAGCCCCGCCAACGCCGCCCGCGAGTTCCGGGAGAACCTGCTGGTGCAGGAGCTTATCGCCACACACAACACGCCCAAGACCCGGGATGTGGACGTGCAGGCGTTCGGACGGGATATGGTGCAGGCTCAGAACCGGGCGTTTGCCGCCTGTCGGACGGCCTGCGCCATCCTGGCCGAGAAGAGCACGCCCGGCGAGGCGGCGGGCTACAAGCAGTGGGTCCTGCGCGTTGCCGAAACGGTCGCGAAGGCAGGGGCCGAGGGGAACTTTCTGGGCATCGGCGGGCAGACCATCAGCCCGCCCGAGGAGGAGATACTCTCCATTCTGCGCCGCGAACTCGGGGTTTCGGGAGGCCGCTGCGGCCCGAGCCGCTGACCCGCCCGTGGTCGTGCCGCGTCATCCGGCGACAAAAAAAGCTGCCCCGGACTCCGGGGCAGCTTTTTTTGTCGTTGCGGAGCGCCTAATTGGCGGACTTGACCAGTTCCGCCAGGGCATCCGGGGTGGTCACCGGCTCCAGGCACCGGGTGCCGACGCACACATAGGCCGTGGGCTTGTCCGGCTTCGGGTATTCCAGGTTCTCGATGTGCTCGGCGTCGTCCTCGTTGGTCGGGTCGAGCACCTGTACGAACCGCTCGAAGCGGTAGACCCGGTGCGCCGCGGAGACCAGCGCCCGCGTCCCCTTGTCCTCCGCCTGTCCCAGAATGTGGACCAGAATGGGCGGCAGGAGCGCGCGCTCGGTGGCCAGGGCGAACCCGGCCGCATAGTAGCCAAGCTGCGGCGCGGCGGGTAGGAACGCCTGGAGGATGCGCTGTGCCAGGCGCGCGTGCTCCTCCTCGCCTGTGGCCAGGAAGAGGCGCAGCAGAGCGTCCGCCATCTGCATGTTATCGGTCACGTCCTTGGTGCCGATCTTCATGGTGCCCACAGCGTTCGGGTAGGTGACCGAGTCGAACAGGCCGCCGGCGCGCGGGTCTTCGAGGTGGCCGCGCACCCAGTTGGCGATCTCCTCGGCGCTTTCCAGATACTGCACGCCCTGGCCCGCCTCGTAGAGATCGAGGCACGCCGCCGTCACGTCCGCGGCGTCGCCCAGCAGACCGGTCGGGATGCGCCCCGCCCGCTCCGCGTCCTCCTCCTCCGCCGGCAGGAAGTGGTTGATGGCGCCATCGGGCTGGAGCAGGTTCTCCAGCACAAAGTCCATGCCCTTCTTGCCCATCGCCAGCGCGGCGGCATCCCCGGTGGCCTGCCACCAGGCTACATGGGCGCGCACCGCAAGCGCGTTCGGTCCCGCAAGGACGGTGGGGTCCACCCGCGGCGGGTTCCACTCCTTGCGCTCCTCGATCGGCTGTGCGTAGTACTCGGCGTCCGCCGCCTGGGAGCCGCCCCAGGTTCCGGTTTCGGCGTTATAGAGTGTGGTGTCCAGGTAGCGCAGGGTCTTGGCGGAGACGTCTTTCCAGCGCTCGTCGCCGGTCAACTGGTACGCGCGGGCGAAGACGCGGGCAACCAGGGCGTTATCTTCCAGCAGCTTCTCGTGGTGCGGGTCGCGCCAGTCCGGCGTCTGCGTGTAGCGGAAGAAGCCGCCCGCCTCCCGGTCGTGCAGGCCGCCGTCGGCCATGCCGCTCAGCGTCTTGTTGATCACGATGGCCAGGTCGTCGTCCTCGATGCCCGTGTGCGGGATGCGCGACTGCTGCTCCAGGAACAGTTCCACCACGTCCGTATGCGGGAACTTGGCCGGGTTCTGGTCTCCCCGGAAGCCGCCGAACGCGAAGTCGAACATGAACTTGCTCGAAAGCAGGGCGTTGCGCACGACCTCGGGCGTCACCGGCAGGGACGGGTCGAGGGCGGGAGTGTTCTCGCGCTGCTGGCGGATCTGCTCGCGCTGGTTCGCGACCATCTGCTCCAGGCCGCGCTTGTCGTTCTTGAACGCATTGAGCACCTGCGGGAGGAGCTGGGCCATGCCGTCCGGCGGGACGAACGTTCCCGCCCACAAGACATCTCCCTCAGGCGTCAGCAGCACCGTGGACGGCCAACCGCCCTGCTGGTAGCGGGCGTAGATGTCCGGCCGCTTGTCGGTGTCCACGCGGACGGGGACGAAGCTGTCGTCGATGTACTGCGCGATGGCCTCGTTGCCGTAGGTCTGCTCGTCCATCGTGCGGCACCACTGGCACCAGACGGCGTGCAGCGAGAGCAGTACGGGTTTGTCGGCGGCGCGGGCGTCGGCGAAGACTTCGTCGCTCCAGGGGCGCCAGTTGATTTGGGTCATGGGTAAGGATGCGTTCCGTTTCGGAGGATTGTACTCGGTCGTCTGTGGCCCGTTTTCGCGGGGGGCGCGGACCCGTGAGGAGTATACACCGCCGTGTCCCCGTGGGGCAAGCCGCCCCCGGGGGCAATTCGGGCTGAACCCGGCGCGCGAAGTGCACGTCGGTAACGCATAAGGGGAACAAGAGATACAGAGTGTGTCTGTACGGAAGGAACGGAAAGCGAGGTCCCACATGAATCGGACACGACCTTTATATAAGATGTGGCGAGGAGCGCTGGCAGGGCTCGTTGCCGGTGGGTGTGTCGTATCGGCGGCCGGGTACGCCGCTGCGGCCGCGCAGGCGCCGGGCGCCGCAGCGGCGGGCGCTCAGGCGGCAAACACCGCGGCAGCCACCCGGCGTCCGCTGGGTGAGGTGCTGGAGCGCATGAGCCGCGATTCGGGGTGGATCGTGGTTGCGGACTCGCGGACCGCAGCGGAGCTTGTGGCGCCGCCTGCGGAGCCGACCACGGCGCAGAACGTCGAGGCGCAGATCGCCGCTCTGGTGGAAGCGCTGCCGCGTGGAGCGACCTGGGCGCGTCTGTATCTGCCCGCGCCGCCACCGGGGGCGCGCGGCTACAGCGGGGACGCCGTAGCGGAGTACGCCGCGGCGCAGGCGCGGCTCTTCGGAAGGGTGGGGGACGCGCCCGCCGGGCAGGTCGAGGTGATGGGCCGGAACCTCTCCGGCGCCGCGGCGGCGCCTGTGGTCAGTGCTCTGGGGCTGACGCCGGTGTATCTGGTCACCAACCCGAATGCCCGCCCGGTCGGCGCGATTGACCCGACCAGCCCGACGGCGCAGGGGTGGACCCAGATGACCCCGGAGCAGCGGGCGCAGTTCGCGCAGGCGGAGGCGCAGCGCCTCCTGAATATGGACCCGGCGGCGCGACAGCAGTATCTACAGCAGCAGAACAGCGTGATGCGTGCGTTCCTGCGCGCCCTGCCTCGCGAGCAGCGCGGGGAGTTCTTCCGGGGCATGTGGGGCGGCGGGCGTGAGCGCGGCGGCGGCAACCGCGGCGGCGGCGGCGGACGGCGCGGTAACCCGGGCGCGAGGTTCTAGCGCACCACGCTCGGGGCGGCGTTTCCACAGGCCGCGCACTTTTCGGGCACCGCCCGCCGCTGCGCACTGTTGTAAAGGTTGTCACAGAAGAGCAGGGGGGGAGAAGGCTCCGCCCCTGTTTTACTGCTGTGCTTCGCTTTATTTAAGGAGTATGCGCATGGCTGTTTCGACGCGGCGGGCGGGCGGTTCTGCGCCCCTGTCGGGCGTGCTGGCGGCGGTCTTTCTCTCCCTCCTGGGGGCTACGGCGGCGTGTGCGCAGCAGGAACCGCCTCCCCCGCCACCACCCACCGCGCCGCCGTCCGCCCCCGTGCCGCCCGGCGAGCGCGAGGGCAGTGCGGAGGAAGGGCGGGAGCGACCGCGGCAGCGCCTGATTATCGGCCCCGAGTTCGGCGCCTACCTGCCGACCAGCGCAAGGACCCGGGATGCGTTCGGAGGGGCATGGACCAATATCGGCGTCCGGGTGGGGAACGTCCGCCAGGCGAACCCGCGCGGTGTGCTGGCCTTCGAGTTCCAGGTGCTGCGCAACTCCCGGGGCGGCAGCCGGGCAACATTGATTCCGCTGACGGCCACGTACCGGCGCGGCCTGTTTTCACCGGGCTCGGATGCGGCCGTTCGGCCGTACGTGGGCATAGGAACCGGCCTGTACCTCGCAGACCTTCGTTCCGACAAATACGATGTGACGTCCGGCTTTCGCGGCGCCGCGGGCGTGAGCCTGCTGGCAGGGATGACCATGCGGGGCAAGGCGCGGGTAGAGGCGCGGTATCTCGGCGTGTCCCGTGTTAAGGGGTTCGACCTGTCCGGGTTTAATCTGGCAGCCGGGTTCCGGTTTTAGGACGGCACGAGTTTTCCGAAACCGAACCCTACCAAATGACGTATCACTGTTACCGGCCAGCGCCGGGAGCGCGGTTTTTCGGCGCGAGGTTTCCGCCCCTCGCGACGGGGTACGATAAAAGTGCGTGCGGATCCGGGCGAGGGGTGGCGTCGGGTCCGGTAGCCGTGCAAGCGTGTGGGCAGGCGACCGTGCGCCAGTGGGGGATGGCTCGAAGAACTTTCCGGTCAGGGAAGGACGGCACGCGGGGGGCGGTGAACCTATCCCTATTCCCTCTGGGGTGGTCATCGAGTCGTCTCGTGGACAGGAGTTTGGGGCGATGACATACAAGCGGTGCTGCGCATGTGATTTCTGGGTGACGGCGTCGGAGAAGCGCTGTCCGAACTGCGGGATACAGGACCCGCGGGTCGAGCGCACCGAGACGCTCACCATGGAAACGCCGATGACGGACGGCACCCGCGCCGCCTTCGGCGGGTTCATCGGGGCCGTGATCGGCGGCTTCCTGATGGACGGCATGGGCGTGGCCGTCGGCGTGGCTGTCGGTGTCAGCCTCGGCGTGCTCCTCGGCGCAGACCGTGAGTGGGGGCCCGGCGAGGTCGCCGCGCTGGCCACTACCGGCCGCGCGAACCGTCACCTGCACAGCCTCCGCCACGATGAGGAGACCATCCAGCAGCGCCTTTCCGACATCGCCGCCCGTGAGAAGAAGCTCTCCGAGGCGCGGCAGAAGGTCGAGATGGAGCGCGGCAATATGAGCGAGGAGCGGTGGCGCAAGGTCTGCGAAGCCCTCGACTCCGCCACCGGCATCCTGTCCCGCCAGCGTGAGCGCTACCACGCCAAACTGTGGGAGATCGCCCTGGTGCGCTGGCAGAACACCCTGGAGCCCCTGGCCGCGGACTGGGAGCGGCTGACCCATGAGGAGTGCAACCACCGTTTGCGCCAGCTGGAGGCCGCCCGTGACCGGGGCGAGGCGTACCAGCGCGAGTGGGAGGGCGTTGACCTCTCCGAACTGCCCGAGGGGCAGCGCTGCGTGGAGCGGCTGAAGGGCGCGCTCGCGTCCTGCGACAAACTGCGCGAGGCCCTGATCGTCCAGCAGGCCGCGCTTGCCGTGAAGGGCATCGCCCCGATGGACGAGACGCTGCACCCGTCGCTGGCGCCCGCAGACACGCTCAAGAACCTGGACCTGTTTAACGCCCGCGCGGCCATCGGGGAGTTCTCCAGCGCGTTCGGCGAACTGGAAGCCGAGTATGCCCGTCTGCGTAGCGAAGAGGAGTTGGCGGAGCGCGCGGTCCTCGCCAAGCGCATGGGATAGGACATAAAGTCGGGTTACAATCAAGCATCGCCGAATCCGCCGCGCGGCCTGTGCGGGGTGTACGAGGAGTGTGTATGCGAACCCGAATTCGATGGGGAAGGGCGGCGAGTATCGCCGCCCTTTTTGCCGTGTCTCTGCTTTCCGCGACTGGCTGCGCCCGGGTGGGAGCCCTGACGGAGGTCCGGCCGGACGGCTCCCTGACGCGCACCGTGACGCTGCGCGGCCCCGCGCCCGCACCCGAGGGGGGGATGAGCCTCGGGCCGAAGATGACCGACCTGGTGGACGCACCCGGCGGGGGCGCGTGGAAGGTCACCCGCGCGACCGAGGAGATGGACCTGGTTATCACTGCCACGCGCGAGGTGTCCGGGACCGACGCGGGCGCCGGCTGGTCCGACATCGTGGTCCGTGGTGAAGCGAAGAAGGAGGCGCAGGAGCCCGATGCGCCAGCCAGCGCGGATAGTGCACCGCCCGCCCCGGGGCCGGTGCGCGTCACCAACCGGGTGAGCGTCCGCCTGATCGCGCCGGGGCGGCTGGAGTACCGCGAGGTCTTCGCCTGGCAGGGGAAGCGCCCCGACGGTCCCGGCGCACCGGACGCGGAGATGAACGCGGTGTTCCTCAAAGGGCTTCCGCCCGCCCTCGCGCGTGACCCGGCCGTTGTAAAGGCGCTCCAGAGGAGCATCACCCGCGAGATGGTGAAGGTGGTATTCGGCCCCGGGGAGCCGATCATGCCCCTGCTGCTGTTCCACCCGGAGTACGCTGAGTACCGACTGCGCCGGCGCCTGACCGGCGCGGTGCGGGCGGCTCTGGCCGAGAGCGCCGCCGGGAAGCTGACGGACGCGGAGCGGCTGGCGGCGGAGAAGCAACTGACCGAGGCGCTGACGCGCAGTATCAGCGCCCGGAGCAGGGCGGCGCAGGCGAACCCCGCTTCGCCGCCTGCCGCAGACGAAAAGAAGGAGGAGGACGGAGGGCCGCCCGTGGCGCTGTTCGTCCGCGTGAAGATGCCAGGGAAAGTGATTAGCACGAATGGTGAGTATGACGAGGACACGGGGGAGGTGATCTGGCCCCTGTTCGCCGAGGCGGCCGGGTTCGAGGATATCGTTCTAACAGCGGTGTGCGAGGTGGCGAAGTGAGCCCGGACGCAGCCTTCTGGGAGGGACCGGCGGCGGCCTCCGAAAAGCCTCACCCGCGCCGCTACATCTGCCGGCGCGCTACGGCGCCGCTGCGCATCGACGGCAAGATGGACGAGGCGGCATGGCGAGCGGCGCCTTGGACCGAAGTCTTCCTCGACATTGAGGGGGAGAAGCGACCGCACCCGCGCCACCGGACCCGGGCGAAGATGCTCTGGGATGACACCTACTTTTACGTCGGCGCCTACATGGAGGAGCCGCACCTGGTGGCGACGCTGACAGAACACGACTCTATCGTCTTCCACGACAACGACTTCGAGATCTTCATCGACCCGGACGGCGACCGGCGGATGTACTACGAGATCGAGGTCAACGCCTTCGGCACGATCTTTGACCTGCTGCTGGAGAAGACGTACCGCGACGGCGGCCCGGCACGCCACGAGTGGCTGCTGCCCGGCATGCGCCATGCGGTCCACCTGGAGGGCACCGTCAACGATCCGTCGGACACGGATAAGGGGTGGTCCGTGGAGTTCGCCCTGCCGTGGAAGTCGCTGGCGGAGAAGGCGGGGAAGATGGCCTGTCCCCCGCGCGACGGCGACGCCTGGCGGGTGAACTTCTCCCGTGTCCA
>Ga0065721_10000297_pt1 | contig 69128 bp, 66 predicted proteins | sample Mesricmetagenome_FD_59108 | JGI IMG/M metagenome (GOLD analysis project Ga0065721, IMG submission 59108) | Mesophilic microbial community from rice straw/compost enrichment Sample: eDNA_1 v2 (version 2) | ecosystem: Engineered > Solid waste > Grass > Composting > Bioreactor | place: USA: Davis... | reverse complement strand
ATAAACTGTGTCAAATTCTATTTCAATGTTTGGAACCCCACGCCAGGGGAAGGGGGAGCGGCGTTAGCTCCCCGGTCTATAGTTGCAATTTCAGCCGGTCACCAAATATAATTGATAACTGGGATACTGTTAGACTCCAGTTTTGTAGAGGCTGTGTCCATTTTTTCTGGATGTTCTGGGTGGCTAGGTAAATCAGCTTCAGTAGAGCCATGTCGGAAGTAAAGGCTCCCTTGGTTTTGGTTATTTTGCGCACCTGCCGGTGGAAGACAAACGTGAGTTCAGCCATGATATGAAGGATATCTACGCAGCCCCCAACCGCCAAGCTGCTCAGGCTGGGCTGCAGGCCTTGGAAGCCAAATGGGGCGGCAAATATGGGTATGCTATTAAAAGCTGGAAGGACAACTGGGAAGAGCTGACCGTCTTCTTTGATTTTCCCATTGAAATTCGACAGATCATCTACACCACCAACCTGATTGAAAACCTGAACGGCAAGATCAGGAAGTACACGAAGAACAAACTATCCTTCCCAAATGATGATGCAGTGCTCAAATCTGTCTACCTATCATTGAGAGAGGTGACAAAAAAATGGACAATGCCGATTAGAAACTGGGGCATTGTCCTAGATCAATTTTTGACTATTTTTGAAAACAGGATCAGAATATAGATCCTGCTACGAACCTCGTTTTTTGAAGTTTACACAGTTAATGGCATGTGCACTCCCGCTAGCGCACTCCCTGGCCTTTGTTATTATTTGTGCGAATTGCTTTTAAATTTTGGTGTTTGAAGAGGCAAAGCGATCCTTAGACGTCTCAATGCGTATAAGCTTGTTTAGTTCTAACATCCCTGATAAAGGCGGAAATAACACGTAATAGCGTTGCTTTATCATCCGCAGGCAGTGTCTCTATCTCTTTAAAGTATCTAATTACTTCAGTATCCTGTAATGTAGCGTTAGCCTTGTCGGAGGAACTACCATTCAGTAAGTAGTCAACGGAAGTATCGAGTGCCTCCGCTATATTCTTAATTACTTCAGCAGTTGTGTACTGGTTTGTTCCATTTTGCGCAGATATTCTCCTGTACAAGAAATAAGCCCTTTCCCGCTTATTTCCCTATCTTAGTCACACAAAATCCACCCTAAGGTATGCGGAAATGCTTTTTGCCAGCACTATTGATTCTACTGGCCTATTTGCCCGGCTTTACACAATCCCTCCCTACACCCGACCAATTCCTCGGCTACCGCCTCGGCAGCCACTTTACCCCGCACTACCGTGTGCTGGAATATTTCAAAGCGGTGGCCGCCCAAACGCCCAACATGCAATTACAGCAATATGGCGCCACCTACGAAGGACGCCCGCTGATGATGGCCATCATCGCCTCCCCGGAAAACTTCAGCCGTCTGCAGGACATCCGGCAACAGAACCTGCAGCTTGCCGGCGGGAAGGGCAATAACAACAGCAACCACCCCGTCATCGTCTGGCTTAGCTACAATGTCCACGGCAATGAAGCCGTGTCCACTGAAGCGGCTATGCGCACCCTTTACCTGCTGGCAGACAAGAACAACCCCCAAACGCAGGAGTGGCTCAAAAATACCGTTGTGATCATCGATCCCTGCCTCAACCCCGATGGCCGTGAACGATACGTCAGCTTCTATAACCAGGTGCAGAGTTTTCCGCCCAACCCGCAGCGTTATGCATGGGAACATCATGAGCCCTGGCCCGGCGGCCGCGCCAACCACTACTATTTTGACCTGAACCGCGACTGGGCCTGGCAAACACAAACCGAGTCCCAGCAGCGCCTCAGTGTCTACAACCAGTGGATGCCCCAGGTACATGTAGACTTTCATGAACAGGGCATCGACGAGCCCTATTACTTTGCCCCTGCGGCAGAGCCCTTTCATGATGTGATCAAACCCTGGCAACGTGAGCTGCAAACCCTCATCGGCAAAAACAATGCGAAGTATTTCGATGAGAAAGGATGGCTCTACTTTACCAAAGAACGGTTCGATCTCTTCTATCCCAGCTACGGAGATACCTATCCCACCTATAACGGCGCAATCGGTATGACCTACGAACAGGGTGGGGGCGGCGCCGGCGGATTGGCGGTACTGAAACAGGATAATGACACGCTTACGCTTACGGATCGTATAGCCCACCATGTTACGACCGGCTTGTCTACCATTGAGGTAGCCTCCCGGCAGGCGCAGAAGATAATGGGCGAGTACACGGCTTATTTTAAGAATGCCGTCAGCGCACCAGACGGCCCGTATAAAGCTTATGTGATAAAAGCTGCCGGCAATACAGAGAAACTCGCCGGACTTGCCACCTTATTGAAACGTAATAACATCGCTTTTGGGTATGGCGCCAATGTTACCAAAGCCAGCGGACTCAATTACTTCACCAATAAAACGGAAAGCTTTGATGTTGAAAAGGAAGATATGGTGATCAGCGCTTTCCAACCCCGTTCCAACCTGCTGCAGGTACTGTTTGAGCCGCAGTCACGGTTAACAGATTCCGTTACCTACGATATTACCGCCTGGGCCATTCCCTATGCATACGGACTACCTGCTTATGCTTTGCGTCAGGAGCTTCGTCCAAAATCAGATTCTGCGCCCGTTATTGCCACATCCGCTGCTGATGTACAGAAGCCCTACGCTTACCTGGCATCCTGGAACAGCATCAAAGACGTAAGATTTCTCACTTCCCTGCTGCAGCAGGGCATTAAAGTGCGTTATGCAGAAGGCTCCTTCACCATTGGCGGCCGTACGTTTCAACCAGGTACGCTGATCATTACCAGGGCAGGGAATGAACAGATGGGCAGCCGTTTTGATAACTACATCCGCACAGCTGCCCAAACAGCAAAGGTTTCCCTGGATGCAGCGGCCACCGGCTTTGTGGAAAAGGGAACAGACTTTGGTTCCGATAAAGTACGCTACATACAACCGCTGAATGTAGCCATGCTGGTGGGCGATGGTGTATCATCCCTCGGTGTAGGTGAGATATGGCATTTCCCTTTGAACAGCAGATAGGCTATCCGCTGACCATGATCCATGTAAAAGACCTGCGGCGGGTATCCTGGAAGGATATCAATGTGCTCATCCTGCCAGACGGTAAATACGATTTCCTGAATGACAAAGCTGGCGCCACCCGGCTGAAAGACTGGGTCAGCAGCGGTGGAAGACTTATCGCCATGCAGGACGCGCTGTCGCAGCTGGCGGCAGGAGATTGGGGCATACAACTGAAAAAGGATAAACAGAAAGAAAAGGAAGAGAACAACAAGCAGAACAACAAGGACACTGATAAAGATACCTACGCCGCTATAAAGCCTTATGCCAACCGCGAACGCGAAAGCGTGAAGCAGTTCATCCCCGGTGCTATTTATAAAGTACAGCTGGACAATACGCATCCGCTGGGCTTTGGCTATACAGACAGCTATTACACGCTTAAGCAGGATGATAAGATCTACGAATTCCTGGACGACAGCGGCTGGAACGTAGGCATACTCAAAAAANNTAATTACCTCAGCGGTTTCGTAGGTGTGGACACACGGGAACGGCTAAAGGATGGCCTGTTGTTTGGCGTAAAGGATATTGGCAACGGTAAACTGGTGATGCTGGCAGATGATCCGCTGTTCCGCAGTTTCTGGGAGAACGGGAAATTACTGTTCAGTAACGCCGTGTTCCTTGTATTTTAATAACGTTTGATATTGCAGCCCAGCGCCGATGTGCTATTGGTCTTCACCGGCCCGCCGGCCAGCATTTCATTAATGGCATTATGCAAATGCCTGGTCTTTACCGCATCCGCATTACCGGGGTTATCGTCGATAGCGCCCTTGTAAGACAAACGGCCGTTCTTGTCAAAGAGGTAACATTCCGGTGTATGACTGGCATCAAAAGCCTCTGCGATCTCCGCCTTTTTATCTATCACGTAATACCAGCGGTATTGTTGTTCTGCCGCATAGGCCTTCATTGCTTCCAGTGATTCATCTCCATTATGCAGCGTAGTGTTTGAATTGACCATGATAACGCCCACCTGGTGCTGCAGCGCAAACGCGCATATCTCTGCCGTCCTGCTTTGGTTGCGTAATACATAAGGGCAACGGTTACCGGTGAACATCACCAGCAGGCCGTTGGCGCCTTTAGCGGCATTCAGCGATACATTGCGGCCGCTGATATCATGCAGCTGTATATCCGGTTTGGGAATGGGGTCGCCTATATCCAGGGTGTCTGAGCGGAAAGCACTAAACAGGATGAAGGTAATCAGGATGACGGTTATCAGTACACCGAATGTACTTTTCATAGTAATAGGTTTGGTTGAAACAGATCCAGGGTTATGGATGTGATATTTAAAATAAAGGTAATATAATGTGGTGTAAATCCCAAATCCCTAAGATAGTCCCTGTACTTCAACGGGCAGATCTTCATTTCGTGCGGCCGCAATTTCCTTCAGCGTACGTATGCTCGCATTCAGCTCGAAGCCCACCAGCAGGATAAAAGAGTTAAAATAGAGGAACAGCATCAGAATCAGGATCGTGCCGATAGAGCCGTATATCTGGTTATAGTTCACGAAGTTATTTACGAAGTAGGAAAAGCCCAGGGTAACCAGTATCATCAGCAAAGTGGCGAAGGTAGACCCTGCGGTGATAAACTTCCATTTCTTGGTGGTAGCCGGCGCAAAGCGGTAGATCACCGCCAGGATGGAAAAGAACAGCATCGCGATCAGCAGCCAGCGCACAATATTCACGCTGTTCCTGATCAAAGGGTTCTCCACATGCAGCAGGTCAAAGATGTAACGGAGGATGGTGCCCTGTGCAATGATCAGCACAACGGTGAGCAGCAGCAGCAGTACCAGTATGGCCGTCATCTGCAGGGCCAGCAGCCTGGTTTGCCACCACTTCCGCCTTCTGAAGCCCGGCTGCATTTTGTTGAAGGAACGCATAATCCCCATCAAACCGTTGGATGAGTAGAAGAAGGCCATCAGGAAGGCGATGGATAACAAACCCGTACGGTTGGTATACAGGAAGTCATGTATCATGTTCCTGACAATCATATAGGTGTTATAGTTAGGTGCTACATCTTCTGCCAGCCGGTAGAGCGTAGGCTCAATGCTTTTCATGGGGATGAAAGGCACCAGTGTGAACAGGAAGATAAAGAAAGGAGGGATGGACAGCAGGAAGTTGAAGGCAATGGCTGCTGCCCGGTCGCCAAGGCTTTTATCCCTGGCCTCTTTAAAGAAGAATTTAAGTACGTCATACAAAGGCAGCCCTTCAAAACCAGGCAGCACCGTGTCTTTGCTGATGCTTACCAGCTTGCGATAGAGGGTGGTACGTCGTATAAATCTCTTCAGCATAACAGTTATTTGAAAGCCTGGGGGGTTTAAGGGGTTGAAGTACACAAACGGTAGAACGTTCAAACCCTTAAACCTTCAAACTTTTTATAGTCCCCGGTTGTTCAAAGCGGCCTGGTATTTACGGGCATTCTGCAGGTGTTCTCGGAAGGTAACTGCAAAAGCATGATAACCGGAAAAATCAGACCGTGCACAAAAATACATATAATCTGTATCAGGGGTGTTCAGCACGGCATCCAGGGTTTTAACGGAAGGCGTGCAGATGGGGCCGGGTGGTAAACCGGCATAACGGTAAGTATTATACGGTGAATCAAACAGCGTGTGAATCTCCCTGATCCTTCTCAGCGCAAAATCCTGCAGGGCGAACTTCACGGTGGGATCTGCCTGCAGCTTCATGCCTTTGCGGTAGCGGTTCAGATATACGCTGGCTATCAATGGTTTTTCGTCGTTCTTGTTGGTTTCTTCCTCCACGATGGCGGCCAGTATGCTTACCTCGTTCATGCTCAGGCCCAGGTTGCGCGCTTTGGCTTTTCTTTCGTCTGTCCAGAATTCTTCCCTGGCCTTTTCCAGCTTTTTAAAAGCCATTTCTGCAGAGGTGTTCCAGTAATACTCGTAGGTATTGGGCATCACGGCGCACATCACCGTATTGGAGTCCAGCCCGAACTGCCGTAAGTATACCTGGTCCTGCATCAGTATCCGCAGGGCGGTAGAATCTGCCTCCAGGTTGCTGCAGATCTTCCTGACAAAATCGTCCTTAGTGCGTATTTTGGTGATCACCAGCTGCACGGGCGCCTGTTTACCGGAGCGCAGCAGCTTTACGATCTCAAAATTGCTCATGCCGCGGGATATCTGGTAGCGGCCCGGTTTTACCCGTCTGGGGTAGCCCAGTTTACGGGCCACAAAATCAAAACTGTTGCGGCTTTGTATCACTTCCTGCGTTTCCAGCCCTTCCAATACATCATTGTATGAGCTGCCGCTGCGTACATAAAAGTATTTCTTGTCGCCAAAAGCCTTGGTATTAGGGCCAAACACGCGATATGCAATGTATACCGCCACGCCTGCGGCCAGTGCGCAGATAATCACCAGCGAGCGCCGTATCCAGGTGGCCCTGTTTGACCGTTTGCCAGAGTTGTTTCTTTTATTTGACATAATCCAGGTTACAACACAAAGGTTAATTGTGCTTTAGGTATAAGGTATAATTAATTACATAAAAAAACCTCGCTTTTAACGGCGAGGCTATTAAAATAATTTTAAGAAGCGCTTTATTTATTTTGCGCCGGTTGCTGCTGCGGTTGTGCAGGGGTAGTATTCGGCAGCGTAGCCGGAGCAGGCTGCTGTACGGGCCTTCCTGCATTCTGTTCCATAATGGTCTTGCTCTGACGGGCCGCACTGTTCTTGTCTACGAAAAAGGACGAGGTCAGACAAAGCACTGCAATGATGGCAGCAAGTATCCAGGTGCCTTTTTCCAGTACATCAGTAGTTTGGCGAACACCTATTACCTGATTGCCAAAACCGCCGAAAGAGCCGCTTAAACCGCCGCCTTTAGGGTTCTGGATCAGCACGAAGAAACCAAGCAGCACACAGGCCAGAATGATCAGTATACCAAAGATTAATAACATAGATATTATCGTATTTCCTGTTAACTTTTATCAGCTTCAGACTGCGCTAGTTGCAGCTCCTGAATCTTTTGCGCAAAATAAGCGCTTTTGTTGGGATTAAGCAAACTTAATTTTTGATATATCTGGATAGCCGTCTGGTACTGGCGCTGCCGGGCCCAGATCTCGGCCAGGGTCTCAGATACAATATCGTCATTGAGGGTGATAGATTCCATGGCCATCTTTTCCACGGCCTCAGACACCTCCGGATCATCGTCCACATAAATGCGGTGCAGCTGCTGGTGATACCAGTCCTTATCGGCCCTTTTCGCGAAGCTCTGCTTCATTTCCCGCAGCCAGTCGGTAAAACTTCTCATTTCTGCCATACCTTTTTCAGTTAACTCCTCAGCGTTGTCCGGCTCCTGGAGCCGTTTGTACGCAAAATAATCGTCCGTGTACAAAGGTTGAAAGGTAAGGGCGTCTTCTTCGTCCGGTATTTCCAGGGGATAAATCTTGATCGGTTCTTCTGCCGCCGCAGCAGTGGGTTGATTCACAGGTACTCCGGCTGCGGGCGCTGCTGGTTCCGCTGCAGCTGTTTCCGCAGCTTCCGGGGCAGCGCTTTGCTCAACAGCAGCGTCCTGTGAGATTTCTGTTTCAGCTGCAACTGCTTCATTAGCAGGGAACTCCGGTTCCTCCGGCTGTGTGCTGCCGGTGGTAAATTCCCAGCTGTCTTCCACCGCCGGCGTATCATCTGCGGCTGATGTGTCATCTGCAAACGGTGCATCTGCTGTGGAAGGATCGGCATAAGTGATGGGTTCTTCCAATGCTTCCTCCGCAGGGGATGCAGCGGGCGCTTCCGGCGCATTGTCAATGGCCGGCTCCATAATATGCTGTGGTTGTTCCGCTATATTATCTTCGGCCGGAGCGGCAGCTGGTGCTGCCTGCCGTGCCTGCAGTTCTTCTTCCTCTTTTTGCAGAGCTTCCATGCGTTTGATGGCGGCCCTGATCTCTTCACGTTCCCTGATCATGAAATCCAGCTCATCCTCCGCGTCCCTGCGGGTAATGCTTTCCCAGTTGAGCGCCACCGGCTGTTTTTCAGCCGCAGCAGGCGGTACAATGGGTTGGGCCGCCAGGGGAGAGGGCGTATAGGCAGCGGCGGTGTGATAATGATGCGTATCAGTACTGCCACCGCTTCTTTCCAGCTCTCCTGTCAGGAACTGGAAGAAATGATGCGGATTGTTGGTATATAGCTGTGCTTTTTTGACCGCGGGTGAATGCAGGTTGGGGTACTGTTCATAATTTTTCTGTGCCAGCAAAAGGCGGGCTGCCGTAAAATACGGGTATTCATCCACCACGCCTTCCAATGTAACGATAGATACCCGGTCAAGTTCCGGCTGCTGAAAAATCTGCTGAATGATCCTCTTTGCGGTCATAGCTGCTAAAGTATGAAAAAAAGATATATGTGGTTGTTACCAGTTTGCAAATGCGCGGTTGAAAATAGCGTCTGTCAGCTGGGGGAGAATGGTCTCATCCAGCAGCCTGTTCTCTACTGCACTGATCACCTGGTTGGCGGGGAAGTCGGCAGACTGGGAGAAGGGCTGGGTCCAGCCTTTTTTATCACCCACCCGTTTCACGAATACCACGTTGACGGTAACGGTCAGACGGGAGGTGGCGGCCTGGTCTACATTCGTTACAGCGGCATTGGAAACGGTATAGCCGGTAACGGTTGATTTGAACTCATAATCAGCGCCTTCATCGTTCACCTGGGTCAGTTTGGTCTGCGATTGTACTTTCAGGCGCAGCCTTTCTGTTACCCGCTGTGCCAGCGTCGGGTTAACAATAGGTGCCCTGTTCTCTACAAAGCGAATATTCACGGTTCTGGCTCCCTGGTCTATACTGGCTCCGGAAGCGGAATATTTTACACTGCATCCGCCCAGTGCCAGAAGCACTGCTGCGGCTATCGTTCCTGTCAATAATCTGATCATTGTCGTGTGGTGAATAGTGAATAATCGGATCCCCCGGTGCAAATGTAACATCAATCCCCGATGTTATATTCCTTCAATTTACGGTAAAGGGTCCTTTCTGAAATACCCAGGTCCAGGGCGGCATCCTTTCTCTTTCCCTTGTGTTTTTTAAGGGCTTTAACGATCAGCTCTTTTTCCTTATCGGCAATGGAAAGGGTTTCCTCCACTTCCTCGTGATGGTCTATATTATGCTCCGGCAGGATGATATGCTGCGGTGATGCCAATACGTTGCCATGCATGGTGGCAGGCTCCGCCTGGCTGAAGCCATGGAGTACTTCATGATGGTCATTTTCCTCGAAGTGGGCGTTGTGTGCCATGCCGGGGTTCTGCAGGATGTCGAAGAACATTTTTTTCAGTTCCGTTACATCCTTTTTCATATCGAAAAAGAGCTTGTACAGGATATCCCTTTCGCTGGCAAAATCACTGGTGTTCTGCTGTGGCGCCGCCAGCATGGGTAAACGCGATGCATGGGGAACGTCTGGCAGGAAACGTTTCAGCTCCTGGGCAGATACCAGCTTGTCCTGCGCCAGTACCGATACCTGTTCTGCCATATTCTTGAGCTCACGAACGTTACCCGGCCAGGTGTAATTCACCAGCAGGTTGCGGGCTTCTTCATCCAGCTGGATGGAAGGGGTTTTATAACGTTCTGAGAAGTCGATACAGAATTTGCGGAACAGCAGGGGAATATCCTCCTTCCTGTCGCGCAGCGCGGGTACCCGGATGGGCACTGTATTGAGACGGTAGTACAGGTCCTCACGGAATTTGCCATGCTGGGTATGTTCCAGCAGGTCGCGGTTGGTAGCGCCAATTACGCGTACATCTGTTTTCTGTACTTTGGAAGAACCTACCCTGATAAACTCGCCGGTCTCCAGCACACGCAGCAGGCGGGCCTGAGTGCCCATGGGCATTTCCCCGATCTCGTCCAGGAAAATGGTGCCGCCGTTAACGGTCTCAAAATAGCCTTTGCGGCTGTCTACCGCGCCGGTAAATGAGCCTTTTTCATGGCCGAAGAGCTCTGAATCAATGGTACCTTCGGGGATGGCGCCGCAGTTCACCGCAATGAACGGGTTGTGTTTACGTGCGCTTAATGCATGGATGATCGTGGAAAATACCTCCTTACCAACACCGCTTTCTCCGAAGATCATCACTGTCAGGTCTGTATTCGCAACCTGAGCAGCTACCTGCAGGGCATAGTTTAATGCAGGTGAATTTCCGATAATGCCAAATCTGTTCTTAATGGATTGTATCTCCATAACCTAACCTCCAGCTTAATGGTTTAAAACTACCTTACCTATTAAAGTAGCAGCCGTACAATCTTCCACCTTCACATAGACGTACTCTCCCTTCTGATATTGTTCTTTCGGAAAAACGATCACCTTATTCTGGTCATTTCTTCCAAAAAGGTCATTTTCTGAGCGTTTGGAAGTGCCCTCTATCAGTACTTTGAACGTTTTGCCAACATCCTGCTGCATGCTTTCGAGGGCCTGGCGGCGGTGCAGTTCCACCACTTCCGTCAGTCTTCTCTTTTTCACCTCCTCCGGAACATCATCCTGGTAGCGGCGTGCTGCCAGTGTGCCGGGGCGTTCTGAATAAAAGAACATATAAGCCAGGTCGTACTTTGCATATTCCATCATGCTCAGTGTTTCCTGGTGGTCTTCTTCCGTTTCTGTGCAGAAACCGGTAATAATATCAGTAGAAAGGCCGCAGTCCGGTAATATTTCACGTATACGGTCCACTTTTTTCATATACCATTCCCTTGTATAGGTACGGTTCATGAGCTGCAATATGCGGGTGCTGCCGCTTTGTACGGGCAGGTGAATATAATTGCAGATGTTCTCATACTTCGCCATCGTGAATAGAACCTCATCGGTAATATCCTTGGGATGGGAGGTGCTGAAACGTACGCGTAACAGGGGACTGATGAGCGCCACCCTTTCAAGCAGCCCGGCAAAGGTGATGATCTCATCCTGACCGCCGTTGGGAGAGGGGCCTACCCAGTAGTAGGAGTCCACATTCTGTCCCAGCAGTGTCACTTCGCGGTAGCCGTTGTTAAAGAGGGCGGCTGCTTCCTGTATAATGGAATAAGGATCACGGCTGCGTTCCCTGCCACGGGTAAAGGGCACCACGCAGAACGTGCACATGTTGTTACAGCCGCGCATGATAGATACAAACGCTGTTACGCCGTTGCTGTCCAGCCTTACCGGGTTAATATCGGCATAGGTTTCTTCACGGCTCAGCAATACGTTTACGGCTTTCTGGCCGGTTTCAGCCTCTTCTATCAGGGCGGGCAGGGTACGGTAGGCATCAGGGCCTATTACCAGGTCTACCAGCTTTTCTTCTTCCAGCAGCTTGGCCTTCAGGCGTTCTGCCATACAACCCAGCACGCCTACCAGCATACCGGGGTTGCTCTGCTTGATCTTGCGGAACTCCTGCAGCCGCTTGCGTACGGTCTGCTCCGCCTTTTCGCGGATGGAGCAGGTATTCAGCAGCACCAGGTCGGCCTCCTCGTAGTTACGGGTGGCGCCAAAACCTTCCTGGTTCAGTATGGAAGCTACGATCTCGCTATCGTTGAAGTTCATCTGGCAACCATAGCTCTCTATATAGAATTTCTTGTTGTATACCTGATCATTGCCCTGTTCAGCGGCGAAAGCTTCGCCCTGACGGCTCTCATCATGCACTTTGGTAACCTGTTCCAACATTCCTTATCTCAAAATTTAGAAGAGCAAAAGTAATAAAATAAATGGAAAAATGACAGAATGTCAGCGAGGGGGCTATATACATAGTGATCCCTCTTTAGCTAAATATTTTGCTAATGTTTATAGCTTTTTGTACCTTTGCGGTGTCTATCTTGATAGATAAAGAAATTGGACCGGGGTGTCCCCGCTCGGTATGAAGCCAGGTGTTGAGCCTGGCTTTATATTTTTATGGAAATTCCTTCAGCCCATATCTCCTGTTGTTCTTACTGTAAAATTTGTCTTTCAGCACGTCAAACGCGGGATTAGGCCTATCCGGTGCAATAACATGCTGTGCTATAGGATAAGCGACAAGATCCGCCAGCTGCAGGCCATTAATATTTTCCTTTTTCGCTTTAAAAACTATACTGGTATTATACGCTGCAAGCCTTTCCCTGCTTACATAGTGCGTTCCCCTGGCCAGTAAACGCTGAAAATGCTCATCCAGTTGCTTGTCTTCTTTTTTACCTCTCTTTTCAATGACTATCTCGAGTTCCTTGAGACCTTTTATATCATCCAGAAAGAATATTGCCCGTTCTATAATAAAAGACAGGCAAATTTCATACACGTCATTCGACAATCGTCCATACCGCTCAATAAACTTATCTTTCCGGATAACAGTGGCGATTATCTTATAGTCGTTATTCACCACTATCTGGTTTATCTTTTCGTAAAATTCCTGCTTAATCTCCAGGTCAAAAAGAATACTAAATTCCTTGTCACACTTCCTTATATCCCTTGAGTGCAATATCACGTTGATGTTTGACCAGAACCGGTTTTTGAGATCATTTATGCTTTGCCTTAGCGCCTCGTAGCGGTCCTCTCCAATTATTACTCCACATAACAAAAAGATTGGAAAGTCCTCATTAATCTCTGTCAGTCCGTGATTACCGCTTTCATCAAGAAATAGCCGATATTTTGTCATTGGAGTTAAATGGAAAGATGTTTTGGTGCTCTTTGAGGTTCATATTATCAACAAACAAGCAACCTGTCACGGGAAGGGCGCAGGCTGTAATCTCTGAGCGGAAAACGGGGCTCGAACCCGCCACCTACGGCTTGGGAAGCCGTCGCTCTACCAAATGAGCTATTTCCGCTTATAACCGGTTTATTCCCAAAGGTCTAAACCGGTCGCAATATAAAAAATTTCACTGTACCAAACTAAGCCGTCTGCAACTTCTTCATCACCCAGCTGTCTTTTACCGGGATGAGCCACTGCTGTTCCATATCCGCTTTGGTAAGTACGGTATTGTTCAGGTACAGGGTGTCTTCATTGATAAAGCCTTTTTCAAAGGCATAACCTAACTGGGCCAAAGGCAGCAGCTGTATCTTGTCGTTCACTACAAAGCCCAGCAGCAGGCGGTCAAAAAGATTCACTTCATACTGCCTTTCAATGCTTTTGATGATGCGTACGGAACTATCTGTACTGCAACCGCTTACGCCGGTAGCGCTCTCGTCTGCCATCACTACGATCACCTGGTTGAAAAGGAGTTTTGCCCAACCCTGTACACGGTCGCCGTGCGACAGCCACTGGCTGGCAAACTGGTCTAATTGCTCATTGATCTCAATGGTTTCCCGCTCGTTGAAAGGGCGGTTAGACTGATATATCCATACCCGTGACGATGGTGAAAAGTCAGCAGGTAATAATTGTTTTACTTCTTTTGTTATCATACCACAAAATTACAATATTCACATTAATCGCCCAGCTGCCTGGCAATGATCTCCGCAATGTCCAGTACCTGTACGCTTTCTTCCTTCCCTGCTTCCTTTACGCCGTCTGTCAGCATGGTCATACAGAAAGGGCAGTTGGCCGCTATTACGGAAGCCCCGGTGTCCACCGCTTCGCGGCCGCGTTCAAAGTTAACGCGGGTGGTACCTTTTTCTTCTTCCTTGAACATCTGTGCGCCGCCTGCGCCACAGCACAGGCCATTGCTGCGGCAGCGTTTCATTTCTACCAGTTCGGCGTCCAGGGCTTCCAGCACTTTGCGGGGCGCTTCATATATATTATTGGCCCTGCCCAGGTAGCAGGAATCATGATAGGTGATCTTCTTTCCTTTGAAGCTGCCGCCTTCCAGCAGCCTTATTTTGCCTTCGTCTATCAGCTGTTGCAGAAAGGTGGTATGGTGTATCACTTCGTAATGGCCACCCAGTTCAGGGTATTCGTTACGCATGATATTAAAGCAGTGCGGACAGGCAGTTACGATCTTTTTTACGCCATAGCCATTCAGCACCTGGATATTATTCTGGGCCATCATCTGGAAAATGAATTCATTACCGGCCCTGCGTGCAGGATCCCCGGTGCAGCTTTCTTCCTTTCCCAGTATGGCAAAGCGGATACCCGCCTTCTCCAGGATAGTGGCAAATGCTTTGGTGATCTTTTGTGCCCGCTGATCAAAACTGCCAGCGCAGCCCACCCAGAAGAGAACCTCCGGTGATTCGCCTCCGGCGGCGTATTCTGCCATGGTTTTTATAGTCATAGTCTTTGTTTGCAGTATTTACGGGTTTCAGTTTTCCAGGGCCCATTTATCCCGGTCGTCAGGAGAGAATTTCCAGGGCGCCATGTTATTCTCAATATTGCTGAACATCATATTCCATTCTGCCGGCGCGCTGGACTCTTCCATCACCAGGTGCCTGCGCAGCTGCAGGATAATGTGCAGGGGATTGATGGCCACCGGGCACTCCTGTACACAGGCATTGCAGGATGTACAGGCACGCAGCTCTTCCTCAGAAATATAATCGCGCAGCAGGGCTTTGCCGTCATCCTGGAAACTGCCGTTCTTTTTGATGTTGTTGCCTATTTCCTCTGCCCGGTCGCGCGTGTCCATCATGATCTTGCGGGGAGAGAGCTTTTTGCCGGTGATGTTCGCCGGACAGGCAGCTGTGCAGCGTCCGCATTCCGTACAGCTGTAAGCATCCAGCAGGTTCTTCCAGGTAAGATCCGGTATATCTTTGGCGCCGTAATTTAGGCACCGTATCTGATGGCGGTTCACTGGCAGCCAGTTCAGGCTGCAGCATCAGCTGTACTTCTTTCTGTACGGCAGGCATGTTCTCCATCTTGCCCCAGGGCCGTACATCTGTATAATAAGTGTTGGGGAAAGCCAGTACAATATGCAGGTGTTTGGAATAGGGCAGGTAGTTCAGGAAAGCCAGCACACCCAATATATGGAGCCACCAGCAGGTCCTTTCCAGGGCTACCAGTCCGCCGGTGGAAAAACCGTCAACCAGTGGCGTCAGCAGACCGGAGATCCAGAAATTACCGGTGGCCATATAATGATCCGCTCCACGTGTTTGCAATACCTGGTCTGCCGTGTTCATGGTAAGGAACAGCAGCATCAGCACAATCTCCGTGATCAGTATATAATTGGCGTCTGAACGGGGCCAGCCATCCAGGTCGCGGCCCATAAATCGCTTTAGTTTCAGGATATTGCGGCGGATCAGGAAGATGGCGCATCCCAGGATCACCAGTACGGCCAGTACCTCAAAACAGCCTATCAATACAGGATACAATACGCCCAGCAGGGGAGTGAACAGGCGATGCGTGCCCAGCACCCCATCCAGGATGATCTCCAGGATCTCCAGGTTAATGATGATGAAGCCCGCATATACGAAAAAATGCAGTACGGCTACCAGCGGCTTACGAAACATTTTCTGCTGACCGAAAGCCAGCAGCAATACATTCCGCCAGCGTTCGGCAGGGGTGCCATAGGGCGTAAAGTCCCGCCCCAACAGTATATTTCGCCTGATCTCCCCGGCCTTCCGGGCAAACAGGTATACGGCTGCTGCAAATGCAATAACAAATAAAAGCTGCTGTACAATATGCATATATCAGATTTGACTTTCTAATTTACAGTTTATTGCAATACCGGCAATTTTTATTGAAAGTTTAATGGTTTGAGGATTTGAACGTTTGAAGGTCGCCAGCTCGTTCGGGACACCTTTAAACATTCAAACCCTCAAACTTTCATACCTCCAAAATTTACTACTTTTACAACCTCTAAAGCTATTATATGAGTACCAAAAACGTGATCCTCACAGAAGATATCATACAAAAGAAACTGAAGCGTATCGCTTATGAGATCTACGAACATAACAGCGGGGAAACCGAACTGATACTGGTAGGCATATGGGACAGGGGCCTCATCCTCACCCATAAAATTGCCGCTATCCTGAAAGAGATCGCGTCTTTTGATATCCGTATAGTAGAGCTGCGGCTGGACAAACAGCACCCCCTGGAGGTGACCCTCTCCGAAACAATTGATATTACCGGTAAAGTAGTGGTATTAATAGATGATGTGGCTAACTCGGGCAGAACCATGCTCTATGCCCTCAAACCCTTCCTGCAATACCTGCCTAAAAAGATACAGACTGCAGTACTGGTAGACCGGAAGCATAAATCCTTCCCACTGTCAGTAGATTTTGTTGGCTTCTCCCTCGCTACCACCCTGCAGGAAATGGTGATGGTAGACGAACAAATACGCGAAGCATACCTGGTTTAAAAGTTTGAAGGTCTGAAAGTTTGAAAGCCGCCAGCCCGTTGGGGACGCCTTTAAACTTTCAAACCTTCCAGACTCACTTAAGTTTCATGTCTTTGATGATTGCCTGTATACGCTCATCCAGCAGTGCATTCACCTTGTCAAAATCCTTTTTGTCTGCCAGCGGCTGCCGTACACTGAAGTAGAATTTGATCTTCGGCTCTGTACCGGAGGGCCGTGCAGATATCTTACTGCCGTCTTCCAGGATGAACTGCAGTACGTTGGAACGCGGCAGCTCAATCGGCTCCGTCTTGCCTGTTGCCAGGTCTTTTGCCTGCTGCAGCTCGTAATCATACAGCTTCACCACTTTGGAACCGTTGATGGTAGTGGGTGGCGCTTCGCGATAGCCGCGCATCATTTCTGCGATCTCTTCGGCGCCTTTCATACCTTTCTTGGTAATGGAAATGAGCTGTTCCTTATAGAAGCCGTACTTCACGTAAATGTCTATCAGCTGCTCGTATAATGAACGGCCTTCATTACGGGCATAAGCGGCCATTTCAGAGATCATGGCTACGGAGGCCACCGCGTCTTTATCGCGTACATTATCACCGATCATGTAGCCGTAAGATTCTTCACCGCCGCAGATGAATTTTTCCTTGCCTTCTTTCAGGCGGATCATGTCTGCTATCCATTTGAAGCCGGTCAGTACGTTATAGCAGTTCACGCCGTTCTGCGCGGCAAATACGTCGATCAGGTCAGAGGTTACAATGGTTTTGCCTACAAAGTCGGTAGGGCCTGCCAGGCCTTTCTTTTTGCGGCCTTCTATAATATAATTGAACAGCAGTACGGCGGTCTGGTTACCGTTCAGCAGTGTCCATTCTCCTTTGATGTCTTTCACCGCAATGCCTACACGATCTGAGTCGGGGTCGGTACCCAGCAGCAGGGCGGCGTCCAGTTCTTTTGCCTTTTTAAGGCCGATGCTCATAGCTTCGGCTTCTTCCGGGTTGGGATACACCACGGTAGGGAAATTACCGTCGGGTGTAGCCTGTTCTTCCACCACATGCACATTGGTAAAGCCAAAACGTTTCAGTATCTCGGGCACCAGGGTAATGCCGGTACCGTGAATAGGGGTGTAAACGATCTTCATATCGTGCTGGGCAGCGATCACATCCGGGTTTATTAGACAGCCCCTTGAGTACCTGCAGGTAGGCTTCATCCTCGTTTTTGCCGATAAGAGTGATGTTGGCCTCGCCACCGCTCCACTTTACTTCGTCGATAGAGGAGATCTTCTCTACCTCCCTGATCACATTTTTATCGTGCGGGGGTACCAGCTGTCCGCCGTCTTCCCAGTAAGCCTTGTAGCCATTGTATTCTTTGGGGTTATGGGAGGCCGTCAGCACTATACCACCCTGGCATTTCAGGTGGCGGATGGTGAAAGACAGCTGCGGGGTGGGGCGGAGGCTCTCAAACAGGAACACTTTGATACCATTGGCGGCCATCACATTGGCCGTTACTTCAGCAAAGAACCGGCTGTTATTACGGCTGTCGTGGGCAATGGCGATCTTTATTTCTCCGGAGAAAGCCTGTTTCAGGTAGTTGGCAAATCCCTGGGTGGCCATCCCCACGGTGTATTTGTTCATACGGTTGGTTCCTACCCCCATGATGCCGCGCAGCCCACCGGTACCAAACTCCAGGTTACGGTAAAAGGCGTCGGCCAGCTCATCGGGATTGCCTTGCTGCAGTTGCTCTACGGCTGCCACTGTCTCCGCATCAAACCCGCCAGTCAGCCATTGCTTTACTTTGTTTTCAATAATAGTATCCATGGTCCTAAATTATTTGTGGTCAAATATAAAGAGTAAAAAACGTATTTCCTGTGGTCTCATCCTCCTAATGTTAGTAAAAACAAGTATTCCACATATCATTGAAAATTGGGGGTATTGGTTAATTTTGCGCCTATGAGGCGGTACGAAGATTCCTATAAGCAAAAAGGATTACGCAAACAATTGGTAGATAGCATCCGGCAGAAAGGTATAACAGACGAAAATGTATTAGCGGCCATCAACAACATCCCAAGGCATTATTTCCTGGATACGGCTTTTGAGAGCATCGCTTATGAAGACAGGGCTTTCCCTATAGGGGAGGATCAGACCATTTCCCAGCCCTATACGGTAGCCTATCAGACGCAGCTGCTCGAGGTAAAGCCTTTCGAAAAGATACTTGAAATAGGCACTGGCAGTGCCTACCAGGCTTGCGTACTGGGAGAGCTTAAAGCCAATGTGTTCACCATTGAACGGCAGAAAAAGCTGTTTGACCTGGTAAAGCAGTTCCCTTTTAAATCCCGTTACCCTACCATCCGTTTCTTTTACGGTGATGGATACGAGGGCCTGCCTACCTTTGCCCCCTTTGATAAGGTGCTGGTTACCGCCGCCGCCCCCCAGATCCCGGAGAAATTACTGAAACAAATGAAAATAGGCGGGATGATGGTCATTCCCGTTGGCGCCCAGGAGGTACAGCGCATGCTGCGTATCACCAAAAAAGGGGAAGACGAATACGAACAGGAAACCTTTGACAACTTTTCTTTTGTGCCCATGCTTACGGGCAAGAAATCGTAAATAGCTGTTAGCTGTTAGCCGCTAACAGCTAACAGCTATTCTCACAGTTGTTGCGATCTCTCACTCTCTTTCAGCGGCGCTCCTTCTTCTTCTTCTCCGCTATTCCTTTTCTTCCTGAACATATTCGGGTCCATTTTGCCAAAGCGGTAGCGCAGGTTCAGGCGGATGAAGCGCGTAGTACGTTTACGGTCGTAATCCTGGATGAAGGCCTCCGTTTCGTAATGCTGGCTGAACTGCTGTGTATTGAGGATGTCTGACACGTTCAGGGAAACCGCCAGGGCATTATTCTTCAGCATTTCCTTACGGATGCCCAGGTCCATACCGTTCATGGCCTTGAAAGTGCCCTGGGGCAGTACCCGGGGCGAGCGGTAATGACCCTGCAGCTGCACATTGATACGTGCGGGTAACCGCAGGTTGCTGTTCACATTCAGGCCATAGGTCAGGTACTCGTTAGAGAGGCTGGGCACATTATCCGGACCGGTCAGCCGGCTGTACTCCAGGTTCAGGTTGCTGGTTACATCCCACCAGCGGAAGATGTGCAGCTGGTAGGTGATATTACCTCCCCAGTCCTGGTCAGTGGCCAGGTTCATGGGCCTGGTAGTGGTAACGCCGGTAGTGGTGTCCAGGGTGCTGATACGGTCTATATCGTCATTGGCCTGGGAATAGTAGAAGCCGGTGTTCAGGAAGTCCCTTGAATCCGGGAAGTAGCGCGAATAATTCAGCTCAAACTTATGGGTAATAGACGGCTGCAGTTCCGGGTTGCCCATTCTCAGGTTCTGCGGGTCTGAGTTATTGGTGTAGGGCAGCAGGTCGTTAAAATTGGGCCGGTCCACCCTGGTGGCATAGTTCACGATCAGGCTCTGGTTCTCGTTATTGGGCAGGTTATACTTCAGGAACACGCTCGGGAATACATTGAAGAATTTATTGTCTACAGAAGTGTCCTGGCTGAAAGAATACCCCTTCAGATGCGCCTGCTCCACCCTTACGCCCACCTGGTAGCCCAGGTTGCCCAGCGAGCCGGCCAGGTTACCGTAACCCGCGTATACATCCTGTCTGTACTCATAAGTGTTGGACAGCTGCTCACTTTGTTCATACTGCTGCGTGTCCCAGTTATACAGCATGGCAATATAGTCGTTCTCGTTTTGCTGGGAGGTACCTTTAAAGCCCGCTTCCAGCTTGCCCTTTTCTCCCAGCGGCGTGGTGTAGTCTGTCTGTACATTCCAGAACTGGTTGTGACTGCGCCCGGTGTTGTGCTGCTGGTCGGGGTTCTCTGCGCCGCTGCCCGGTTTTTCATACAGCGTATAGTACTGGCTGTTATTATTGCCTTTGTTGTTGCTGTAGCTGATGTAAGCGGTCAGTTCCTCGTTCTTTTTATTGGTGGTATGACGGTAGTGCAGGTTGGTATTATTGTTCGGGTTGAAATAATTGCCGCTGTTGTTACGGTTGCCGGAGCGGAGGGATTGCCGCGCTGCATCCAGGTAGTTCAGCAGGATATGATTTTCATTATCGCCACTGTTGAAGTTGATGCCTTCAGAGATGGTGATGGTGTTATGCTCATCGAGATAATAATCCAGTCCCAGTCTGCCGCCGTGAGAGCGGTCACTGTTACGGCTGCGGTTTACCTGTGTGAAGTAGGAGGTGTTGGAACTGTCGGGCACCAGGTTCTGCCGGTTGCTGAAACCGCTGCCTGTCTGTCTGCCATAGCGGCCGTAGTAATTGGCGAAGAAGTTGAACTTGCGCAGCCGGAGACTGGCGTTCGCGCCGCCGTTCACCTGTCCGCGGGTAGCCACGCCGCCGTTCACCATCACGTTATAGCCAATGGCTTTATCTTTCTTCAGGACGATGTTGATGATACCGCCGCCGCCCTGCGCTTCAAATTTGGCAGAGGGGTTGTTGATCACTTCCACGCGGTCAATGGTTTCTGCGGGAATCATCTGCAGCGCTGTTTTAGCATCGCCAAAAGGAGAGGGCTTGCCATCTACATAAATGGTAACGCTTTTACCGCGCAGCGATATATTATCATCTATATCCACTTCCACGCTGGGGATATTCTTCAGTATATCCGTTCCCGTTCCTCCGTCTGCCGTAACCAGGCTGCCGGCGTCAAATACCTGCCGGTCTATCTGCATGGAGAAGGTGGGTTTCTCTGCTTTCACTTCAACGGTAGATAGAACTTTGCCACCGGCGTGCATGCGCAGTGCACCTACTGCCAGCGAGGCTTTGCCTGCCGTTACGCTCAGGTCTTTCTCCATTTTATCATAGCCCATGAAGGTAATGCGCAGTACATAGTTACCGGGCTTTACCGCATCAAAGCTGAAATTACCGTTAGCGGCAGTATACATGCCGTATGCTACGCTGGAATCGGGTTTGTGCAGCAGCACAACGGAAGCAAATTCTACCGGCTTGTTGGTAGCAGCATCTACTGCTTTGCCGGAAATCCTGGTTGAGTTGGTATTGCCGCTTTGTGCCATACCGTAATAACTACAGCAAAGCAGTAAGCAAACAAACAATAAGCGCCTGTTCATGGTCAGTGGAATAATAGCATTGATCCATCGTAAAATTATTCAACAAGGGCTTAAACAAAATCGATTTATGATAAGCGGCAAGTGCGGAGCGCATAACGCATAGCGCTACATGCAAAACGCTGAACACCGAACGTACGCAGCGTTCAGCATTCAGCGTTTCGCGGTAAGCGTCATCAATCAGTTCATTCCCGGGTCACTCTGCATGTTCTGCATATTCTCCCTTTCAGCCTTCAAATTCTTGCGTTTGAATATCTGTGCGTCGAATTTACCGAAGCGGTAAGTGAAGGTGAGGCGCAGTATGCGCGACTCGCGCTTCCGGATGTAGTCCTGTACAAAAGCGGGCGCTGCCTGATTCAGCTCATACTGGCGGGTATTGAACACATCAGAAAGCGCCAGTGTCAGCGAGGCGGTCCTGTTCTTCAGAAAATCTTTTTTCAGACCGGCATCCACGCTGCTCATACCTTTGATAGTGCCTTGTGCAGAAACGGGCACCATCCCGAAACCTCCTCCACCACGGCCCCCGCCACCGGAAGGCAGCGCAATGGTAGGCGCCTGGTAGTTGCCGCTGACTCTGCAGCGTGAAGTTGGCAGGCAGTTTCAGCTCTGAATTGATTTTGGCCATCCAGCTGAAGTTGCTGTTCTTATAGTCTTTCTTATCCTGCGTATAGCTCAGTTCTGCCTGGTAGAGGTTTACGTTGGTGGTAAGATCCCAGATCCTGAAGAAGGTCTTCTTCAGGGTCAGCTCTGCGCCGTAGTTGTTGTTATTATTGGCATTTGTAAAGCTGGTGAGCAGGGTATCGGTACCTATCGGTGTGCTGATGGCAGAGATCAGGTTATTGGTATTGCGATAGTACACGGTTCCCAGGAAATTGGCGGTCTTCCAGTTCTTTACATAAGACAGCTCCACGCTGTTGGTGTATTCAGGCCGCAGGTTGGGATTACCCTCACGCTGGTTCAGCGGATCGCTGTAATCGCGGTAGGGTATCAGCTGAAAGAAGTTGGGCCGTGTTACCCGGCGGGAGTAGTTCAGCTGTACTTCCTGGTCGTTCTTCATTTTCTGCGACAGGTATACGCTGGGGAAGAATCCGGGCCTGGCCCTGGTTGGCTTGAAGTGCATGCCTTCGCTCGGGATCTCGCCGGAGTATACATATTGCTCTACACGCAAACCCGCCTGGTAACCAAAGTTGCCTTTGGTACCTGCATAGTTCACATATCCTGCATAGATCTCTTCCTTGTATTTGTAATCGTTGGAAAGCAGGTTGTTGAAATGGAAATCGCCCGTAGCGGTATCCTGGTCAAACACATTATACACGCTGGTATAATTACGCAGGGTGGTTTTCAGGCCTGCTTCCAGTTTACCGTTCTTGCCGATCGGATCGGTATAGTCGGTCTGGATGGTGACAAATGTAGTATGGCCGTCAGAGTTATTGGTCTGGTACATAGACTGCGCCAGCGGTATATTGTGCATATCCACGGGCTGGCTCAGGAAACTGCCGTTACGGTTGTTATTGCTGCGGTTATAGTTAACGTCTGCGGTCCATTCGCGGTTAGGCTCTGCAAAGGTATGCTTAAAGCCCAGCTGGGTGGTATAGTTGCGGAAGCCGAACTGGTTATTATTAAGACGGTTGCTCATGGAATCACCACTGTTAAAGGTGCTGCGCAGGTCTTCAAAGTTTTTGAACTTACCGTCTACGATGTTCTGTGAAAGGGAGATGGTGTTACGGTTATCCAGGTAATAATCCACACCGATGCGCCCAAACTGGAAGCGGGGAGAGGTGCGGCTGTCGCTTTCCTGGAGCAGGCTGCTGGTGCCGCCGTTCAGGAAGTTGGTGCGGTTGGTGGTACCATCGCCCCAGTAGCGCTGTGAGTTCATCATGTAGTTGGCAAAGAAGTTCACTTTACCCTGGCGGATATTGATATTACCGCCCCCGTTATATTTGTCACCCGTACCTGCGCCCGCCATCAGCATACCGTTGATACCGGCTCTCTTGTTCTTCTTAAGTACGATATTGATAATGCCAGACATGCCTTCCGCATCGTATTTGGCCGATGGGTTGGTGATGAGCTCTACGCTCTCAATGGCGTCTGCAGGTATCTGGTCAAGGGTGAGGGTAGAGGGCTTGCCGTCTACAAAGATGTTGGGTGAAGCGTTGCGGACGGTCACATTACCGTCGATATCCACGTTTACGGCGGGTACGTTCTTCAGCACGTCCTGTGCGGTGCCACCTACACTGGTGAGGTTGCGGTCTACATTGAACACTTTTTTATCGATGCCCATCTGGAAAGCGCTTTTCTCCCCGGTCACTTCTACGGTAGCCAGCAATTTTGCATCCGGCTTGAAGCGGATATTGCCCAGGTCCTGGTCAAAAGTCTGCGGACTGATCGCCACTTTTTTATAGATGGTTTCGTATCCCATAAAGGAGATACGCATATTGAAAGTGCCCAGCGGCAGGCTTTCCAGGCTGAACTCACCGTTCTCTTTCGTCAGCATGCCGGTTACCACGCTGGAGTCGCGCAGTTTCAGCAGGGCTACTGAAGCGTAAGGTACCGGCTTTTTGGTGTTGGCATCTACCAGTTTACCGTACACATGTCCTATCTGGGGCATGTTCTGCGGACGTTGTCCGTTGGCAGCGCCGCCCCGTCCGCCGGCGCCACCGGCAGGAATGGAAGGTATCTGGGCATGCAGGGAGGCTATTCCAAGAAGGGCAGCCACCATGGTGAAGTACCATTTGTTCATCATCTATCGTATGCTTTTATTAGTTGGTCGTTGTTAAAGGAGAACTGTTACATTGCACACCATATCCGGCCCGCTGTCCGGTCGCAAAATTAAGGTCATTCTGTATGAGTGCTGGCGCAATATGACGAATGGGCCTTTTAGCCCGGGGAACCCGTTAAAAATGGCGGTAAAAGGTCTTAACAGTATTTAACAGAAATCAGAAAGGATTTGTCATGAGCAGCTGCATCAGCCCGATCACGAAACCCAGTACGCCGCCAATGATCTCCACGAAGCGGAATTCCCTGGCCATGATCCCCTGCAGTATCTGTTCCAGTTTATCAGAAGAGAAGTTGCTTACTTTTTCGGTCACAATACGTTCCAGGTCCAGGTCTTCCCGGGTGTTCTGCAGGTATTTGTCGATCATGATGGGGAACAGCGTATCCAGCTCTTTTACCAGCACATCTTTGATCTGTTTGATGGTGCTGTCGCCGATGAACATGGATAATACAGGCATGGCATCGGGCAGCTTTACACGCAGGAAATGCTCCAGGTGATCTTCTACCACCGGGATGATGCTTTTGATCTTTTCGGGGTCGGTCAGCTTGTTGTGAATGTCGTCAAAAGACAAAAGCTCGTCTGCTACCAGCTTGCCCAGTTTCTCAGCAAACTGCCGTTGCCTTTTGGGGAAGATGCCCTGCAGCGTAATAAAGCCGAGCTTCTTCGGTTCCCGCGGGTGGAACAGCATTTTAATGGCAATCCAGTTGGTAAACCATCCTATAAAAGCTGAAATAAAGGGTATCAGATAAATCGACATCTTTGCCAGACTTGTTTTTTTGAGAGGGCAAAGAAACAAAAAAAACCGGGATAACTTTTTTTCTGTTATCATTTGGAAATTGCATTTGAATTATCTTATCTTTGCAGTCCCGAAAAACAAAATGGTGGCCATAGCTCAGTTGGTTAGAGCATCAGATTGTGGTTCTGAGGGTCGTGGGTTCGAGCCCCATTGGCCACCCTTCACCGGAAAGTTCACCCAGGACTTTCCGGTTTTTTTTATGATCATCCTGCACATCGAATTATCCCTGTATGCATATCAGCCAACAAAAAAATATAACGAACGTTGTAGCAGGAAGTCAACCTTTTGAGCAAATTTGAATAATCGTAGCGCAGGCACTTTGCGCAGTTACACTAACGCCGGTACCAATGAACGCCTTATTAGAGCACGTTTTTGAAAAAAGACAGTTTACGAACAGCAACAACGAAGTGGTTGCCATCAACTCCGAAACGCCCAAAGGACAATGCGAGTTCCTTCAGACACTGATCAGGGAGCATAACTTTTCAAGCGCCATAGAAGTAGGCCTGGCCCATGGCACCTCTACCTTAGCCATCGCAGAAGCAGTGGCGGAGAACAAGGGCAGCTCCGTGGCAATGGACCCCTATGAACGCAGCTATTGGAACAGCGTGGGACTGGACCTGGTAGCCCAGGCCGGCTATCAGGTTGAATTCATTGAAGACTTCTCCTACCGGGTGATCCCTAAGTTCCTGGAAGCCGGCAGGAAATTCGATTTTGCCTATGTGGATTCCACCAAGCTGACAGACTGGTTAATGACAGACTTTTTCCTGATCGACAAGGCCCTGGTAAATGGTGGCATTATTGTATTTGATGATGTCAACTATCCCTCTATCCGCAAGCTGGTGCGCTACATTGCACAGCTGCCGCATTACCAGGTGGTGGGCAGCTGGCCATACAACAACCGCTGGTCTGCCGCACGAAAAGTGGCCAAGAACTGGCTGACCCTGGGGCTGAGGGATGGCCTGTCATTAAAAGACTTCAGGCTGGGACTGATCGGCCGTTCTGTGGCGCTCCGGAAAACCGGCGATGATACCAGGGAGTACGACTGGCACAGGAAGTTCTGACTGGCCGCGATAATTTTCCCGAACTGCCTGGCTTCCACTTTAACCGTCATACAGGCCTGGAAAAGCTGTTCACCGTTCCGCCGGTGTTTTCCCCGAACGGCCCCTGCACATTCCTGCCCAGGAGCTGCTGTTCCAGGGCAGCAACACCCATATTGAGCTCCGCCTGATCGCCAACCCGCATCCGCTTTGCCGAAAACCGGGTGATCAGCACCGAGGTCTCCACAGCCATTATCCAGCTGGACGAAGAGGAGCCCTTCAACGGCATGGCCCTGCAAGTGCACACAGATGGGGAAGGCACCCTCATGGTGGTGCTGCAGTACCGCTCCAGCAAAGCATGCAATGGCACCTTAGACCCCTCCGGCAGCCGCCGCTATATGGCGGCCGATGTGATCAGCATCACCATCCCCCCAAATGAGCTTACAACGGCTGCATACCCGAAAGCAACCCGTAAACGTTTTGTCTTTCGTAAAAGCCCATTGCACAGCATAAACAGGGCCCGATTCCCTTCACTACCAACCCCGGTAGATGCTCCCCCGGGTTTTGTAACGTCATCAAACGCCGTACAGCGTACGCCCGGGCTTTCTTACCCCTCATTGCGAGGGCCCTGCAGCCCCACTTAGCACCGGCCTTATGTACAATGCCATTTGGTCATTGATCGTAACGAACCAGCCGTTCATCGCACTATCTTGCTATTTAACCCACCACATCCAGAGCGCCAGCTCCCGGAACCAGCCATGCCTCTAACCATCCAAAACTGCTCTTTTTACCCCCTCAAAGCCTCCACTTATTTCCCTGGTACTTCATCCTGCACCTCCCAAGCTCCAACCAACCTCCAACCTCCAACTTCCAAGCTCCAACTTCCAACTTCCAACCTCAAACCCCCAACCTCAAACTTCCAAACTCCAACCAGCCTCCAACCTCAAACTTCCAACCTCCAACCTCAAACTTCCAACCAACCTCNAACCTCCCCCCAAATCCCCAAATCCATTTCATCCCCCGCTGAAGTCCCGATCAACTCCACCTCAACTCCACAAAGTATTGATTTACAGCAGGTTTATGCTGGCCGTATACCGGCCGCTTACCCGCCGCAGGATCAATGTACCAGTAGCATGGAGGCTTAGTAAGTATATAGTCAGTGCTTATTGGAAGCTTTGTAAGTGTTTAACCAGGTATTTATTAAGTCCTTACTTTTTCATACCCCGGTCACCGCCAAAGATCTCCATCCCGCCCTTACAAAACCTTCTTTTCTTAATATATAATTTCCTATTTTGTATCCGTACTCAAGCATCATCTAAACTACGCTTACGCTTATGGGAAATCAACCCACTGCCTGGCGCCGGATCAAAAACCGGTTGCGGGCTGCCATCTCCTTTATTACTCCCGGTCAGGTTACATTGAAAGCCAGCGGTATCGGTATACTGATCGCCACCTTATTGTTTTTCATCTGCACACTGGCCGATCTTTTCTTTTCAAAAGGGATCGGTATCGGCTATTACCTGGTCACCCTGGTGGTACGGGTGGTACCCGCCCTGCTGATAGCTGCCCTTATTGCCTGGGTAGCGCTGCTGGTGGGCAGAACACACCGTTATTTCCGGATCGGTGTTGCCTTCGCCTTCTTCTGCATTTTCTATTACTTCCGCCTGAAGGATCTCAGCTACTGGCTGGCGGGTTTCCTGGTACTGTTCCCGGCATTGATCTTCGGAACCCTGTCTTACTGGAGGCGCCGCCGCCAGGTGCAGTGGACAAGGCCCCGGCAGATCATGACCCTGGTGCTGTTTATTATCGGACTGGCAGGCGGGCTCACCGGGTTGTATTTCTTCCTGTATCCCGGCAGCCCGGTGCCGCCTATCACCAACTATAAAATGCAGGCGCAGCTGCCGGATACCCTTACCGCCGGCGATCCTTCCCGTCCGGGTAGCTACCAGGTGGCCACCCTTACCTATGGATCAGGAAATGATAAGCGCCGTCTTATCTACCGTCAATCCGTAAAGATCAAAACGCCCACGGTTGATGCGGCCGGGCTGCTCAAATCCTGGAGCGGCGTATACGGTAAGCTTCGCAGCTGGTACTTTGGTTTTGGTCCGGATAAACTGCCGCTCAACGCCATGGTATGGTACCCGCAAAACCTCCAGGGCCCTGCACCGCTGGTGCTGGTGGTACATGGTAATCACCTGGCGCAGGACTGGTCAGAGAAAGGGTACGATTACCTGGCCGAACTGCTCGCCAGCAGAGGGTACATCGTGGCATCGGTAGATGAGAATTTTTTGAACACCAGTCTTACAGATAAGCCCTGGGGCGGTTTAAAGAACGAGAACGGCGTGCGCGGATGGCTCCTGCTCAAACATCTCGAAGTGTGGCGAAAGTGGAACCAGGAGCCCGGCAATCCTTTCTATCATAAAATAGACACCAGCAATATTGCCCTGATGGGGCATTCACGCGGCGGCGAGGCCATGTCTCATGCCGCTTTATTCAACACCTTGCCCGCCCATCCGGACGATGCCAATGAAGTGTTCCACTTTAATTTCAACATTAAGGCCTACATCGCCATCGCCCCGGTAGACGGTCAATACAAGCCCGCCGGTATACTGGCGCCGCTGAAGGATATCAACTACTTTACCATCCATGGTACACATGATATGGATATGCAGTCTTACGGTGGCCTGAGCCCCATGTACCGCATTGAATATTCGCCTTCGTACCGTGGTTGTAAAGCGGGGCTCTATGTGCATCATGCCAATCACGGTCAGTTCAATACTTCCTGGGGAAAGTATGATCAAACCAGTCCGTATGCTAACCTGTATAATTTCACCAACCTGATGCCGGCGGCCGATCAGCAGCAGATCGCAAAGGTGTATATCAGCGCGTTTCTTGATCTGCATCTGAAAGGAGCGGAGGCCTATCAGCCGCTGTTTGTGGACTATCGTTACGGCCGTCAGTGGTTACCCAAACAGATCTATTTCAACCAGTTTGAGAACAGTCCGTCGGTTTTCATTGCCCGTTATGATGAAGACCTGAACCTGCAAACCGCCACCATGCCCGGTGTAAGCATCAGTGCTGATCACCTGAGTGTGTGGCGCGAAGCGCTGCATAAACTGATGTGGGGCGATCATATCAGCCGTTCTGTTTTCATCGGGTGGGACAGGCAGGGCGCAGATACCGTGGCCGCCACTTATACTTTCAGTTTACCCGATAGCAGCACGCTGCAGCTGGAAGGAAAATCACTCTTCTTCAGCCTGGCGGAAAGCGATGAAAGCGCGGCCCATGTGGTAAAAGGAGAACAGCCGAAGTCCGGTAAACCGCCTGCCGCAAAAGCAGATCAACCAAAAGAGAAGACGGAGAAAAAAGCAATTGATTTTACGATAGAGCTAAGCGATCAGCAGGGCCATCACATCCGCTTTCCTTTAAGTGAATGCGCTCCCTTACAACCGCAGATTAAGAAAAAGCTGACGAAGTTTGCATTCTTAAACCAGTACGATGATGCAGAAACCATCCCGGATCTGTTCTACTTCAGGCTGGAGAAATTACAACAGCAGCATCCTGAATTTGCGATGGATCAGCTGCACAGTATACGTTTTGTATTTGACAGATCGCCGTCTGGGGTGATCATCCTGGATGATGTGGGGTTCAGTGAGCTGGGGAAATAAAATTTCCCGTCAACTAATTATTTTAGTACATTAGCTAAAAATATTAGTAACACAATGGCGGTAGAGCTGGAAGAGATAAGATTGGGCAACTATTTTGCCCTGGGACGGCAGGTGATCCAGATTACGGAACAGCATTACCCGGTGCTGCCCACTTTATGCCAGCAGCTGGAACCGCTGCGCATCCAGTCTACCCGCTTAACCAAGCTGGGGTTTAACCTGGTACGTGGCGGGGATTTTAACAACTGGACAAGAGGGCACAACGGCATGCCGGTATTCCTGAAAGCAGCCGCCTCCAATCGCTGGATCCTGCAGTTTTCCGGGTATGACAAGGTGCGCTTTATTGAATACATCCATCAGCTGCAGAATATATGGTTCTGGCTGTTTACAGAGCCCCTGCTGCGAAGGGAGGATAACAGGAAGCAGGTTGAAGGCAATTAAAGAACAGTTCACACCTGCACCGGTTCCCTTTCTTCCGTATCCAGTTCCGTGCCCATTTCCCGGCGTATCCAGTTCATGGCAGCGGGGTTACTGCCCAGTTGTGAGCAGATCCGGTTCAGCGTTCCAAACTCAGGAGGGCTCAGGTATTGCTGGTAATCGTCCAGGGTCTGTGCCCTGTTATCCAGGTTGATGTCGTAGATCCTTGCGACGATGTTTTCAGGGATGTGGAAGATGGTCACCAGCTCATACGGACTGGCATAATTCAGTATCCTGCCCGTGCAGATCTTATAGCAGGGAACATGCGGACTAAACGGATATTGCGCACAATTGCAGTTGCTCATATAGGGGTGTTGAGGTTAAAGATCCAGAGTAAAAGGAAGCAGATCATCCACAGCGCAAACACGATCACGCCGCCTGTAAACCATTTGATCTGGCGCTGGAAACAGATATTCGCCTGCTCGGCAGTGGCGTCAATATAATCCTTTGACACAAACAAGCTGGCCAGGTAACTGCGCGTAACCCGCTGTCCCCAGTAAACAGACAGGCAAAGCAGCAGCCAGCCTAAAATGTAGAGAAAGTAGATCCATTTGAAATCGCTGTCTGTCTTCATATACTCCTTATCCAGGATAGCCAGCAGCGATCCGCCAATGATTAGTAATGACCAGCCCGTGATCCGGTTCGATTCTTCATTCACCGTCTTCAGCGCATTTTCACTGCTTACCGGCGGGGGAGCAGGAGGGGGGAACATTTGTTCTGCCGCCGCCACTCTTGACGGATTTACCCGCGCAAGTAACGCCGCCAGCATTTTCTTCCAGTTTTTGGGTAAGGGGCTAGCCATGTAGATTGAATTTTTCAGTTGAGCAGGGATCGGGACCGACAATACTCCATCTACATAAATGTAAGGTTTTTTCTTTATAAATCCGGCGGTGGAAATTTCTGGCCCTTTCCGCAATAGATAAGGCTTTAGGCTTGTTATTTCCCCCGGAAATTCCTATATTTGCAACTCGCAAAACCTACTTACTAGCTCGGCGAATCAGCTGGGCTTTTCTATTGTTGGATTGATTATCAAGGGGATAAGACTATACCGTATCTATATGTTTCCCTGACCATACTAACTACTAGCCCATCAATTTGATACACCCGTATGAAACGGGCATCCTTTGTTTGATTGCAAATACTATATGTATTTGATTATTTATTATTTGAATCAATAAAATAAATTAATACTAATATATGGATCAGCTAAAACTGAAATTGCAGGAATATTACCAGCGTTACCGGCAATTGGATCAACGGGTAAAACCCGGGAAGGAAGAGGTGGGCGACATGGAGAATGACATCCTTTCGCAGTTTGGGTTGCCAGCCTCCAAGCGCTTTGTGCAGATATTACACGATTTTGTAAATCATGCACAGGTGAACGACCATCTGCTGGAGTATGTAAGCAAAAAACTGCGTTCGGCGGCCCGGACTTACCTCTTATCACCGGTGATGTCTGATATTGAGCTGCTGAACCATGCACGCGACCAGAAACGCAGCGCCTACGACCTGCTGCCCGAACTGGGCTATCCTACCCATGAGTACGCCATTTTTATGATAGCTGAACTGCTGTACCGCCGTAATATGGCCAGTATAGATGTCCTGGACGAACTCCGGAAAGCACAGCAGCACGACAGCTGGAACGAACTGCTGCTGCTCAGCAAGATCAGCAATTATACCGCCAACGAACTGTATACAAAAATGAAAAAGCACGGACTGCGATTCCTGGATGATTTTATCCAGTTCAGCCGCCGCCAGGATGCTTCCAAAGCACCTGCCAAAAGGGCCACTCCCGCTGAAGTAGGCTACAAACCCAACTACAGCACCATCAGTAAAATGCAGGTGGAAGATATCGTGTTCGACGAGCATGGCGTTCCCTGCCTCTACGGAAAGATCCGGTCGGGCAACCGCTATACCCGCCTGAGCATCGGCATGGAGTTCTCTGAACTGAACCAGGTGCTGATGAGCAGCGGCGAAATGGGCGTGGAGATCAGCAACTTCATCAAGAAGAAACTGAACGCCCCCGGCGCAGAAAAGTCACTCGTCATAGATATCCGCACGGAATTCGGTAAGATGCTGAAGCTGGAGAACTGCTTCCTGGAAGTATATAAACCCCAGCACCGTGAAGGACAGGAATGGATAGAGGATAAAGAAAACTTCTATTTCGTGGAAAAGATCCTTACCAAAAAAGAGTTTGATAAACGCTCTAAAGAAGTGGAAACCAAAGAAAAGATCCAGGAATGCCTGGAGATCATCGGCGGCTCTTATGTAGCCTATCAGCGCCTCCGCCGTTTAGGCATCACCGATGAAGAAGCCAAGCTAAGGGCAGGCCTGCAGGATGAACTGCTGTTCAAACTGTCTACCTACCTGCACAAGCTGAAAGACTAAGTCAACTACTCATGGTCTTATATGTTATAAGGGGTACCATCGCTGGTACCCCTTTTTTTGCGCCCTGATTGTTGATAATGCTCCCCCTCCCATTTCCGGGACGAGTAACTATGCTGCGAAAACTTATGGCTTGTGTTTCAATCAAGTGGCGGTATGCCCGGTTAAACTTGCTTGCCTTTTCAGTCCTTACAAACATAGGATATAAAATTTCCTGATTGGTTAATCTGTCGTTAACCGAAAATTTTTTTCCCAGCCCCGAAGGTTCTTTACCGGAACGTCGTCCAATAAGGTAACAATGTTCAATTCATGATCCAATGATACAACGCATCATTTTATTGTCCTGCTGGTTATTGGCCGCCGTGCCTGCCGTGTGGGCGCAAGACCTCTCACTGAAAGGAGTACTGCAGGATAAAAAGGAAAAGTTCCCGCTGCCCGGCGCTACGGTAAAGCTGATACCCCTGTCAGACTCCACCAAAGTGTCAGGCGCTGTTACCAACGCCAGCGGTGTGTTCAATATCCCGAACTTACAGGCACAAAGCTACCGCATGACCATCTCCTTCCTGGGCTATAAAGATGTGAGCCGCACCATCAACCTGAGCCAGGCCAGCCAGGATGCCGGCACCATCTACCTCGAAGCAGGCGCTACCCGCCTGAAGGGAGTAACGGTAGCCGGACAGGTACCTCCGGTGCAGCAGAAAGGCGATACCCTGTCTTATAATGCCAACTCCTATAAAACCAATCCCGACGCTACCGCGGAAGACCTGGTAAAGAAGATGCCCGGCATCACCGTAGAAAGCGGTACCGTAAAAGCACAGGGCGAAAACGTGAAAAAAGTGCTGCTGGATGGAAAGGAATATTTTGGAGAAGATGCCACCCTGGCGCTCCGCAACCTGCCCTCCGAAGTGATCGATAAAATAGAAGTGTTTGACCGCCTCAGCGATCAGGCCCAGTTCACCGGCTTTGATGATGGTAACTCTTACAAGACCATCAACATTGTAACGCGGGGCAATATACGAAACTCACAGTTCGGTAATGTTTTCGCCGGTTATGGCAGCGATGACCGCTACATGGCCGGGGGCAACATCAGCCTCTTTAATGGCGACCGGCGTATTTCCATCATCGGCCTGTCTAACAATATCAACCAGCAGAACTTCGCTACACAGGATCTGCTCGGCGTAGTAGGCAATGCCAGCGGTAATCGTGGTGGCGGCGGCCGTGGGGGAGGAGGTCGGGGTAACCGTGGCGGTGGCGCCGGAGGTTTTGGCGGCGGCGGTAACGCCGGTAATTTCCTGGTAGGGCAGCAGAGTGGTATCACCAAAACCAACTCATTCGGTATCAACTTCTCGGATGTGTGGGGCAAGAAAGTAACCGTGAGCGGCAGCTATTTCTTTAACCGTACCAACAACGCCAACAACGAGCTGACTAACCGGGAAACCTTCCTGACGGCAGACTCCAGCCAGTTTTATAACGAACAGCAGCAAACCAGTAACACCAACTATAATCACCGTATTAACCTGCGTATCGAGTATAAGATAGACTCGTCTAACACACTGCTCTTTACACCGGGTGTCAGCTTCCAGAAATACAATGCATTTTCACAGACCAATGGCCTGAACACCTATGCAGACAGTAACCTGATCAGCCGTTCTGATAATATGCAGACAAGCCAGACCTCCGGTTTCAGCACCAACAACGGCATCCTGTTCCGCCACGCTTTCCCGAAGAGGGGAAGGACCATCACCGTCGGACTGAATATCGGCGCTAATGATAAAGACGGGCAGCGTAACCAGCAGGCTTTCAATACCTACTATAAAGGCCAGGCAGGCGTGAACGACAGCATTCGTCAGGAGTCCTATCCAAAGACAGACGGCTACCAGTTCTCTGCCAATATCGCCTATACGGAACCGTTGGGTAAAAGCGGACAGCTGCAGCTGAACTATAACCCTTCCTGGTCTAAGAACAGCGCTGATCAGCAAACGTTCCACTACGACGAGTTTACGGGTAAATATGTGCTGCCGGATACCAGCCTGTCTAATGTATTTGATAATACCTACAAGGCACAGAACGCCGGACTTACCTACCGCTATGGCAACCGTGATAAGATGCTGTCACTGGGCCTGTCTTACCAGTACTCAGAACTGAACAGCGACCAGGTATTTCCGCTGAGCACCAGGGTGCGCAGAACCTTCAGCAACCTGCTGCCCAACGCCATGCTGCGGTATAAACTGTCGCAGAACAGCAATATCCGCGTGTTCTACCGGGCCAATACCACGCAGCCTTCCATCGGCCAGCTGCAGAACGTGATCAATAACAGTGATCCGCTGTTCATCTCTACCGGTAACCCGGATCTGGCGCAACAGTACACCCACCAGGTGATCACCCGCTACAGCTACACGCAGCCACAGAAAGGCCTGAGCTTCTTTGCCAACATCTTCCTGCAGAAAACGCAGAACTATGTAAGCAATGCTACCTACATAGCTTCGCAGGACTCCGTGTTAACGCCTACGGTTACACTCTACAAAGGGTCACAGCTGGCCAAGCCAGTGAACCTGGATGGTTACTACAGCGCACGGTCTTTTTTGACCTTTGGTATGCCCCTGCGTTTCATCAAAACCAACCTGAACTGGAATGCAGGTTTCACCTGGACACGCACGCCGGGCATCATCAACAATATCGAGAACCTGTCCAACAGCTATAACTATAACCTGGGCGCCGTGCTATCCAGCAACATCAGCGAATACGTGGATTTCACCCTTTCCTATTCCGCTAATTTCAATGATCTGAAGAACAGCATACAGCCAACGCTCAATAACAGGTACTTCTCTCAGAATGCGGGCCTGCGGCTTAACCTGCTGTCAAAGAACGGATGGATGTTCTCCAACGATCTTAGCAGCCAGTTGTACAGCGGCCTCACAGACGGTTTCAACCAGCAATACTGGCTCTGGAATGTTAGCGCAGGCAGGAAGTTCCTGAAAAACCAGCGCGGAGAGCTGAAGCTCACCATCTTTGACCTGCTGAACCAGAACCGCAGCATTACCCGTACCACTGCCGCCAACTACGTGGAAGACGTGCAGACACAGGTGCTCAAACAATACTTTATGGTTACATTTACCTATAAGATCAGGAACTTCAAAACCAGCAAGGCAGCTGCCCCGCCGGAAGAAGAACCTGAAATGATGCAGCGCAGGCCCGAGGGCATGCTCCGCCAGCGAGCAGGGGGGCCGCCGATGGAGTAAACGTTTGAGGTTTGAGGTTCGTTGGAGGTCGGAAGTCCGAGGAGGTTGGAAGTTCGTTGGAGGATGGAAGTCCGAGGAGGATGGAAGTCCGAGGAGGTTGGAAGTTCAAAGAAATGTCCTGACCTGCACCTTTAACCTTCAATTTTTAACCAACCTCAAACCTCAAACTTCAACCCTCAAACCAGCATTTTATGACATCAATTATTTTAAGCATTGGATCTAACGGAAGCGCTGAAACGAGGTGACGAAGCCGCTTTCAGGGAATTAGTGGAAACCTGGAAGGACATGGTGTACAACACCGTGCTGGGTATTATCCAGCATGAAGCAGACGCAGAAGACGTAGCGCAGGAAGTGTTTGTACAGGTATACCAGTCCATCGGCACCTTCAGGGGAGATGCAAAGCTTTCCACCTGGCTGTACCGTATTGCAGTGACCAAAGCGCTGGACCATGTGAAGAAGAAGAACCGGAAAAAGCGCTGGGGACTGATCTCCGGGATCTTTGGCGACCGGCAGGAAGAACTGGCGCTGCCAGATTTTCATCATCCCGGCGTAGTGCTGGACAATAAAGAAAGAGCAGCAATACTGTTCAAAGCGCTGGAACAGCTGCCAGACAGGCAAAAGGCCGTCTTTGTGCTGCATAAACTGGAAGGCCTGCCCGCAAAAGAGATCGGCGAAGTAATGAATATGAGCGAGGCTACCATAGAAGGCCTGATGTACCGGGCCCGTAATAACCTCCGTAAACTGCTGGAAAAATATTATTCTGATAAATAGCGAAGGTTTTTTAAAAGAACGTCGTCTAATTAAATAGCAAGTAAACAGTAAACCGTGAAGCATAACGAACATGAAATAGAGAAAGTGCTGAACAGCCTGGATGGCGCATCCAGGGCAGGAACGGGAGATTATTTCTTTACCCGTTTACAGGCCCGGCTGCAACCAAAAGGCAGTAATGCATGGGAGCGTGCCATCGGCTGGATTGCACGTCCTTCAGTAGCCATCGTAGGGCTCTTACTGATCCTGCTGATGAATGGCGCCATCGTATTGCGGCAGCTCAAACAGGAAAAGTCGCTTGCAGAGCAGTCCTCCGTACAGGCCTTTGCAGAGGAATATCCTGTACAGGCAGAATCGCTGGCAATTTATAGCATTGACGATAAAACAGCATTATAATGGCTATAGCTAAGAACAAAGTATTGCTGATCATCGTAGGTGTGCTCCTGGTAGTGAACCTCGGCGTACTGCTGTTGTTCGTGAACCTGAAACCGGCAGGCCGCCAGGGTGGCCGCAACTGGGGCAGACAGGGGATGACAGAGATATTGGAGAAAAGGGCCGGTTTCAGTAAACAACAGCTGCAGGCTTACCAGGATCTGCGCAATCAGCACTGGAAAAAAATGAAGCCACTGCTGACGGATATGCGCGCTGCAAGAGACAGTTTTTACAGGCTGCTCTATGTACCGGAGATAACAGATTCCGCGCTGTTGCACGCGGCAGACGGAATAGCACAACGGCAAAAGGCCATTGATCTGCAGACATTCCGGCACTTCCAGCAGGTACGCCAGCTTTGCGATGACAACCAGCGGCCCAAACTGGATTCTCTGATACGCCAGTTCATGTCTAAATCGGGCGCACCTTTCCGGCGCGACAATCTTCGTGAGCGGAAGGAGCGGCCTTAATATAAGGTTTACATTTTGCGTCATTTTTAACTAAAAGTTGATTATTATGAAGAACAGGATTTTGTTAGTACTGGCCCTGATATTTGCAGGCCACATGACCATTAATGCACAGGGCTTTCAACGCCGCACCGTAGAAGAAAGAGTGAAGATGACCGTTGATAAGTTATCACCGGAACTTTCCCTCAATGACAATCAGAAAACTAAACTGGGCGAAGCTTATACGGATTTTTACAAAGGAATGGAGAAGATGAGGACCGATGCCCGCGCTGCAGGCAACCGTCCTGACAGGGAGGCATTCAAAAAGCTGTCTGATGAGCGCGATGCCAAGGTAAAAGGTTTCCTGAGTGATGACCAGTACAAAAAGTACACGGAAACGCTGGAGAATATGAAGAAGGAACGTGCATCCCACCGCAAACGTGGCGGCGGCGGTTTCAGAAGATAGTTCAGTTAGTGTTTACGAAAGGCGGATGATCGGTTGCTTCGGTGACCGGTCATTTCGTTTTCAGGGGAATGTTAATAGCGTATTAACGTTTGGAATAAAGATGTTTTCATAGTTTGCCGTATTCCCTGTTTGAAAAACGATTAACCCATGAACACATTACTCCGGCTCATAAATGCCGTTCGCAAACTATCCGAAGAAGATAAAGCCTGTATCGCAGGTTTTATCAAAACAGCAGAGATCCCCTCAGGAGAAATCTGGTCTGCCGCCAGCAAACAATGCATTGGCTGCCTGGAAAAAGGCCTGGTGCTGAAAACGATCCGCGTAAAACGTAACAGGGTGGTCATTGGCATTCATAAGGATGGCGATGGTTTCCCGCTGGGAACAGCAAGAACCAGTTTCCGGTTTACAGCAGTGGAACCCGCCGTTATTCACTACATTAAGTATGAGGATATTCGCCTGCTTTATCGCCGCTTTTCCGTCCTGATTGGATTTGTAAACAAACTTATGCAGCGCGATCTGCACCAGATGCGGTTCTATACAAGCCTGGGGGATGAGCCGGACCCACTGCAGCGATGCCAGCTTTACCTCAGGCGTCATCCCTTATACGCCGCCCGCCTGCCCACTAGCGTACTGGCCCGGGTGCTGGAGGTAAGTGAAAAAATGATAGCGGCCGTTGGTAGAAAGCGCCGCCTGGTTCACAACTGAAGGTTCATCCTCACGCCTGTGAAGTAACGCCGGTAACGCCATGCTTTCATACCATTACAATAATTTCGCGGCGGCATCCTCCCAGTTCAATATCCGCTCATAACCCTGTACGTGTACGTTATGATGCCCTGTGAACAGGTAGGGCTTGCCTTTGAAATGGGTGAAATTCCGTGTGAGGTCGTCTATCATGATATCCGTTTGCACAACGCTTTTGTCGCCGCAAAGGCAGAACTGCCGCCATGTAAGGAAGGGGAAATGCTCGTTCAGCCAGTCTATCTTATCCTTCAGCGAGTTGGGAAACTCCATAGCGGCAGATACGATATACAGCCGGTATTTCCTGTTCAGCTCTTCCAGTACCCGCTGTGCATCCGGGAATACCGGCAGGTCGCGAAAGAAGCCCGGCGTGTTGAGGTACTCCAGTACCTTACCCTTGTGATCAACGGGCAATGCTTCAGACAAGGTCTTTCCCCAGAGCTCTTCTTCAGAGAACACCTTGCCATAATCGCGGTAATACCATTCCCTCGCTTTAGTGATCGGGTCCGCGATCGTCTCATCCATGTCAATTGCGATAGATAGTTGCTCCATGCCGTTTTGAGTTGAAAGCCGATAGCCCGCTCCACTGCTTTTGACATGCCATGGAGTGGACTATCGGCGATGGATTAACCTAATACACCTGCTCCGCTCTGCCCACGGAGCCATCATCCCCGATGCCTTCCACGATCACCCGGAAATGGCGGGTGAAATCATTATTAAAGAAGGTGATTTTGGCAGTGCGGGTTTCCGGATCTACTGCCAGGTTCGGGTTCCAGTACAGTGTAAGCCTTTTGTCGGGCAGGGAATGTACTTCTTTATGTACGTTATAGTCAGGCGAATAGAATTCTTTCACTACGGTATACCCTGGTTTTTTATACAGCTCAAAGCCCTTCATGCTGTCATCGCCGCCTTCGCTGCCTTTCTTGGTATACACGGCAATAGCGCCATTTGCGCCGCCGCCGAAGCCGCCCATGAATGGCGGACGGAACACTTTTACCATGGCGATATCAGTTACCGCCACGCTGCTCAGCATATTGGCGTCTGCAGGCATTTCGTTCAGGTACAGCGATGGACGGCCTCCGCGCCATTGCAGGGAGGGATCGTTCAGGTTGCCCGTGATCTGCAGGCCCGCCACCCTGGATTGCAGGTACTGGAAGATATTCATGTAGCTGTTGTTCTCCTTGGTAAGGTCAAAGGTATAACCGTCGCCGCCTGCAAACAGGCCGGTGGCATAGCGTTTTTCCAGCGTTTCCTCTTTGGCGAGCTTACGTTCGGTGATGTTCACTTCTTTCAGGAACACCATCCGGCTGTTGATGGAGCGGTTCACGCGGTTGCCTTCAAACGCGGTGGTCAGGTAGTTCTTCAGCGTATTGGCGTCAATAGGCGGTGGCAGCTTAAAGGGGTAAGCCATGGTCACCGGCGCCGCATTCTCAAAGAAGTGGGTATTGAATTTTACCGTTACGTCTTTCCAGCGCTTCTGCTGATCATTGCCCTGGTAATATACCAGCGCCGTATCCATCAGCACCAGGTCGGGCACAGAGAACTCGCCCATGGCATTGGTAGGAGCGGTTACGATGGTGGTAGAGCTGTCTATCGGCTGTTTGATGATGAAATCCACCTTGCCGTTCATCAGCTGGAAACGGCCGCCATTGGTAAAGGCGGTGCCTTTCAGCAGGATGCCCTGTTCGTAGGGGAACCGTGTATCCGGGTATTGTTTATTCAGGATCTTCTGCCAGCTGAAACGGCGCCAGCCGTTGGTCATCATCAGCAGGTCCAGCGCATCCAGCCTGGCTTTAGCGGTATCCTGCAGGTACCAGGCGGGATTGTGGATATAACCCTTCAGGTCGGATGTCAGCAGCAGGTTAGACACGATATTGTCTTCATCCGGATCTTTCACCACCAGGTCTGCATCGGTTACAGATACAGAGAGGATGGTGGCCAGGGTATCCGGCAACTTGAGCATGATGGTATTTTTGGATCGTTCTTCGGTGTTGATGGAGGCCGCCTCTTCCAGCTGCAGGGGCAGCAGGTCGTTCTTGCGCAGGAATACCAGCCTTTCTGCCAGGGGCACGCCGGCTTTACTGAACAGCGTAAGCTGCATAATGCTGCTGGGCATGTTCTGGGTAGGTACAAAGCCGCTGATACGGCCCTCAGCTACATTGAGGGGCGCTTTATACACCAGCTGCTGGCCTATCTGGCCAATAATGAGCAGGTCGTTATAAGCGGTATCGTCCGGGTTGGCAATAAGGGCCTGGTAGAACACGCGCATGCCGCGGTTGTATATTTTCAGTCCCACACCGGTTGCTTTGGGCTCAGGCAGGGAGAATTCCTTCTGCTGGCCGTTGGCCGCTTTCACGGTGGCCTTGTAAGTATCGCCGGCGGCAGGTTTCAGCTCAAAAGAGCCCATGCCGTCGTGCATTACCTTGATCACGGCTACCTGTTGGCCCTTACTGTTCTTCACACTACCGTCAACGCCTATTGGAAAGCCGGACTGGTCAATGGCCTTGAATGCCACTACGTTATTCTGCCCGGCGATCATGTCACCGCCTTCGGGGAAGAACTGTACGGAGAAGTCGGTGCTTTTAACGGTATCCCGCGGTGGCGGACTGTTACGTTTGGCGGGATCCAGTACTTCAATGGTACGGTTATAAAGAAAACTGTGATCAAAGTTGAGCATCCAGGAAGTATAGGCCCTGATCTGGTACATACCTGGTTTCATGGTCTCCGGCAGGTTGATATTGCCCGGGGCGCCGGCATTGGAGGCCGCAAAGAGCTTTTTCTGTAATACGGCCCCGCTGCGGTCTATCAGTTCTACGTACAGGTTGGTGGCCCTGGTATCGGGCAGGCCCTGCAGCGTGATATACGCTTTGAACCACACGGTTTCGCCGGAAGCATAGTAATCTTTGTCCAGGTGCAGGTACACTTTCTGCTGTGGGTAACGGCCTGCAAATTCTTCCAGTGCTTTCACGATCTTATCGTCCCAGTCTTCAACGGCAGGAATGAACCTGAAAGCGCTTACGAACATCAGTATCAGTATACAGGCAGGGATCCACCACTGCAAACGCAACTGCTTTAGAACGGTGCGTAGGTGTTGCATGAAAAAATATTTAATACACGATTATAGAAAAAATACGCTGCACAATTTAGTACAATATAAGAATACATCAGGTTTACTTATTATTGCAGGCCATAATCAGGTTTTAAGATAATTTTAAGATAGTGGCAAAAAAGAGATTGATCGTAATAGGCGGCGGCGCTGCTGGCTTCTTTTGTGCAGTGAATGCGGCCCGGCTGGATCCGCAGCTGGACGTGCTGTTGCTGGAAAAAACGGGTAAGCTGCTGTCAAAGGTAAAAGTCTCCGGCGGTGGGCGCTGCAATGTAACCCATGCCGCCCCGGATATTGCTTATATGGCCCGCCATTATCCCCGCGGGCAACATTTTGTGAAGAAAGCCTTCGGTCATTTTTTTGTGCCGGATACCATTGAATGGTTCCGCGAAAGGGGCGTAACGCTGAAAACGGAGGCCGATGGACGTATGTTCCCGGTAACAGACAGCTCCCAGACCATTATCGACTGCCTGCTGCGCGAAGCAGACCTGCATCACGTAAAAATAGCCGTACAGACAGAGGTGAGCGGCATTACCCGTACAGATAGCGGTACCTGGCAACTGCAGCTGCAAAACGGACAGCAGCGGGAGGCAGAATACCTCTGCATTGCCGCCGGCGGATATGCCCAGGCGGATAAGTTTGGCTGGCTGAAGGCCACCGGCCACCAGGTAGTGGCTCCGGCCCCTTCGCTGTTCACCTTCAATACGCCCGGCCATCCCATTACCGCCCTCATGGGGGTAAGCGTGCCCGGCGCACAGGTAAAGATAGCCGGGGCCAAACTGCAGGAGCAGGGCCCTGTGCTGATCACCCACTGGGGCCTCAGCGGACCGGCCGTGCTGCGGCTCTCTGCCTGGGGCGCCCGCGAGCTGCAGCAGCTGCAGTATAAATTTACCGCCCTGGTAAACTGGGTGCCTGCCTTTCATGAGCAGGCCATGACGCGAAACGCTGCAGGGCCTGCGNNTTTCAATAGGTAAACAGAAGATCCACCAGAAAAATCCCTTTGAGCTGCCGCAGCGCTTATGGCAGTTCCACTTACAACAGACGGGTATACACGAAGAAATGCGCTGGGCCGATCTGCCTTCAAAAGAACAGCAGCTGCTGGTAAAACAGCTGACAGCCATGGAGCTGGCAGTACAGGGTAAAACCACTTTTAAGGAAGAATTTGTGACCTGCGGCGGTATACAGCTTTCGGAGATCAACCCCGCCACGATGGAAAGCAGGATAGCGCCGGGCCTCTATTTTGCAGGAGAAGTGATGGATGTGGACGGAATTACGGGCGGATTTAATTTTCAGCACGCCTGGACCAGCGGGTGGATAGCGGCGAGAGATATTGCTTTAGCTGCTGGCTGTTAGCTTGGAGTTAGTCTTTAGTCCCGGGTCGTTAGTGATTGAAGCGAATGCCTGTCCGTTGAGCATGTCCGTTTATTTCAATGTTGTTAATCCAAAATTTTAGTCTGATATTAATTCAATTCAATCACTAACGACCGGTGACTATTGACTATATATTTTGTTGTTGTTGTTGACGCAAAAGTAATAGCCGGATCTGTATAGTCCTAACCAATAATATTTATATCCATATAGATAAATTTTATAGCCAGTGAATGCCGGGCGCATAGTCGGTTTCCAGGGCCTGCAGTATCTGCCGGAAGTGGGCGGGCGCTCCGAGGAAGTCTATTTTGGTGGTGTCTATCATCAGGGTTCGTACGGAATGCTGTTTCAGGTACTGGATGTACATGTTGTGCACCCTTTGCAGGTAGGCGTCTTCAATCTGCTGTTCGTAGGAGCGGTTGCGTTTTTTGATATTCTTCTGCAGCTGTGGTACGGGGGCGTTCAGGAAGATCAGCAGGTCTGGCTGCACCAGCTGGGGGTTAATGATCTCAAATAGTTTCTGGTACAGGTTATACTCGTCTTCCGAGAGGTTGATCTTGGCAAACAGCAGGCTTTTTACAAAGAGGTAATCAGATATCACTACTTCGCTGAACAGGTCCTGTGTCTGCAGCATATCTTTCAGCTGCTTATAGCGTTCGGCCATAAAGAAGAGCTCCAGCGGAAAAGCGTATTGCTGGGGCTTTTCATAGAATTTAGGCAGAAAGGGATTGTCTGCAAATTCTTCCAGTATCAGCTTCGCACGATAATGCTCCGCCAGCATATGCGCCAGCGTGGTTTTTCCCGCGCCTATATTCCCTTCTATCGTAATAAATCTGTAATTCATGCTAATCTGATACGCTACTTTAATTATTTCCCATCAATCGCTCATCGCTGACTGCCAGCTGTTAGCAGTCAGCTCTTAGCCCCCCACTTTTTTTAACCGGCAGTTCGTCTTTACACTCCGCCAGCAGCGTGCGGATATCCTGCTTTAGTACCGGGTGCACCAGCTCAGGAACTATCTCATTGAGCGGCGCCAGTACAAAGCGGCGGTATTGCATGCGCGGGTGGGGCAGTTTAAGTTCGGGCAGAGAGATGACTTCGTTGTTATAAAAGATAATGTCTATATCTATTACCCGGGCGCCCCATTTCTCCTGGCGTATGCGGCCGATGGTGCGTTCGATGTTCATGGTGGTATGCAGCAGATCCAGCGGCGGCAGGCTGGTTTCGATCTGAAGCGCCTGGTTGAGGTAATCGGGTTGTTGCACATTACCCCAGGGAGCGGTTTCATAAAGCGCCGAGGCTTTTATCACCTTACCGGCCTGCTGATGAATGGATTGCACCGCCAGTTGCAGGTTTTCTGTGCGGTTACCTAAATTGCCACCTATAAGTAATATTGCTGTATTCATGTATATTTACCGGCGCAAAAGTACCCATATTCCTTATTTTTGAAAAAAAAGTTGGTTGTCGGCTACTGTAACGATTTCGCGCAATGGTAGACTAACAGACCCATAAACAGATCCATTTATATGCGTAGCTTCTTTAAGATCTTTCTGGCTTCTTTCCTGGCTTTGATCGTATTTGCCGTCCTCAACGTATTGGTAGCGCTTTTAATCATCGGTAAGGCGCTGGCGCCCGAAAAAGTAGTGGTCAACCCCAATGCTGTACTGGTAGTAGAAACCAGTCAGCCCTACGGTGAGCAGCGGATCGCCAACCCGCTCAATACACTGCTGAAAGGCAGGCCTAACGATATACCCGGCCTGTACGACGTGGTACGCCTGATTGCCTATGCCGCCAAGGATGACAATATCAAAGGCATTTACCTGAAAACAGATGGCAATCCCAACGGCTTTGCTACCAGCGAAGAGCTGCGTAATGCCTTAATGCAGTTTAAGAAGTCCGGTAAGTTCGTATATGCGTACGGTGAAGGTATCAGCCAGCAGGCTTATTACCTGGCCTCTACGGCCAACAAGATCTTCCTGCATCCGCAGGGCGGCCTTGATTTTGCCGGGTTTTCTACCCAGGTGATGTACCTGAAAGGCACGCTTGAAAAACTGGATATACAGCCGCAGATCTTTTATGACGGCAAGTTCAAAAGTGCTACAGAGCCTTTCCGTGAAACCAGGATGACGGAGGCCAACCGTATACAGACCAGCGCCTACCTGGGTGATCTGTATGGGCATTTTCTCAGCAATATCAGTAAGGAACGCAACCTGGATACCGCCACCCTGCACCGTTATGCCAATGAGGGGCTGATACAGCACCCGGAAGACGCTTTGAAATACAAGCTGGTAGACGGCCTGAAATATGATGACCAGGTAATGGACGAGTTAAGGAAAAAGCTCAGCATCAAGAAAGACGAAGACATCAACTTTGTATCGCTTTCCAAATACGAGGAAAGTGCATCCACCAAATATAAATCCACTACCGGCGATAACAAGATAGCGGTGTTATATGCCCAGGGCAATATTGTCAGCAAGGGTGATAACGACGATGTAATGATCAGCAGTGAAGAATACCTTACACAGATCCGCAAGCTGCGGGAAGATAAGAGCATAAAGGCAGTTGTTTTCCGTGTAAACTCTCCCGGCGGCAGCGCCCTGGCATCAGAAACCATTTGGCGTGAGCTGGAGCTGACTAAGAAGGTGAAACCCGTAGTGGTATCCATGGGGGATTATGCCGCCAGCGGTGGTTATTATATCTCCTGCATGGCAGATTCTATCTTTGCAGAGCCCAATACCCTTACCGGCTCCATTGGCGTATTTGCCGTGCTGCCCAACCTGCAGGGCTTCTTCAAGAACAAGCTAGGCATTACTTTTGACGGCGTGAAAACCGGCCAGTATGCCGACCTGGGAACGGCTACGCGTCCGCTCACCCCCACAGAACAACAATTTATCCAGAACGCGATAGACAGCATTTACAGCACGTTCAAATCCAGGGTGGCAGCCGGCCGTAAGCTGTCGCCGGCTGTGGTAGACAGCATTGCGCAGGGCCGTGTATGGAGCGGCGTACAGGCAAAAGAGTTAGGACTGGTAGACCGGCTGGGCGGCCTCAACGAAGCCATCGCCGCTGCTGCAAAGATGGCCAAGATATCCAGCTATCGCCTGCGGGAGTATCCTGATGTAAAAGATCCCATTGAAAAGCTGCTGAGCAGCCTGGGCAACAAAACCAGCGCCAGCATGGTGAAGAAAGAGCTGGGAGAACACTACACCATTTACCAGCAAATTAAACGGATAAAAGAAATGAGCGGCGAAGCACAGGCCCGGCTGCCCTTCGATCTTATTATCAGATAGCATTAATAATTAATAGTGCCTGCAGAACAAGCCCCCGGGCAGCCTGTTAAGCCCATCAGCGCCTTTTTAGAGAGATGTCTCTCGTTATGGTTAATTATTAATTCTTAAATATTAATTAAAAAACCTGCTGGAAACAGCAGGTTTTTTTAGCTTTACACGATTTTTTTTAAAGCAAGATCATATTTATGGCGGTGCAGTACAGTCAGTGGAAAGCCATGCTGGCCATTACGAGGGCTAGTCTCCGGGCTATTTTCCGGAGCCCTTCCACGGTGGCGTTCACTATCGGTTTTCCCTTGGTATTTATCCTGGTGTTCGGATTTATCGGTCAGAATACAGTAACGGTTAAAGCGGGTATCGCGCCGGGTACTGATACTTCGAGCTTTCTTTATAAAGAGCTGGCAAAGGCCAGGAGCCTGAAGCTGGTGGATGAGCCGCCCGCTGAAATGGAGGACGATATGATCAAGGGCCGTATTACTGCTATCGTGCAGATCACCCAAAAACCGGGGGCGGGCCCGGTGCCAGCTTACGAGGTAACGGTGCGTTCCAGTACGGCGGGGGTAGACAAGATCCAGGTGTTCCAGTCTATCCTGAAAGATGCGCTGAACCGTATAGACGATCATTTTTACCAGCGTCCATCCGTAGCAACGCTGAACTCCGTGGTAGTACCTGGCAGGGCTTATAAAACGATCGACTTTATCCTGCCCGGCATGCTGGGCTTTTCGCTTTTAAGCGCTGCCGTATTCGGTACGGCATTCCTGTTCTTCAGTCTCCGTCAGACACTGGTGCTGAAACGTTTTTTTGCCACCCCGGTCAGGCGAACCTACATCATCCTGGGCGAGACCTTATCGCGCCTGATCTTCCAGTTGTTCGGCGCCATCGTGATCATCGGCCTGGGGCACCTGGCCTTTGGCTTTACCCTGGTACATGGTTTCGTGACTTTTGTGGAGATGCTGATCCTGTCTTTGTTCGGACTGGTGGTATTCATGGGTTTCGGTTTCCTGGTGAGCAGTGTGGCGCGCAATGAAAGCACCATACCGCCAATTGCCAACGTGATCAGTATGCCGCAGTTTTTGCTGGCGGGTACTTTCTTTTCTGTAGATGCCCTGCCCGGATGGTTGCAGCCGGTATGCCGCATGATGCCGCTTACTTACCTGAACGATGCTTTCCGCAAGGTGGCCTTTGAAGGGCAGCATCTGTGGAATGTAGGCCTGGAGCTGGGGGTGCTGACCCTTTGGGGGGTGATTATCTACGCCGTTACCATTAAGGTCTTCAAGTGGGAATAGTCCCCTATATCGTCTTTTTTTCTTAATTTGGCTGCATGCAAGTCCTGTATATCATTCTGGGCGCTCTGGCTATCCTGATTCTGGGCCTTTTTGTATTTTCCCTTTACCTGCCTTCCCGTTTAAAGATCGAAAGATCATTATTGATCAAAGCAAGGCCTGAAGTGGTTTTCCGTGAGGTAAACACCCTTCGTAACTGGGAAAGATGGTCGCCCTGGCATCAGCTGGATCCTGCCATGAAGCTCGTTTACGGGGGAAAAGGAAAGTGCGGCCGGCGCCAGCTACAGCTGGGAGAGCAGGAAAAAGGAATGTAGGACGGGGCAGTTTGAGTATTACCGAGTCCCGCCCGTATGAATACATTGGCATCCACATTAACTTCACAGGTCATGGTATCAGCAAGGGACATTTCCGCTTTGAACCGGTAGGGGAGCATACCCGTGTAATATGGGTGATGGAGATGACCATCGGACAAAACCCGGCCAGCAAGGTAATAGGCTTAATGATGGACAAATGGGTAGGGCGCGACTTTGAACGTGGCTTACAGCAGCTGGCTGTTGCGGCATCCCATTGATCATCAGTTATCTTTTAAAGCCTGTCGCTTTTTCATTTCTGCTTTCTGCTTTATCCTTAATTTAGCGAATGCGTTTTATAAAACTATTCGTGGTCAGTGTCCTGTTTTTTGTGGTACTGATCTTCCTGATTTCCTTATTATTTCCTCCCAATGCGGTAGTAGACCGTTCCGGTGTTATTGAGGCGCCGATGGCTACTGTATATGGTGAGATCAGTGAACTGAGAACATGGCCGGCGTGGAATCCGTGGACCAAAATGCAGGCCGCCGGCTCATTGCAGTATTCAGATCCGTCGCATGGCGCGGGCGCCTGGTACAGCTGGGAAAATCCGCAGCAGCAGGCAACATCCGGTAAGCTGACCATCCTGCGCAGCGATCCTGCCAAAGGCGTGTATTATGACATGCATTTCAAAGACATGAAACCGGTAACATCCGGGCTGGAGATAAAACCTACGGAAGACGGTAAAGGCACGGTAGTGCACTGGTACCTGAAAACAAGGCTGGGCTGGCTGCCCTGGTGGAAGTTCCGTGGTTTTATGGCCGACAGGCTGATGGGGCCGCAGGTAGAGCAGGGGCTGACTGAATTGAAGGCGCGTTGTGAGAGAAGATAGTTTCCAACTTTCAAACTATTCTATGAGCGGTAAGCGGCATTCTCATGAATAGGTGTAAATTTCTTTCCCGTTTCAGCCATTAAATCAATACAGACTATATGAAAAAGATCCTTTTAATGCTCACCATCCTGGCTACCACCGCCAGCATGGCATTTTCCCAGGCGGTACAAAGCCCGAGGGTGACCGCTGAGGGCACCAATGTAAAGATAAGCTATGGCCAGCCTTCTAAGAAAAACCGCGAGATATTCGGTAAACTGGTACCCTACGGCGAAGTATGGCGTACCGGTGCTAACGAAGCTACCGAGATTACCTTTGAAAAAGACGGCACTTTTGGCGGTAAACCCGTTAAGGCTGGTACTTATAGCTTGTTCACCATTCCCGGCGAAAAAGAGTGGACATTTATCCTGAATAGCACGCTGAAGCAATGGGGCGCTTATAAGTATAACGAGATCAAAGGAAAGGATGTATTGCAGGTAAAAGCGCCGGCGTCTACCCTTAGCGCACCGGTAGAGAAACTCACCATCACGCTGCCGGCTGGCAAACTGGTATTGGAGTGGGATAAGACGAAAGTGGAAGTGCCTGTAAAAGCATAATACAACTGAATGTCTGAATGTTGAAGGTTTGGAAGTTTAAAGATCAACGTTAAACTTCCAAACCTTCAAACGTTTAAACCTTACAGCTGATGCAGAAAGGCAAATATGCTTTCATAAACCATTGCCAGCTGATCATCTGTTATACAATAAGGTGGCAATATATATAAGGTGTTCCCCAAGGGCCGCAACATGATCCTTCTTTCTCTGAAAAAACGGTGCAGTTGATCCGCCAGGTGATTGATATAGCTATCTTCCCCCTCCGTTACAATTTCAAATGCTATAATCGTACCCGTTAAGCGTATATGTTTGACCGCTTTATAAGCCGACAACTTCTCGGAAAACTGCTGATGCTGCCGGTTGATACGGTCCCGGTTCTCTTTACAGGCCGGATCCAGGAACAGGTCAAGACTTGCTAACGCCACGGTACATGCCAAAGGATTTGCGGTGAAGGAGTGCCCGTGAAAAAGCGTTTTCAGCTTGTCGTTCGACAGGAAAGCTTCGTAGATAGCGGCCGTACAGGTAGTGATGCCGAGGGCCATGCTGCCGCCGGTAAGTCCTTTGGAAAGGCAGACCATATCAGGCGGGGTGCTTACATACTCCATGGCAAAGTTCCTGCCCGTGCGGCCAAAACCTGTCATGATCTCATCTGCGATCAGCAGTATCTGTTCCTGACGGCAGTACTGCAGTAACTGGTCCAGCGCTGGGGCATCATACATACGCATACCGCCCGCACCCTGGATCAGCGGTTCGAAGATAAAAGCGGCAATGGAATCGGGGCCTAATGCCTGTATAGCGGCCTTCAGTTCCCCGATGTTATCTGCCGAAGGCGTATCTATAAAGTGTACCTCAAATAAAAGATCATTAAAGGGCGCGGTAAATACGCTTCTACTGCTCACGCTCATCGCCCCGAAGGTATCCCCGTGATAGGAGTGCTCAAAGGCCAGGATCTTATGCCGGCGAACCCCCCGGTTGTGCCAGTACTGGAGGGCCATTTTAATGGCCACTTCCACGGCAGTAGACCCGTTATCAGAGTAAAAGACCCGGCGTTGTTGTCCGGGTAATATGGGCAGTAACTTTTCCGCCAGGTGTACGGCTGCCGGGTGTGTGTATCCTGCAAATATGCAATGCTGCAGCTGCAGGGCCTGTGCGGCCAGCTTTTCCGCAATATAGGGATGGGCATGGCCGTGAATATTCACCCACCAGCTGGACGTGGCATCCAGGTAGCTGTTACCTGCTTCGTCAAAAAGTAGTGCGCCTTCTCCGCGAACAATTCCTATGGGTGCAGGAGCGGTCTGCATCTGGGTGTAAGGATGCCAGATGACCTCCAGATCACGTTCACTTAATGTTTTAGACATGGGTGCAAAGCTAAATGGCGGGAGGGCAAATGCCAAATTCCAAATTCCAAATACCCGAATACCAGGGTAGGGGAGTGATTAGTTTTGCCTCCTTTTGGAATTTGGTATTTGGAATTTGGGATTTGATATTACATCTTATGGGAATAAATAATATAAAGGAAAAATTGGTAATAAAGCAAAAAGTGTTTTACATTTGCGTTCCATTTTTGGTAGTACGGGATGTAGCGCAGCCCGGTAGCGCGCTTCGTTCGGGACGAAGAGGCCGCTGGTTCGAATCCAGTCATCCCGACTTGACAGGACAAAGTGGAAATTTTACCATTTTGTCCTGTTTTATTTTCGCCCAAAGCCTTATCCAGCGCGTATATTATGCGCACCGCTTCATTGATGCGGGAAGTTCGAAATGTAAAACCGTCAAAACCTAATTTTTCCGGGTACATCGAACTAATGATCTCACGTTTTCTGTCTATCTCGCCGCTTTCATACGCATAATCCAGTTTTAAAAGATTATTCAGCCCCCTGCCTAACAGGTCGGTTATGTTCACTTGGTCATAGTCGTAGGCGCTTAGTTTGGCTTCCAGCTTCTCCAATTTTGTGCTATACTCGGTTTTCATTTCCCGGAAGTCAGAAGGCTCAATTTGCTTTGAAGAAAGCAATTCCCGTATGTAAGACAGCTTCCCTTCTAGTTCCTTTATTTGGTATTGTAACTGTCTCTGGTCGCTCTGTAAATGGTCGGTTTGGTCATGCCATGCTTCGATAAGGGTGACCCTATAAAGATCGGCCATTTCCGCGCGAGGCACGTATTTCTTTATTTCACAAGTAAATAAACTGTTTACATTGTCCGCCCTGAATCGGCAAGTACACCCGGTTGTACAATGATAATAGCTGTAATATCTGGTATGCCCTTTGGACTTACTGCCGGTTAACAGTTTGCCGCATTTTGGGCAGATCAGAAAACCACGCAACGGCAATTCGTTATTGGTAATGATTTTGAGACGGTACGGCGCTCTTTTTCTGCCGTCCAAAACGTCCTGCGCCCGGTAAAATAGTTCTTCCGATATAATAGGCTCATGCAGCCCTTTCACAAATCGGGCTTCTTCATCCTTGTACTTGGCAATAAATATTTTCCCGCAATAAACAGGATTACGGATGATAAACCAGAAAAGACCTTTGCTCCCTTTGTACCCCTTTCCCTTAGACATTTTGTAAATCTGTTCGGTATTAAATACCCCTTCCGCAATCTGCTCGTAAGCCCAACGTATAATGCTTGCTTGCGGTTCTTTGGGAGCAATATACTTTCTGCCGGCCTCATCTGTCTTGTTCACATAACCGTAAGGCGCTAAACCCATATAACGCCCTTCTTTTCTTGCCCTTCGCATACCATGAATAACATTTAATGCCCTGCGGTCATTCTCTACTTCGGGAGCCGCTAAATAGAAGGCCAGCATCATTTTATTTTCGGGAATAGACAAGTCTAGCGGCTGTTCAATAGCTTGCGGCTCTACCCCTAATTTTCGCAGCGTATTGATCATCTGGTAAGCATCCCCTGCATTGCGGCTAAACCTGTCCCATTTGAGAAACAGCACCAAATCTGCCTGTCCTCTATGTCGCTTTAATTCCAGCAGGTACTTCTTCCATTCCGGCCGGTTAAAGGTCTTGGCCGAATGATCTTCAAAAATCACCTTACGGATGGAAATTTTGTTGATGTCGCAATATTTGCGCAATAGTTCTTCCTGGCTCCTTTGGGAATAGCCTTTGTCCGCCTGTTCATCGGTACTTACCCGGATATACAAATCAGCTATTTTCATTTTCCTAAAACTTGGGTTATCAAATAATACATTTGCTTACGTTCATCGGTTACGCAGTTTTTCCAAATGATGAGCAACAATAATGTTAGCCAATTTACGCATAAATTCAAGGACGGCTGCCGCCTGCTCAACAGTTACTGCGATGCCTTTCTTTTGCAGCATTTCCGCTGCTTTCTCTGGTTTAATTTTTTCCATTTGCACCTCCGCATTTATCAAGTTCACAATACCCCTCGTGCAAGGGAACACTTTTCAAAAGCTAATATAAGTAATTAGTTTTGATATTTTGCGTTTTACCAAAACTTTTTTTGAAATTATTCCTGATTTTACCGAACTTTACCCAAATTGACGCTATTTGATGTGTTTTTATATAATTTGTAGCACACTTTACTACTGTATAAACATTTTTAGTATGAAAGCGTCTAAAAGAGGTTAAAAATGACTAAAACATACAAAGTTAGCTATAAAACGTACTTCAATGACCGGCTTAAACAAGTGTATTTTCATGGAAAGCTCACCCACCCGTTATATGTACAGGTAACATTTGACAGGAAAACGATCTTCTTCAAAAGCTATTACTTTGAACTGTTTTCAAAGCCCCGATATTTTTTGTCTGTAGCGGGGTTAACCGGGGGGCCTTCTATTGAGGATATTATTAAAAAGGAAAATGAGGTAATTGATTTTATCATTGATAAAAACCTGCAAGATTTCTCTTTAGACCTCTTTAAAAAAGAATATGCCTTTTACAGCAAAGACCTTTGCGACATAACAGAGGAAGGCTTTATTGATTACATGTATATTTTCTTTCAGGATAAGGGAATGCCTGACCTGGCTGTTACTGTAAGAGAAGGTAGCACGTTCCGTATTGTTTACAATGTGGTGCGGGATATGAAACGAGCTTTCAATAAACCTTTATATGATGAGTTGGTAGAAAATTCTTTTTACTATGCCCCGCCCTATCTGCCGCTATATGGATTTATGCAGCAGACAAAGAAATGGCCGATGTTAAGCCTTACGGTTATGGAGTGGGAAGATATAAAGACAAAGGCCCGATTTGCTGAGTATATGCAAAAACATTACCCGGACAAAGATGTGGTCCAGGTAATGACAGAAATAGATAAATGGCTGAATCAACTAAGGAATGAGGGTAAGTAGTAGCATACCATCAAAGTTAGGCAACATATGAATTGTAGGTTTAGGTGGTTTTGCTTCATTCACCCTTTACGTTTTACACAAAGGGAATTTCTGCAACTTTATACATTTTTTCATCCAGTTTTTGTTTTGTTTGCTTAAATGCTTCTAAAGTAAGGTTAATGTCCTCATCTGTATGAACTGCTGTCGGGATTAGTCTGTAAATAATCTGTCCTTTAGGTATTACAGGATATACCACAATAGAACAAAAAATGTTATAGTTTTCCCGCAAGTCCAGGCACATAGCCGTAGCTTCCGGTATATCTCCTTGTAAATATATAGGGGTTACCGGTGAATTGGTCGAACCGATATCGAATCCGTTTTCTTTTAATCCATGCTGAAGTTTTTTTACATTTTCCCATAATTTATGTTTCAATGCCGGTTGGGTGCGTAATAATTCCAGACGTTTGAGGTTGCCGATCACCAGGGGGGAGAGGTAGTGATTTAGCAAATATCTGAGAGCGCATGTTATACCGCAAAAAGTTAATAATAGCTTTATCACCACTTATAAAAGCGCCTATTGAGGCCATAGATTTGGCGAAAGTTGAAAAGTACAGATCTATTTTGTCTTGTATCCCTTGTTCTTCCCCTGTCCCGGCTCCATTTTTTCCCATTGTTCCAAAACCATGCGCATCATCTACCAGCAGACGGAACTTATATCTGTCTTTTAAGTCTGTAATTAGCCGGAGCTTACCTTGATCACCGGCCATACCGAAAACCCCTTCGGTAATTAATAAAATACCACCGCCTTGACTTTTAGCCATTTCCTGCGCCCTGGTTAGTTGCTTCTCACAGTCTGCAATGTCATTATGCTTGAACACATAGCGGTAACCTGGGTGCAATCGCAATCCGTCTATGATAGAGGCGTGACACTCGGCGTCATATACTATAATGTCACGGCGGCTGCAAATAGCATCAATAGCGCTTGAAATCCCCTGGTAGCCATAGTTCAGTAATATTGTATCCTCTTTGTTTACAAATTCTGACAATTCTTTTTCTAATTGTTCATGATGATCGGAATTGCCGCTCATCATACGGGCACCCATCGGTGACGCCAATCCGAATTTAGTTGCCGCTTCAGTATCTGTTGCTCTTACTTCCGGGTGGTTAGCTAATCCTAAATAGTTATTGAGACTCCATATAATCTTTTCTTTCCCCCTAAAACTCATACGCGGCCCTATTTCTCCTTCCAACTTTGGGAAAGCAAAATACCCGTGTGCCCTTGCGGCATGTTCTCCAATAGGGCCCATATGTTTGAGTAATTTATCAAAAATATCCATGAAGTATTATTTATATTTTAAGTACATGAAATCCTGTTTATTTGGTATATCAGTTAAGATGCTTTCACTTCTTAGCAATGCCTCTTTAAATGTTGCTAATACATTGGCTTTCCCTATTGCAAATAATAGCCGTGCCTTCTTTAATTCTTCCAAAACCTGGCTGCTTTGAACTTCAGATAAAATTAGTTTGGTGCCACGATGCTTTAATTCCTTATGTACCTCCTTTAATGTATGAATGCCTGTCGCATCTATGATCGGCACCTCCCGCATACGGATAATTAAAACTTTGGGAGCTTTCTCTATTATTTTGCTTGCTTCCTTGAATTTATAGGCTGCACCAAAAAACAAGGGACCAGTAATTTCAAAAACTTCTACATCATTGGGTACAAAAAAATTAGAAACTGATAGTGGATCAGTTTTGCTTTTATCGCCATTGAATTGTTTAGTAATAACACTAACATTGCTAAATTGTGTCATTTTTCGCATGAAAAGGAAAGAGGCTAATATCATCCCAATTTCAATGGCAACAGTAAGATCGATAAGCACCGTAAGTAAAAAAGTAGTAATTAACACCGCAGTATCACTTTTAGGGCCTTTCAGTATCGCCACAAAATTTTCCCATTCACTCATATTATAGGCTACAACAACAAGAATTCCTGCTAAAACTGCCATAGGTATTAATGCGGCCAATTTGCCTATAAAAAGCATAATCAGCAGTAATGTTGCCGCATGTATTATACCGGCAACAGGAGTACGGCCCCCGTTTTTTATGTTGGTAGCGGTTCTTGCGATAGCTCCGGTAGCAGGAATACCGCCAAATATGGAAGAAAATATGTTCGCCGTTCCCTGCGCTACCAGCTCCATGTTACTTTTGTGTTTACCACCAATCATCCCATCTGCTACCACAGCAGAAAGTAAAGATTCAATACCACCTAATAATGCAATAGTAAAAGCAGGTTGGATAAGCTGTTTAATAGTGCTAAAATCTAAATGTGGTATGGTGGGAGAAGGTAAGGAAGTAGGAATACTACCAAACCTACTTCCTATAGTTTCAACAGGCAGATGAAATAGCTGAACAACTAAGGTTGATAAAATGATAGCGATGAGCGATCCTGGTATTTTATGAGTTACTTTAGGCCACAAAAAAATTACTATCACGGTGAATGCTGCTAAAGCAAATGCATATACATTAATAGAAGAAATATACTGCGTGTATGCTATCCATTTTTCAAGAAAATCAGAGGGTACTGCTCCCATCTTCAATCCTAAGAAATCCTTTATTTGAGAGGAAAAAATGATCAGCGCTATTCCGCTGGTAAATCCTACTATCAATGGGTGTGGAATAAACTTTATTACAGAGCCTAACCGCGCTATCCCCATTATGATCAGAATGATTCCAGCAATAAAAGTGGCAATGATAAGACCGTTTACGCCGTATTGCTGTACAATGCCGTAGACTATTACTATAAAAGCTCCTGTAGGCCCGCCTATCTGCACACGACTACCCCCTAATGCCGAAATAATAAATCCAGCTATTACTGCGGTAAATAATCCTTTTTCAGGTGAAACTCCAGAGGCAATAGCAAATGCAATGGCTAAAGGTAATGCAACGATACCAACAATAAGACCGGCTTGCAAATCCTTTGCAAACTGATCTTTAGTATATCCTTTTAGGGTATGGAATAGTTTAGGAATGAACATATATTTATTTAATACTATTTTGCTTTTATTCGATTGGTTCAGGGTCATACGTCACAAAAAAATTAAGGTATAACGTACGTGACCAACGCATGAGAGCTGGCATAGCCAGTACCAATAGGGCCCCATTGATGATCAACCAATGAAATACACTATTGTCTCTCCATGATATACCAAAAATCAGCCAATACCAGGCTAAGTTAAAGACCGAGAAAGCAACACACATAACATAGCTAACATATCCTGTTCCGTACCAGAAGCCTGGTTCCAACTCAGTTTCTTGCGTGCAAACCGGACAATGCGAATGCATGTCAAAAACTCTTTTTAGATGATAAGGATTGTTATTTCTAAATAAATAACCTTTTCTACAGCGCGGACATTTGTTACGTAGAATGCTGGCAATTAAGCCAGGTCTTTCAGTATCCCGGTTACTAATTTTCGGCATGTTTTACGGTTAAAAGTTCACGCACATAAATCAAAGCGCAACGATACAAACTCCATTGGTCACTCTTGCAATTGAGTGGAGATAAATCCTCTAAGACACTTTGCAGTTTTGTCAAATAACGTTGAATAATAAATCCATTCTTCTTTTTCTCTACCATATTTTGCACTGATTGAACAATGATCATTTCTACCTGATTGCAATTTTTCACTACTTTAATTTGTTGTATTATCAACAAGACATATTCATCAGTTGTCATAACAAACTCTTTTATTGAAGGAACTCGACTTTTCCATTATCCATATTATATACCGCACCGGCTATATTCACTTCCTTCCTTTCAATCTTTTTTTGTAATTCCGCATCTGCTTCTACCAAATGCATCATGTGAAGAACATTAGCTTTCACACAATTTCTATAAAATGAGACTTATCATGAATCTGTTTGATTTCAGATTCATTTTTAAGTGTATCAATTAAAGTTTTAATGTATCCATGTGGTAACTCTCCATTAGCAAAAGCTTCTATGGCCCCGCATCGCTCATGACCCATTATTATAATAAGATGTACACCCAGATGTTCTACTCCATATTCTATACTACCTAACTCCACCGGGCTAATAATGTTACCAGCAGAGCGAATAACAAAAAGATCGCCCAACCCCTGGTCAAAAACCAATTCTGGGCAAACCCTTGAATCTGAACAGCAAACAATGATTGCTTCAGGATGTTGTTCTCTGGAGACTGTTGACATCCACTGTTTGTTTGTATGAGGATGCTGCATTTGATGGCTGTGGAACCGTTTATTTCCCTCCTGCAAAAGTGCCAATACATTTGATGATGAAATACGATGGTCAGGTGCTGCTGGCTGATGACAGGAAAATGAGATCAGAAGAGTAAAAATAATAACTATAAATAAAACAGTAGGTGTAATAAATCTTACTTTCCTCATCTTTTTATCCACATTTTTAAAAGCAGATCAATAGAAGCATCTACAACCTGATAGCTGGGTGGTACTTCATCTTCCAGGCTATGAAAAGTCACTAACCGGGTACCGCTTGGTTTATTTTCCAAGGCTTTGAACAGATAACGGGAATAATATACGTACAGGCTGGTAGAGTATTCAATCTGTTGATCTATGCGATCTTTCCCATCCAGGTTTTCAAAAAAAGACGTTATAAAAATAAAAGCTATCATATTCGGACAGGTCTACTTGCGTAAAGTTCGCATTTATAAAATCGGCATTGCCGGTTTGTGTAGCCTCTCTGGCTGCAAGTGAGTAGTGATATAATTCCCGACGTTGTTCTACACCGAAAAAAAAGGCTTCCGGAAAGAAATGGGCACCGATAAGGCAAAACTTTCCAACACCACTCCCTATATCCAATATTTTTTTTCCTGGTACATCTGCCAGGAATTGGGCAGCCTTTTTAGCTACTCCTAATGGCGTCCAATGCCGCCTTGACAATAGTTGTATCCTTTCTGGATACAACCAGTCAAAAGCAGCATCGGTCATATAGCAGGTTGGCTTTAATAGAGTATTATTTTCCATAATTAAATTCAATCAACTTTTTTAAGGCGAATATGTTTTTGATAATCTTCCCGGGAAAGAAGAGGCTCCTGGCCAGAAAATTTTAATGGAGTGATAAAAAATACCCACCCTCTATCCTGAGGGCTCTCAAGGATCAGGTTTAAATTGCCATTCAGTTTTTGGTTAGACCCTAAGAATTTACAGTTAACAGGAGCATGTATGGGGATAATATAGTCCTCAGAATGAAGTTCTGCTATTAAAGTGCCCTTTTCAATGGCTCCTTTATACCTGTACCATTTAATATTATCAATTTTCTTTATCCCTTTTAACTTGAATGCAGAAATGCCCACAAAACCAACTGTTCCATTATAATCAATCCATTCGTGCTCAACGGTATAATGCATCATCGGGCGAGAAATAGTTGTTTCTTTCATGTTGCAAAGGTACCTTTGTAGATCATTCATCGAACTGCAAATTTTCAACTGGAAAACTGATAAAAGTCAGCTTCATTAATTTATTGATTTAAAATCTAATATGAGTTTAGCTGGTCGATTTCCTATAGATAAATGGAACTTTAAATCACAATCCATTTTGCAAAATCTCCCTGTTGAAGAGTATGAACATCTTTGTTTGCATATGATAGAGCAGAAATATAAAAAGGGTGAAATGTTATTTAGGGAGGGAACAGTACCACAAGGTATTTTTTTTGTAAAACAGGGTAAAGTAAAAAAATATCAGGTTGACCGGGATGGGAAAGAGCAGATCTTTTATGTAGCTAATTCAGGAGAGTTAATTGGATATCATGCCGTAATTACTGATGAAAGATACCCGGATTCCGCCGCTACTTTAGAGGACAGCATAATAGAGTTAATACCAAAAGAGGATTTTTTGGAGGTATTAGAGAATTCTACTGTTCTTCCTCAAAGGTTGCTCAAAATTTTAAGTCATGAATTCACGGTTTTAACAAATACTATTTCAATACTTGCGAAAAAATCTGTTCGCGAAAGAGTAGCTATTTCATTAATTGTATTACGTGAGAAATTTAAAGATGAAACAAAACCAGGAAATGAAATAGCAATAAATATTTCCCGCAATGATTTGGCCAATATGGTTGGGACCGGCGAGGAAAATGTGATCCGTTTTTTAAAAGAGTTTAAAATTGCGGGTATACTTGATACCTATGGGAGAAAGATAGTTATTCGTGATGTTGGAAGATTAATTGAGTTATCTGGTTATAGTAGTTTAAAATAAAGTTATACATGTGAGGTGGTCGGCCCATACAGGGAAAGTAAGGCCAAGTAGATTTATTTGTTTCAGGAGGTCTTTTCTTCCACAATTTTCTTAGCGGTTTCCTGTAACCGCATTACCTTATCAAAAAGTTTAGACAGATCACATTCCGGTATATTATACTGACTGTCATACCGGGCTTTTAAATAGGCATTTTCCAGTATATCCAGCAGGCGCTTTTCCTCGTCTGTATCATCCGGGAAAATACTGTTCAACTGGGGAGCGCAGCGGCGTATATGCTTTTTCAAAGACCGGATTTCATGCGTCTTTTTATCGTATCCGTTCAGGCTTTGCAAAACACTTCGGTAAGTAAGTTCAACCGCTTGGTGCAGCAAAAAGCCGATAATATGGGAAGGGTTGTTTTCATGTAGGTATGTAGCACTTTCGTTAAAGTCAATAGCTTTTTTAAAGTTAAGCATAAACTGTTCCCTGAGCCGCTGTTTCAACTCCTGCATCGCCTCGGGCGTTGTTGATGGATACATGGCTACCTTATCATCGTACACAAGATTTTCAGGGATGCAGTTAAGGGAATAGAATATATGCCCGTTACGCAGACCTTCTATTACATTGCCTTCACTGTGCAGGGAGCAGGCAACCCGCTGATCTTTCAGGTAAACCATTTCCAGTACCGGTTCCATTTCGGTAAACGGAACATTGTTTTTACCCGATATAACTATGAGAAGGTCAATAAAGCCGCCGATTGCTGTGGTAGCTGTATCCTTATGCTGCAACATATAGATTTTGGCCGGGGATATGCTGGCTACCAAAAATTGAATAAGAGGCTTTAAGGTATCTGCCTGGGCAGGTATCTGTTCTGCTATGGAAATTAGCTTCTCTTTCCAGTCCCTTACCTCTGCGGTATCTGCATCCGCATTAATAAATACATTGGTGGTATATTCTATTCTGTGATTGTGGCCGCTGATGTTCATGACTATGAGGTTTTGAGTTTACAAAAACCGGGGAAGCGCCTATTTATAGGCTTTAACGGTAATGACCGGGTAACATTCCCGAAGCTGGTCTAAATATTCCTGCTCAAAATCGCCAAAGTGTTCTTTGAAAACAGTAATATACCCCCCGGATTTACGCATCCATTCTGCAATGCCTGCATCTCTCAATGACGGCAGCAAGTGCAGTCTTGTGCTTTCTGAAATGAAAAAGGTGGTTTCAGTATCGTATTTATGGATATTCCTATCTCTGACGGCCACCTTCATGTATAGCTGATAAAAGGCCCCTTTATCCAAAAGTTGGAAGTGTAGGCGGGGCCGGTCTTTTGATAACTGTACACGTTCAATCCTTGCCCTTTGCGGCTTTTCTTTCAGTTCCCGCTTATTATACAACCCATACCTGTAAAGAAATTCCTGTTGCAGTAAAAGGGGCATTGCCTTTTCCCATAGGCTAAAAATACCAGTCGGTGAGCGTTCCTGCTCTGATTCATTTTCTATAAGGGAGCCGGACTGCATTTCGGCCTGTTGCCACATTTCATAACAAAGCCGGTTCAAGGTTCTTTGTTCATCCGTTAGGAATTGATCGTATTCCCGTTCTGTACCGCTAATGAAGTGGTGAAAACCTTTGACCTCTGTTTCTGCCTTATTCAGCACTCCCAGACAGGGTAGCAGAAACGTAAGGTACTTGTTCCGGAAGGCATCTATTATAATGTAAGTTAACGCTGTGTCTTTTGCTTTCTTCCTTTCAGGTGCTGACGGTGGCAATTCCAGAATATCAGCGAAATGCAAGCCTTCCATTTTATCCGCCAAATGATAGACGCTGCCTAAACTGGCTTTGGGTTTTACCTCAATGCCCCGGTCTGTTGCCTTCCTGCCAAAGTATTTTCTGTGTCTGGCCGCTATTTCCATCAAACCGTTGGAGCGATATTGTTTAAAGTAATCTGTACTGCGGTAGCCGATTAACTGCCCAAGGGCTCTGTAGGTATGCAGACAAAGCGTTTCAACCTGGCTGCCGCAGCTACAGGAAACATGCAGCTTATCCGGCTCAATGCCTACTATCATTAAGTAAGATACTTCTCTGAAAGTAAGCCTTAACTTTAAGTTGGCATCTTCCATAGAAATAAACTTTAGCTTGGGGTAAAACCATTCCCTTTTTCGTTGCAGGCGTTCATCTACCTGCCGTTTCAAAGCATCTTCGCTCAATATATAGGGTTCATCCTCTAAATGGATGGTAAAAGGTTCGGACGCGTTGTGCAGCGGTCCACCCCCGTGTGATCCGATGTGTTTTACAGTTGCCATGTGGTAAAGTTTGACTACCCAAAGCAACTATATAACAGCCTAATATTCAATTTGATACGGATATATCATATTGAATACCCAGGATATTTTAGCAATATTTTATTCAAATTCTGTATATTTCGGGTTGGATAAAAAAACTACTTTTGCACCATGATAAATACGGATATGCCTAAAAAGGTACATGAAGGCAGGAATGTTAAGCGTTTCCGGGAAATGCTGGGAATTAAGCAGGAAGCCTTAGCTGCTGAGCTGGGGGAAGATTGGACGCAAAGTAAAATTTCATTATTGGAAGCAAAGGAAACCATCGAACCGGCAATCTTAGATCGGGTAGCCAAAGTCTTGAAGGTTCCGGTAGAGGCTATAAAGAATTTCGATGAAGAGACGGCTATTGTCAATATTCAAAATAATTACGACGGCTCAACTTTGAATCATTCCGCAAATTATCAATATAACTATCAGCCGACTTTTAATCCGGTCGATAAGGTAGTAGAGCTATACGAGCGGCTGTTGAAAGAAAAGGATGCCGAAATTGAGGGCCTGAAAAAACAGGTTGGTGAAAAGAAAAAGTAACAACAGATTTCAAAATACTGGAAATACAGGAAAGCCACCTTAACGGTGGCTTTCGGTTTATTGCGGTTCGAGGTTGCCGACTTTAGTATAGGCGCTGTCCATTAGGCGTTTTACCTTTTTCCCCTGTTGTTGATAGAGGTAGTGCCATGCCTTTTTTATCCTGTCATTTTCCAACTTTTGCAGCTTTACTTCCTGCTGGCTATCGCTCCAATGAATGCTGAATTTATACAGGTTTGTAAGAAATAACATTATTACCAGCATGAGGAACCAGCGGCTAAATACGACCTTGTAAAACAGTTTAGCATCCTGTTCAGGAAATAGCAAAACCTGAAATTTGCGTATTACATTTTTAGGCTGTGCAGCTACCGTCAATTTCATGTCTATAATGCCTTTCTTTACAATTTCTTGTATAGGCTTGGTATCTGTTGAAACCGTTACTTCCTTTGGTTTTTCCAGTTTTTCCTCAAATTGGGTGAACTTACTGGAAAGGCTGTTGACAGCTTCAACCAAGTCATTAACAGATTGGGTGTGTAACTTCTGTTCCTCTGTAAATTCTTCCAGCACCAGCTCTAAACTGGCCTTTTCTATATTTTCATTTTTTTTGACTGTATCCATAATAAGTTAATTTTAGGATTAATGACTAAGACGTTGGGCTTGTTCTTTTTTCTTCCGGCGCTTGATGCCTTCCTCTGTCAATTCATAAGGCAGGTAGTTAGAAGTATATTCTGGTTTTAAAAGCTGCTCTAACAGGTTGTTTAATTCCCGGATTACCGGCACAAATGGGGAACGTTCCATCTGCGCCGTTTCCCTTGTCTGCCGGAGTAATTTTTGAGCAGGAGTAAAGGAATGCTGCGTTATCCTTTTCTGCCGGATGGCCGTTTCATAAATTTCTTGTTTGGCTTTTGCAACTTCCAGCTTTTGTTTTACGCCGAGGATCTGCTCTATCTTTGCCAATGAAAACCCAACTTCGCTGCCTTTTATTTTCACCTTCTTATCATCAATAAAGGAAATGCCCCGGCCTTTTATGACCTTATACCCCAACGCCTGCATTTTCTGTTCAAACGCTTGATAATTGCGTACCTGCTCCAAAGTTTGCCGAATATCTGTTTTCAGCCGTTCCTTCCGCATATCCTGCCGGGGCAATAACCGTTCTTTGGCAGATAAAAAGGCACGGGGACTTAATATCTCTTGCAGCTTATACTGTTTTTCCGACCTCCGGCAAAGAGCCGCCATTCTTTTATAACTGTTGCTGTCGCTGGCCACTTTCCCGTTAAAGCCTACCCGGTTGGCAACAATGTGGATATGCTGCTCTTGGGTATCTTTATGCAGGATGCAGATATATTGGTTATCCGCTACACCAAATTCTTTAGCGCATTCCCGGCCAATTTCTATAAACTGATTTTTTGTAAGCGTTTCACCAGGGGCCAGCCGTAAGGAAAAATGAAAGACCGGCTTTTCTACCCGCTTGCTTAATTTGGCAACGTCAATAAACTGGCTGGACAGTTCTTTTAAATTCCCGAAACATTTATTGTAGTCCAATATTTCTGCCCGGTTCTTGTGCTGCAGGTTGTCTTTAAGGGAAAGTTGCAGCTTTTGTTCTTCGGATAGTTCCTTTTTGTCTTGCAGGCAATAACGGATACACTCAAAAAAAGAACTTCCTGTATCTATATAGCCGATCATTGGAAATAGCTTTTAATTTGTGATGCTAGTGCTTTTAAATCTCCGGATTGTACTTTCAGATTAGCCCGTTCAAGCGGGCTTAGTTCTTCATGGCTGTTTCTCTTTTTGGCGATCTGGTTAAGGTTTGCGGCTACATGGTTGAGCGTGCCGGTTAGCTCTAAAACTTCTTTAGGCAATGCTTTTTCCCGCCTGTCAATTTTTCCGGTCTGCCCTATCTCGCATAGGTATTCCGACACGGAAAGGTTAGCGCTTTGGGCCCTTGCTTCAATAACTCGCCTTTCGTAAAGGCTGCATTTTAAGGCCAGCAATTGATCTTTCTTTACGTCTTTTTTGGGGCGGCCCCCCTTTTTCTTAATTTGTGCATTCTGCTGCTCCATATCAACCTCCTCTTTATTTTTTGAATGCGATAGCATGAAAAAAATTCCTCACCGAATGCGGTAGCATGAGGTGAGCCAGCCGTTTTGGTTTTACCAAAACATAGCTGGCTACCCGAACGTCAAAGCCGCCTTCCCATCCGCTGGCTCTCTCTTTGGCTGTGGTGATGGTGAATAAGCCAGTCGTTTAAATCTTTGTGACCGTGGTAAAAATCGCTGCGGTCTATGTACTTGTTTCTGTCCCATTCAAGCGCCTGCCGGGTGCGGGTCATGCCGGCATTATCCCTGTCTAAAATCAAATGCACCTGCTTGTATTGCTCCATCAATGGACGGCATTTCTCAAAGAAAGACAGGGAGTTTAGCACGAGACAATTTGTCATTGGAGCCTGTTGATTGCTGTTGATGGTTTGAAAAGACAGGAAGCTAAAGAAGCCTTCAAAGACGGCAATCTGTTCTGTACGGTTATCAATAAAAGTAATGTCCTTCGGGGAACTGCTTCCTTTAAAGTACTCGTTGCGTAGCTCATATCCCCCGGCTTTNTTCTGAAANCCGATAACGGTATGCTGCNTTCCGTACAAAAGAAAATCNACCTCCCNGCAAAANCGGTTGGCAATTTCANGTGGGATACTTCTTTTTTGCAGGTAGTTCANCAGGGACTGNTCGGCAAGNGGGCGGGTGTCCAGNACAACAATTTTGTTGTCGGGGGTATCTTTCTTTTCACCAGCAAAANAAGCCGCGCCCTGNCGCCGATCACCGGAGCCGGGGTGCGGGTGAAAAGAAAGAGCCGGGCCGGGTTGGTACTGCGATAAGCGTTGCAGCAGGTCACTAACCGAACAGTTAAAGTAAAGGGTTCCGAAGTCTATCAGGTCACCACCTTTCCCGGTTCCCTGGTCAAACCAGACGTTCAGCCGCCGGTTTACTTTAAAAGATGCCTCTGTTTCATCCCGGAGCGGGGATAAGTACCAATAGTCCTGGTTTCTCACCTTTTGGGGCTGGTAACCTAATGAGGCCAGATATTCTACCAGATCAATCTGCTTTGCCTCTGCACATATTAATTTTTTCATACACTCGTTTTTCAGGTTCACAATTAAGTATGCACAATAGAAAACGGCCTACAAACAATTGGCTATCAAATAGCTATGTTTGCAAGCCGTTTCAAATCCATTAAAAATAAGTTCGAAAATTGTACAGGCAGGGCGACTTGACAGGACAAGATGGTGTTTTTACCACTTGTCCTGTTTTATTTCTGGCCGGCCCCCGCGCCAGATGAGAATTCGGAGCATAAGCTCCATTTATAGAAGCGGTTTGAACACCAGACATTCTGAAAAATCTATCTAGTAAATATTCTTTTTGATTTTACTTGCAGCCCATTGGGCACCTTCAAATGCCAACAGGTCTTCTGTCTCCCTAAGTTGCAGACCATTTACGGTAGCTTACAACAAGTATGACCTCTACCTTAACTGCAACTTTTTGGGTCTTTTCTCAATTTCAGCTTCTAATATCGAAATTATCAGACCATATTACATCGTAGTTAATAGTTTTCTATCCAATAATTTACCTTTAATGACAGATTTTAGTTGCGATTCGAATCCTGTTAAGGTCGAATTTCGTTAAGCTATAATAGCGAGACGAACTAATATATTCTTGAAAGGCTAATAATGCCCTGAAGTGTTTTACGTGAAATAACTTTTTATTGTTCTCGCTAAGAATGAATTTTAATGGACTAGGCAGAAGAATTGCTTAATTGTTCAATCCTCTCGCCAATTTCGTTTGCTTTACATCTACAGTCTTTATTGCCTGGCCATTATAGTCAATCTTGTATTTGTTACCAGTGAAGTCAGTTAGTTCAATATAGTTGTCATGCATTTCAAAAGGATTCCCTTCTACAAGGCAAACGAAAATGTCTGCTCCGCTATAGCTCCAAAGTTTATTACCTTTTTTGTCAATTCTCGCAACAGACGTCTCTCCATGCGTAATGTAAGAGTCCTGATATTTGTGTATGGAAAAACAGGTGGTCCAATCAGCTTCTATCATCCAATTAAAGTTAAGGCTGGGAAGCGTTAAACAAAAAACCGTATTGCAGCATCTGGCAACTAAGTTGTCTCCGTCTATAAGTATGGAGTCGGATGTTACCGAAGTTGCACCGGCAACAGCAAGTAAAATTGCACTTGCTATTTTTACATTATCGTAATAAACATTGATTGCGCATTGAGAAACTGGACTATAGTCCTTGTTGTTATCGGGCTGATAGATTTTATCGTATGATGTAGGACTATCTGATGTCATAGTGAATAAGGGATCATCAAATACTTCAATTCTGAAACCCTTATGGTGAAACGAAATATTCATTTGTTCAGATTTATCTACTTTACAATATTAATGCTCTTTTTAGATTCACCACGACTGAATTTAGTTATAATTGATTTCAATGGCAAATGTAGAATCAACCAGAGAAAAATAATTGTTAACGAGTCCATTATGTATGTCTATCAAGGTTGAGCCCTTTCATTTCGAAGTAACATTTTTCACAAACAAGCTTTATCGCTGCAAATGCCATAGACCTATCATTCCATTCTCCTTCTTGTTGTCTGATAGCTTCGCACTCGTTACACCAGGCTTGAAAATCATCTTCTTCCAAAAGCTCCATGTCCTCAATGCTTTCAAAGGCTTCGTTAAACCCTGTTGGGGTTGTGGAATTGAGATGCTTGCAAACAAATGCTCTTCGCCGATATCCATGACCATCGCATTCAACAAATTTGTCTTTGATATTCTGAGCAGTTTCATTGTCAACAAATTCAGTAATGACTAAGAAGATCTTTAGTTGTTCGTCGTTGACGGGCCTATAAACTCCAATCCCATTAGAGAGCTTTGCCGCAATTGCTGTAAATTCCCACGCTTCAATTTCGTTACTGTCAAAATGGTCATTTGTTAGTTTTGGAAAGTTTGATTTTTCCCCGAATTCCTTAACCAGTTTCACTTTCTCTTTTCTTTCTTCAAGGGTGGATTCATTGTCCCAGGACCATTTCCATGTGTTTGACCTTTCTGAAAAACTGCCTACACGAAAATATTTGAAATTCAGTTCTTTGTCGCCGGTTGAAAATGTTAGAAGGCCGGTAGTTTCATTGTAGAACCAATCCTCATACCAGGTTAAATTATAGTGGCTCTGAAAGTCAGCCTGTAACACTTTCAATTCCTCTATACATTTTTTCGCAAAGTTGTTGTAATCAACATCCCCCGATTTCAATGCTGCTTTTTGTTTTTTGAATGGCCACATAGCATTTTCTGGTTTGATACTAAACTATATAACTGCATCTGGATGAATTTGAATCTTGTTTGTATACCTTCAAGGATGGCGGGACCTAAAAGATCATCCCCGGCCGACCAGAATTCCTTTTTACGCTGCCTATAAAAAATCTGAATATACACATGGTGCTTATTTATGGCTCGAGAGGCGAACATTTCTTGAACTAGTTTTCTCGGAAAACATAACTTTTTGATGAATTACGGGGTAAATATATGCTATAATTAAATTAGTACACGTCAGGTACATATGATGGGGTTTCTGGGACTCAATTAGCGATAAAGGTATCAATCCGGCACAAATCGTCTATAAATAGGTTCGAAAAGTGTCCAGTCATCCCGACAAAATAGAGTGTAAATGAAATTAAAAGCTCGTGAATCGTAGGATTGACGGGCTTTTTCGTTTTTAGGGGGTGGTAAGTTTGGTCAATTTATGTCAATTCATCCGTGAATTAAACAGTGAATCAAAAAGGTTATTACCTTTCAATTCACTGGATGGCTCTAATATGTTAATAAACAATAGGTTGCATTAGATCGAATTGATGGGAATTGATGCGTTCTCAGTTCATTTTTCGTGGTCGTGAATGACCGGATAGTGCAGTTTTTAGTGAATCACGCAAAAATGATTTTTAATGAAAAGGAACAGCACCTTCGGCGTACATTTCATCGTGCGCCAGCTCCCTTCGGACAAATGCTACCTCTACGCCCGTATTGTAGTAAACAAATCCGCTAGTGAGCTTGCGGGAGGTGCTTGCTCTGGTAGGCTTATTACATGGACAGATGAATACGTTTGAGATGGCGACGAACCAACAAATCGAACAGTTAGTAGTGCAAGGGAGTTAAACTCAGATACGGTGCTGGACAAGACAATTTATTTTTGGCTTGTCCTTTTTTGTTTCCACCTAAATTGCTGTTTATTAGTAAGCTAACGACGAAGTACATCTTTTAGCGGTACAGTGGTTCTTCTAACTTTGCTGCGGTACCCAGAGATGTGGAAGTAGCTGATTAATTTTGGAGATGGGGTGTGTCGCGATCTTTGACAGCACATT